>Ga0137403_10000126_pt1 | contig 82341 bp, 60 predicted proteins | sample CZOMad2_1_16fung_FD_122057 | JGI IMG/M metagenome (GOLD analysis project Ga0137403, IMG submission 122057) | Vadose zone soil fungal communities from Angelo Coast Range Reserve, California, USA - CZOMad2_1_16fungal (Hybrid Assembly) | ecosystem: Environmental > Terrestrial > Soil > Vadose zone...
CGATGCCTGCGGTCATCGGAGAGATAGCCGTAGCGATTCACGAAGAGGGTCGGGAAGGCATCGAAGTCGTGGCCGGCATTCTGGGTGTACTCGATACTGCCGCGCGACTTGGAATACACGTAAGAGGCTTTGACCTGAAGCCACTTGTTCAGATGGCTGTTCAAGGTCAGGAGCACTCCCTGATAGTCGCGCTTTGCGGCTGACAGATCGGCGACTTCGAAAGTCGGGCAGTTGCTCTCGTTCGGATCGACGGTTGGGTTTGGGACGTTCTCAGCGCAAGTGTCCTCGAAGATGTGATTGGTCCTCTTGTGGATATAGGAAAGCTCCACTGCAGTCTGATTGAAGATCTGGCGCTCAAGAGCGATGGTGTACTCGGTAGTGGTCATCGGCTTCAGGCCGGGCTGGATGACCTCAGAGGTGGTATTGAACTCGTTGAACTTGAAGTAGCCCAGCGGATCGCGACGAAGCGGGTCGTTCTGGAGATAGCCGGCCGGGCCGAACGGGCCGCCCGCCGCACAGGCGGCTGCGCTCGAAAAAAAGACCGAGCATGGAGCATACAAGAGAACCGGTGCATTGTGAGTGCGCGTAAGGGACGGCAGGGTAAGCCCGTTCGGAGACATGAAGAGGCCGTAGCTACCGCGCAGCACCGTCTTAGCGTCGCCGGTGAGGTCGATCGCAAAACCGAGGCGCGGCTGAAGAGAATGCTGATTGGAGATCTGCACGCGGGCGTCGTTCTTGAACTTGACCTGGTCGTAGCGCAAGCCGAGCTGGAGGGTGATCGTCGGCAGTGGCCGCCAAGCATCTTGAAAAAAGGTGGAGTCGAGGACGCCCGTGAAATGCGCGAAATCGAGCGGCTCTTGGAGCAGCAGGACGGCATTTGGATCGATCGGCCCGTTGAAGTCCTGGTAGAAAGCACCGCCGGAGAAGTTGTTCTTCGCGAGAAGGCGCATGTTGCTTTGGCTGGCGCCGAGCTTGAATTCGTGGCTGCCAAGAGCCTGATCGACGAAATCGGTGAGACTGGCCTGCAACTCGTCGCGGTTGCGCTGCGAGAACTGGGCGTTGAAGTAGTTGTTCGACGAAATGCCGGTCAATGGGTCGGTAATCCCTGGGGCGTCGAGATTGCCCGACTGCGGAAACTGGTCTAGCTTGCTGCGCTTGACGCCGCCCTGAAGCTGGAGGAGAAGCTGCGAGCTTGGCGACCCGGACACCTCCGCCTGGTAGATTGAGCCTCCTTGCCGCTGCTGCGCTGCCGCTACCGGTTCGACGCCCAGGCCGGCGTTGAAGTTGTCGATCTGGGCCGGGTCGGAGGAGTACTTGGCGACCCCGTGCCAGCTTGGGTCAATCTGGAAGCTGACCTTGATGAAAGAGTCTGTGCCCCTGAAATCCGAGGTCAAGGTCGAGCTAGACGGCGTTGATTTGCTGTCGATCGACTCAAAGGAGGCAAAGAACCAAATCTTGTCGTGCAGGATCGGCCCGCCCAAAGTGGCGGCCGGCTTCAGGAACTCAGTCTTGTTCGCGTCGCGATTGAAGTGCGCTCCGTTCTCATTGAACTGGTTGTTGTTGTAGCGGGCGTCGAGGGTGCCGGAAAACTGGTTGCCGCCTGACTTGGTGACGATATTGACAACTCCTCCCGTCGCGCGTCCGAATTCTGCGGCGAAGCCGGCAGTCTGAACCGAACTCTCCGCGATCGCGTCGAAATTGAAATTGGCTCCGAAGGTCTGGGTCACCGGATCGGTAGTGTCGATGCCATCGATATAATAAGCGTTTTCGCTCACCGTCGAGCCGAAGACACGAGGGTCTCCGGCACCGCCGTCTGCGCCTGGGGTCCTGCCGATGGCCAATTGGTAGGTCCGACCCTGCGAACCGATCGCGGTATGGTCGAGGTAATCGGCGGAGAAGACTGTGCTGATCCCGATTCGCGTGACATCCACCACGGGCAGGTCGCTGGTGACGGTAATTGACTCGACAAACGGGCCGTCCTCCAGCTTGGGGAGTACCTCGACTGCACGGCCCACAGAAACCTCGACTCCCTTCATATCCTGGGACTTGAAGCCAGACAGCTCGAAACGGATGTCATAGTAGCCTGGGGCGAGTTGGGTGAAGGAGAAGCTGCCGTCAGATCCCGTCTGGGTCGCTCTAGGACCGCCGATGAGCGAAGACGAGGATATCGAGACTGCCACACCGGCCAATACCATTCCGTGGTCGCTCCTCACAGTACCGGTCACGCGGCCAGTCGTCACTTGAGCTGAGGCCATCGGAACGGCTAGCAGCGAGAACGCAACGAGGGAACTCAGAAGACGCCATGCTCTCATGGGTTCGTGCCTCCCTTTCTCAGGCTGTTTGTTAGCTCACATCCGTCGAGCGTTCGGTAGATGTGGATGCGCCCTCAGGCATGATCCGGCGAAGGGCGTAGGCGCCGGCTGTTGTGCTCGCACCCTAATAGCATACTCGCGAGAGGTGCGAAGGTGCATGAGGGTGTCGTGATCCTTTTGGCCGACAGCGCGAAGGGTCACGGGGCTGGCCTCCGCGTCGACATCGTAGTACACGCGGTACTCCCGGAGTCATATACACACGCCCTTCTGGGGCGGACTGATCCGACCCACGGAAGGGCCTTGTGGAGGCCGTCTCGCAGGGTCCGAGATGCCTGTGGTCCTGGCGGCGTTGGAGACGCCCTGGCGCCTGGGGTCGAGGAAAGGTCTGTGGTAGCGGCTGGGCGTCTCTACTCGATCTCGCGGCCGACAGGGGAGGATCGCGGCGAAAACGTCCCTGGAGCGCCCCCGCCGCCTCTCGACGGCGGTCCGGGACAGGCAACCGGACACCCACCGCCCCTCTTCGGACGCTAGACGGCTCCGATCCGGACGCTAAGAGCGTCCATCCGGACGCTACGGCGACTGTCTGGACGCGAAACAGGTCATTTTGGACGCGAAGCAGCTCCGTTTGGACTCCAAACTGTACCCTCTGGAGTCCGGACAGAGCTGTTTAGCGTCCGGAAAGAACTCTTTGGAGTCCGGAACGTTCAGCGTGGAGTCCGGAAGGTTCTGTTCGGAGTCCGAGCGGAACCATCCGGAGTCCAGTAAGAACTGTTTAGAGTCCAAAGCGAGCAGCTTGGCGTCCGAATGGACCTACGTAGCGTCCAAAAGGAGGCTCTAGCGTCCGAATTGGAGCCCCGTAGCGTCCAGAAAGGGGGTTTAGCGTCCAGTCCGGGGGAAATTGGAGTCCGGATGCGTCTGGCGTCCGGCCGGACTCTAGACTCGGCCTTCCGACAGGGGGGAGGAGCGACCGCCGGGTGCCCTTTGCGCCCCCGCCTCCTTCCCGATAGAATCGGGCGACCCCGGGACCGGTCGGTTTCGGGGTCCCTGACAATGGACGCAGCACGGCCTAGGGGCATCCATGCCTGAGAGTGAGATCGCCAGCGCCCTTCGTATCCGTCCGGTCGACGAGCTGGACATCGACGCCATCGTCGCCATCGACGAGAAGATCGGCGGCCGGTACCGGCCGGAAGTTTGGGAACGGCGCATCGGTTACTACCTGCGGCGGGACCCCGAGGCTTCGGTGGTGGCGGAGAACGCGGGACGGGTCGTCGGCTTCATGCTCGGCGAGGTCCGCTCCGGGGAGTTCGGGCTCGAGGAGCCGACCGGCTGGATCGAGGTGCTGGGCGTCGATCCCGACCACCGCGGCCAGGCGATCGGCCGGCGGATGGCTGAGGCGATGCTCGAATACTTCAAAGGCCAGGGAGCGACCTCCGTGCGCACCCTGGTAGATGAGGGGATGGGGGAGATCGCCGGCTTCTTCACCTCTCTGGGCTTCGCGCCCTCGCCCCTGCGCCCGTTCGCCCGGCCCCTGTGACCGAGGAGAAGAGGATGAACGCCAGAACCACCTACCTGCCCGATCGGTTCCACGCGGCCGTGGAGCGGTGGCGGGATACGTATTTGCAGGACTACGACTTCCTGATGGACAACTGGGAGAAGCACTTCCCCCACGAGCCCCGCTTCGAGCTCTGCGCCTTCCGCGAGCTGGGCATGTGCACCGAGATCGAGTGCGGCGAGTTCAAGGGGAAGCCGAAGTACCAGCGCGCCTCCGAGATGCACCCGGAGCAGGCCGGGCACCTCCTGGGCGCCATCAAGGCCCAGGCCTCGACCGAGTTCGGCTCCATCCAGCAGCACCGCCTGACTCTCGCCCGCGCCCAGGAAGAGGAGGAGCAGTTCTGGATCCTCCGCATGATGGCCGAGGAGCTGCGCCACGGCTACCAGATGCTCCATCTCCTCGCCGAGGACGACTGGAGCTCGGTTTCCAAGGATTCGGGCGCCGACATGGTCGAGGAGATCCTCTCGATGACCACCGGCTCCCACCTCCTGGGGGCGTTCAACATCGATTTCGACTCCTTCGTCGACAACGTCGTCTTCTGCGCCCTGATCGACCGGGTGGGGAAGTACCAGCTGACCCTCCAGCGCTCCTCCGCCTACCAGCCCATGGCCGAGAGCATGCCGAAGATGCTCCGCGAGGAGGCCTTCCATCTGGCGGCCGGGGTGGTCCCCATGCGCCGCTGGGTGCAGGAGGCGGCCAAGGACGAGGTCTACGTGACGATGGACATGCTGCAGCGGGCGCTCAACAAGTGGCTCCCGCGGGGGCTCGAGATGTTCGGCGACGAGCGCGGCGGCGGCACCAACGTCCGCTATGGCCTGAAGCCGATGAAGAACGCCGAGGCGCAGAACCTCTACTATGAGGAGGTCGGCAAGGTGGTGCGCGACCTGAACCTGCGCTACCTGCGCGCCCGCCTCCCCAACCTGGGGCGGGACGAGGCCGAGACCCTCCTCGACCAGGTCCTCGCCGACCGCGAGACCCGCCAGGGCATCCGCTGCGAGGACCTCCTCCACATGCCGCACCCCGAGTTCTTCCGCCGCCGCGGCGTTCCCGCCTTCAAGAGGGTGGGGGCCGCGGGCGAGACCTTCACCGACTTCGCCGAGTATCGGCGGCACCTGGCCGCCCACCTCCCCGAGTCCTACCTCGCCAGCCGCGACTTCAAGGACTACGCCGAGGCGCTGGGGCAGGTCCAGCGGGGCGAGATGGACGTCGCCGCGGCGACCAGCCGGATGCCGGCCCTGCGCCGGGTCGGCGGGGCCTGCTCCTGCTCGAAGGCGGTGCGCTGGGTGGTCGACGCGCCGCGGGGCGTCGTCGGGGCCGGGGCCGTCGAAGCCCCCCGAGTCACGGCCGTCCAGGCGCATTGACCGGGAACCCGAGCCAGCGTACGTTCGAACCGATCGCCCACTGACCTGACGAGGGCCCGCGATGAGCGCGTTCAATCGCCTGCTGGTGACCACCCTGCCGCTCGTGCCCAAGGCCATCGTCGGCCGGGTCGCCTCCCGCTACGTGGCGGGGGAGACGCTCGACGACGCTCTGGCGACGGTGCGGAAGCTGAACGCCCAGGGGGCGATGGCGACCGTCGACGTCCTGGGGGAGGAGGTCGCCGAGCGCGAGAAGGCCGCGGCCGCGGTCGAGGAGTATGTCCGGCTGTTCGCCGCCATCGACCGCGAGAAGCTCGATGCCAACGTCTCGATCAAGCTCACCCTCCTGGGATTGAAGATCGACGAGGGCTTCTGCCGCGACAACGTCGACCGCATCGCCGCCGCCGCCGCCAGCCATGGCAACTTCGTGCGGATCGACATGGAGGACCACACGACGACCGATCCCACCCTCCGCATCTACCAGGAGCTGCAGGCGCGCCACGGCAACCTGGGGGTCGTGCTCCAGGCCTACATGCGCCGCACCCTGGCCGACATCGAGGCGCTGCCGAAAGAAAAGGCGAGCGTGCGGTTATGCAAAGGAATCTATGTCGAACCACGAGACATTGCCTGGAAGGGCTATGAGACGGTGCGGGCGAACTACGTCCAGGCGCTCCAGAAGCTGATCCGGAACGGGGTCTACCCGGCGATCGCCACCCACGACGAGTACCTGGTCTGCCGGGCGGTGGGGCTGATCGAGGAGCACCGCCTGCCGCGCGAGGCCTACGAGTTCCAGATGCTCCTCGGGGTGGACGAGCCGCTGCGCCGCATCCTGATCGCCGACGGGCACCGGCTGCGCGTCTACGTCCCCTACGGCCGCGACTGGTATCCGTACTCGATGCGCCGCCTGCGCGAGAACCCCGAGGTCGCCCGGCACGTGCTGCGCGCCGTCCTCGCCCGGCGGTGAAACCCCTATGCTAGAATGAGGAAAATCCTCAAACCCGATCGAACGATTCCCGGGGTGGTGTCGAGCCAGACCGCAAGCTTCCATGGAAGATCAGAATCAGCGCGAACGGCGGTTCCCCCGCGACTCCGACACCGACAGCATCGAGCTGGCGGCGCTCCATGACAGCGGGCTGACCCAGACTTTCGAGAGCGCCAACCTGGAGCGCGGCGGCACCGGGTATGGCGAGGCCGAGGTCGAGGCCGACATCATCCTCATCGCCCACCCCGACAGCCAGCGGCTGGGCTCGCGCTACCGCCTTTCGCCGGGCTCGAACCTGGAGATCGGACGCTCGGCGGCGGTGGGGATCAGCCTGCCCGAGGTGAAGTCGATCTCGCGCAAGCACGCCCGCCTGCGCTACATGGGGCGCCACGTCACCATCGAGGACCTGGGGAGCACCAACGGCACCTACGTCAACGGCGTGCCGGTCAAGGGGCGGGCGACGCTCAAGAGCGGCGACCGCTTCCAGACCGCCGCCGTCCACTTCAAGTTCCTCCACGAGCAGGACGTCGAGAACGCCTACCACCTGGCGATCTACGAGCTGGTGGCGAAGGACGGGCTGACCGAGATCTACAACAAGCGCAAGTTCGACGAGGAGTTCCAGCGCGAGCTGTCGCGCGCCGTCCGCCACCGCCGGCCGCTGGCGCTCATCATGTTCGACTTGGACGACTTCAAGCGGATCAACGACACCTATGGCCACCTCTGCGGCGATTTCGTGTTGAAGCAGGTGGCCCAGGCAGCGCGCGACCTGGTGCGCCCCGAGCAGGTGTTCGCGCGGGTAGGGGGCGACGAGTTCGTCATCCTGGCGCCGGAGACCAACGGCGCCGGGGCGGAGGCGCTGGCGCAGAAGATCCGCGAGCGCATCCTGTCGCTCAACTACCACTACGGCGAGGTCCCGATCGCCATCACCTGCTCGTTCGGGGTGGCCGAGCTGGGTCCCGAGATGACGACCCCCGAGGAGCTCTACCAGGCGACCGACCACGCCCTCTTCCAGGGCAAGCGCGGCGGCCGGAACCGGGTGGCGATGAAGGCCGGGGTGGATCCGGTGGAGCAGGAACGGTAGGGGGGAGGGCCTTACTCCCCCCCGCCCCCTACCCGCCGTTCCCCAGGAGGTACCGGCGAATGAACTCGATCACCACCTCCCGCAGGTAGTCGGTGTTCTCCTTCTTCTGGAAGCCGTGCCCCTCGTTCTTCCCCAACACGTACCAGACGGGGACCCCCTTGCCCTCGACCGCGGCGACGATCTGGTTGGATTCGGAGATCGGCACCCGCGGGTCGTTCGCCCCGCCGACGACGAGGAGCGGCTTGGTGATGCGGTCGGCGTGGGCGGAAGGGGCGATGGTCAGGAGGAAGGCGCGCATCTTGGGGTCGCGTTCGTCGCCGTACTCGACCCGCCGGAGGTCGCGCCGGTACTCCTGGGTGTGCTCCAGGAAGGTGACGAAGTTGCTGATCCCCACCGCCTCGTAGCCGCAGCGCAGGCGGTCGCTGTAGTGGACCAGGGTGGCGAGCGACATGTAGCCGCCGTAGGAGCCGCCGCCCACCATCACCCGCGAGGCGTCGAGGTCGGGCTGGGTGGCGATCCAGTCCAAGAGGGCACCGATGTCCTTGACCGTGTCCTCCCGCTTCTCGCCGTTGTCGAGCTTCAGATAGGTCTTGCCGTAGCCCGAGGAGCCGCGCACGTTGGGGTAGATGAGGACGATCCCCAGCTCGCTCACCGTGTAGTTGCCGCTCCCCAGAAAGCCCGGCCGGGCCTGCGCCTCGGGGCCGCCGTGGATGTCGACGTAGACCGGACGTTTCCCCGGGAAGCGGTCGGCCGGCGGCCGGTAGACGTAGGCGGGAATGGTGCGCGGGGCGCCCTTCTCCCCGCGGTCGAAGGTGGGGTAGCGGACGAGCTGGGGGAGGGCCAGGCTGGCGGTGGGCAGGCCGCCGGCCTCGCTCGCCGTCCAGCGGGTCAGCTGGTTGCGGTCGGGATCGTAGCTGTAGACGTCCGAGGGCGAGCGCGCCCAGGAGATCTGGAAGGCGACCTCGTGGCCGCCCCGGTGGAAGGTGAGCGCGCCGGCGACCCCCGCCGGCAGCTCGGGGACCGGCCGCGGCGCGCCGGTCGCGGCGTCGACGACGTGGAGCTTCGAGAAGCCGTCCTCATTGGTGAAGAAGGCGAGGAGCGAGCCGTCGTCGGCGAGGTCGAAGTCCTCGACGTCCCAGGGGATGTCGCCGGAGAGCACGGTCGCCTTGCCGCCTGCGAGCTCGAGGCGGACCAGGCGGCGGAACTCGCCGTCGCGATCGGAGGTGGTGTAGACGGCGCGGCCGTCCCGGGTCCAGCGGCCACCGCCGTAGGCGATGGTGGGGCCGCCCGCCCGGGGGGGCCGGGACGTGATGTCGTGGACCTGGCCGCTCGCCACGTCCACCCAGTGGAGGTAGGACTCGTTGGCCGAGATGCCCTCTTCAAGCAGGAGGCGGTGGTCGTCCGGGCTCCATTCGAGCGGCGCCCAGTTTCCGGCAAGCTCCGCCACCCGGCGCTCACCTCCGGCGGCTCCCGAGGCGTCGGGGTCGATCACGTAGAGGTCGGAGTCGCGGCCGTTCCGGGCGTTGCTGGAGTAGGCGAGGAGCTTGCCGTCGTGCGACCACAGCGGCTCCAGGTAGCGGTGGGTGCCGTCGGAGAGCCGCCGGCTGCGGCCGGTCGTGCGGTCGAGGAGGTAGAGCTGGAAGTTCTCGCTGCCCCCGACGTCCGAGCCGAAGACCACCTGGTCGGGGTGGCCCGGCCGGTAGCGGCCGGCGTCGACCCGCTCCTTGAAGAAGGTGATCTGGGTGCGCGCTCCCATCGGCATCGCCACCTCGTGCAGCTGGACGGTGTTGGCGAAACGGGTGCGCAGGAGGAGCCGGCGCTCGGTCGGGTGCCAGTCGGCGAAGGTCGCGGCGCGGGTGTTCTCGTAGGGCTCCAGGTCGGCGATCGGCTGGAGCGGGGGGACGTTCTGGACCGCCAGGCCCTCCGGCACCGGAACGGCACCGGTGCCGGCGGGGGCCGGGTGGGCCGTCTGGGCCGTCTGGGCCAGGAGCGGGCCGGTGAGAACGGTCAGGAGCAGCAGCGAAAGGGCGGTTCTTCGGTTCATGGGATCTCCGGAAGCTCGCCGCGGCCTCCACGGCGCCGCGGGATCGACGCGGGGTAGGATATCCTGTCTCCGCCTCTGGTAGACTCTGCCCGGACCGACTCCCTGCCCTCCCACGTGCTTCGCGAGCTCCACGTCAAGAACCTCGCCGTCCTGGCCGCCGCGGCGGTCGAGTTTGGACCGGGCCTGAACATCCTCTCCGGCGAGACCGGGGCGGGCAAGTCGATCGTCGTCGACTCCCTGGCTCTCCTCGCCGGCGTGCGGGCGACCACCGACCTGATCCGCACCGGGGCCGACACCCTGACCGTCTCCGGCGTCTTCGCGGTCCCCGGCAGCGCCCTCCAGGGGATGTTGGAGGAGGCCGGGATTGAAATGGAGGGGGACGAGGTCCTCGTCCGGCGCGAGATCGCGCGGAGCGGCCGCAACCGGGTGTTCGTCAACGACCAGCCGGCCACCCTCCGCCTCCTCGCCGAGCTCGCCCCCGCCCTGCTGCGCATCCACGGCCAGCGCGAGGAGCTGGGCCTCGTCGACCCCGAGCTGCAGCGGGTCTGGTTGGACAAGAGCGGCGGCGCCGAGGCCGAGCGCCTGGCCGCGGAGGTCGCCGCCGCCTGGGCCGAGCACGGCCGCCTGGCGGCCCGGCTGGAGCTCCTGGCCGGCGGCGAGCGGCTGCGGCACGAGCGGCTGGACCTCCTGCGCTTCCAGGTCGGCGAGATCGACGAGGCGCGCCTGGTCGCCGGCGAGGAGACCGCCCTCTACGCCGAGCGCGGCGTCCTGCGCCACGCCGACGCCATCGCCCGCGCCCTGGGCACCGCCTTCGCCCTGCTCTCCGAGGAGGAGGGGGCGGCGGTCGACCGCCTGGCGCGCAGCCGGACGCTCCTCGCTGAGGTCGAGGCCTGGGAGCCCCAGGCGGCGGAGTGGGGGAGCGAGATCGAGGAGCTGCGCATCCGCGCCGCCGAGGTGGCCCAGGCCCTGGCGCGGAGGGTGGAGGGGCTCCCCGCCGATCCCGCCCGGCTGGACGCCGTCGAGGAGCGCCTGGCGGTGGTCGAGCGGCTCTGTCGCAAGTACGCGCGCAGTACGCCGACCCCCTCCGAGGTGCTGGCGCGGCGGGCCGAGATGGCGGCCGAGCTGGCCGAGTTGGAGGGCGACGGCGACGACCGCGGGGAGCTGGAGGTGCGGGTGGGGGAGGCGCTGGCGCGTTACCGCACGGCGGCCCTCGCCCTCTCCGTCCGGCGGGCCGCCTGGGGGGAGGCGCTGGTCGCTCGCATCGGCGCCGAGCTCAAGGACCTGGGGCTCGGCAAGGCGCGGCTGGCGGTCGCCCTGGAGCGCCGGCACCGGGCCGACAGCCCGCTGACGCTCGCCGGGGAGGAGGACGGCCCCATCGACTTCGGCCCCACGGGGATCGACCAGGTGGTCTTCCTCTTCACCCCCAACCCTGGCGAGGCGCCGCGGCCGCTCGCCCGCATCGCCTCGGGGGGCGAGCTGTCGCGCATCTACCTGGCCCTCCAGCTCGCCGCCCGCGGCGAGGGGCAACTCGACACCGCCGCCACCCTGGTCTTCGACGAGGTCGACGCCGGGATCGGCGGCGCCGAGGCCGCGGCCCTGGGCAAGAAGCTCCAGCGCCTGGCCCGGGGCGGGCAGATCCTCGCCGTCACCCACCTGCCCCAGGTGGCGAGCCACGCCGACCTCCATTTCAAGGTCAGCAAGCGGGTGCGGGAGGGGCGGACCCAGGTGGAGGTCCAGGAGCTTGCCGCCGAGGAGCGGGTGACCGAGGTGGCGCGGATGCTGGCCGGCAAGGAGGTGACCGCCCTCTCCCGGTCGCACGCCGAGGAGCTGATCGCGGGCGCCGCCCGCTCCCGCCGAGACAACCGCCGATGACTCCCGGGGCGGCGCAGGTTCCCGTCTGGCACTGGGGCGACCCGGTCGAGCCGCTCGCCGCCTGCCTGGAGCGCGGCGGCCTCATCGCCATCCCCACCGAGTCGAGCTACGGCCTGGGGGCCGATCCTGGGAACTCTCGGGGGGTGGCAGCCGTTTATCGCCTCAAGGGGCGCTCCGCGGACCAGCCGCTGCCGGTCGTCGTCGCCGATCTCCACCAGCTCCCGGGCTTGGGGATCGCCGCCGATCTCCCTATACTGGAGCGGCTTTCGCAGGGTTGGCCTGGCCCACTCTCGGTGCTGCTGCCGCTCTCCCGGCCGCTGCCGGCGGCCGCGGGGGCGGGCTCGCTCGCCGTCCGCATCCCTGGACATGCCCGGCTGCGCAGCCTCCTGGCCGCTCTCGACCGGCCGCTGACGGCGACGAGCGCCAACCGGAGCGGCGAGGCGCCGATCCTCGATCCCGCCGCCCTTCCGGCGCTGCTCGCTGGCTTTGACGCGGTGGTGATCGACGACGGCCGGCTGCCCGGCGGTCCGCCCTCGACCCTGGTCGAGCCGACCGCGTCCGGGGTGAGGGTGCTGCGGGAGGGGAGCTTCGGGCGGGCGCGCCTGGCGGCGCTGCTCGCTCCCGGGGGGCGGCTCGATGCCTGAAGAAATCGCCGCCCAAGTTTCTCGGTTGTATAGGTTTACGCACCGTCTCGGCGCTCTTGAACGGCGCCGTAGCAGCAGTAGAGGAAATCTCATGAGACCCAGTCGCCTCTCGATCGCGCTCCCGCTCGGCCTGCTGTTGCAAGCGGGCCTCCCTGTTGTCCTCGCGGCGGTACCGGCGGAATCCACGCCGCCGCCCGCTCCCGCCCTCGGCACTCCGGCCCCGGCCTCCCCGGCGCCCTCGGCAGTCGCCGCGGCCCTGCCCACCTTCGGGCTCCAGGAGATTCGCTCCGGCCAGCGGGGCTACGGCCTCTCGGTCTTCACCGGCCGCACGGCGGAGCGCTTCGAGGTCGAGGTCGTCGGGGTGATGCGCAACGTCAACCCGGACAACAGCTACATCCTGGCCCGCCTGACCGGCCACGGGCTGGAGAAGAGCGGCGTCATCGCCGGGATGAGCGGCAGCCCCGTCTTCTTGGACGGCCGGCTCGCCGGGGCGGTGGCGTTCAGCTGGCCGTTCTCCCACGAGGCGATCGCCGGTATCACCCCCATCGAGTCGATGCACCACCTGGGGAAGGCGGGAGCGGTGCCGCTCAACTCGGCGCCCCCCCTGCCGCCGGTCGGGCTCTCCGACCTGCTCGCCGGCCGGGTCCCCCAGGACCTCCTGGTCCGCCAGCTCGCCAATCTGCGGCCCGCGATGGCGGGCGGGGCGGTGCCCAGCGTCCAGTGGTCGACCGCCGGCTTCGGCGAGCGCTCGATGGGGATGCTGCGCGAGGCCCTGGGCGCGGTGGCGCCGGCCGGCCATACGGTGTCCTCCGGGATGTCGGGGGGGAGCGGGGCGAGCGGGATGTCGGGGGCGGGCGGGGGAACGGGAGAGCCGGGAGCGGAATCGCAGATCACCCCCGGCGGCTCGGTGGCCGCGGTGCTCGTCGACGGCGACCTCTCCCTGGCGGCGACCGGCACGGTCACCGACCGCATCGGCGGCCAGGTCTACGCCTTCGGCCATCCCTTCCTCGGCCTCGGGCCGACCGGCGTGCCGATGGCGACTGCCGACGTGCTCACCGTCCTCTCCTCGCAGTACTCGTCGTTCAAGATCGCCAACATCGGCGAGGTGGTCGGCGCCTTCGAGCAGGACCGCCAGGCCGGTATCGCCGGCCGGATCGGGGCCAAGGCGCCGATGGTGCCGATGACCGTGCGGGTCCATGGGCTGGAAAACCGGGAGTTCCACATGCGCCTGGCGAACGTCCCCCAGCTCATGCCCCTCCTCGTCGGCAGCTCGTCTCTGGGGAGCCTCGAATCGGCGAGCTACACCGCCGGCCCGCAGGGAATCGACCTCCAAGCCCACTTCAAGATCGCCGGCCATGGCGACCTCGCCATCGCCCAGAGCTTCGACGGCGACAACGCCGGCGCCGAGACCGCCTCGCACCTCCTGGCCGTCGCCGCCTACCTGGTGCAGAACCCGCTGGAGCGGGTGAAGATCGAGTCGATCGACGTCGACATCTCCCAGGTCAAGGAGCCGCGCGCGGCGACCCTGACCGACGCCCACGCCGACCGCACCGTGGTGCGCCCGGGCGAGCGGGTGAACCTGAGCCTCGACCTCCTGCCCTACCGCGGCCAGCCGGTGCGCCATTCGATGGCGATCGACCTGCCGGCCGATCTGTCCGACGGCAAGTACTCTCTGCTGATCGGCGACGGGGCGAGCGCCGACGCCGCCCGGCTGTCGATCGAGCCGGTCGACCCGGTGAGCTTCGACCAGGCTTTGGCCCTTCTGCGTTCCTTTCACTCGCACCACGAGATCATGGTCCTCGGGGTCCTGGGGAGCCCCGGCCTCTCCGTCGCCGGGGAGGCGATGCCCAATCTGCCGGCCTCGCTGCGCTCCGTCTGGGGGGTGGCCGGCTCGGCGGGGGTCGTGCCGCTGCGCCTCGCCATCGTCCAGACGCTCCGCGAGCCCATGCCCATCCCCGTCGAGGGGCTGGTGCGGGTCGACCTGGACGTGCGGCGCCGCGACGCGCCGGCGGGCGGACCTCCCGGCGGTTCCGGCGGTCCTGGCGCGGTGCCGATGGGGAGCGAGAGTGGGGAGGCGATCCAGTGAGGGGGTGTGAAGAGCCTGCGGAGACGCCCTGGCGGCGGTGGTTCCGGGGAAGCTCCGGAGGGCGGCTGGGCGTCTCTACGGTCCTCCTCCTGGTCCTGGCGTCCCCGCTGGCCGCCACCCAGGTGAAGATCTTCCGTGCCCAGAGCCAGAGCGCCTTCCTGGCCGGCACCCTCTCCGGGGTGAGCGTCGACTCCCTGGGGCGCATCGAGCTCGCCCCCCGGGCCGAGCGGCTGGCCGCGGTCGCCGAGCCCTTCCTGTTCTCCGCCGCGGTCCGCGCGGGCAGCGGTAAAGACGGCGAGTCGTGGGTGGTGGGGACGGGCAACGCCGGCAAGGTGCTGGCGATCGACCGCCAGGGCAAGGTCGCCGAGCTGTTCGCCGCCCCCGAGCCCGAGGTGTTCGCCCTCTGGGTCGACCCGGACGGCACCGTCTTCGCCGGCACCTCGCCGCGCGGCAAGGTCTACCGCATCCCGCCCGGAGCCGGCGGCAAGGGGGAGATGTACTTCGATCCCGGCGAGACCTACATCTGGGCCCTGGCCCGCGGCAAGGACGGAGCGCTCCTCGTCGCCACCGGCACCCAGGGCAAGCTCTTCCGGGTCGCCGACGACCACGGCAAGGGCAAGGGGACGGTGCTCTACGACAGCGACGACACCCACATCCGCACCTTGGACGTGCTGCCCGACGGCGACCTGCTGCTCGGCACCGCCGGCGAGGGGCTGATCCTCCGCCTCGGCAAGGACGGCCAGGCGCGGACGCTCTACGACGCCAAGCAGCCCGAGGTGGTGGCGCTCGCCACCGCGCCGGACGGCACCAGCTACGCCGCCGTGGTCTCCTCCGAGGCCAGCCTGACCGAGCCGGCGAAGCCGGCCGCCGCCCGCCCGGCCCCGGGCGCCGGCGGCAAGAAGGGTGGGGGAGGGAGCCAGCCGACGGTGACGGTGACCGTCGAGGGGGAGGGCGCCGAGGCGGCGCCGGCCGCGGGCCGCAAGGACACCGGGCCGAAGAGCGAGATCGTTCGCATCTCGCCCTCCGGGGTGGTCGAGAAGGTCTGGTCGTTCAATGACGAGACCGTCTACTCGCTCCTCTGGCAGGGCGGCTCGCTGTGGGTGGGGACGGGGCTCGAAGGCAAGCTCTACCGCTACGAGAACAACCAGATGCTGCTCGAAAAGGCGGTCGACGAGCGCCAGATCATGGCTCTCCTGCCCGGCGCGGCCGGCCCGGCGTTCGCCACCACCAATGGCGGCGCCCTCTACCGGATCACCGCCGGTCGCGAGGAGAAGGGGACCTACACCAGTCCGCCCCTGGACGCCGGCCAGGTCGCCCGTTTCGGCGCCTTCCGCTGGCGCGGCGACTCCCCCGAGGGGAGCGCCGTCCACCTCTCCTTTCGGAGCGGGGTAAGCGCCGAGCCCGACAAGACCTGGTCCAACTGGACCACGCCCAAGGAAGGGGACGAGGTCTCGCTCTCCGACCTGCCGCGCGGCCGCTACGTCGAATGGCGGGCCGAGCTGCAGGCGGGGAAGGGGGGCTCGCCCCGCCTCTACGAGACCGAGCTTTCCTATCGCCAGGAGAACCTGGCGCCGCACGTCGACGGCCTGACGGTCTTGGAGCCCGGGCAGATCCTGGTGCCGGCCAACTTCAATCCCAGCAACCAGGTCTTCGAGCCGGCTCACCCCAACCGCGAGGGGATCTTCACCACCCTGGAGCCCGCCAACCCGGACGAGGGAGGGCGGGTCAAGCCGCTGTGGAAGAAGGGCTACCGGGCCCTGCGCTGGGCCGCCTCCGACCCCAACGACGACAAGCTCGTTTACTCGCTCTGGTTCCGCCCTGCCGAGCGCGCCCGGGAGTCGACCGAGTGGATGAAGGTGGCCGACAACCTGGACGAGGACCGATACAACTTCGACGCCACCGTCCTCCCCGACGGCATCTACCGGTTCCGCCTGGTGGTCTCCGACCGCAAGTCGAACGACCCCGCCGAAGCGAAGACTGCCGAGCAGGTGAGCGAGCCGGTGGTGATCGACCAGGCGCCGCCGGTCCTCTCCCAGGCCGAGGTGGTGGACGGCGTGCTCCACGTCGCGGTCCAGGACGCTCTGTCGCCCATCCGCGAGGCGGTGGCGAGCGTCAACGCGGCCGACTGGAAGCCGGTCCAGGTGGCCGACGGCCTCCTGGACGGCAAGACCGAGCGGCTGCTCCTCGATCCGGCGCCCAAGGGGGGGTTGCTGCTGCTGCGGGTGACCGACGCGGCTTACAATGTGGTGACTTTCGATCTGTCGAACCGGCACTAGAAGAGCACGGACCCACGGACGCACGGACCCACGGACGGGACACGGACAGACTCGGACGGGAGCACGGACTACCTATGCCGCCACGGATTGCCGTTTACCCTGGGTCTTTCGATCCCATTCACAATGGGCATCTGGACATCATTGAGCGGTGCAGCCACCTTTTTGACGAGGTGCTGGTGGCGGTCCTTCATAATGAGGAGAAGCGGGCCCTTTTCACGGTTGAGGAGCGGGTGGAGATCATCCGCGAGATGGTGGGGGGGCGCTGCCGGGTGGAGAGCTTCTCGGGCCTTCTGGTCGATTTCATGGAGCGGGTGGGAGCGCGGGCCGTGGTGCGCGGTCTGCGCGCCGTCTCGGACTTCGAGTACGAGTTTCAGATGGCGCTCATGAACCGGCGCCTGAACCCGCGGGTGGAGACGGTCTTCATGATGCCCAAGGAGGACTACAGCTACCTGTCGAGCCGGCTGGTCAAGGAGGTCTACGCCCTGGGCGGCGACCTCTCCGGCCTGGTCCCCAAGCCGGTGCTCGAGCGGCTCCGGCCCCGCCTGCGCCCGGCGGAGGTCGGCTCCGCGGCGGGCTGATGAGCCTCGACCGCTTTCTCCTGCGCATGCCCAAGGTGGAGCTGCACGTCCACCTGGAGGGGACCATGCGCCCGGCCATCCTCCTCGAGCTGGCGCGGCGCAATCACATCGACCTGCCGGCCCGGGACGAAGCGGGCCTGAAGCGCTGGTTCCGTTTCCAGGACTTCGAGCACTTCGTGCAGATTTATCTCACCTGCTCCTCGGCGCTCCGCAACCCGGAGGACTTCGAGCTCCTGGTGTTGGACTTCCTCGCCGAGCAGGCCTACCAGAAGGTTGCCTACTGCGAGGCGCACTTCACCATCGGCACCCATGTGATGGCGGGGCGGGACGGCGACGAGATCCGGGAGGCCCTGGCCGCGGCGATCGCCGAGGGGGAGCGCCGCTACGGGGTAGTGCTGCGCCTCATTCCCGACATCGTGCGCAACGTCGGCCCGGCGGTGGCGGACGTCACCCTGGAGTGGGCGCTCGCCGGGCGGGAGAAGGGGGTGGTGGCGCTGGGGCTCTCGGGGAGCGAGTCGCGTTTCGGCAGCGAACCGTTCCGCCCACACTTTGAGGCGGCCGAGGAAGCCGGCCTCCACCGGGTGGCGCACGCCGGCGAGCACGCCGGGCCGGCGGCGATCCGCGGGGTCCTCGCGGACTGCCACCCGGAGCGGATCGGCCACGGGGTGCGGGCGATCGAGGACCCGTCGCTCGTCGCCGAGCTGGCGCGGCTCCAGATGCCGCTCGAAGTCTCCCCGAGCTCGAACGTCGCCCTGAAGGTCTTCCCGTCCTTGGCCGCCCATCCGTTCGATCGGCTGAAGAAGGCTGGCGTCCCGGTCTCGGTCAACACCGACGATCCAGCCTTTTTCGGCACCAACCTGACCCGCGAGTACCTGCACCTAAACCAGGCCTTCGGCTACGGCCCGGCGGAGCTCGCCGGCCTCTCGCTCGCCGCCCTCCGGCAGTCGTTCCTGCCGGCGGAGCAGAAGGCCGCCCTCGAAGGGGAGCTCCGGGAGCGGTTCGCGCGCCTCGGCGAGGAGATCTTCGGCGCTCCGGTCGAGCCGGCGTAAGGGCCTGCCATGTTCTTTGGGGATGCCAAGATCAGCCGGCTCGTCAGGCGGATCCGGGAGGGGGTACGACGCGAAGAGAGCGCGGCCGCGCTCCATGCGTTGCTCCATCCCCGCGTCGAGCGTTTTTTCCGCCGGCGCGGTTTTTCAACGGAAGAAAGCCGCGACCTAACACAAGACGTCTTCCTGCGTGTCTATACAGGTATTGAAGGCTTCGCGGGCCAGTCTTCCTTCGAGACCTGGTGGCAAGCGATCGCTCTCAATGTCTACAAGAATGAGATCCGTAGGCGCAAGGCCGCGAAACGTGACAAGGTGGAGAAATCGATAGATGACAGGGACCCCGGGGACGATCACCCTTTCGATCTGGAGGAGGTCGCCCCGAACCCGCTGGATCGACTGATCGACAAAGAACGACACCAGCGGGTCTGGGCTCTGGTCGAGACCATGCCCGAGCAGATGCAGATCTGTTTTCGGCTGCGGTATGACCACGACTACAAGTATCGTGAGATCGCCGACCTGATGAAGATCACTGTCCAGACAGTCAAAGCGCATCTGCACCAGGCGCGCGAGCGACTGAAAAAGCAGCTACCGGACCTCGGCAACGACGAGCCCGAGGAGTGAATGATATGTCCGACGATCGAGAATTCTTGAAACGCTCCCTGCGGCTGCTCGCCGAGAAGGTGCGCCAGGGTCAGGACCCGGACGCGCATCCGAGCGTCGAGGGCCTCGTCGCCTACCATGCCGGCGAGATGTCCGACGGGGAGGCGCTCGACATTCAGAGGCATCTCGGGATCTGCCATGAATGTCCGGAGCTGGTCCTGGCTCTCGACGGGTTCACCGACCGCTCGGGAGGCAAGCCCGGAATCTCTCCCGCCGGCATCGAATCCGCCTGGGAGGAGTTGCGGCAGCGGCTGGCCGCGGAAGGCTGGTTCCAGGGCGGAGCCAGGAGCTCCCGGTCCTGGAGGCCACTCTCTCCGCCGCAACGCCGCCTCGTCGCCGTCGTGGCGGTGCTGGTCGTGGCCTGCCTGGGGGTCTTTCTGGCGTACTCGCCCCTCGACCGGCAGCCGCGGATCGTCGACGCGCCCGGGGAGGATGCACTCGCCCGGGATCTCGACCCACAGACCCGGGGGCCGGTGCAGGAGATCGAGGTGCCCCGGGCGGCCGGGCACTTTTTTCTCCGGATGGCTCCCGAAGGGCCGCGGCTCGCAGAGTACCGGGTGGAGCTGTGGACCGCCGGCCTGCCGGAACGGCGGCTGTGGAGCGACCGCTGGCGGCCGGGGCGCGACTCCGGCGATCTCGTCCTCCAGGTCCCGCACGGTTTTCTTCCCGCCGGGGAGTACCGGCTGCGGCTGCACGCTCCGGAGGACGGGAAACCGGCTCCCGAGCAGCCCGACGTACGCCGCTTTCTCCTCTCGTATCGCTAAAGCGGTTCGCTTCCCACGCCATCAAGACTACAATAGAGATCTTCCGTTTCCTGGAATCGTTCGGCCGGCCGGAGGCGCCTGCCTCCGCTTAGAGGATCGGCCGTGGATCGTCGTGTCGCAGGCGGACCTTTCCCTGCTGGAGGGCGTCCATGCCTCGGTTCTCGCGGCGACTTCTCGCCTGCCTCGGCGCCCTTGCGGGCTGCGCCGGAGGCGCGCTCGGGCTGCAGCCCGAGCGGCCGCCGGCCCGGGTCGTCGACCTCCAGGCCGGTCCGGGGGAGGAGCGTGAGCTGGCGGGAGGGGAGAGCCACGTCTACCGCTTCCGGCTCGCCACCGGCCAGTTCGTGCGCCTGACGGTCGACCAGCGGGGGATCGACGTGGTCGTCCGTCTGCTCGACCCTGGCGGGCGGGAGATCTCGACGGTCGACGGCGCGCCGGGAGAGCGGGGACAGGAGGAGGCCGAGCTGGTCGCCGAAAAGCCGGGCCTCTATGGGATGGAAGTGCATCCCTTCAAGAGCGGCGCGAAGCGGGGGAGATATCTCGCCCGCCTGGCCGTAAAGCGGCACGCTCGCCCCGCCGACCGTGCCGATGCCGCCGCCGAGCGTGCTTTCTGGGCGGCCAAGGCCCTCGCCGGCCCGGCGCCGCGGCAGGCCGCTGCCCGGTATCGGCAGGCCGAGCGCTTCTGGCGCTCGCTGCGCAATCGGCCGCGCCAGGCGGAGGCCTGCTTCCAACTCGGGCGCCTCGCGATGGCCGACGAGAGGTGGGACCAGGCCCTCTTCTGGTATCGCCGGGCGCTTCCCCTCGCCCGCGCCTCGCACCTCGACCGGCGGGAGGCTTTGATTGAGAACGAGCTAGGCCGGAGCCACGAGGGGTTGGAGGATCTCGCAGCGGCCAGCGCCGCCTATCAACGCGCCCTGGAGCTCTGGAGCCGGCAGAACGATCCCGACCGCGCGGCCATCGCGGCGACCAACCGCGGGAAGGTGCTCCTGCAGCGGGGTGAGATCCTGACGGCCCTGGCCGTATTCGAGCAGGCGCTCCAGCTCTGTCCCCAGGGGCACGACGCCACACGGGCCACGATCCTCACCGGGCTGGGCTCCGGCTACGCCGCCGCCGGCGACTTCGACCGCGCCAACGAGGCTTTCGATCGGTCCCTCGCGCTGCTCCGGCAACCGCAGGAGGGACAACAGCGGGCGGATGCCCTGACCGAGAAGGCCAACGCAGCGGTCGAGGCGGATGCGCCGGAGCGGGCGCTGCCGCTCTTTCTCGAAGCCTTGCAGCAGCGGCCGGCGGCGGACCTCCATGGACGGGCGGTCGATTTGAATGGAATCGGCCTCGTGGACTACCAGTTGCGGCGGTTCCAGGAAGCCCTCCCGGCCTACCGGAGCGCTCTGGGGCTCTTCACCCGCAAGCACGATCGGCGAGCCCAAGGCACGGCACTGATCAACATCGCTTGGGTGCAAAGCGCCCTGGGACAGCAGCTTCCGGCCCTGGGCACCTACCGGCAGGCCCTCGCCCTCGCGCGGCGATCCGAGCACCGCGCGGCCGAGGCGGCAGCCCTGTACGGCATGGCGGTTGCGGAGCGCCGCCGGGGCGCCCCGATCGCCGCCCGCGACCGGGCCGAGGCGGCGCTCAAGATCGTCGAGTCGCTGCGGTCGGAGGCCGCCCACCGCGATCTCAAGGCCGCGTACCTGGCGACCAAGCAGGGCTTCTATGAATTCCTGATCGACCTGTTGATGGAGGAGCACCGGCGGCAGCCGCTCGCGGGCTTCGAGGCGCGCGCCCTGGAAGTCAGCGAACGGGCCCGTGCCCGCAGCCTGCTCGACTCGGTCGCCGGCTCGCGGGCCGGCTCCGCCCTCGGCCCGGCGCCCGGGGCTCCCGGACCCCGGCCGTTGTCCCTGCGGGAGATCCAGGCGCTCCTGGACGACCGCACCCTCCTGCTCGAATACCAGCTCGGCGAGCCGCGGAGCTTCCTCTGGCTGGTGGGGCCGACCTCTCTGGTCAGCTTCGAGCTGCCGGGACGAGCGAAGATCGAGAGCCTCGCCCGGCAGGTGCACGGCCTTTTCCAGCAGAGCGGGCGCCGACGCACGGACGGGCAGGCGGCCCAACAGAGCGAGCTCGCCCTCGGCCGGCTGCTCCTCGGCCAGGTCGCCGGCCGGCTGGGCGAAAAGCGCCTGTTGATCGCCGCGCACGACGCTCTGCAGCTGGTCCCCTTCGCCGCTCTCCCCGACGTGACCACCGGGGCGGAAATCGGCGGCGGGGAGGAGCCGGCGCCCCTCGTCCTGCGCCACGAGGTCGTCGAGATCGCTTCGCTCTCGGTGCTCGCGATCCTGCGCGGCCGCCGCCTGGGCCGGCCCTCCTCCCCCGGCCTGCTGGCGCTCTTCGGCGACCCGGTGACCGATCTCGCCGACCCCCGGCTGCGTGGCCTCCCCGGGGTGGGGGCGGTGCGGCAGCTCTCTCCACTAGGAGATTTCCCGCCCTTGCCGCATGCGAGCGAGGAAGCGGCGGCGATCCTCGGCTTGGCGCGAGGCGGCGAGGTCCTCCAGGCGCTCGGGTTCGCGGCCACTCGGGAGCGGGCCCTTGGAGGGGACCTCCGCCGCTTTCGCATCCTGCACTTCGCGGCCCACGGCATTCTCGACGCGACGCATCCCGATCTCTCGGCGCTCGTGCTCTCCCGTTTCGATTCCCTGGGCCGGCCGCGCGACGGGTCGCTGCGGGCGAAGGATCTCTACGCTCTCGATGTACCGGCGGATCTCGTCGTGCTCTCCGCCTGCCAGACCGCCCTGGGCAGAGAGGTCCATGGCGAAGGGTTGGTGGGGCTGCCGCAGGGATTCCTCTCGGCGGGCGCGGCGCGCGTCCTCGTCAGCTTGTGGAACGTCCGCGATTCTTCGACCGCCGAGCTGATGAAGCGTTTCTACTCAGGCCTGCTGGCGCGCCATCTTTCTCCTGCGGCGGCTCTGCGCGAGGCGCAGGTGGTCCTGTGGCGCGACCCGCGTTGGCATGCTCCCTACCATTGGGCCGGTTTCGTGCTCCAGGGTGAGCCGAGGTGAGAGGGAGCGCTCCGCTTTTCCTCTCGGTGCGCGCCTAAACAACTCGGCCGCATCGGTGTCTCTCGAAGACAGACGCCCCTGCCTTCCGCCTCCGGTGGGCGCCACGAACGGATCGACCTTCGTAGCGAGGACATTCCCATGCCCGAGCCCAACCCCCCGGCCGAGAGCCAGCCTGAGTCGTCCGCCCCACCCCAGCGGAAGGATCGCAAGCGAGGAGAAGAGGAAGCGCCGAGCCAGAGCCCCGGCAGCCAGCCCCTGGTCAACGAGAAGCGGCGCGGCGGCGGGAAGCCGTAAGGGCACTCGTCCCAGGGCGTTCCGTACCATGTCACGATCGGTGCTCCTCCTCCTGGTGGGTCTCTCCCTCGCGGCCTGTGCCCATCCCGCGGCGCGCTCGGCGCGTTCCTTCGATCAGATCCAGCAGCTCGTCGCGGGGAAGACCGCTGCGGAGGTGGCCGCCCTCCTCGGGGAGCCCGACGCGCGCCAGCCGCTCCTGGCCGACGACGAGCGCTGGGTCTGGTGGAACTACACCTATCTCGACGGCGCCAACTATCCCCCCGAGATCCGCGGCCAGATCGTCCACCTGGAGATCACCTTCGAGAGCCCCGTCCTCTCCGCGGAGCCCCCGGTGCCACGCGAGCAGTGGCGGGTGAGCGGTCCGCTCGGGGTCAGCTACTCCTTACAGGCGGGGAGGGTCTAAGGGCGAGCGTAAGTCAAGCGGCGGAAATACCCGGCTCCCGAAGTTCCGCGCATGTCATATGCTATCGAGTTACCGCCCCCCGGGCGGCCGGGCAGGGCTTGCCCTGCCACAACTCGCGGAGGACTTGCAAACGATGAGCACCGAGATCCGTTCCCCCTTGAACTGGTACGGCGGGGGTGTCGATAGCGACGTCGACGAGACCGAGGAGTGGCTGTCCGCCCTGGAAGAGGTGGTCGAGCTGGAGGGCGGGGAGCGCGGCCAGTTCCTGTTGAAGAAGCTTCTGGAGAAAGGTTACGAGAAGGACGTCACCCTCCCCTTCACCGGCAACACCCCCTACATCAACACCATCCCGGTCGCCAAACAGCCCCCCTACCCGGGCGACCGGACGATCGAGCGCCGGATCAAGAGCATCGTGCGCTGGAACGCCATGGCCCTGGTGGTGCGGGCGAACAAGAAGTTCCCCGGCCTGGGCGGCCACATCTCGACCTTCGCCTCCTCGGCGACCCTCTACCAGGTCGGCTTCCACCACTTCTTTCGCGGTCGCGGACCCGACGGCTTCGGTGGCGACATGATCTACTTCCAGGGGCACGGCTCGCCCGGCATCTACTCCCATGCCTTCCTGGAGGGCCGGATCACGGCCGAGCAGATGGAGAACTTCCGCCGCGAGATGGCCCCCGGCGGCGGGCTCGCCTCCTACCCGCACCCCTGGCTGATGCCCGACTTCTGGGAGTTCCCCACCGTTTCCATGGGCCTCGCCCCGATCAGCGCCATCTACCAGGCCAAGTTCAACCGCTATCTGGAGGACCGCGGCCTCCTCGTCAACGACGGCCGGCGGGTCTGGGCTTTCCTGGGGGACGGCGAGACCGACGAGCCGGAGAGCCTGGGGGCCATCACGCTCGCCGCCCGCGAGCGGCTCGACAACCTGACCTTCGTCATCAACTGCAACCTGCAGCGGCTGGACGGCCCGGTGCGCGGTAACGGCAAGATCGTCCAGGAGCTGGAGACCGCCTTTCGGGGAGCCGGCTGGAATGTCATCAAGGTGCTCTGGGGGAGCGACTGGGACCCGCTGATCGAGCGCGACAACACCGGCCTCCTCATCCAGCGCATGAACGAGGTGGTCGACGGCCAGCTCCAGAAGTACACCGTGGAGCCGGGCAACTACGTGCGCCGCGACTTCTTCGGCAAGTACCCGGAGACCCTGAAGCTGGTCGAGAGCTACACCGACGCCCAGCTGCGCACCCTGCGCCGTGGCGGCCACGACCCGGCCAAGGTCCATGCCGCTTTCAAGGCCGCGGTCGAGTGCAAGGGGATGCCCTCGGTCATCCTCGCCCAGACCATCAAGGGCTACGGCATGGGCGAGGCGGGGGAGGGCCGGAACGTCACCCATCAGCAGAAGAAGCTCAACGACGACGAGCTGCGCTTCTTCCGCGACCGCTTCGACATCCCGATCTCCGACGAGGACCTGCACGAGGCCCCCTTCTACCGGCCGGCCGAGGACAGCGAGGAGATCCAGTACCTGAAGGAGCGGCGCCGCGCCCTGGGTGGCCCGGTGCCCAGCCGGCGGGTGAAGAAAGAGGCGCTCCCCACCCCCGACGCCTCCTACTTCAAGGAGTTCTTCGAGGGCTCGGACCGCGAGGTCTCGACCACCATGGCCTTCGTGCGGATGCTCACCCAGCTCTTGAAGCACCCCGAGATCGGCCGGGCGATCGTGCCCATCGTGCCGGACGAGGCGCGCACCTTCGGCATGGAGTCGCTCTTCCGCCAGTTCGGCATCTACTCCCACGTCGGGCAGGTCTACGAGCCGGTCGACAAGTCGATGCTCCTCTACTACCGGGAGGCGAAAGACGGCCAGATCCTGGAGGAGGGGATCACCGAGGCCGGCTCCATGGCCTCGTTCAACGCCGCCGGCACCGCCTATGCCACCCACGGCATCGACACCATCCCGTTCTTCATCTTCTACTCGATGTTCGGCTTCCAGCGGATCGGCGACCTCATCTGGGCGGCCGCCGACCAGCGCACCCGCGGCTTCCTCCTGGGCGCCACCTCGGGGCGGACGACGCTCAACGGCGAGGGGCTCCAGCACGAGGACGGCCACAGCCACGTGCTGGCGAGCACGGTCCCCAATCTGGTGACCTACGACCCGGCCTTCGCCTACGAGGTCGCGGTGATCATCGAGGACGGCCTTCGGCGGATGTACCGCAACCGGGAGGACGTCTTCTACTACATCACCCTGTGCAACGAGAACTACCCGATGCCGGGCAAGCCCGACGGGGCGGACGAGGGAATCCTCAAGGGCCTCTACAAGCTCCGGCCGGCGAATGCCGGTGAAACCGGTGACCCGGCCCACAAGGTCCACCTCCTGGGGAGCGGCTCGCTCCTGCGCGAGGCGTTGCGTGCCCAGGCGATCCTCGCCGAGCACTACGGGGTGGCGGCCGACGTCTGGAGCGCCACCTCCTACAAGGAGCTCCGCCGCGAGGCCCTCACGGTCGAGCGCTGGAACCTGCTCCACCCTGCCGAGGAGCCGAGGAAGCCCTACGTCGCCCGCCTGTTCGAGGGGGAGGAGGGACCGGTGATCGCGGTCACCGACTACATGAAGCTGGTTCCGGACCAGATCGCCCGCTGGCTCCCCGGCCGCCTCTACACCCTGGGCACCGACGGTTTCGGGCGGAGCGAGACCCGCGAGGCCCTGCGCCGCTTCTTCGAGGTCGACGCCGAGCACATCGCTTTAGCCGCGTTGCGGCAACTGGCCGACCGGGGGGTGGTCCAGCGTTCCACGGTGGCCCAGGCGGTTGGCGAGCTGGGGATCGATCTGGGCAAGCCCGACCCGATGACCTCTTGAAGGTGTCCCCCTTGAACCGGGGCCGGCCGCAGCGGAATAACCCCAGGGGAGCGGGAGTTATGTTCCGCAATTGGAAGAGTTGTAGAACTTTGCCAAACTACGTCGCGAGAGGAGATCAGGTTGATGAGCAAGAAATTCGTCGTCGCGCTGCTGCTGGCGCTGGCCGTGCCGACCCTGGTGGCGGCCGCTCCGGTCGTCTTCAAGGTCGATCCCGACCATAGCTCCGTGAGCTTCAACATCCGTCACTTCGTCTCGAACGTCCCCGGCCGGTTCAAGGACTTCGAGGGCATGATCACCTACGACAAGCAGAACCCCACCGCCTCGAAGGTCGAATTCACCGCCCAGGCGGCCTCGATCGACACCGACAACAAGGACCGCGACAACCACCTGAAGTCGCCGGACTTCTTCGACGTGGCGAAGTTCCCCACCCTCTCCTTCGCCAGCTCCAGCGTTACGGCAAAGGACGCCAACACCCTGAACGTGGCGGGCGACCTGACGATCCACGGGGTGACCAAGAAGGTGACGATCCCGGTCTCCGTCCTCGGCGTCCTCCCCACCAAGGGCGGCGAGAAGGCCGGCTTCGAGAGCAACTTCACCGTCGACCGCAAGGACTACGGGCTCGAGTGGAACCGTGTCCTGGACACCGGCGGCTCGATCCTCGGCAACGACGTCAAGATCACCATCTCGGTCGAGGCCAACACGCCGAAGCCGGCGGAGCCGAAGAAGAGCAAGTAGCCCTCACCCGGGGGGAGGGGCGGTAGGATAGGAGTATGTGCCTCCTCCTCCGTCGTGCCCTCCTCTGTGCCGCCGCCCTCCTGGCGGTGGTCGCCTGCGCCGGCGGGGACTCCCCGCCGGCCCAGGTTGTCCGCCTCTCCGCCGACACGATCGAGTTTCCGGCGACGGTCGACGCCTCCGCCTTCAACCGCCCGCTCGGCATGCCGGGCTACCACGCTATCGTCTGGCGGGGAGGGAAGGCGGCGGGCGCGGCGCTCTTCCGCGCCGACGTCACCGACGTCCAGGTCCTGGATGCGCTCGAAGCCCTGGGCGCCCAGCCCGGCAACCGCCTGGGGATGGACAGCTGGGACGCGCGGCGGGACCCCAAGAATCCGGCCCCCGACCAGGTGATCGCCGGCCCGCCGGTCGAGGTTCTCGTCCGCCTGCCCGGCCCTGCCGGTGCTGCCGGCAGCACCGGCGAACCCCGCCTGGTGCCCCTGGCCCAACTCCTCGACGATCCGGGCGGCCGCGGCCTCGACTTGCGCCTGGGCGGCCACCGGGCCAACATCCCCCAGTGGCACTCCGGCTGTATCGTCTGCCTCTACTCCTGCCCGGGGAGCAAGCTGGGGAACGCCCGCTACACGGTGCGCGACTACGTCCACGAGATCACCCGCTTCCGGGCGAAGCCGGACCTCCTGCCGCCCGACGGCACCCCGGTCGCGATTCGCATCCGCCTGCTGCACAAGGTTGAAAAGTAGGATAGGATGTAAAAGCACCCACGTAGAGGCTGTACAGACGTCTGACTCCTGAGAGGCACGCTTTACGCCGTTGGAATTGCGTCCGACCCTGGAACCGAACCCTGGCTCGAAGGCGAGCGGCTCGTCCGTCGTCGACCCCGCCGGCCTGGGCAACCGCCTGGTCGCCGCCTGGCAGGCTGGAGGCGACCGGGAGGAGATCTTCCGTCGACTCTTTCACGCCTACTTCCGCCAGGTCCACGCCTTTTTCTCGCGGCGCGGCTTCCCGGCCGACGTCTGCCAGGACCTGGCCCAGGAGACTTTCCTCAAGGTCCACAAGGGGCTGCCGGAGTTCCGGCGCGAGGCGCGGTTCGAGACCTGGCTCTTCCAGATCGCGGCCAACCTCTACCGCAACACCCTGCGCAGCCAGTCGACGCAGAAGCGCGAGGCCCAGGAGGTGCCGCTCGACGAGCTCGGCGAGCAGGACCCGAACTTCGCCCAGCCGTCGCGGGACACCGGCGGCCTGGACGAGGTGCTGTCGGAAGAGCGCTCCCTGGTCCTCTACCATGCCCTGGCGGAGCTGCCGTCCCAGATGCGCCGCTGCGTCGAGCTGCGGGTGCATCAGGACCTGCGCTATCGGGAGATCGCCGATCTCATGCAGGTCTCGATCGACACGGTGAAGGCCCACCTCTACCAGGCGCGGCAGCAGCTCAAGAGCAAGCTCGCCGGCTACTTTGCCGATCCGGAGTTCTAGAGAAAGCCCGTGGAAAACCGCAAGCCACCTCTGGAGCCCGCCCTCCGGGCCCTGACCCGCCGCGCGGCCCGCCGGCTGGACGAGCACCCCAGCCCCGAGACGCTCGCCGCCTATCACGAGGGCGAGCTGGCGGACGCCGAGGCCGAGCGCCTGCGCTACCACCTGGCCCTCTGCCCCGAGTGCGCGGCGCTGCTCCTGGACCTCGGCGCCTTCGCCGATCTCGCGCCACCGGCGGGTGTCCACGATCTGGCCGACGGCGAGGTGGAGGCCGCCTGGCGGGCGGTGCAGCCGCGGCTCGACCGGGGGCGGGAGACGCCCTCCGCGTCCAACCTGGTGCGGCTGCCGCCGCCCGCCTCGCCGGCCTCCACCCGTTCGCCCCGGCCGGCCTACTTCGCCTGGGCTCTCGCCGCCTCCTGGCTGGCGGTGGTCGGGCTGGGACTCTGGGTGATCGTCCTGCAGCGGGAGATCACACGGAGTACGGGGGCCTCGGCCAAGGTCGCCGTGGCCGGCCTGTCGCCCGCCGGCGGAGACTCGACCCGGGGCCGGGAGGAGCCGCGCCAGCCGGTCCTGTCGGCGAGCCGGGGACTCGTCCTCCAACTCGTCGCCGCCGGTCTCCCGGACCAGGACGGGTACGCGGTCGAGATCCAGGAGACGGGAACGGCCGGCCGGGTGGTCTGGAGCGGTCCCGCCGAGCGGGACCCGGTGGAGAAGGACTTCACGGTCGTCCTGCCCCCCGGTTTCCTCCGCCCGGGGCGCTACCAGGTCCATCTCTATGGCACCGAGGCCGGAGTGCGCCGGAGAATGGCCGACTTCCCCTTTCAGGTCGGCGCTCGCTGACCTCCGGTAGCCACGACGGTGACCCGACGGTCGTCATCGCTGGGGCTGTGGGGCGCTCTGGCCGGGTTGATCGGTGGGGCGGTCGCCCTCTTTCTGGTGGTCCCCCGCGCACCGATCCCCACCGCCGCGCCGAGCCCGCCGCCCCGGAGCCGGCCGGAGGCCTGGGCGAGCGCCCCTCCCCTCGCTCCCGGTCTTCCTCCCCTCGCTCTGCATCCGGGGGAGGAGCGGATCTTCCGTCTCACGCGGAGCCGCGGGGAGGTCGTCGATCTCGTGGTCGACCAGCAGGGGATCGACGTCGTCGTCTCCCTCTGGTCGCCGCGCGGCCGGGCGCTGCTCCGGGTGGATGGCCCAAACGCCGATCGCGGCCCGGAGCCGGTCTTCGCCGTCGCCGAGGAGAGCGGCACCTACTGTCTTGAAATCGAGCCCAGTCGCGATGCGAGGCGTCCGGGTTTCCTCCAGGTGCGCCTGGAGCGGCGCCGTCCCGCCAGGCTGGTGGACCGCCGCCGGGCGGCCGGCCAGCAGGCCTACTTCCGGGCGGAGGAGCTGCGGCAGAGGGACTTGCGTGCCGCGCTCGTCGACTATCAGAAAGCACTACTCACCTTCCAGGCCATCGGCGAGCGCCAGGGAGCGGGCCTGGCGCTCTACCGAGTCGGCACGATCCTGGCCCGGCTGGGCGACTATCGGCCGGCCGCCACCGCTCTCGCCCGCGCCGTCGAGGCGTTCGCCGGGCAGCCGGAGGAGGCTATGGCGGCCAACGTGCTGGGAAGCGTCTACGAGACCTTGGGCGAGAGCGACCTCGCCCTCGACGAGTTCCACCATGCCGAGGAGATCGCGCGCCGTTTCAACGATCCAGTGCGCCTTGCCGGATCGCTCAACAACCGCGGCCGGCTCCACCAGGCACGCGGGGAGCTCCGGGAGGCCTTGGAGGCCTTCAAGGGGGCGCTCGAAGAGAAGCGCGCCGAGGGTGACCTGCAAGGTCAGGCCGTCACGTTCAACAACCTGGCCGCGTTCTACCTCGACGTGGGGCAGGGGGAAGAGGCCAGGAAGGCGGCGCAGTCGGTGGTCCGCATCGCGCAGGGCCGAGCCGATCGCTCTCTCGAGGCCTACGGCCGGTGCAACCTGGGCCGGGCCTATCAGCAGCTCGGCGATGGGATCGCGGCGGTCCGCGAATTGGAGAGCGCCCTCTCGCTGGCCCGGCAGAGCGGTGTCCGCGACGTCCAGGTCGACGCCCTAGTGCGCCTGGGCAACGTCCATCTGGCGGCGGGGCGGCTGCGCCCGGCGCGCGAGGCCTATGAGCAGGCGCTCGCCCTGGCCCAGGAAACCGGCAGCCTCCAGCTCGAGGCGGATGCCTCGAATCAGCTGGGAGAGGTCCTGCGCCGAGAGGGGGACCTGCCGCGGGCGCTCCAATCGCTGGATCAAGCCGGGCGCCTCTACCTGCGGCATGGGGACCAAGATTCGGCCGCCCTGGCCCTCGAGGGCCGCGCCCGGGTCCTGCGCCAGGGAAACCGTCTCCATGAAGCGTGGAGGACGATCGAGGAGGCCCTCACGGTCCTCGAATCCATGCGGACCCGGCCGGGGAGCAGCGACCTGCGCTCTTCGTTCTTCGCTTCCCGGCTCTCCGCCTACGATCTCGCGATCGACCTGCTGATGGAGCTCGATCGCCGCGAGCCGGGCCGAGGCCATCTCAGTGAGGCCTTCACGGTCAGCGAGAGGGGGCGTGCGCGGGGCGTCCTCGACGACCTGGCGGAGGCGCGGGCCGACGTCCGCGCTGGGTTGGATCCGGAGCTCCTGCGAGAGCAAGAGACTCTCGAGCGCCGTCTGGCAGCCCTGGAGCAGGAGCCGGAGGGGCCCGGCCGCGACCAGGAGATGGCAGCCGTGCACACCCAACGGGATACCCTCGCGGGCAAGATCCGGGAGGGGAGCCCGCGCTACGCCCTGATCCACCCGCAGCCGCTGCCGCTGGCACAGGTCCAGAGTCAGGTTCTGGCCGAGGACGGTACCGCCCTTCTCGCCTATACCCTGGGCGAGGAGAGCAGCCATCTCTGGCTGATCCGCCACGATTCCATGATGGTTCGCGAGCTGCCACCCCGACGGGAGATCGAGGGGTTGGCGCGGGAGGTCCACGAGGAGCTGTCGCGCGGGGCGCGGCGGAACCGGGGAGGTTTGGAGGACGCCTTGAAGCGCCTTGGGCAGGTCGTGCTCGGTCCAGTCGCCGGCGAGCTCCGGCACGACCGGCTGCTCGTCGTTCCCGATGGGGCGCTCCAGTACGTCGCTTGGGGAGCACTGCCCGTGGGCGGGCGTTTCCTGCTCCTCGACCACGAGATCGTGAACCTCCCCTCTGCCTCCGTCCTCGCCGTCCTGCGGCAGCAGATCGCGGGCCGACCCTCGCCGCGCAAGACGGTGATGGTCGTCGCCGATCCCGTTTTCCGTGGCGACGACGAACGCTTTCCGTCCTCTCTACGCCGTCCCTCTTCCGCGCTGCCGGCCGGTCCCTTAGAAGACGTCGCGAGGTCGGCCCGCGACCTCGGGATCGACGGTTTCGACCGCCTGCGGTACTCCGCGGTCGAGGCGCAGTCCATCCTGCGGCTGGTGCCCCCGGGCATGGGGCGTGGAGCCTTGGGCTTCGACGCCGATCGCCGCCTCGTCAAGGGGGCCGAGCTCGGCGACTACCGCATCGTCCATTTCGCCACCCATGCCGTCTTCGACGCCATCCATCCCGAGCTCTCCGGCATCGTGCTCTCGCTCCTCGACCGCGCCGGGCGGCCCCAGGAGGGGTTCCTGCGCGCTTACGAGGTGTACAACCTGCGGCTCCCGGTCGATCTCGTCGTCCTCTCGGCCTGCCGCACCGCCCTCGGCCCGGCGATTCGCGGCGAAGGCCTGAGTGGGCTGACCCGCGGCTTCATGTACGCCGGCGCGCCGCGGGTCGTGGTGAGCCTCTGGAACGTGAGCGACAAGGGGACGGCTCACCTGATGGAGCTTTTCTACGACGGTCTTCTGCGCCAGCACCTGCGGGCGGCGGCGGCGTTGCGGGCCGCCCAGACCAAGATGCTCGCGGACCCCACCTGGCAGGCGCCTTACTACTGGGCCGGGTTCGTCCTCGAAGGCGAGTGGCGCTAGAGATCTCGCACATTCAAACAAATCAGGCCCTCCCGTGTCTATAGCGATGGAGAGAGATCCACCACTCAGAAAGGAGAGGCAGATGGACAAGACAGCGAGCGACAAGACGCCCCTGGACACCGACGGCGGAGGCACGACCGGCACGAAGAGCGGCGGCGCGCTTTCGGTCTCGGCCGACGAGATCGTCGGCGGCGACATCCCGGGGACCAAGGAGGGTCGTGGCATGGCCGAGGGCCACCACGGGCGCCAGCCCTCGACGCGCGAGGTCGACAGCGGCGGCACCACCGGCCCCAAGGAAGGCCGGGGCATGGTCAGCAAAGGCTGACCGAGCGATCTGCCGCAAGCGGCGGGCGGCCTTCCAACCGCCCGCCGTCGTCTTCAACCCTGAACGCAAAGGAGCCTGCGATGAGCGGAGAGGAGATCCTCTACTGCAATGGCGTCGCTTTCGAATCCGGCGACTACGCGCTTCCACCCACGACGCTGCAGGAGCTCGCCGCCCACATCCGCGGCGGTCCGCGCGGCGGCAACGGCTGGCACGACGTTCTTGCCTGGCTCCAAGGGCGGAAAGTCAGGGGACGAGGGCTCGCGCAGGGCAACCCGCGGGACCTCGCTCAGACCGGGTGGGGCGTCGTCTTCGCCCAAGGAGATGAGAAGGCTCCGGCGATCCGCGAGGCGCTCCAACCGCTGCTCGATCACCGCCGCGAGCAGGTCGGCGCGCCCGCGCACCGCTATCAGGAGTACCTGGGGGAGAAGGGCTACCGGGAGGGAGAGGGCAAAGAGGACTTCCTTGGCCGGCACGGCGCCGGCCCCGGTCCGGCCGACCCCGATCGGGTGCCCTACTACCTGATGCTGATCGGCGAGCCGGCCGCGATCCCCTACGACTTCCAGTACCAGCTCGACGTCCCCTACGCCGTGGGGCGACTCTACTTCGAGACCGTCGAGGAGTATGCAGCCTACGCCCGGAACGTCGTCCAGGCGGAGACCGCGGCGAAAACGGCGCGCCCTCTGGGCATTGCGCTCTTCGGCCCCCGCCACCCGGGCGATCCCAACTCGGCGGTCACCGCCGACGACCTGATCACCCCGCTCGCCGAATCGCTGGGCGCCCTGCCGGGCTGCACAGTGCAGACCGCGCTGGGCGACGAGGCCACCAAGAAGCGCCTCCAGGCCCTCCTGGGAAACGGCGCCGAAGTGGATCTGCTGTTCACCGCCGGGCACGGCATCGTCCTTTCGACCGGCCACGCCCGCCAGCCGGAGTACCAGGGGGCGCTCCTCTGTCAGGGCTGGCCGGGACCGGCGAACGGGCACGGCCCGCTCTCCCGGGACTGGTTCCTGGCCGGCGACGACCTCGATCCGGCCACCCGGCTGGACGGCCTCATCGCCTTCCATTTCTCCTGCTACAGCGGTGGCTCGCCGGGCTTCGACGACTTCACCCAGGCCCACACCCGGGTCGCCGTTTCGCCCCACCCCTTCGTCGCCTCCCTGCCGCAGCGCCTGCTCGCCGCCGGGGCGCTCGCCGTGGTCGGGCATATCGAGCGGGCGTGGCTCAGCTCGGTCTCCTGGCCCGGCGTGGGGCGCCGGATCGAGGTCTTCGAGAGCACCTTGAAGCGGCTCCTCGCCGGCGACCCCCTGGGGGCGGCCATGGAGTGCTTCGCCGAGCGCTACGCCGAGCTGTCGACCGAGCTCAGCGCCCTGCTCCAGGAAGCCTGGAACGGCGGCACGGTCGACGACACCCGCCTCGCCAGTCTGTGGACGGCGAGCAACGACGCGCGGAACTTCACCGTGCTCGGCGACCCCGCCGTGCGGCTCCGCGCTCCCCAGGAGGTGCAACGATGAGCGAGCTCCATGCCCTGTTGATCGGCATCGACGCCTATCTGCCCAACCGGATGCCGAGCGGTGGATGGTACCCGCAGCTGGCGGGGTGCGTCCGTGACGTGGAGCGTGTCGAGGCCTTCCTCCGCGACCACCGCGGGCTGGCACCGGAGCGGCTCCACAAGCTGACCGCCTCCGCATCGGGGAACGGCTCCACCGATCCGATCGAGCCCAGGGACCGCTGGCCGACCTACGAGAACATCGTCGCCGCCTTCCAGCAGATCATGTCGGCCGCGAGCCCGGGAGCCCCGGTCTACATCCACTACTCCGGGCACGGTGGGCGGGTGTCGACGGCCTATCCCGAGATCAAGGGTGAGGGGCGCCTCGACGAGACTCTGGTTCCCGTCGACATCGGCGACTCGGAAGCCCGCTATCTGCGCGACGTCGAGCTCGCCCACTTCATGCGGAAGATGGTCGATCGAGGGCTCCTCGTCACCCTCGTCCTCGACAGCTGCCACTCGGGAGGGGCGACCCGCGACGAGAAGCCGGGAATCGACATCGCCGGCAAACGCGCCCTGCCGCGTGGCGTCACCTGGATCGACACCTCGAAGCGGCGGACCGACAGCCTGGTCGCCGCGCGGGAGGAGCTGCTGGCCTCCTGGCCCGGAAGGCCGGCGACCGGCAGTAACATGCGGGATTTTCTCACCAGCACCGGCTGGCTCCCCGATCCCAAGGGCTACACGCTGATCGCCGCCTGCACCTCACAGCAGACGGCCTTCGAATACCCCTTCGAGGGGGAGGTGAGCAGCGGCGCTCTGACCCATTTCCTGCTGGCCGCCCTGGACGAGCCCGGGGCCGACATGACCTACGAGACGCTCTATAACCGGCTCCGCGCTCAGGTGCAGAACGGGTTCCCACGCCAGACGCCAGTGATCGTCGGCGAGCGCGAGCGCCCGGTGCTGGGCAGCCATGGGGCTGCGAGAGCGACGCGCGATGCCGGGTCGTCCCGGCGGGCACACGGGATCGTCGTCCTCGGAGTCGACGAGACCGGCCGCCTGCGGCTCAATACCGGCCAGGCGCAGGGGGTGCTCGACGGCGCCCGTTTCGCCGTCCACCCGCCGGACGCCCAACTGGAGAGCCCTGGCGAGCCCTTGGCCGAGGTCGAGGTCGTCCAGTACGGCGGAACGGAGTCGCTGGCCGAGGTGAAAGGGTCCCTTTCTCCGCAGTCCATCCCGCCGGGGAGCCGGGCGGTCCTGCTCGATCCGGGACCGAACTATCAGGGGACGGCGGTTCGGCTCGTCTACCAGGGCTCAACTCGGGTAGGAGAGGAGAAAGAGGTGCTCGGGGAGATCGCGGATCGCCTCGCCGGGACTTCCTACCTCCGGCTGACGGAGGAGGGAACGGCGGCGGCTTTTCAGGTGGCATTGAACGACCGGCGCGAGATCGAGATCCAGAATTCTACGGGTACGGCGGTGCCCTACCTCCGGCCCGCTCTCTCGGTTCAATCGCCCGATGCTGCCGCCACTACGGTGGCGCGGCTCGTTCATCTGGCGAAGTATCGGGCCGTGCGGGAGCTCGAGAACCGCAAGGCGCCGCCCGATCTGGCGGGTCAGCTGGTCATCGAGCTGCTGGGTATCCAGGACGAGTACGACACCTCGAAACGTCCCGATCCGCGTCCGGGCACGGGCGGAAAGAAGGTCGAGATGCGGGTGGGGCAGTGGACCTTCCTGCGGATTTCCAACCGCTCTTCTCGCGACCTGAACATTGCCGTCCTCGACCTCCAGCCCGACTGGGGCATCACCCAGATCTATCCGGGTGATTCCGAGGACAGCCTCATCACGCTCGACCCCGAAGAAAGCTTCGACTTGCCGCTCAAGGCCCAGTTGCCGCAGGGGATCGACGAGGGGACCGACATGCTCAAGGTCTTCGCCACTCTCGCCGCCGCCGACTTCCGCTTCCTGGAGCTGCCCCCGCTCGACCGGCCTCCGGTCCGCACCATGGAAGTCGGGCTGCCCTCGCGTCATCCCGAGTGGTACGGCGCCCCCCACAAGGAGTGGGTCACGGTACAGGTGGAAGTGCGGATCAGTGGTACTTGAAGTGGCCCTTGAGGCATTCCGTCTGGAGAGCTGGGCAGGGAACGGTTAGCGGAGGTAAAATGATGGTCGCCAATGAGCAACTTGCATGCACTGCTAATCGGGATTGATGCTTATCTCCATAACAGACTGCCGGATGGAAGAACTTTAACGACTCTTGAGGGATGTGTCAGCGACGTGCTTCGGGTCGAAGAGTTCTTGCGTACTCGGCGAGGAATCGCATCAGACCAGATCTTGAAGCTTACAGCCTCCAATGTCGGGCCCAGTTCCCTGCCTGAACCACAAGACCTTTGGCCGACCTACAAAAACATCATTTCCGCTCTTCGGCGCCTTACCGAAAGCGCCAGCCGGGGAGACGAAGTCTACATTCACTACTCTGGTCATGGAGATCGCTTGAAGACTGCCTATCCAGAGCTGAAGGGGTCTCATGGCTTCGACGAAGTTCTCGTCCCTGTTGATATCGGAGCCTCAGACGCTCGCTATCTTCGGGATATCGAGGTGTATTCCTTCCTAAGGGCTCGTCACGAAATAAGTATCTCAGTTGCGAGTTTCTCTCGCGGGGATATCGTGTAGTTCCACTCACCATGAAAGCTGTCATGGCTGATGTTGACCTCCGCTATTTCCTGCTCGCTGACTTGCTGGCCCACTGGATACGTACCGGTGTCGAGTTCCGCCCGAACTTGCAGGCCTGTTGTGGTAGTTGTCGCCGCGATGAGGTTGACAATGACCTCGTGGCTGATGAGCGGCTTGCCCCGCCAGTTCTGGCTGATGAAGGCGAAAAGACGGTGTTCGATCTTGTTCCATTTGCTCGTGCCTGGAGGAAAGTGGCTCACCGAGATCGGTATCCCGAGTTCGTCGGCAAGCTTCTGAAGCTCCATTTCCACAGCCGAACTCGGGACCCATTGCTGCCACCACCATCCGCTGTAATCAGTAAGCGCTTGGCCTGCGGATACCTCTGGCTTCCCATTGACTTCCACCAGCGGCGCACCGTTTCGACTGCAAAAGCCGACGTATCGTGATCCACGCCTACGCTGACCCAGCCGCTGTTGGACGCCAGGTCGTACACCCCATAGGGAATGGCGCGCCCCAGCTCCGGAATCACAAAGTCGTGGACCCTGACCTTCTCAGGCTCACCCTCAGGGCGTAGCTCGCGCCCGCCATTCTTGAAATCGCCAACCAGCTCTTTCTTTTTCGTGTCAACCGAGATAACGGGGTCGACCGCTGCAAGGTGCTCTTGCGCTTGACGGTTGATGTACTCGAACTGGGCGTCACGATCCGGATGACTCGAGCCTTCCAGGGTCTTGCTATTGGCCTGAAGGCTATACCCCATCTCGTGGAGGAGCTCTGCAACCATGCGATGGCTCGTCTGGTGACCCATCTCCTTCAACTCCTTGGCGAGCCGACGAACGCTCTTGCAGGTCCACCGCAAAGGATTTTCTGGCTCCCCACGCTCTGTGGGTTGCACGAGATTCTCCAGATCCGTCCTCAGCGTCAGGTCGGTATCAACCGTCTTCTTGCGCCCTCCGCCCGGCCTCCGGATTCTGCGACCCTCAAGAGGAGATTCAGACGCCTCCTTGAGTTCTTTGATACCTCGGTAGATTCGGAGTCGAGATACCCCCGTCGCGCGCGCCACGGCGGAGACTCCTCCGAACCCCATCGCTTCAGCCTCCGCAGCGGCTGTCAGCCGACGCGTCCTCTCGTCGAGATGTGGATCGAGAAGCTCGAATCGTCGTCGAATCGCCCCTTCACTGTCCATTGTCTCCGAATCATACAACAAAGATCCTCGAAGTGCTATGCTTATTTCGTGACGAGCCCTAAGAGCCATGGCAGACCGCGGCGTCTTTATAACGCTCGTTCTTGATTGCTGTCACTCTGGGTGGACCTTCCAGGGTTCAGGTTCGGGCACGGGGTGGTTCCCGGAGATCAGAAACTGCGTGTTACTTGCCGCCTGCACCGCTCAGCAGAAGGCAATCGAATACCACTTCGAGAGGGAGGCGAGCAGCGGAGTCCTCACCCACTTCCTGCTCAACGCTCTTGCCGAATCCGGCACTGCTATGACTTACGAGACGCTCTACTACCGGCTGCGGGCTCGATTGCAGAGCGAGTTTCCCCGCCAGATGCCGATGATTGTAGGCGAGAGCAAGCGCCCTGTTCTGGGCACAGGCGGGGGTTTCGGACGAGATGTGTGAACGTGGCCAACCCAGGAGTCCCCACGGGGTTCTCGTCTTAGGCGCCGACGAGAACGGCCTCCTGCGACTCACCACGGGTAAGATGCACGGGGTGCTCGATGGCACGCGCTTCGCTGTCTACCCTCCAGATGCCAATCTTGCGAACCCAGGGGAGCAGTTATCGGAGGTCGAGGTAGTGCAGCACGGCGGAACGGAGTCTCTGGCAGAGGTGAGAGGGGTTCCTCCTCCCCATGACATCCTGCTGCCTGGGAGCCTGGCGGTCCTACTCGACCCGGGCCCGAACTACTGCGGAACCGCGGTCAGCCTCGCCTACCGGATCTCTCAATTCGAGGAAGAACTTGAGAATGAGGTGCTGGAAGCGGTTGCGAAGTTCCTCGCCGGAACCTCGTATCTCCGGCTAGCAGAGGAGGGCACCCAGTCGGATTTCCAGGTGGCGGTGAACGAATTGCACGAGATCGAGATCCAAGATTCCCTGGGTGCGCCGGTGCCCCATCTTGGGACTCCCGTCCTGGCCCGGGCTCCCGGTGCGGCTGCTAACGTCGTCGCGCGGCTTGTTCATTTGGTGAAATTCCAAGCAGTGTGGCAGCTTGCGAACAAGAAGACCCCATTAGGCTCGATCGTAGTCGAGCTGCTTGGTGTTCAAGACGTCTACGACCGCACAGGGCGGCCGGATCCTCTGCCTGGCACGAGAGGGGCGAGCGTCGAGATGCAGGTAGGACAGTGGACCTTCTTGCGAATCTCGAACCGCTCCACCGTTGTCCTAAACATCTCGGTGCTCGATCTTCAGCCTGATTGGGAGATTACCCAAATCCTTCCTGAAGATGGTGGGGCGAATCTTTTCCCTCTTGATGCCCGACGGTCATTTGATCTGCCCTTCCAAGCCCAGCTTCCTGACGGGATAGCTGAGGGGACCCACCTGCTCAAGGTGTTTGCAGTGTTTGGACCCGCCGACTTTCGCTGGCTGGAACTACCCCCACTTGCCCCGCCTCGAACGCGTGGCGGAGTTCAGCGAAATTTAACTGCCCAGATGCCATCTGAGTGGTCTGGCGTCCCCAGCGAGGAGTGGGTCACCGCTCAGGTGGAGGTGAAAATCAAGCGTCGTCAGAACTGAACCTGGAGCCCGCGGAGATTCCGTCGCTCGTCCGTCTAAACCATCCGGATGTTTCCGGTGTCTAGATAGTGGACTGGATGGTCACGAGGTCGTCCGGAGGAGGTAAAGATGGCGCACGCAGTCGTTCACCGGTTTGGCAGCCCCGTCACCGAGCGGATCTTCCCCGATCCCGATCTCCTGACCGCCCTGGACGAGGAGCCCCCGCCGCGACAGGCCCGGGTCCTCTGCTTCCCGGAGAGCGCTCCGGAGGGATCTCCCTGGCGCTGGCCGGAGCGGGAGGAGGCCGTGTCGCGATGAGCGGCGCTCGTGGCCGGGGCCTGGAGGTGGAGCGCTCTCATCTCGACCTGGCCCGGTCGCGGGCGGAGGCGGCGGCCCGGGCTTATCGGCGGGCGCTCGTCGTCGCGGGCCGGGGAACGCCGAGGCCCCGGGCCCTGCTGCGGGCTTCCCGGTCCGAGCTCGCCTGCCAGCGCCAGGCCTTAGCCGTCGAGATCGAGCGCTTCGGCGCCCTCGCCTGCGCCACGGCCGAGGACGCGGTGCCGCTCGCCCTGGCCTTTCGCGCCGCCCGCGAGACGCTGCAGCTGGCCGATCTCCTGGCGCAGGGCCGCAAGGGGCGAGGCCGGATGGCGCCCAAGAGGACGCTCGCCGCCTCGCCACCTCCTCTGTAGAACTGCGGCGATGCCGGCAGGCCCCATCGCGCACTTTGACCTCTGGGTAGAGGGCACTCCTTCGCGGTATCGGGTCCGGGCCGGCGGTTATCCGTCCGGTGGGGCCTCGGGGACCTTTACTCTGGCGGCTGCGATCCCTGGTTCGAACCAGGCCCGATACTCCCGCGGTCGCCGCCATCTGCGCCCGCCGGAAGCGGTGGGCACCCCGGATGATCCCAAGACCTTCGGTGCGGCACTTTTTGAGGCCGTCTTCAAGAATCGGATCGGCCGGCTATTTGAGTCCAGCCGCGTGCGAGCGCAAGCCGAGGGCCGTCCGCTACGGCTGCGTCTGCGGCTGGCTGACGTCCCCGAGCTTTCCCGTCTGCCGTGGGAGTACCTCTACGACAGGGAGAGAGGGATGTTCCTCGCCCAGACAGGGCGGATCTCGATCGTGCGCTACCTGGAGACCCCGGAGCCCACTCCTCCTCGCCCGGTCGAGCCGCCCCTCCACGTGTTGGTCATTCATCCCCGACCGCAGGATCTCCCAGCTCTGGCGGGGGAGGAGGAGTGGGAGCACATTCGTACCACCCTGAAACGGCATCGTCGATCCCGGCGAACGGAAATCGAGCTGCTGGAGCCGCCGACTTTCGAGGCCCTCCACGACCGGCTGCATCAGGGAACCTGGCACGTCCTCCACTTCATCGGGCACGGCACCTTCGAGAACAAGGCCGAGAGCGGCACGCTGATCTTCGAGAATGGGCAGGGGCAAGGGGCGCCGGTCGACGCCTCTCGTTTCAGCGCTCTCCTCTACGACAGGCAAGTTCGTCTCGTCGTGCTCAACGCCTGTGAGGGAGCTCGGCACGGCCTCTCGGATGCCTTCACCGGCGTGGCCCAGGACCTGATCCGCAAAGGGGTTCCGGCCGTGGTGGCGATGCAGTTCCAGATCACCGATCGTGCGGCCCTGTTCTTTGCGAAGAAGTTCTATCGAGTGCTCGCCGAAGGCGCGACGATCGATGTCTCTCTCTCCTCGGCACGCCTCGCCCTGTTCTGCAGCGAGGATCACGTCGAGTGGGGCGCTCCCGTGTTGTTTACGCGGGATTCCGATGGGGAGCTGTTCGGTCTCGCTCCGCCACGAAAGCTTGCTAGCCGCTGGGCTTGGCTCGCGATTTTGATTTTGATCGGAGTGGCGATCATGGTCGTAAACCTGATACGGCGGTCGCCCTCGGACGGGCCTCTTGACTGGGTTCCGGCCAGCCCTGAGTGTCCAGCGCAAACCGCGACCGACATCCGCTTTAGGAGGATAAAGCCCGGCCAATTCACCATGGGCTCCAACCAAAAGGATCAGAGCCCGCCTCACGAAGTCACGATCACACGCCCCTTCTGCATGGGACAGTTCGAGGTCACCGAGCGCCAATGGCGCCAAGTCATGAGCGGGAATCTCAATCTATCTCGATTGCCGAACGACGATCTGCCAGCCGCAGCCTCGTGGGACGACGCGGACCGTTTCGTCCGTACCCTCAATCAACACGAAGGTAGGGAGATCTACCGCCTGCCCTCCGAGGCTGAATGGGAATACTCGGCTCGGGCTGGAAGCACTACACCCTACAGCTTCGGGAAAGACCCTTCCCGGCTCCCTCTCTATGGAAACTGTCACGACAGCTCGGAACCCGGAGATGGGTATCCGCGTCGCGCTCCCGCCGGCAGATTCAGGCCCAACGACTGGGGCCTCTATGACATGCATGGCAATGTCTGGGAGTGGGTTCAAGATTGGTATGGCCCTTACCCATCAGGCCCTGTCGTCGACCCCACCGGCCCCGCAACAGGTACGGAGCGGGTCCGGCGCGGCGGTGGCCACGAAGCGAGCGCAGCCCACTGCGAATCCGGCGCCCGGAAGCCTTCGCTGCCGAGCTTCAAGCGAGCAGATTACACCGGCTTCCGGATCGTCCGCACATTAGACTGAAGCCCCCCGGTCCGCGCCCGGAGGGCTCCTTTCTCAAACCTACCGCCCCGCCCGCCCGTCCTTCCCCTTGCCCACCGCCGCCAGCGCCTTCAGGCGCGCGGCTTCGAACTCGTCGCCTTTGTTCCAGGCGGGGAGGGCGGTCTGCTGGGCGATGGTCAGGCCGGCGAAGAAGCCGAGCTGGGCGTCCTCGATCATGCCGCTGTAGTCCCACTTCGGATCGAACTCGTCGCTCGGCTGGTGGTAGCGGTGCGCCTCGTACTCCTCGGCCTGCTCTTTCCCCCATTCCTTGGAGCGGCCGCGATAGTCGGTGCCGGGGTTCAGGTAGATGGCGGGAACGCCGATCTTCGCGAAGTTGAACTGGTCGGAGCGGTAGAAGTGCCCGCGGTCGGGGAACGCGTCGTCCTCGACGGTGCGCCCCTGGCGCGCGGCGAGGGTCTGGACGATCTTGTCGAGCGACGACTTGCCGAGGCCCACGAACGTCAGGTTGGTCGTTTTCCCCAAGACGTTGGTACTGTCGTAGTTGATGTTGGCGGCGATCCGGCCGGCGGGGAAGGTGGGGTGCTCGGCGTAGTACTGCGAGCCCAGGAGGCCCTGCTCCTCGGCGGCCACGAAGAGGATGAGAATCGAGCGGCGCGGCCGCTCGGGGAGGGCGGCGAAGGCCTTGGCGATGGCGAGCACCGTGGCGTCGCCCGAGGCGTTGTCGACCGCTCCGTTGTAGATTTTGTCGCCGTTCTTGTCCGGATTGCCGATCCCCAGATGATCGTGGTGGGCGCTGAAGATCACCACCTCGTCCTTGAGCTTGGGATCGCTCCCGGGGAGGAGCCCGGCGACGTTCGCCGTCTTCACCTTGCGGACCTCGTTCTTCAGGATGAGCGAGGTGGTGATCCCCAGAGGCACCGGCTTGAAGTCGCGGCTCCGCGCCTGCTTGACGAGCTCGTCCAGGTCCTTGCCGGCGGCTTTGAGGAGCCGCCGGGTGGCCGCCTCGGTCGCCCAGCCCTTGATCTGGATCTGCGGCTCGCCCGGAGTGGGCGGCAGGGCGAACTGCTCACCGCTCCAGGAGGTCTGCACCACCTGCCAGGGATAGCCGGCCGAGGGAGTGGTATGGAGGATGATGACCCCCGCCGCCCCCTGCCGCGCCGCGCTCTCGTACTTATAGGTCCAGCGGCCGTAGTAGAGCCGGCGCTTGCCCTCGAAGAGCTTGGGATCCCAGTCGGGATCGTTGTTCATCATCACCAGGACCTTGCCCTTCAGGTCCATCCCCTTGAAGTCGTCCCACTGGTACTCAGGCGCCTGGATGCCATAGCCCACGAAGACCAGGGGGGCGTTGGCGAGGACCGCCTGCTCGCGATCGACTCCGGAGGCCGCGATGTAGTCCTCCGAGCGCTGGAGAGAGACGGTCTCGGAGCCGGCCTGGAAGGTCCAGGTCTCCGGCATGGTGGCGTGGACGCCCACCATGTCGAACGGCTGCTGCCAGCCGCCGTTCGGGCCGCCGGGCTGATAGCCCAGGGTCTCCAGGCTGCTCTGGAGATAGAGCCGGGCGAGCTCGTCGCCCCGGCTCGCCGGGCCGCGCCCTTCGAGCCGGTCGTCGGCCAGGAAGCGGATGGGAGCCTCCAGGCTCCCCCGGTTGATCGCCTGGGCCGCCCGCTCGGCGCCGGCGGGGAGCGGCAGGGCGGGGCCGCCACTTTTGGGGCCGCCGGCCTTGGGGGGAGCCGGGGCGGCGGCGAGGAGCAGGACGGCGGCGGCGAGGGCCGGGGTCAAGCCCAGCGCCATCCGGAGTCGGGATCTCTGCATCGGTCTGGCCTCCTTGTCGAGGATCGTTCGCATGGCTGCGCGGCAGACTGTAACACCTGGACGCGGGGAGAGGCAGGTGGTCGTAGTATCCTATGCAGGATGGACCGCTCTCTCCGCCGGCTCCTCGCCACCGCCCTGTTTGCGACCGGGCTCTCGGTGCCCACCCTGGCCACCGCGGCGCCTGCCACGGCCGCCGTCCCGGTGCGCCTGCTCGCCCCGGCCGAGGGGACGGTCCTCCAGGGCGGAGCGACGGCGGTCCTCGCATGGGCGCCGCGGCCCGGCCTGCGGGGGGAGTGGGAGGAGTGGGAAGCCTTCTTCTCGCTCGACGGCGGAGCGACCTACCCCTTCCGCCTCACGCCGCACCTCGACCGCGACCTGCGCCGGGTGAGCTTCAAGGTCCCCCGGTTCCCCACCCGGCAGGGGCGTCTCCTCCTGCGCGTCGGCGACGAGCGCCGGGAGCAGGTCTTCGAGCTGCCGCAGAATTTCACCATTACCGTCCCCCCCGGGCGGGTGGGGCAGTTCCTCGACCTCCAGCAGAGAGAGTGGCGGCGGGGTGAGCCGGCCCGTCCCGGCGAGGCGGGGGTCGTCGCCTGGGTCGAGGGTCCCCGCCAGGGCGGACCGCTGCGGGAGGTCGTGGCCGCGGAGCCCCCCCAGGCCGGGCCTGGCGTGGTCGTCCCGGCCGAGACCTCGCTGCCGCCCGCCGTCGCCTCCCCGGCTCCCCCTTCCGGGGCGCCCGCCGCCGATCCCGGCCTCCGCGCGCCTCCACCGTCTTTCCGTCTCGCCTCGGCCGCCCGCCTGCGGACCCCCCGTCCCGGTACGGCCGACCTCCTTCTCCTCCTCACGCGCCAGAACGAATAGACCGCGGCCGCTCGCGCGTGCCGCCGTGCCGCCTGCGGGCCCTCCTGGGCTCGCGGGTGGATCTTCGTTTCCGCCCTTGAGGAGGAGAAAAAACGATGTTCCTCAGTCAGGTCAGCCTGTCGTCTACCACCACCGACCCCGAGCTCCGGCGCCGGGTCGACAACCTCTACCGCCTGCACCAGGCGATCTGGGCGCTCTTTGCCGACGGCCCGGGTCGCCAGCGCGACTTCCTCTACCGTTTCGACCAGGAGAGCGGGCAGCCGCGGATCTTCTGCCTCTCGGCGCGGGCCCCTCGGGAGGCTCCGGCACTCTTCCGGGTCGAATCCCGGCCCTTCGACCCGGATCTCCAGGCCGGTCAGCGTTTGCGCTTCACCTTGCGCGCCAACCCCGTGGTCAACCGCCAGGGCGCCCGCCACGACGTGGTCATGGACGCGCGCTGGGAGCTCAAGAGCCGCGGCGTGCCGGAGCGGGAGATTCCTACCTTCTCCCAGCTCGCCCAGGAGCGGGGGACCGCCTGGCTCCTGGAGCGGGCCGGAAGGCACGGCTTCGCCGTCGAGCCGGAGGCGGTGCGGGTCGAGCGCTACGCTTCGCTCGATCTGACCAAGCCGAACGGCACCCGGGTCCGCCTGGGCACCTGCGACTTCGCCGGCACCCTCACGGTGACCGACGAGGCCCTCTTTCGCCAGGCTCTAAAGCAGGGCATCGGCCCGGCCAAGGGTTTCGGCTGCGGCTTGCTGCTCTGCGAGCGGGCCGAAGCGTAGAGGGGCAGACCGCCTTCCGGTCCCCGGTCGGGCTGCCGGGGACCGGAACGAGCTTGGGGCCGTCGTGTGCCGCCGCCCTCGCTAGGGCCCCACGGCATGGAGAGGGGCCGCTCGCTTTCGGTTGGGGGCGTTCGGTCGAGAATGGGGCAGCTCGGACTCCGAGAGGGGCGCACCTGGCCTGGATCTGCACATTTCCCGCTCGATCTGCCCGCTCCGGCTCTGGATCTCCCCATTTCTCGTTTCGGTTGCCCCACTTCTGGCGCGTAGCTCCCCTCTTTTTCTCAGAATCCCCCTACTTCTGCTTGCAATCCCCCCATTTCTGGCGCCGGTTCCCCCATTTCCAGTTTGAAGCTCCCCATCTTTCGCCGTATCTTCCCATCTCTGATTCGTAGCTCCCCCATTCTGTTCCGTAGTTCTCCTTAATCCGATGTGGAGATTCCATTTCCGTCGAATGGAGCACGCCGGCCTGGGGGAGGGCGGTAGAGACGCGCCCAGGTCCTGAACGATATCGACCCGCAGGCCACGGGGACCGCGGGCCGTCTCCGCCGGGGCTACGCCCGCCACGGGGACGGCGCCTGGACGGGCCGCCCAGTTGTGCTAGTATCCCCTTAGAAAAAGGGAAGAGCAATTGCATAAGTCCGGCGGCGATCGGACCAAGGGAGTCGCTATGAAAAGAGCCCTGCTGTGCTCGATCCTGTGCCTGCTCTCGTCCGCGGCGAGCCGCGCCCAGTCCACTGCCAACCCGTTCGTCTACGTCGACGCCAACGACCAGCGCCAAGCCTGCCTGGGCATCGCCGGCCGGGACACCAGCCCCTGCGGCAGCGTGAGCGACTTCAACGACCGCCAGATGTGCTCCGGGCTCGCGGCCAGCAGCCAGACCCCCTGCTTGTCGATGACCAACCGCAACCTTCAGCTCACCTGCTTCGGCCTGGCCTTCGCGCCGAACTTCCCCTCGAACTGCCGCGACATCACGGACGCCGGTCTGCGGGACTTCTGCTTCTCGGCCGCGAGCTGGGGGGACCAGGGCACCTGCTCGCTCGTGAGCGATGCCGCGGACCACGCGCTCTGCCAGGCCCTCACCTTCCGCGACTCCTCGTACTGCGCGGCGATCGCGAACGCCAACGATCGCCAGTTCTGCCTTGCGGTCTCGGTGCACGACAACTCGTTCTGCGCGGCGATCGCGGCGGCTCCCGGCGCCGGGGGTCCCTACACGGTGAACGAGGGAGGCTCCGTCGTCGTCACGGCGTCCGGCGGCGTCAGCTACAGCTGGGATCTCGACAACGACGGCTCGTTCGAGACGCCGGGGCAGAGCGCCACCTTCTCGGCCGCGGCTCTCGACGGGCCGGGCAGCCGGACGATCAGCGTCCAGGTGACCGCCAGCGACGGCCAGACGACCACCGCCCAAGCCACCGTGAACATCACGAACGTGGCGCCAACCGCGACGTTCAACGCCCCTTCGTCGGCCAGCCCAGGCGGCCCGATCCAGCTCTCGCTCACCGCGCCGATCGACGTCGCGGCGGATCTCCCGACTCTCCAATACGCCTTCGACTGCGGCAGCGGCTCTGGAGCGTTCGGCGGCAGCAGCACGGCCGCTTGCGTGGCTCCCAACACCGGCACGGTCGCGGTGCGCGGACAGGTGCGCGACAAGGATGGCGGGGTCAACAGCTACTCCGCCACGGTGACGATCACCGGTCCCTCGGTGACTCCCGATCCGTTCGCGGCGCCTGCGCGCAACGACACGACGTTCGTGGTCGACCAGGGATCCGGCCTCGACACGGGGTGCTTCTCGAGCGGCGACCACTCGTTGATCATCAACATCCCGGTGACCCGGGTCGTCGGCGAAAAGTTCAGCCTCGTCGGCTACGGCTTGATGCAGGCGACCGCGACCCTGAGGCTGCCGGCCTTTGACGTCGATTTTGCCGGCGGCAGCGGCATCAACCCCGAGCGTGATCGGGTGTACTTCAACGAGAAGCTCGTGCCCGCGCAATTTCTGACCGGACAAAGCGACGGCTGGGCACTGAACACGTTTGCGATCGACAGCACATGGATCAACTTTCCCCCCGATCCGGGCGATGGCCACATGCCCGCACCGGCGATGAACACCGTGCGCATCGACATCGACACCGGAAACACCGAGATCCCTTCGTGCACGTCGGTGGACTGGGCCGCTCTCTCGATCCGTGTGGCTCACCCCGTATTGCTCGTCCATGGGTTCAACAGTAGCCAGGACATCTGGAATGCGGTATGGACCAACAAAGATGCGGGGAGAGTCCCTCCTTCAGGTCAACTTGACCTCCTGGGTTTGCCGGCTGCGACGACGAACGTCGGAGGGTTCTCAACCATTCATGATAATGCTCAACGCGTTGGAGCACGCGTCGAGGGCCTGCGTCGCAGGTGGGGGGTTGATCAACTGAACATTGTGGCGCACAGCAAGGGGGGACTGGATTCCCGCGAGTATATTGAAGGTAACAACACCATAGGCGCGCTGTTACAGATCGGCTCTCCGAACTTCGGGACGCCGATCGCAACTCTGGGACACATCGCCACGTTTATCGGCGGCGACATTTTTGCGCCCGCGATCCGGGAACTCACGGTCGAGAACATGACCCTCTACAATCTGTTCCACGGCCACAATCCGCGCACCTCGTACGTCTCCCTAGCAGGCGAGTACCGATATGGCGGGGCCTTCAGCTTCTTGATCAACGGCTTCTGGGACGTGGTGTTCCAAGGGGCGAATGACTTGGTCGTCCCTGCATGGTCCGTGCGCGGCCTGGGATATGCGCAGCACCTGACGTACAAGTCCCATGGTGGCAATCACCAAGCGAGGCATACCGCGGAAGCAGGCTCCGTCGACATCTACAACCAGCTGGCGCCGTTCCTCAAGCTCCAGGCCGGCTCCCCTAATCTGTCGCTTGCACCACCTGCACTAGGGAGCACGGCGACTCTCAAAGTGGCGTCTGAGCAGGACGAATTGAGCGCGGAAGTCAGCACGACCAAGACCAGCGCCGATACGATCGCACCGGGCCAAGCGCAGGTCCATACCCTTTACGTAGACGACTCACAGCCGATCGCCTTGACGTTGTTGCATGGCGCGGGAGAGCTGAACCTGAGCATAGTCTCACCGTCGGGCGTCCGTTTCGACGCCAGTGTTCCGGAGGACGATCCGAACGTTCATTTTGATAGCCTCGTGGGCGGTGATCTGCAGACCCAGATGTATGTCGTCAACGCCCCCGAGATCGGGACTTGGACCCTTGAGGTCTCCGCGCCCGCGACGGAATCGGGACCGCAGACCTATGCCCTGACCGGACTGCTTCCCGCCTCGCCGATCCGCTTGGAGGCGACCACCGACCGGCCCAGTTATCACCGAGGGGACCCGATCGTCGTTCGCGCAAGCCTGGCGAATCAGGGCGCGCCCTTGGCAGGTGCGTGGGTTGTTGCAAAGGTCCGCCAGGGAGATCAGAGCCCGACTGACCTGACCCTCGTGGACGACGGCACCGGCGACGATCTCCACGCGGGCGACGGCATCTACTCCGGCCGCTTCACGGCGACGGGACAGAAAGGGCTGTACGAGATCCTGGTCTCGGCCGCCGGTCCCGCGTCGGCGCCGTTCCACCGCGAACGGCTCCTCCAGACCACGGTCTCCGCGAGCACCTCGCGGCTCAACGGCACGTTCTCCGATCGCGGCGACGATACGGATTCCGACGGGCTGTTCGACGATCTGGAGGTTCAGGTCGGGATGGACGTCACGGCGTCCAGGCCGTATCGGATGCTGGGCGAGCTGGCGGACGCGAGCGGGCAACTGATCACGACGGCGACCGCGCTCGCCGATCTCGACCCGGGAACGGCCAGGGTCGCATTGCGCTTCGACGGCGCCACGGTCTATCAGCATGGCGCCGACGGCCCCTATCGGCTGCGGGTGGTCCGCGTGGCCGAGGACGACGGCTCGGGGATCCTGCCGCTCGACGAGCTCGTGAACGCCTACTCGACCGCAAGCTACGACCACCGGCAGTTCCAACATCCCGCGCTCGCCGCTCTCGGCCAGAACGTGACGACCGACGAGGATACGGCGGTCGATCTGACGCTCGGCGCCGAGAGCACCCAGCCGGGCGCGCTCAGCTTCAGCGTCGTCTCCGCGCCGTCGCACGGCGTCCTCAGCGGGACGGTTCCGCACCTGACCTATACGCCGGAGCCCAACTTCAACGGGCCTGACCTGCTCACGTTCAGCGTCAGTAACGGCACCACGGATTCGGAGGTCGCCTCGGTCTTCCTCACCGTCAACCCGGTGAACGATCCGCCGGCGATCAACCCGATCGCGGATGCGGTGATGGACGAAGGGACGACGGCGCGCCTGGCCGTCGTCGCTTCGGACGTCGACGGTGACGACCTGCGGCTGACCGCGACCGGACTGCCTGCATTCGCGGCTCTCACCGACAACGGCGACGGCACGGGAATGCTCCTTCTGACTCCGGGCTTCACTGCGGCCGGGACCTATCACGCAGCGGTGACCGTGAGCGACGGCACGACCACCACCACGGTCCCGTTCACGCTGACGGTCCGCAACGTGAACCGGCCGCCGGTGGCGGACGCGGGAGGACCCTACGCGGCGAACGAGGGCGCCGCGGTAACCCTCGACGCATCCCGCTCCGTCGATCCGGATGCGGACGGCGCCATCACGCGCTATGAGTGGGATCTCGACGGCGACGGCGCCTATGACGATGCCACTGGAGCAACGGTCACCACGACGTTCGGCGATCAGGGCACCTACCCCGTGGGCCTGCGGGTGACCGACGATCAAGGAGCTCAGGCGACGGTCACGGTGCAGGTTGCAGTGGCGAACGTCGCGCCGGCCGTGGGCTCGATCAGCGCGCCCGTTGCTCCCGTCGCGGTGGATACCACGGTCTCCGTCAACGCCGCCTTCACCGATCCTGGCTTGCGCGATACCCACACCGCGGTTTGGGACTGGAACGATGGCAGCACCTCAGCCGGCACGGTCCTCGAGAGCGCGAAGACGGTCAGCGGCACCCATGTCTACCATACCGCCGGAGTGTACCGGATCCGGCTCACCGTGACGGACAAGGATGGCGCTGCGGGCATGGCGCTGAGCCAGCCTGTCGTCATCTATGATCCAAACGGCGGCTTTGTGACTGGCGGCGGCTGGTTGACTTCACCAGCGGGCGCTGATCCTGGCAACCCGGGCCTGACAGGACGGGCGAATTTCGGCTTCGTGTCCAGCTACCACGACGGCGCGAGTGTGCCGACCGGGCAGACCGACTTTGAATTTCGGCTTGCCAACCTGAGCTTCCACTCCACGACCTACCAATGGCTGGTCATCGCCGGCGCGCGTGCGCAGTACAAAGGCGTAGGACAGATCAACGGAGCGGGAAGCTATGGTCTCCTGATCACAGTGATCGACGGCCAAGTCGGCGGTGGCGGCGGCGTCGACAAGATCCGCGTCAAGATCTGGGATACGGCGAATGGCCGGGTCGTTTTTGACAGCCAGCCCGGTGCTCCTGATGACGCAAATCCCAGCACCGCTATTCAAGGTGGCGCTATCGTGGTCCACTCCCGATGAACGCTGCAATCCCTGCGCGGGTTGGAGCTTGCTTCTTAAGAGACTGGCCGGCCATCAACCTCGAAACTCCTCGGCGTGGTCGGTCACCCAGGCGCGGAACGTCCGGGCGGGAATTCCGGTGACCTCTTGGACCGTGGAAGTGACGAGGGCAGGCTGACCGAGAGCGGCAGCCCAGGCATTGAGCAGCATGGTCACGACGGGCGCGGGAGCGGCCAGCTCCCGATGCGCCTCTTCCGGCGACATCTCTTCATAGCGCAGCGGCCTGCCGATCACCTCGCCGATCGTGACCACCTGCTCGCGCTGATCGAGGGATTGGGGGCCGGTCAGCACGTAGTCCGCTTTGTCGTGCCCGTCCTCCAGGAGAGCGCGGACCGCCACCGCCGCAACGTCCCGCTCGTGGACGGGAGCCGTCGGAGCGGCGGCATAGGGCCAGCGCACGACGTCGCCGGCGCGGATCTGCGGCGCCCACCAGTGCAAGGCGTTGGCGGCGAACATTCCGGGCCGCAGGAACGTCCACTGGAGACCCGAAGCCTCGATCAGCCGCTCGATCTCCGCGTGCCGCGCGGCCATCGGATTGGGCTGCTGGAAGAACGGGTGCGGCGTCCGGTGCGGGGCGGAGAGGTAGACGATGCGCCGGGCCCGTTGCGCCATCCGGTCCACGGCGGCGGGGGCGGCGTCGACCGCGGCGGTCCAGACGAGGAACACCGCATCGATGCCGTCCAGGCATCCCTCCAGGGTCGCGGGAACGGTGAGGTCGCCCCGCACGACCTCGACTTCGGGCGGCAGGCCGGCGGCATCCGGGTTGCGAGACAGCGCGCGGACGGCGGCGCCCGTGGCCAGCAGTTGAGAGACGACCTGGCGGCCGACCCTTCCGGTGGCCCCGGTGACGAGGATCTTCTTCATGCGGCCCATCTTACAGGAGCCCCAATAGGTGGCAGCCGCTCGGCGAGGCCCCGCGGTTCAGGATGCCGACGCCGGGCAGGAGGAAGGCGAGGTTCAAGGCGGGGATTCTAAGCCTGCGGCAGCGGCGGGAACGCCTCCGGGAACGTCCGGAACCCGTGGAAAGTCGGCCGGGAGGCCTCCGGGAGCTGCCCAAACCTCTCCGGAAGCTTCCGCAACCCCTGGAAAGTCTTCCGGCACGCGTGGAAAGTCGCTCCCGAACCTCTCCGGGAGATCCTGGACGGTCTCCGGGAGCTTCCAGAGATCCTCCGGACGCTTCCAGGACCTCTCCGGGAGGTTCCCAAAACTCTCCGGGACCTTCCGGAGACTCTCCGGAAGCTTCCGGAAACTCTCCGGGAGCTTCAAAAACCGTGGGAAGTCTTCCCCGACGCCTGGAAAGTAACTTTCCACGCCCGAAAAGTCGAGCTGCACGCATGAAAAGTAAAATACCACGCGGGAGAAGTCTTCCCGGAGACGTCGAAAGTAACTTTCCAGGGCTGGAAAGTCGACCCGGAGGCGTCAGAAGTCGAGCCGGAGGGATCGGAAGTCGACCCGGAGAGGTTTTAAGTCGACCCGGAGACGCAGGAAGTCGACCCGGAGGGTTTTGGGCGGGCTTTCCAGTGGATTGGGGGACTCGCAGAGAGTTTTCCGAGCCGGTCGGACGCGAATCCGTCCTCTCCAGAGGGCTTGACCCCGCTCCGCTCCCGTGCCACGATCCGGCCGAGATCCGCCGCATTTGCAGGAAAGCTTGAACCCTGCCACGAAGGAGGACCGATGAGCCTTTTCGACTTTCCCCGCATCAACCTGACGGGCACCCTGACGATGAACCCCGGGACGGCGAACAACGACGACTACGCGGGGGCGGTCACGCTGCCCGACGGCTATGGACCGTACACCGGACAGACGCTCGCGCTGATCGATTCGAAGCTCGTCGAGCCGCGGACCTACGGCATGTCCGACGCGGACTTCATCGCCTGGGTGCAGAAGGCGCAGACGTTCAACGCCGGGGGCGGCCAGCAGCAGATCATCCCCTCCGAGTGGAACTACTACGGGGGCATGAATTCGAAGCTCCTCTCCGGCAGCGTGATCGGCGTGACGACGGCGCCGGGCGAGGTTTATACCAGCCCGGACAGCAGCCTCCCGGTGACCGGTCTGCTCGGCGCGACGCTGGCGTTCTCCGGCCATTTCACCGACGTCAACTCGGAAGGCTCGCCGCCGGCGACACAATTCTTCATCGACAAGCTGACGCTGACCCAGGGGAGCCAGACGTGGTTGAGCGGCGGTACGTCCAAGGCCGCCTGCCAATGGCTCAATTTCTATCGCAACGTCAATCTGACCGAGGACGCCGGCGCCGGCGGCTACGTGTACCACGTGATGCTGAAGAGCCCGAGCGCCACGATCAACATCCCGGGTTTCGACGATCCGAGCATTGTCGGCGTGATCTTCCGCTACTACCTCTACCAGTCGACGCAGACCACCGTCGGCAACGCGGCGATCGAAGCGCTCTACCAGCAGCAGCCGCCGGGGACGAATTCGGCCGTCCTCCAACTCGTCGCCACCTTCGCGCCGCTGTATGACGACGAAACCATTTTCACCACTCCGGTCGGCCGGCTGATGGTGGCGGACACGCCGACCATCGAGACGCCCAAGGGTACCCGGAACAACGGCCAGAACGGCCGCATCGCCCTGGCGCCCGCCGTGCTGGCGGTCGACGGCGACGTCCTCTCCGCCGATTTCTCCGGGACGTTCCCGGACTACGACCAGGCGGGCAACAATCCCAAGTACGATTTCGGAACGGTTTCGCTGGTGGTCACCAACGGGACCGACAGCGCCACGGTCGCGGCGGTTCCCTACGCGGAGACGGCGGCGGGGAACCAGTGCGGCTGGCTGTTCGACTTCGACCTCTCGAAGAACCCGGCGGCGCAGCGGATCCTCGCTGCCGATGGCGGCGGCGAGGCCACGTTCCAGCTCGTCCACGCCACCTATGGCATCGTGCTGGCGGAGACCGAGTACTACTTCGTCACCAACCAGCAGGCGATCTATGGGGAGCAGGGCGGCTCCGGTACGAAATTCGTCAACCAGGGGGGCCGGGAGCCGGCGAGCCTGGCGGTCTTCCGGCGGGGCCAGGAGCTCGCCGCGGGCACCTGTCCGCCGATCACGGTGTGGCAGTACGCCTCGGTTCCGCTCCAGGCCCCCGGCGACGCGGAGGCCATCGCCACGGACTACCAGCCGGGCCAGCCGATCGTGGTCGCGACAGACCAGCCGGGCAACTTCCTGTTCACCTTCACCGTCCTGGGCCAGGCCCCGCCGCCGGCCAGCTACGGCACGTTCATGTACCCGCCGTACATCACGAACGGGCCCCAGCTCAGCTTGCGCATCCTGCCGAATGGCGAGGACTTCCGTCGCTACTTCGTCGACCCGGCCGACCCGGGGCCGGTCGGCAACGACGATCTCACGTTCGACGTGGTGTACCAGAAGGTGCTGCGGACCTACTATCTGCTCTATCCGGCCATGAACCAGATCTTCGCGTTGAACGACGAGTCGGCGGTGGCCGGGTACGCGCAGGCGATCCTCGCCGCCACCTCCCCGGCGCCGGCCAACTGGATGTCGAGCGGGTACATGCCGCGCACCCGCGACATGTCCGACAGCCGGCGGACGCTTTTGCAAGCCTGGTGCCGGAAGGTCCTCGCCGGGTAACGGAGAGCGGGTACCGGAAGTCGAGGGGTGGGGGTATGGGAGAATACCCTCACCCAGGCCGGGAAATTTCCCTTAGGCCGGCGCCATTTCCACCCCACCTGAGGTAAGGTGGGAGGATATGAAGGGCTGACCCCCCTGCAGAAAATTCTTTTTTGCCGAGAGGGGCGCCCGATGGCCCTCTCGCGGGGGGTGCCTGATCTTATCTGTAAGGGGGCACTCTCATGAACCGGAATAGGACTCTCGCACCGCTTCTTCTCGCCCTGGCCGTCATCCTGCCGGCTGCCGCAGAAGGAACCAGCTCGCTGACCGTGCCGATCTCGCTGTCCGGCATCACCGGCAGCCTGACGGTGACCCTGGACGACCTCACCGGACTGAACCTGGCCAATCTCGGGGTCACCACCCGGCTGGTCTCGCCGTTCGACCTGGTCCTCCTGTCGCGCCTGCCGCCGAACGTATCGCTTGCCCTCGCTTTCCCGGTGCTGGTCCGGATCGAGCCGCCGGTCGACGGCGGGCTCGCATTTACCGGGGCGACGTCGGTCGAGCTCCAGAGCGCTCTCAATCCGCTCTTTCCCATCCTCCCCCTGCGCCTCTTCTCCGCCCCCCTGGATGGGAGCTTCCAGGACATCACGCAGTCGCGGCCGAACAACAAGTCCTACCGCGCGCTCGGCGCGACGGGGGGGTTCTCGGAGTTCCTGATCGTCCTCGACCTGACGCCGCGGAATCAGGTCATTGCGAACAAGCTCAACCGCCTGGACCAGATCCTGGCCGACAACGCCGCCGCGATCGATCCCACGGTCCTCGCCACGCTGTCCGCCGAGGTCGCCGCCATCCGCGCCGACTTCCTGGCGGGGAACAACACGGCCGCCAGCGACGACGTGGACGTCTTCCTCGCCACCGTCGACGCCCACAGCGGGACGGACATCCCGAACGTCTGGCGCGCCACCCGCGACCTGGTGGACGTGGCCGGGAAGCTGGAGGCCGGCGGGCTGACCCTGCGGTTCAGTTTGGAGCAGGGATTCCTTTTGTAGACGGAGCCACCGGCAGATTTTTTCGCGCCCCGGGAAGCCCTCATCAGGACAGGGGGGCTCTCCCGGGGGTTCCGCCCCCGGGCGGGATGGGACACCGTACCGGGCTCCCCGGTTGAGGGTGGTGTATAGTGGGTTTATCAAGCTGGCGGGGGCCCTGTCTCAAGTGTGGACAAGCGGTACGGTAAGGGGGAATTCTCATGAACCTGATGGACCTCGGCCGGTAGGACGGGGCGGCGATGCCGGCGCGTCTGACCCTGCAGTTCGCCACGGCTCCGGCGCGTGAACAGGTCCTTCCGGACGAGGGCGAGACGGTCGTCGGCCGCGGCCCGGAGTGCGGGGTGGTGATCGAGGACGACCGGGTGTCGCGGCGGCACGCCGTCCTGGCTTCCGGCCCGTCGGGCTGGACGGTGGCGGACCTCGGTAGCAAGAACGGCACCCTGGTCGACGGGGTGCCGGTCTCGACCGCCCGGCTCGGCGAGCGCAGCTGGATCAGCTTCGGCGGCGTCCTCGCCCGCTTCGAGGCCGCGGTGGGGCCGGTCGAGGCGCTCCAGGAGGAACGACTGCGGCGCCTGACCACGGCGCTCGGGGTGCGCCGCGAGCTCGACCCCGGCGTCGGCCTGCAGGAGCTCCTGGCGCGGGTGGTCGCCTCGACGCTGGCGCTCGCCAACGCCGAGCGCGGTTTCCTCCTCTTGGTCGGCGCCGACGGCGACTTCGAGGTGGCGGCCCGCTCCGGGCTCTCGGCGGCGGACCTGCGCGCGGCGGAGTTCGGCGGCAGCGTCGGCGCGGTCGAGCGCGCCCTGGTGAGCGGGCGGACGGTGGTCAGCGTCGACGTCCGCGGCGACGCCGACCTGGCGGCGCGGGAGAGCGTCGTCGTCGGCGGCATCCGCGCTCTCCTCTGCGTGCCGATCCAGGTACTCGACCGGCGGATCGGGGTGATGTACGCCGACAGCCGCCAGCCGGGCGTGGCGTTCACCGAGCTCGACGTCGAGATCCTGGAGGCGCTCGCCGCGCAGGCCGGGCTGGCCATCGCCGTGGCGCGCCTGGACGGCGAGCTCCGCGGGCTGGCCGAGCGGCTGGCGCGGGAAAGCGGGGGAGAGGAGGGTGGCAGGCTGGGCACCCGCCTGTCGGGACAGATCCGGGAGATTCTCGACCGGTCGCTCCGCGGCCCCGCGGAGCCGGTGAAATCGGCGGCGCCGGAGGCCAGGGCGGTGGCGATACCTGCGGCAGCGGGGGCGGCACCTCCGGCATCGCGGCCGCTCGCCGACACCTGGCAGAACCTCCTCGGGGTGACCTCGTGAGCGAGGAGCTTCCGGAGCGGCAGCGGAACGATCTCCCGACCCGGACCTTCGTCGCCGCCCGGGGGCTCGCGGCGGGGGCCCGGCTCGGCGGACGGTACCGGATCCTCGAGGTGCTGGGCATCGGCGGCATGGGGATGGTCTACCAGGCCGAGGACGAGCAGCTCGGCCTGACCATCGCGGTGAAGATCCTGCGGCCCGACCTGGTGGAGGGGGGGGAGCTGCGCGAGCGCTTCAAGCAGGAGCTGCTGCTCGCCCGGCAGGTGAGCCATCCCAACGTCGTGCGCATCCACGACATCGGGAACGACGGCGACCTCGTCTTCCTCACCATGGACTTCGTTCCCGGCCGCTCGCTGCGCGAGCTGCTCGCCGAGGAGCAGCGGCTGCCGCCGGAGCGGGCGATCGAGATCGCCCGCCAGCTCGCCCTGGCGCTGGGCGCGGCCCACCAGGCGGGGGTGGTGCACAGAGACCTCAAACCGGGCAACGTCCTGGTCGACGAGAGCGGGGGTGCGCTGCGGGCGGCGATCACCGATTTCGGGGTCGCCCGCTCCCTCTCGGGGTCCCGCCGTACCCAGCCGGGGACCGTCCTCGGCACCCTGGGCTACCTCTCGCCGGAACAGGCGCGGGGCGAGGCGGTGGATGGGCGGTCCGATCTCTATGCCCTGGGCCTCCTGCTCTACGAGATGCTGACCGGCGAGCTGCCGTTCTCGGCGGCGACCGAGGCTGAGATGCTCGCCCAGCGGTGGAGCGGCGCGACGCCGGACCTGCGCTGGACGGACGGCCGGGTGCCGAAGCCCCTGCGCAGCCTCATCGAACGGCTGCTGGCGCACGATCCCGCCCGGCGCCCGGCGGACGCCGCCGAGGTCGTCCGGGAGCTCGACCGCGTGGGAGCGACGCCGCCGGCGTTCCGGGTGGGGGCGCGGCGCCGGGCGAAGGTGGCAGCCGGCCTTCTCGCCCTGTTGGTCCTCGCCGCCCTCCTCTGCGTGGGTTGGACGGTGCACCGGCGAGCCCGGCAGCCCCCGCCGAGGAAGGCGGCGTCGTCGTCGCCGGCGGGGTCCGCCCGGCATGCCGTGGCCCTCCTCCCCCTGGCCGACGAGACCGGCCGGCCGGACCTCGCCTGGGTCGCCACCGGAGTGCCGGAGATGCTCGCCACCTCTCTGGCCGAGAACCCGGAGCTGCGGATTCTCGACAGCCAGCGGGTGTTCAGCACGCTCGACGACCTGAAGCTGCCCCGCGGCTCGATGACCGACGCCGAGGAGCGGCGCCTGGCCAGGCTCCTGGATGCCGACCGGCTGGTCGGGGGCCGGGTCCGCGCCGCGGGCGGCCAGCTGCGGATCGATCTCTCCCTGGTGGCCAACGAGCCGTCCGGCGCGCCGCCGGCGGAGATCCACGCCGAGGCGCCGATCGCGGAGGCCTTCCATCTCGTCGAGGAGCTCGGCAGCACCCTGCGCCAAAACCTCGCGGTGCCCGCGGTGGAGGTCGCGTCGGTGGCGCGCCGCGCGCCGGCGGTCCTGGCCAGCTACTCGGAGGGGACGGCGAGCCTGCTGCGCGGCGACGCCCTGGCGGCGGTGCCGGCCCTGGAGCGGGCGGTGGCCGCCGACCCCCACTACAGCGCCGCCTGGGTGCAGCTCGCCCGGGCCCGGGAGGCGCTCGGCCGCGGTGAACCGGCGAAGGAGGCGGCGCGCCGCGCGGTCGAAACCCTGGGAGCGGGGGACAGCCGCGCCGCCTACGAGGCACGGGCCGTCGAAGCGCGGCTCGCCGGCCACCCGGAGCGGGCGCAGGAGCTCCTCGCCCAGCTCCTCGCCCGCTTTCCCGACGACGTCGAGGCACGGGTCGAGCTGGCCGAGGCCTACGGCGAGCAGGGGAGCCTGGACCGTGCGATCGCGGCCCTGGAGGCGGTGGTGCGACTGGCGCCGCACCACCCGCGCGCCTGGTTCCTCCTGGGCAAGTACTCGATCGTCGCCGGCAACGCCCGCCGGGCGGTGGACGAGCTCCTCGTGCAGGCGCTCGTCGTGCAGAACGAGCTGGGCAGCGATCAGGGCCGGGCCGAGGTGCGCAACGCCATCGGGGTGGGCTATCACCGCCTGGGAGAGATCGACCGGGCGTTCGAGAACTACGAGCTGGCGGCGGCGCTGCGCAAGAAGATCGGCGATGAGCGCGGCTATGCGATGAGCCTGCGCAACCTGGGGACCCTTCACACCCTGCGCGGCGAATACGGGGCGGCCGAGGCGAAGTACAAAGAGTCCCTGGTGCTCTTCACCCGGCTGGGGAACCAGAGCGGGATCGCCGACGTGGAGAACGACTTCGGGGTGCTCGCCGAGCAGCGCGGCAACTACGAGGAGACCCTGGCGCACTACCAGCGGGCGCTGCGCGCCCGGCGAGACCTGGGCAACGACATCGCGCTCGCCCAGAGCTTCGGCAACGTGGGCTTCGCCTATTCTCTCCTCGGGCGCTACGACGACGCCCTGGTCTACTACCGACAGGGGCTCGACCTGGCGAAGCGCAGCGCCGATCCGAGCGCCGTCGTCCGCGCCACCCAGAACCTGGGCCAGCTGGAGCTGGCGCGCGGACAGTGGGACGAGGCGGTCCGCTCGTTCCTGACCGCTCTGCGCACCAGCCGCGAGCTCGGCATGAAGGAGACGATCGTCGTCTCGCTCACCTTCCTGGGGCGCCTTGCCCAGTACCAGGGACGCCCGGGCGCGGCTCTCGCCTCCTACGGCGAGGTCCTGCCGGTCCAGCGCGAGATCCACGACCTGCGCGGGCTCGCCGAGATCACCCTGGCCATGGCCGAGACCGAGCTCGAGTTGGGGATGACGGAGAGCGCCGGGAAACGTCTGCAGGAAGCCGACGAGCTGCTGCGTTCCGGGGACAACCGGGAGCAGCAGGCCGAGCTCTCCCGGTTGCGCGGCGAGGCGCTCCTGGCGCGTGGCGAGCGCGGCGCGGCGGCGGTCGCCCTGCGCCGGGCGGTGACCGAGGCGGCGGCGAGCCACGGGGTGGTCGAGCTCCTCTCGGCCCGGCTCTCGGCCGCCGCGCTCTCCGGCCGGGCGAACGGGTTGGCCGACCTGGAGCGTCTGCGCGCCGAGGCCGACACGCTGGGCAATGCGCGGTTGCGCCTGCGTGCCGCCGAGGCGGTGGCGGCGGCGGCGCTCGCCACGGGAGATGCGCGGCGGGCGGAGGTGGCGGCCCGGGCCGCCCTCGAACAGGCGGCGGCCTGCGGCAGCTATGCCGGCGCCTACCGCCTGCACCGGTTGCTCGCCGCGGCCCTGGAGCGCGATGCCGATGTCTCCCATCGTGCCGAGGCCATAGTCGAGCGCCGCCGCGTCGCCGAGGAGATCGCCCGGGTGAGCCGGGACCTGAGCCCGGAGCAGCGCCAGTTCTTCGATCGTTTGACGGAGGTGGGACATGGCAAGGAGCATGGCGGAGACGGCGGACCGCCCATCATCAGATCGCAACCGCCCGGTCGGCACGGCTGACGCCGCCGATCCGATGCACGACATCGTCGACCGGGTGCGCGACATCACGCACGCCAACGAGCGCCTCTTCGCCCGGTTGATCGAGGGGGAACGCCGTTTCCGCGGCCTGGCGAAGGCCGTCTGGAGGGTGCAGGAGGAGGAGCAGCGGCGCATCGCGCGCGAGTTGCACGACGGGATCGGGCAGACCCTGACCGCCCTCACCCACCAGTTGGAGCGGCTGCGGGAGAAGCTCGCCCCGGCGCTCTCCACGGAGCTTGCGGCCGGCCTCGCCGATTCGGTCGAGATGGCCCGCCTGGCGCTCAACGAGAGCCGCGAGCTGTCGCGCCTGCTGCGCCCGCCCGTGCTCGACGACCTGGGGCTCGCGGCCGCCCTCTCCTGGCTCGCCCGCACCCTGGAGCAGCGCACCGGCCTCATGGTCGAGCTCGCCCTGGAGGCCCTGGAGCGGGGGGACGAGCGCCTCGACCCAGATCTCGAAACCCTCGTCTTCCGGCTGGTGCAGGAGGCCCTGACCAACGTCTTGAAGCACTCGGGTGTCGAGCGCGCCGAGGTCGCCCTGCGGCGGACCGGGGAATCGCTCGAGCTGCGGGTGTCCGACGCCGGACGGGGGTTCGACCCCGCGGCCATCCTGGCGGGCGGGGCGATGGGCGCCAGCGGCTCCGGCCTGCGCGGCATGCGCGACCGGGTGGAGCTTTTCGGCGGTCGCCTGGAGATCGCGGCGGCGCCGGGAGGCGGAACCCGGCTCACCGCCGCGATGCCGCTGCGCGATCCGGCAATGGCCGCTCCGGCGGCGGAGGAGAGAGGATGATGTCACGGGTGCGGGTCCTGGTCGCCGACGATCACACCCTGGTACGCCAGGGGCTGGTGAGCCTGCTCGTCGAGAGCGGCGAGTGCGAGGTGGTGGCCGAGGCGGCGGACGGCCTGGAGGCGGTCGAGAAGGCGCGCGCCACGCGGCCGGAGGTGGCGGTGGTCGACCTCACCATGCCGCGCCTGTCGGGCCTGGAGGCGGTACGCCGCATCCACGAGGAGCTGCCGCAGATCCGCGTGCTCGCCCTCACGGTCCACGAGGAGGAGGAGTACATCCTGCCGATCGTGCGCGCCGGCGCCTCCGGCTACCTGGTCAAGGACAGCGCGGTGAGCGAGCTCCTCGCCGCGGTGCGCGCCCTCCACGCCGGCCAGGGCTACTTCGGTCCCCAGGCGGCGCGGGTGCTCGCCGAACAGTGCCGGCAGCCGACGTCGGTCGAGGGTCCCTATGGCGGCCTCTCTCCGCGGGAGCGCGAGGTCTTCCACCTGGTGGTCGACGGCCGCACGACCAAGGAGATCGCCCGCGACCTCGGGATCAGCGCCAAGACCGCCGACAACCACCGCTGCCGGTTGATGGAGAAGCTCGGCGTCCACAACACCGCCGAGCTGGTCCGCTACGCCGCCCGCCGCGGGCTCCTCACCTGATGCCGACGAGCGTCCGACAGCGTGCCTGCGGCGAGAGTGGGCATGGAGCCGGCAATATCGGGCTGGCGGGCTGACGGTGCCGGCTGCCTGACCGTCCGCTCCTCGTCATGCTCGACCTCTTCCAGCGGCTGCTCGCGACCTACGGCTACCTGGTCGTGTCTCTCGCCATTATGGCCGAGGGGGCGGGGATCCCGCTCCCCGGGGAGACGATCCTGCTCCTCGGCGCCGCCTACGCCGGAGCCGGGCACCTCGACCTGCGCGGGGTGATCCTGGCCGCCGCCCTGGGCGCCATCGCCGGCGACAACCTCGGCTACTGGATCGGGCGGCGGGGCGGCCGGGCGCTCCTCCTCCGCTACGGCCACCTGTTCCGACTCGACGGGAGTCATCTGGCGCGGGCGGAGGCCTTCTACGAGCGCCATGGGGCGAAGACCGTCTTCTTCGCCCGCTTCGTCGCCGTTCTGCGCACCCTCTCGTCGCTCCTCGCCGGGGCCAACCGGATGTCCTACCGCCGCTTCGTGCTGTGGAACGCCGGCGGCGGCATCCTCTGGGCGCTGGTCATCGGCACCCTGGGGGCGGCCTTCGGCACCCAGTGGCGGCGGCTCGCCCACTGGATCGGGCGCGCCGGGCTGCTGCTCGCCGTGCTGCTGGTCGTCGTCCTCGTCGGGGCGGCCCTGCGCCGGTGGGTGCGGGAGAGGCGGGCCACCCGCTCCTGAAGCGGTCGCGATATCCTCTCCCCCTGGGCTCCCCCGCGCGCGGCGTCCCGCCGCCGGTCCGGAAGGGAGCCGGAGATTCCCATGGCGACCGCCCCCCTGCTCATGATCCCCGGCCCGATCGAGATCTCGCCGGCTGTCCTCCGGGCCTTCAGCGTGCCCCCTCCCGGCCACACCGCCGCGCCGCTCCTCGCCTCGTTCGGCACGGCGCTCGAACGGATGCGCCAGGTCTGGCAGGCCACCCCCGACAGCCAGCCCTTCGTCGTCGCCGGCGGCGGCACGGCGGCCATGGACATGGCGGTCGCCAACCTCACCGCGCCCGGCGACCGGGTGCTGGTGGTCAACACCGGCTACTTCTCGGACCGCATCGCCGAGATGCTCCGCCGGCAGGGAGCCTCCGTGGTCGAGGTCAAGGCGGCGGTGGGGGAGGCCCCGACGCCCGAGGAGGTCGGCGACGCCATGGCCGCGCAGGGACCGTTCCAGGCGCTCTACGTCACCCACGTCGACACCTCGACCGGGGTGCGGGTCGATCCCGAGCCGCTCGCCCGCCTCGCCCGGCAGCGCGGCCTGCTGTCGGTCTTCGACGGCGTCTGCGCCACCGCCGGCGAGCGCTTCGCCATGGCCGCCTGGGACGCCGACGTCTACCTGACCGCCTCCCAGAAGGCCCTCGGCCTGCCGCCCGGGCTCGCGCTCCTCGTGGCGAGCCCGCGGGCGCTCGCGGCCGGCGCCGCCCGCTCTGCTCGGACGGGTAGCCCCAAGCTGCCGATGTACCTCGACTGGGAGCTCTGGCAGCCGGTGATGCGCGCCTACGAGGAGCGCCGGCCGAGCTACTTCTCGACCCCCGCCACCAACCTGATCCTCGCCCTGGAGACCGGGCTCGGCGAGATCCTGGAGGGCGGGCTGGAGACCCGGATCGCCGCCCACGAGCGCACCGGCCGGTCGCTGCGCGCGGCCTGGCAGGCCCTGGGCCTCACCGCCGTGCCGGCGCGCCCGGAGCTCGCAGCCAACACCCTTTCGGCCCTGCGTTTTCCGCCGGGGGTCGATGCGACTCTCGTGCGCCGCATCTTGGACCGCGGCGTGGCGGTCGCCGGCGGGCTCCACCCGACGATCCGCAACGACTACTTCCGGGTCGGCCACATGGGCTACGTGACCTCCCGGCCCGACCTCCTCCGCCGCACCATCGAGGCGGTGGCCGGGGCGCTCGCCGATGTCGCCGGCACTGGCTGGAAATCCGATGGGGAGGCGGCCTGGGCGGCGGCGGAGCGCCATCTCGCGGCGGCGGTCGCCGGCTCTTGAGCTACAGCCCACTCAACAGGAACGCCTCGTAGCTCCGCATCAGCAGGCGGCAGAGCGCCAGGTTGGCGTCGCTCGAAACGGCGAGCCAGTGGTAATGACCGTCGCCCAGCAGACGGATGAGCAGATAGACCTTGGTCGTGGTGATGAGGACGTCCTCGGTTTCCCCCCAAACGGCACCGCTGCCCAGCCTCTCGACCGCCGCGAGATGGCTGTCGACGACGCTCGCGTACGAAGCGGCGGCCGCCGTGGCGTCGAAGCCCGGCTCCAAGGCCAAGCCGGATTCATCCGGCGCAACGCATAGCCCGGAGATTCATCTCCGGCGGGGCCGCGCCGTCCACGATCTCTTCCTATCGGCGGCGTCCCGCTTGAGACCGAGAACAAAGATCGAAATGGAATTTAGCAGCATGCGGCTCGCCGACTATTCCGCGCCGCCTCGGCTCGGCAGCCATTGAGCCGGCCTTCCTCCCGGAGCGTGGTCGCATGCCGCGGGTGGGAGCAGTCCTGGTGCCGGAGGCGGGACTCGAACCCGCACGCCTTGCGGCGGAAGATTTTAAGTCTCCTGCGTCTGCCATTTCGCCACTCCGGCCCGGAGGCGGATTGTAGCAGTGGCGGGGCTCAACCGGGGCGTGCGCGGCGCAGCGCCAGGAGGGTGAGGTCGTCGCCGCGCGGCGCGCCGTGCAGGAAACCCTCCATGTCGGCCCGGCAGGCGGCGAGGAGCTCCGACAGAGGGCGGTTTTTCCCCCGGCGCAGGGCGGCGGCGGCCCGGCCGATGCCGTACTCGCCTTCGTCCGTCGCCGCCTCGGTCCAGCCGTCGGTGTAGAACAGCAGGGTGTCGCCGGTGGCCAGCTGGAGATCTCTGGGGGTGTACTCGGCCTCGCAGAAGAGCCCCAACGGCAGCCCCGCGCCCTCGACGGGACGGACGCCGCGGCGGTCGGCGAGCAGCGGTCGCGGATGTCCGGCGTTGGCCAGCTCCACCCGCCCACCGGGGTAGAGCCGGGCCGCGAGCAGGGTGGCGTAGGCGGCGGGAAGGGTGACCTCGCAGAGCAGACGGTTGGCCCGGGCGAGCAGCGCGGCGAGAGAGATCTCGGGAGCGGCCAGGGCGCGCAGGAGGGCGTGCAGGTGCGACTGGACGAGCGACGCCGCGACGCCCTTGCCCGACGCGTCACCGACCACCAGGTGCAGCGGCTCGTCGTCGCCTTTCGGCCGCAGCAGGTCGTAGTGATCGCCGGAGACCGGCCCGAGCGGCTCCCAGAGCAACGCCACCTCCCAGCCGGCGTACGCCAGCTGGCGTGGAGGCAGGAGAGCGGCCTGCACCCGCGCCGCCGTCTCCAGGTCCCGCTCCAGGGCTTTGCGCTCGGCGGGGGAGAGGCAGTCGAGGCAGAGGGTCAGCAGCGGATCGGCTGCCAGGCGGTCCGGCTCGACAGTCCCCAGGCAGACGGCGCACTGCCCCCAGGTCCCGCCGTCGAGGCGCTCCAGGGCGCGGTCGACGTGCTGCAACAGCTCGACGAGCTGGCTCTCGCGGACGGTGACCGCCAGGCCGGCCAGGCGCTCACGACGCTCGAGCAGCTCGTCGCGCACCACCTCGAGGGTGGTCATGGCCGCCCTCCCCGCGCCTTGCAGAGGAGCGCGATCTGGCCGGCGTGGTAGGTGTTGTGCTGGAGGACGCCGAAGAGCATGCCGCGGGCCGTGGCGTCGCTCCCGGCGACCGGATCGTCGAGCTGGTCGTCGGCGAGGTCGAGGACGCGCGCGTGGAGCGCGGCATGGGAACCTTCGAGCGCCGCGAGAGCGGCCCCCCAGGCGTCGGCGGAGACGTCCACCACCGGCGGCCAGTCGCGTTCGGCGGGGAGGTTCTCCAGTCGCTCGCCGTCGAGGCGGCGCCGCGGCACCTCGTTCCACACGGTCAGGTGGTGGACGATCTCCCAGATCGAATGCGCGCCGGCGAGCGGCCGCGCCGCGGCGGCCGCGGCGTCAATTCCGGCGAGCGCCTCGGCCACGGCCGGGCCGTGCCAGGCCCCGCCACGAAACGCGCGCTCCAGTTGGTCGGCGAAGCTCTTGGTCTGGCTCATCAGGGTCTCCTCTCGGCGTTCTCACTGATCCCAGGGTGCAGAGTAGCGCGAATCGAGCTCGAACCGCTCCGGGGACCTGTATACTTTCCGCGACGCTAAAACGTATGCGTGCCCAGAGCACCCTTCTCGCCTGCGGCCTCTTCGGCGGTCTGCTCCTCGCCTGTGGGGGCCGAGCTCCCGTCCCCGCCGGTCCGCCGCCTGGCTTCCGGTTCACCGACGTCACCGCGGCGGCCGGCCTCGCCGGCTTCCGGCATGCGACCGGGGCCAAGGGCAGGAAGTGGTTCCTGGAGACCATGGGGGCGGGGGCCGCCTTCCTCGACTACGACGGCGACGGCCGGCTCGACGTCCTGCTCGTCGGCGGGGGAGGGCTGGAGCTGGGAGAGTCGGCAGGGCCGGCGCTCGCCCTCTACCGGAACCTGGGGGACGGCCGGTTCGCCCTCCGCACCCGCGAGGCCCATCTCGACGGCGTGCGCGCCTACGGCTTCGGCGCCTGGGTCGCCGACGATGACGGCGACGGCGACCCGGACGTCCTCCTCACCACCCTCGCCGGCAACCTCCTGTTCCGGAACGACGGCGGCGTCTTCACCGAGGTGGGGGCCGCGGCCGGGGTGCGCGGCCCGCCGAGCTGGAACACCGCCGCGGTGTTCTTCGACGCCGATGGCGACGGCCGGCTCGACCTCTACGTCGGCAGCTACGTCGAGTGGTCCCCCCAGGGGGACCTCCTCTGCTCGTTCGACGGCACGACCAAGAGCTACTGCACGCCGGAGCTCTACCACGGGACGCCCGGGCACTTCTACCACAACGTGGGCAACGGCCGGTTCTCCGACCAGACCGCCCGCGTCGGCCTCTCCGGCGGACCCGGCAAGACGCTGGGGGCGGTGGCCTTGGACTACGACGGCGATGGCCGTCCCGACCTCTTCGTCGCGGACGACACCGAGGCCAACCTCCTCTACAAGAACCGTGGCGACGGCACTTTCGTCGAGATCGGTCGGTCGGTCGGCGTGGCCTTCGACGCGGGTGGCCGGGCCCGCGCCGGCATGGGGGTCGACGCCGGGGTGGTCGACGGCGCGAGCAAGGGAGAGGGGCGGCTGACCCTCTTCGTCGGCAACTTCAGCAAGGAGTCGATCGGAGTCTACCGCTACGCCGGCGCCGACCTCTTCGCCGACCGCGAGACGGCCTCCGGGATCACCCGCCAGAGCCTTCTCACCCTCACCTTCGGGCTCTTCCTGGCCGATCTCGATCTGGACGGCGACCTCGACCTCTTCACCGCCAACGGCCATGTGCGCGAGGAGGTCGAGCGGGCCCAGGAGGGGATCTACTACCGCCAGGCGCCGCATCTTTTCCTGAACGACGGGCAAGGGAGGTTCGCGGACGTCGCGCCGCGCCTCGGCGGTCCGCTCGCCCAGCGCCTCCTCGGCCGTGGCGCGGCCTATGGCGACGTCGACGGGGACGGCGACCTGGACGTCCTGGTGACCGAGAACGGCGGCCCGGTCCACCTCTGGCGCAACGAGGCGGCGGGCGCTCCCGGCGCCCGCTCCCTGCGCGTCCGGCTGGTCGCCTCCGGCGCGAACCGCGACGGGATCGGCGCCCGCCTGACCATCCTCGCCTCCGGCCGGCAGATGGAACGGGAGGTGCGGGCGGGAGCGAGTTACCTGGCGAGCTCGGAGATCACGGCGACCTTCGGGCTGGGCGCCGCGCCGCGCGCCGAGCACCTGCGGGTCCGCTGGCCGGATGGGCGGAGGACGGAAATCCGCGACCTCCCCGCCGATCGGGAGTACGTGCTGGTCGAGAGCGCGCCTTGACGCGGCAACAGAAACTCCTTAAACTACTCCATAGAAGCACATATTGAATCTACTATGAGCGGGCTGAGCCCGCTCCGGGGGAGCGAAGATTCAGCTCCCTTCCGGCAGGCATGTTCTCAGAAAGGGGGACTTCATGCTTTCATTCACCAGTAACATCGGCTCCACCTGCGATCTCGGAATCCAGAAGGTTGCGCTCACTCCGGGCGCCAGCTCGACGTGCGGCGGCGGCAACTGTTCCTGTTCGTCCTGCTGCTGCTGGTAAGTCTCAGGCTGCCGGCTGCTGCTGTTGAGCCGCGGCCGGTGATCGGCCGCGGCCCGCCCCTGAGGTCTCTCTTCGAGGTCTTCGCCATGGCGCTCGACGTCTATCTGACCAATGCTTGCAATCTGCGGTGCAAGTACTGTTTCAATCTCGACCGTGAGGACGCTCCCCGTGTCCCGGTCGACGACATCTGCGCCATCCTGAAGGCCGCCTACGAGAAGCAGAACCGTTACGTCTCGATCACTGGCGGCGAGCCGTTCCTCTACAAGCCGATCTTCGAGGTCCTGGACTACGCCCACGACCTCGGCTACTGGATCAACGTCCTTTCCCATGGCGGGCTCCTCGATCAGCCGAAGATCGATCGCCTGAAGAAATACTGGCGCCTGCGCATCCGGATCAGCCTCGACGGGCCGGACCGCGAGACCCACGACCTGCTGCGCGGTGAGGGGACCTTCGACAACACGATGGCGAAAGTCGACCTCCTGGTCGAAAACGGCATCAACGTCGGCCTGGGGGTCACGGTCTCCGAGACGAACCTGGGCGCGGTCGAGGAGATCCTCCGCCTGGCGATCGAAAAACGGGTGGCGTTCATCCGCTTCGTCCCCGTGGCGCGGGTGAAGAAGGGGAAGGCGGCCCACGTCACCGCCTCGCTCCACGAGCGGCTGCTCGAGAGCCTCGTCACCCTGACCCTCAAATACCGCGAGGCGATCGACCTCGCCCAGGGCGAGGCGGCGGCCACCCCGGCTTCGATCGACCTCCTGACCACCCGCCGCTGCATGGCGGGCAAGAACTTCTTCGGCATCACCCCGGACAAGAAGATCGTCCCCTGTCCGCTGATCGCCGATCACCCCGACGTCCCCAGCGTCCACTTCGAGGACGCCCTAAGCTTCGCGGAGCTGGGCCGCCAGATGGACGCCCTCTTCGCCGGGATGAAAGAGCGGCTGGGCGGCATCTGCGGCACCTGCGAGTTCCGCGCGGTCTGCTACGGCGGCTGCCTGGCCGAGAAGATCTCGTTCGACCGGCCGCTCGACGCCGAGCAGCCGGTCTGCACCAAGCTGATCCTGGAACGGATCGGCGGACGGTTCGACCCGGCGGACATGGATCGGATCGTCCGCTCCTGGGTGCACCAGCTCCAGGGTTCCCTGGAGGCGAGCAAGAGCCACGCCTGCATGCGTCAGGCGCCCTACTGGAACTTGAACTTCCGGGTCTACGACCGCTGGAGCGAGACCGCCATGAGGTTCAGCTAGCCCGCATGCGGCGGAAGACTCCCGCTGTCCCCGACAAGGTCGCAGCGTCGCCGGATCGGCGGCCGCGCCAGAAGCTGACGCTCGACGAGTTCTTCGCTCGCGAGCTGCCGCCGCTTTCCGACGTCGTCACCTTCTGCAACAACCTGCCGATGTCGCTCTACGCCGACAGCACCGGCGTCAAGTCGCCGGAGGTGGTGTTCCGCGGCCTCGTCCTGTCGCAGAACCGCCTGGTGGCCGAGGAATACCTGCTGAACTTCAGGCGCAGCGAGGCCGACCTGGGAGTGGTGATCGGGACCAACAACTACAGCCTGCCGACGGCCGTGGGGGCGGTGGCGAACCGCGACCTGGAGGAGGACGAGCGGGACCTGATCCCCCTGCCGCCCTATCAGAACGTGCGGGCGCCGCTGGGATCGGTGGTGCGCAGCCGGAGGAGCGGTCGCCGCTATTCGGGCAAACCGCTGACCCTGGAGGAGCTTTCGACCCTGCTTTTCCATGCCGGCGGGATCTCGGGGCACCTGCACCTCGAAAACCTGCCCGAGACCGTGACCTTCGGCGCCGACCCGCGCCTCGACCTGCGTACGGCGGTCTCGGGCGGGGCGCTCTACCCGGTCGATCTCTTCGTTCTCGCCCAGAAGATCGAGGGCCTGCCGCCACGGGCCTATCGCTATCTACCCAAGCCGCACGCCTTGAAGCCGGTGGGGCCGGCGATTCTCCCGGCGCTGCGGCGCCTGGCGCAGTGGGGGGAAATCGAGGTGGAGAAGGCGGGCTTCCTTCTGGGCTACGTCTACAACCTGTTCGAGAACGCCCGCAAGTACGGCGAGGCGGCGATGGGCTTCGCTTTCATCGAGGCCGGGGCGATCGCCGCCCACGTCCATCTCCTGTGCACGGCCCTGGGGCTCGCCTCCTGCGACGTCGGCAGCTTCGTCAAGAACCGTTTCGAGCCGCTCTTCGAGGCCGATGGGCTCTCCCGGCACATGATCCATCTCACCGTGGTCGGCAACGAAGGGAGGGGAGCTTGACGGACGGCACAACGGCCGGCAAAGCGGCAGGGCGGATCTACGCCTTGAACGAGGGGGTGCGGGTTTTCCGGAGCGGCGACGAGATCCGCTTCCGGAAGGGAGTATGGAGCTTCAACGAGGCGATCGTCCGCCTGACCGGCCAGGCGGAGCCGGTGGTGCGCTTCTTCGGCGCCTTCTACGAGCGGTTGATCGCGGCCGGCCAGGTCGACGTCGACGTTTTGGCGGTGGAGCTCGGGTCGACGGCCGAGGCGCTCGCCTCCTATTGCGAGCTGCTGGACAACCTGAAGCGCCAGCAGTTCCTCCACGACGGCGCCGAGCGCGACGTGACGCGGGTGGTGAGCGCCCTTCTGGGCGGCAACCTGAGCGGCTTCGAGCAGTACGTGGGCACGCCGCGGCCGGTGCTCTTCCTGGCCGACAGCCCTTACGCCCGTCGGGCGGCCCAGGCGATCGCGGCGGAGGTCCACCTGCCGCTCGATTTCCTCGACGAGGAGACGATCCGCGCCCTCGCCCAGGCCGACCTGACGACCCGGACCGACGCCGTGGCGACCATGGAGGCCCTCGGCCGGTTCGAGAAGATCTTCGCTCCCTACGCCTGTGTTTTGGGCTGTGTGGCGGCCCCCAACCTGACGCTCCTCAGGAACCTGAACCGCCTGCTCGTCCAGGCCGAAAAGCCGCTGATCCTGGGCTTGATCGACGGCCCGTTTCTGAGCGTCCTGTCGACCCTCGCCACCCAGAGCGGCTGCTTCGAGTGCTTCGAGCAGCGGCTGCTGGCCCGCCTGGAGGATACGGTCGTCTACCACCGCTTCGTCGAGTCGGCCGCCCAGGCACCGGCGCCCGGCCCCTGGCTCGCTCCGGCCGTCCACATGCTGACCGCCGCCGTGCTCTCCGAAGGCTATCTCTACTCGACGCTCAGCATGCTGCGGCTGGCCGGGAGGATCATCAACGTCTACCTGCCGCTCTTGGAGATCCAGGTGCAGGACCTCCTGCGCGTCCCCTACTGTCCGGCCTGCGGCTTCATCTCGAAAGCGCAGATGAACGAGATGTACTCCTCGACCAAGCGTCTGGTCGACGAGATGCTGACCAAGGTCGAGATCGTCGAGGGGTAGCCGTGGACCTCCTCCACTACCCCTACGCCGCCCACCTGGTGGAGAACGTGCTCAAGCCGATCTGCTCGGAGCACGGGGGGATCGTCCGCAGCCTCCTGGTGAGCCCGGTCAAGTACTCCGAGGACCTGGCGATCAAGTCGGTGGTGGCGCAGATGCCGGCCTACCACAAGGTGCTGCTCAATCCCAATCTCAACATGCAGTACCACCTGAGCGGCTACGGCACCTACTACGAGGAGGCGCTGATCCGCCTCGCCGGGGAGGCGATCGAGCGCTACTCGCTGATGGTCGCCCAGTACACGCTCTCCGACCACATCCGCTACGCCACCTACGAGGAGGTGGCGAGAGACGGCCGGGTCGTCCCCTTCGAGTACCTGCGGCCGTTCACCGATGCCGACTACGAGAAGCTCAACCAGGGCCAGTACCACGGCCTCAAGCGGCTGGAGAAGAGCGACGTGGTGGGGTGGGTGCGCTGCCCGTCGCTGTTTTCTCCGGGCAGCGAGATCTGGGTGCCGGCGCAGATGCTCTTCGTCGGCTACAAGTTCAGCCGCGAGCGCTCCGAGGTGGCCTTCTGCCCGGGCTTCTCGACCGGCACGGCGGCCCACACCTCGACCGCCAAGGCGCTCCAGAACGCGCTTCTGGAGTCGATCGAGATCGACGCCCTGATGCTCCACTGGTACACCGATCTCAAAGCGCCGGCGGTGGCGATCGACGATCCCACGGTCACCCGGCTGGTGCCCCGGCTCTTCGCCGCCGACTCGGGCTACGAGGTGCTGGCGCTCGACCTGCGGGTCTTGGAAGGGGTCGACGCCCACGTCTTCGGCTCGGTGCTCCTGAACCGGGAGGTCGAGCGGCCGCTCATCGTCTTCGGCGCCCAGGGGCACCTCGACCCGGCGCGCGGCTTCTACCGCGGCCTCATGGAGGCGGTCGCCATCGCCTTCCTGGGGATCTACGGCCCGCTCTACCTGCCGGCCGAGTACCTGGCTCCCACCGCGGGGTCCGGCTTCACCGACCTCGACAAGAACGTCGCCTTCTTCGCCTCGCCCGAGGACGCGGCGGAGAAGCGGGCGGTGATCCGCAACCTGGTGGGCGGCAAGGCCGTCCTCTCCGGGCTCAAGAGCCATGCTACGGCGGACACCCGGGCGGACACCGCGCGGCTCGTCCGGCAGCTCTCCCGGGTGAGCGAATACGGCGTCTACCTCGACGTGACGCCCCCGGAGACGCGGAGCCGGGGATGGCATGTGATGCGGGTCTTCCTTCCCGAGCTGGTGACCATGTGCGTGCCCGGGGTCCCCTACCGGCAGCATCCGCGGTTCCTGCGATATGGAGGGGTTCGCAATGAGTACCCCCAACCTCTACCTTGACGGCCTGATCCTCGCCGCGGCGGCCTATCCTTCCGGCTTCAGCTATTCGCTCTTCACCCTGCGGCGGCCGGCGCCGGGCGAGGTCTCGGTCCCCTTCCTCGCCACTCTCGTCCTGCCCTACCTCGCGGTGGCGCTCGCGGTCCTCGCCCTGCGTCCCGGTCTCCTCTCCTGGACCGGCGCCCCGGCGCCCTTCTTCCTCGCCGCGGTGCTCCTCGCCCCGTTCGCCCTGGCGGTCGAATACGGCATCCACGCCGTGGCGGCCCGGCTCGCGACCGGCCGGTTCCCGCGCGGCATCACCCTGCCCGGCTTCTGGCGCCGCGGGCCGTCGCCGGCCGGCGGGCTCCTCCTGGTCCTCATCGTGGTGGGGGAGGAGATCCTCTATCGCCAGCTCTGGCTGGGCGCTCTCCACGGCTCGCTCGGCCTCGCCCTGCCGCTCGCCCTGCTAGCGAGCGCCCTGGCCTACGGTCTCAACCATCTCGCCTTCGGCGCCACCTCGGTCGTCGCGAAGACGGTCACCGGGCTTCTCCTCGGCGGCCTCTACCTCGCCGGGGGGAGCCTCTGGCCGCCCATCGTCGCCCATGGGCTCCAGAACCTCGCCCTCTTCGGGCTCGCCCGGGAGCGCGGGCGATGACGCACCCCGGCGAGATCGGCATCTTTCTTCTTGCCGCGGTGGCCGCCGCACTTCTTTGGGGGCGGGGGCTCTGGTATCTCGACGAGCGGTCGCGGGCTTTTCACCGGCTCGTCCTCTTCGTCCTCGGCTTCACCCGCCGGCGGGCGGGCGAGGTGCGGGCGGCCCTCTTGAGCGGTATCTATTACCTGCTCGGGCTCCTCGGCGCCCTGGCTTTCGCCGGCTTCTACCGGGTCCGGCTGGCGGAGCTGGTCGCGGTCTCCGCCTCCCACCTGGGGCTCGCCGTCCTCGGCGTGGTGGGGGAGATCTCGCTCGCCGACCTGCTCGTGGGGGTGGGGGCGCGGGCGATGCGGGCGGGGCCGGCACGGTTCGCCGAGCTCAAGGAGGTGCCGTGGATGAAGGGCCTGTGCCAGCTCCCTCCCGGCTGGGTGCCCGTCGCCGCGGCGCTCGGCGGGGTGGTCGAGGAGCTGTTCTTCCGCGGCGTGCTCCTGACCATCCTCCTCCGCTCCCTGGCGGTCGCCCCGTGGGTCGCGGTCGCCCTCGCTGGCGCCCTTTTCACCCTGGAACAGCTGCTCCAGGTGCGCACCCGGTTCCAGGCCCTGGTCCTGGGGAGCGGGTGCGCCGCCCTCTCCCTGGTCGGCGGCCTCCTCGTCGTGCTCACCGGGAGCGTCGTCCCGGCGCTCCTCTGCCATGCGTCGTTCGTCGTCTTCTTCCTTCCCCCATTTCTCCGTCAACCGGGACCGCGGCGGGAGGCGGTGGCCGCTTGAGCCGCTTGATCATTGAGGTCTTTGACCTGGTCAAGGACTATGGGGAGGTCCGGGCTCTCCGCGGCCTTCGCCTGGGGATCGAACGCGGCGGGATCGTGGGTCTTCTGGGGCCGAACGGGGCGGGCAAGACCACCCTGGTCGAGATCCTGGAAGGGCTCCGGACGCCCACCTCCGGCCGGGTCTCGGTGCTCGGCTTCGACCCGACCCGCGAGCCGCGGGCGCTCCGCGAGCGGCTGGGGGTGCAGCTCCAATCGACCGCCCTGCCACCGGAGCTCAGCCCGATCGAGACCCTCAGCCTCTTCGCCGCCTTTTTCGGTCGCTCGCTCCCGCCCCGCGGGGTGCTCGAACAGGTGGGGCTCGCCGACAAGGCGCGGAGCCGCAACCGGTCGCTCTCGGGGGGGCAGCAGCGGCGGCTGGCGATCGGCATCGCCCTGGTGAGCGACCCCGAGCTGGTGATCCTCGACGAGCCGACGAGCGGCCTCGATCCGCTCGCCCGGCGGGAGGTCCACGCCCGGATTCGCGACCTGCGGGAGGCGGGGCGGACGGTGCTCCTGACCACCCATCAGATCGACGAGGCCGAGGCGCTCTGCGACCGGGTGATCCTGCTGAAGGACGGTGTGGTGGTGGCGGACGGCACGCCGTTCGAGCTGGTCTCCCGGGCCGGCGGCAGCTCGATCCTGTGGATCGCCGTCGAGGGGGAGCTCGCTTTTGCCCCGCTGCTCGCGGTGGGGGCGGTCGCCCAGGGGCGGGAGGGGGCCTACCACCGCTTCTCGACTCCGGACCCCACGGCCGCCATCCTCGCCCTGGGCGAGCTCCTGCGGGAACAGAAGACCACCCTCGTCGACCTGCGGATGAAACGCCCCGATCTGGAGGACGTCTACCTCGATCTCATGGAGGAGCGCCGTTGAGCGTTCTCCGCGGCCTGGGGGCGCTCACCGGGGCCTACCTGCGGGAGACCTGGCGGAGCAAGCCGGCGCTCTTCTGGAACGTCGCCTTCCCGCTCCTCTCGATCGTCGGGCTTTCCTTCCTCTTCGGCGGCGGCACTGCCGCGGGGGTGGCCTACATCGTCCCGGGGATCCTGACCATCAACCTCATCGCCGCCGCGTTCTTCGGCGTCTCGCTCCACATGGTGAGCCTGCGGGAGAGCGAGCTCTACCGCCACTTCCGGGTGACCCCCGTCCGCTCGCTCACCGTGGTCCTCGCCCACTCGGCAACCGCGCTCGCCAACATCCTCCTCTCGGTCGTCGTGCAGCTCGCCGTGGCCAAGGCTCTCTTCCACCTCCCGATCCGCGGCTCTCTCTTCGATCTGGCGCTCGCCCTCCTCCTCGCCGGCTTCGCCTTCATCCCCCTGGGGCTGCTGGTCGGCAGCGTCGCCGGGGACATGCGCTCGGCGCCGGCGCTCAGCAACCTCCTCTTCTTCCCCATGATGTTCCTCTCCGGCGCCGCGATGCCGCTCTACCTCCTGCCGCACTGGCTGCAGCGGGTGGCGGCGCTCCTGCCGGCAACCTACGTGGTCGAGCTGCTGCAGGCGGCGATCGTACGGGGGAACCTCGCCGCCCGACTCTGGCCCTCAGCCGGCATCCTGCTCCTGACCGGAGCCCTCGCCTTCGCCTTCGACGCCCGGCTCTTCCGCTGGGAGAGCCGGCAGCCGATCGACCGCCGGGGGCTCGCCCTGGCGGTCCTCTGCCTGGGGGCGCTCTACCTCGTGGCATTCCTGGCCGGCGTACGGCTGGAGGCGGCGCGCGGACCGGGGAAGCCGGTAGCATCCGTGAAGCCCGCCGCCGGCGCCCGGGTCCTCCAGGGAATGACGATCCTCGACGGCTCCGGGGGGCGGATCGAGCGCGGACGGGTGGTGCTCGACGGACCGCGGATCGTCGCGGTGGGGAAGGCGGCGGGTCCGCCGCCTCCCGGGGTGCCGGTGACCGACCTCACCGGGCTCTACCTCATCCCCGGGCTCATCGACTCGCACATCCACCTCGGCGGCTCGGCCGGGGGCTCGGCGGGGTCGGGCGAGTTCGTGCCGGCGCGGGTGATCCACGACCTCCAGGTCTACCTGGCCCTGGGGATCACCTCGTTCGTCTCCCTGACCGACGACATCGACGACCTGAAGCGGCTGCGCTCGGCGGTCGCCGGTGGCTCCATGCGCTCGCCGCGCCCCTACTTCTCGGGTCCGGGGATCACCGCGCCGGGCGGCCACCCGGCGAAGTTCTTCGTCTTCGTCCCCGGCCTGGCGGACCGCATGACCCGCCAGGTCGACTCGCCGGAGCAGGCGGCGGCGGCGGTGCGGGAGCTCGCCGGCCTGCGGGTCGACTTGGTCAAGCTCTTCCTTGATGGGGGATGGCCGGGCGATGCCCTGCCGGTGCTCCCGGAGCCCGCCTTCCGCGCCGCGGTCCGGACCGCCCGCCAGCTCGGTCTGCGGACGACGGTCCACGTCGACGACGACCGGCACGCGCAGCTCGCCCTCGACGCCGGGGCGGACGCCATCGAGCACCTGCCGCCGGACCTCTCGGCGGAGACGGCGCGGCAGCTTGCCGAGCGGGGGATCTTCCTGACGCCGACCCTGGTCGCCGCCGAGGGGCTGATGCGGGCGCTCGCCGCGGCGCCGATCGACGATCCGCTGGTCCGGAAGTGGGTGATCCCCGCGGTGCTCGACTCCCTGCGCTCGCCCGACTCCTGGCTCGCCCGGGTCCGCGCCTCGCCCGCGGCGATGGCCTTCTACACCCGGCGCTACGAGCGCTCGCGCGGGGCGCTGCGCCGGGCGGTTGCGGCGCACGTCCCGCTCCTTGCCGGGAGCGATGGCGGTAACCCGGCAGCCTTCCACGGCCTGGGCCTCCTGCGCGAGCTCGAGCTCATGGTCGAGGAGGGGGGGATGTCTCCGGGGGCGGCGCTGGTCGCCGCCACCGGGGCGGCGGCCCGGCGCCTGGGCTCGACCGAGATCGGCCGCATCGCCCCCGGGGCCTTCGCCGACCTGGTGGTCCTGGGGGACGACCCGGCGCGGGACATCCGGGCTCTGCGCCAGGTGCGGGCGGTCTACTTCGGCGGCCAGCCGCTCCCGAGGGAGACTCTCCTCTCGACTCCGCCCGGAGGCTGGATGCCGGGGCGGCCACGATAGAGCCGGCGCCAAAACACGAAACCCGGGGAGATCCCCGGGTTTCTCAAGCTTCTCATCAGGAGAAAAATCAAAAAAAGATCCAGAACAAAACTACATTTCCCCTATCCTCTCCATCATCACAGGCCTTCAAAGAATGACTTCAAGTTGCTCCAGGTTTTTCCCGTCTTCCCCCCCGGGCCGTCGGGTTTCCCTGTCTTCGAGTAGCAGTGTACGGGCGAAGTCTCTAAAGAGTCCTCAAGATCGGCTCAGGATTTCTCAAAAAAGATGAGCCTCCCCTCAAAGTCGGGAGCTGGAGACGGGGCCGGGCCGGCCCGGGTGGTCCTTTGTGGTCTGCCGAGCTACAATCCGCCCGCCCTTTTGAACCCGAACTCTCTCTCCAGGACGACCTCATGTACCGCGAGCCCGACTTCTCCGACCCCCGCCTCGTCGCCGCCCCCGACTGTCGTTTCGCTCCTGCTCCGGCAGATACCGTGCTGCCGGACGGGTTCACTTCGACGACCAATCATCCCACCTATGTGAAGGTCGGGGGACGTTGGCGGATGCCCGAGCGGCCGCGTATGGACTCCCACCTGGTGTGGGATGAGGCGGCGGACCGGCTGGTGGTCAAGGAGTTCCGCCTGGTGCGCCAGGGGGACCTGGTCGCCACGGTCAGCTCCGAGGACGGCGCGGAGGGGGTCCTCGTCTGGGACCGCGGCTTCGCCGACGAGCTCGACGCCACGGTCTCCGAGTCGTTCGCCTTCATGTCCTCCGAGGTGAGCCGCGAGAAACCGGTCCACTACGAGGCCATCTTCAAGGAGTTCCTCCATAACCGGGGAACCGGCGGCAACATCCTCTGGGTCATCGGGCCGGCGCTCGTCCACGCCCGCGGCCGCATCGCCATGGAGTGGCTGATCCACAACGGCTTCTGCCACGGCGTGATCAGCGGTAACGCGGTGGGAGTGCACGACGTCGAGGCCGCCCTCTACGGCACCACCCTCGGCATGCTGGCCGACGGCACGGGCTCGGCCGGCGGCCACATCACCCACATGCGGGCGATCAACGAGGTGAAGAAGGCCGGCTCGATCCGTGCCCTGGTCGAGCGGGGGATGCTCCAGAGCGGCATCATGCACGCCCTGACCGTGACCGACACCCCCTATGTCCTCGGCGGCTCGGTCCGCGACGACGGCCCGTTGCCGGAGACGATCCCCTCCGTCCTCGACGCCCAGGGGGCGATGCGCGAGCTGACCGGTCGCGCCACCATGGTCGTCATGGTGGCGACCGCCCTCCATGCCATCGCCACCGGCAACATGCTCCCCACCTTCTGTGTCCGTCCGGACGGCTCGATCTCGGAGATCACGACGATCTGCGTCGATCAGACCGAGTTCGTGGTCAGCAAGCTCAAGGACCGCGGGACGCACCAGGCGTTCGGTGTGGTCACCAACGCGCAGGATTTCATGCGTCTGGTGCAACTGGAGCTGCAGGAGCGGATCCGTCAGGAGGCGTAGCCCGCTCTCGCCGGCGGCGGTCGTCGGCGCTACAATCCGGCGGTGAAATCCCGCCTCCTCCCTCTGCCGGCGGTCCTGGCCGCCCTGCTTGCACTGGGGCATGCCCTCGCCTATGCCGCCCTCCAGGGCCGCTATGCGATCGACGACGCCTACATCTCCTTCCGCTACGCGCAGAACCTGGCGCGCGGGCTGGGCCTCGTCTTCAATGCCGGGGAGCGGGTGGAGGGCTACACCAATTTCGGCTGGGTGATGCTCCTGGCCCTCGCCTCCCGGCTGGGGCTCGACCTGCCGCTCGTGTCCCGCCTGGCGAACCTCCTGCTCGCCGCCGGGCTCGTCGCCTTCGCCCTGCGCTTCCTGGCTCGGCGCTCCCGGCGATCGGTGCTGGCGATGGCGCTCGCCGGGACGGCCCTGGCGGCGGACGGCGTGCTGGCGCGCTGGGCGCAGGACGGCATGGAGACCCTCCTCTTCACCCTCCTGGTCTTCGCCGGTGCCGCTCTCTCCGCTCCGGTCGAGCCGGAAGAGGGGGCCGTCGTCCTGCCTTCGCCCTGGCGCGGAGCGCTCGCCTTCGCCCTGGCGGCCCTGGTACGGCCGGAGGGGGCGCTCCTCGCCGCCGTCGCTCTACTCTGGAGCTTCTTCGCCGGTGTCCGGGAGGATTGGAGAGGCGCTTTCCGGCGGGCGGTCGTGGGCGGCGCGGTGTTCGCCGCCGTCTGGCTGCCCTGGTTCCTCTGGCGCTGGCGCTACTACGGGGCGCTCTTGCCCAACACCTTCTACGCCAAGGTCGGCACCGGCGGGGCGCAGGTCCTGCGCGGTGCCCACTACCTGGTCTACTTCTTCGTCGGCGAGCGCTGGCCCTGGCTGCTCCTCTCCTTGGCCTGCCTCCTGGCGCTGCCGCGGCCGCGCCTCGTTCCCTGGCAGCGCCTCTTCCTGTGGATCGCGGCGGTCGACCTCCTCTACGTGCTCCTCGTCGGCGGCGACTGGATGGGGGCGGGCCGCTTCCTGCTGCCCATCCTGCCGCTCCTCTACCTGGCGGCGGCGGAGTGGACGGCCCTCGCCCTGGAGAATCCGAGTCGGAGGTGGCCTGCGCGGCTGGCCGTGCCGGCCCTCCTCGTGGCCCAGCTCGTCCTCACCTCCTGGCGGGGGGAGGCCCGGAACGTCCGCCGCGAGCGGTCCTACCTGGAATCGCGGGCGGCGATCGGCCAGTGGCTGCGGCAGCACGCGGCGCCGGGGGATCGCCTCTTGACCGGCGAGATCGGCCAGCTCGGCTGGGACTCCGGTCTCTATACCCTGGATCTTTTCGGATTGACCGATCCGCGCATTGCCCACCTCAGGGTCGCCACCATGGGCCGCGGCAAACCCGGGCACGAGAAGTTCGACCTCGCCTACAGCCTCGGCCAGCGCCCCACCTGGATCACCATGCCCTTCATCGTCCCCCTCTGGCGGACGCGGCCGGCGGCCTTCCCGATCCTCGCCGAGTACGAGCCGGTCACCCTCCCGGTCCCGCCGCCCCTCCCGAGCTACGGGGCGTTCCTGCACCGGCGGGCCGCCGGGAGCTACGGGATCAACCCGTAGGGCGCCAGCCGCTGGGTCGCCAAATTCAGGGAGATGCCGATCTTCTTGATGACGGCGCGCGCCTCGGCGTCGCGCCCCATCCGGCAGTCGTCTCCCAGGTCGGCGATCAGGATGTAGGCGTTTTTCAGCTCGCGATTGACCTCGGGGTCGGAGGAGGTCCAGACCTCCGGCTGTTCGAGCACCTTGCGGACCTCGGCCGAGAGGTCCCGGCAGGCCGCCGCGGTGTTCCCCTGGGTGGCGTCACGGTTGCCGCTGTAGACCTCGAGAATCGGCTTCAGAGCGAGCTTCAGGGGAGTGGTCCGCGCGTAGTAGACGGCATGCCAGGCGGCCATCCGCCGGCGCAGCTCCTGGGTCTCCGACTGGCGGCGGGCCTGGTCGTCGGCGCGCAGGCCCATCTTGGGAGTCTCGATGGCGGCGGCCTGCTTCTCGTGCCGCTCCAGGGCCGCGTACTCCTGGTCGTAGCGTCGCGGCTCCAGGTTGCGCACCCGCGGCCCCTGGGTCGTGCCCCAGGCCCAGAAGGCGCGGTCGAGCTCGGCCGGGGTCAGGTTGAAAGCCTCTTTCAAGGCCTGCTCGGTCGTCCGCCCGCCGGCGAAGGCGGCGAGGAGCCGGGGGATCGCCCGCTCGCCGAAGCGCGCCTCCAGAAAGGCCATGGTCCAGGCCGATTCGTTGTAGGCCAGGCCGACCAGCTGCTCCTCGGCGAAGCCGCGCAGGATGAGGTCGAGGGTGGGGAAGGAGAGGGCGCGGCCGGTCTTCGCCAGATCGGGGAGCGGGTTGACCCGCTCCGCTCCCATCTCGATGTGCTGCGCCACCCCCTCCTGTACCCAGTGCGGCGCCTGGTCGTGGGTGGCGTCGGCGATCAGGGCATGGGCCAGCTCGTGGGAGAGGATCGCCACCAGGCGGGGGTGGAGGCTGCGCAGCTCGGCGAAGGGGACCCGCATCTTGCCGTCGAACAGGCCGACCACGGCGACGTCGCCGCCGAAGGCGGCGAAGAAGTCGTTCAACGGGAAGAGGTGGACCTCGATCCGCTTGGCTCCCGCGTTACTGGAGCCGCGCGGTATCCAGCGCTCCAGGCGGTTGCGCTCCTCCTCCAGCACCCAGGCGACCTGGTGGGCGTAGCGCTCGCCGGTGGCCTTGGGATAGCGCACGTCGAAATGATCGGACCGGAAGCTTTCGTAGGAGGTGGCGAGCTCGCGGTCCAGGGCGAGCTGGCGGCGGCGGCGCTGCCCGCGTGGCGCCGGGAGCTGGGAGTCGGCCTTGGTAACCAGCTTGATCGCGGTGTCGTACTCGCCGGAGGCGGCGAAGAGGTCGGCGAGCTCGAAGAGGGTGGCGGCGGAGGGGCGGCGGCCGGCGATGTCGCTTTTCGCCAGGCGGACCAGCAACTGGCGCGCCTCGTCGTCGCGGACCAGGTGGTGGAGCGCCTGGGCGCGCAGGCGGACGAGGTAGGACGGGGCGCTCTCGACCGCCGCGACGAGCGGGTCGGTCAGGCCGACCAGCTCGCTCCAGCGGTGCTGCCGGGCGAGGGCGCTGCCCGCCTGCTCGGCGAGGCGGAGGAAGCGGGGCTGGAGCGCGCCGCCGGCCGCCGCCTGGGCGCGCAGGGTGGGGAGGGCGGCGAGCGCCTTGGCCTCGGCGTGCCCGCTCCAGGTCCCGGCGTCCTCTTGGACGGCGCCTTCCGGCGCCAGCTCCGCCCCTCCCGGGATCAGCAGCACCGCGCTGCCCAGAACCAGGCGCAGCGACTGGCCACAGGTGGCCGCGCTGATGGGATGGGTGGGGTTGGCGGGCAGGACCAGGGGGTGCCGGGTGCCGACGGGCGCCAGGCGCGCCTCCTCAGGAACGCCGAGCTGGAAGAGCGGGAAGAGGTTCGGCCGCGCCACCAGGGCGGCGAAGAGCGGATTGGCGAAGAGCTCGGCGCGCGGCGCCGGCTCGAGCTGCCAGGCGTGGTGCAGGAAGGCCTCGGCCTGCTCCATCTTGTCCTGGCTGGCGGCGAGCTGCGCCACGACGTACCAGGGCTCGGCCAAACGCGAGCCCATCTCCACCATGGCCTGGAAATCGATCTCCGCCCCCGCCTCGTCGTCGGTCACCGCCTCGGCGATCGCCGACTCCAGGCGCACGCCGTCGTCGTCCAGGCCGCGGTGGATCGCCTGATCGTAGGCGGCGCCGGTCTCTTCGCGCCGCATGCGCCGGAAGGCGAGGCGGGCGCGCAGGAGATCGGCCAGCGGATAGGGCGAGGGATCGGGGAAGCCTTTGAGGACGGTCTCGGC
>Ga0137403_10000154_pt1 | contig 82293 bp, 75 predicted proteins | sample CZOMad2_1_16fung_FD_122057 | JGI IMG/M metagenome (GOLD analysis project Ga0137403, IMG submission 122057) | Vadose zone soil fungal communities from Angelo Coast Range Reserve, California, USA - CZOMad2_1_16fungal (Hybrid Assembly) | ecosystem: Environmental > Terrestrial > Soil > Vadose zone...
CCTCAACTTGCGCGACCTCCGTTCACTGCAGGACTGGTACGTTCGCTATCAGCTCAATTCCGTTCCGGGCGTCGCGGAAGTCGCCAGCGTTGGTGGCACCGTCCAGCAATACCAGATTGATATTGACCCCAATCGTTTACGCAGCTACGGACTGCCGCTCAGCACCATCGTACGCGCCGTCATTGCCAGCAATTCGAACGTTGGAGGAAACGTCGTCTCTCAAAACGGTTCCTGGTCCATCGTGCGTGGTCTCGGCCTTATCGAGAGTCTCGACGACATTCGCAACATCGTCGTCGCTTCGCACAACGGAACTCCCGTGTATGTGAAAGACCTCGGCACAGTGCGCATCGGCGATGCCTTTCGCACCGCATCTCTCGTGAAGAACAGCTCAGAGACTGTAGGCGGCGTCATCGTGGCGCGGACCGGAGAGAACACAAAGGAAGTGATCGACCGCGTGAAGGAAAAGATTCGCGAGATTGAACCCGGCCTTCCGGCAGGCGTGCACGTCGTTCCCTTTTACGACCGCTCCGAATTAATTGAGGCTACCGTCGGAACGCTACGGCACGCCCTGATTGAGGAAATCCTGCTCGTTACTCTCGCGCACATCATTTTCCTGATGCACTTCCGCAGCATCCTGATCGTGACGCTCCCTTTGCCGCTTGCGGTGGTCTGCTCCTTTCTCCTGATGCACTACACGCATGTGACTTCGAACGTGATGTCGCTTGCGGGAATTGCGATAGCCATCGGCGTCCTCGTCGATGCCGGCATCGTCGTAACGGAAAACGCCTTCCGGCACCTTGAAGGAATCGACACGCACGACCGTGGAAAGGTTCTGGATGTTGTTTTGCGAGCGACGAAACTCGTAGGCCGTCCGACCTTTTTCTCGATGGCCGTCATTGTTCTTGCTTTCGTGCCGGTGTTCGCGCTGACGGGGCAGGAAGGCAAACTCTTCCATCCGCTGGCGTTCGCGAAAACCTTTGCGATGGCGAGCGCCACAGCGATCGCACTCACCCTGACGCCGATTCTCTGCACTCTTCTCTTGGGCGGGAAGTTCCATTCCGAAGATCGGAATCCGGTCATGCGTTTTCTGCAACGGCTCTATCGTCCAGTACTGTCCTGGGTGCTCGACCACCGGCGAATCACAATGGGTCTCGCGCTGGCGTTCTTCGGGGGAGCGGTCGTACTCGCCGCAGGGATCGGCAGCGAGTTCATGCCACCTCTCAACGAAGGCGACATCATGTTCATGCCCATCGCCGATGCCAGCATTTCGCTCGCGCAAAACACCGACTACGCGAAGAGGCAAGACGAAGTCCTGAGCCGCTTTCCCGAAGTTGCCTACGTTGTGGCCAAGGTCGCACGCGCGGAAACCTCGACCGATCCTGCAGGACTCAACATGACGGAAACCATCGTGCACTTGAAGCCGCGGGACCAGTGGCGTCCGGGCATGACTCTTCCGAAGCTCAAGAGCGAAATGGACCACGCGGTCTCGCTCCCCGGCGTCGCGAATATCTGGACGCAGCCCATCATCAACCGCATCGACATGCTGACAACCGGCATTCGTTCGGAGATTGGCGTCAAAGTCTTCGGCTCCGATTTGACGGTGCTGGAAAGGAAGGCGCGCGAAATCGCCGAAGTGGTACGAACGGTGAAAGGCGCGAGTGATGTTTACCCCGAACAGGTCACAGGCGCACTGTATCTCGACATCCGCGCCAATCGCGAGGCAGCCGCCCGTTACGGGATTGATGTTGGCGCCGTCCAGGATGTGATCGAAACCGCCATCGGTGAAAACAACATCACCACGACGATCGAAGGTCGGAGGCGTTTTCCCGTCCGCGTGCGATACGCGCCGGAATTCCGCCGCGATCCGAATGAAATTGCGAATGTCCTCGTGACCGGTTCCAACGGAGCGCAGATCCCGCTTGGGCAGGTGGCGTATATCCGGCAGGTTTCCGGGCCAGCCATGATCAACAGCGAGAACGGCTTGCTCGAAGTTTCCGTGCTCCTTAACGCACGGGGGCGCGACCCCGGCAGCGTCATCGCCGACGCGGAAAAGGCCATCCGCGCCAAGATCAAGATGCCACCCGGCTACTACTACAGCTGGAGCGGGCAATTTGAAAATGAAGTGCGCGCGAAAAAGCGTTTGCAGATCGTATTGCCCGTCGCCATCGGTGTCATCTACATCCTCTTGTTCTTGACCTATCGCTCGTTCAGCGAAGCGGCGCACGTGCTGCTCGCCGTGCCGTTTGCGCTTACCGGTGGGCTCTACCTATTGTGGCTCCTCAATTACAACTTTTCCGTCGCGGTGTGGGTCGGCTTCATCGCTCTCTTCGGCACGGCCGTGCAGACGACGGTAGTGATGGTGATCTACCTCGAAGAAGCGGTCGCACGGAAGAAAAGAGAGCGAGGCAGTCTCACCACCGCCGATCTACGGGAAGCCGTCATGGAAGGAGCGCTCCTGCGCCTGCGTCCCAAACTGATGACGGTTTCCACGGTCGTCGCAGGTCTCTTGCCGATCTTCTGGAGCGCCCGCGTCGGCTCGGAAGTGATTCGCCCGCTTGCCACTCCCGTTCTCGGAGGCATGGTCAGTTCGCTAGCGCATGTCCTCATCGTGACGCCGATTCTTTTTCTCTGGCTGCGGGAGCGAGAGCTTCGGGGCAGCCACCAACTCGCTGTTCAATCAGCTTCGACGGAAACAATTTCGTGATTTTGGAACTCAACTCAAGGAGATAGAACCATGAAGAAGTTGTCGGTTGTCTTGCTGATGTCGTTTTTCCTACTCGGTTTTGCTGGTTGTGGCGGAAAAAGAGTGGACACCCAGAATCTGAAGGAGGTCACGACGCACGTGGTTGGCAGCGTCACCGTCGTTCTCCTCAACGGCACTGGAGAACTCAAACAGGGACAGAACGAATTCGTCGTCCAGTTCCGCGACTCGAAGGGACAGTCCATCGATGTGGGGAACGTTCAGCTTGGATCCAGCATGTCCATGCCGAGCATGGCGCCGATGTCCGGCGATTCGGAGATCACACCAACCGGCCAGACTGGAACCTATCGCGTGAAGTCGAACTTTGCCATGAGCGGCGCGTGGCACTTTACGGTCTCGTGGGACGGTCCATCCGGCCAAGGCAGCACCGCGTTTAACAGTAATGTGAGGTAGCGCAGATGCGGAAGAACATCCATTTCACTCGATTGCTTATGGCACTGTTCGTGCCACTGGCGTGCTCGGCAATTCTGCGAGCGCAAGCGACGAATTCGTCTCCAGCCAATCCTTTCCTCGATCCACAAACTGGACTGACCGAATCCGAGTTGGTTGGGCGTGCCCTGGTGAACAATCCCGCCCTCGCCGCGGAACGGCAGGCGATCGACTCCGCGAAGGGCTCAGCCGCACAAGCGCGACTCCGCGCGAATCCTTCGCTTGCTGTGGGCGGAGTCAAGGAAGCGAACGGAGACGACAATCGTTTCAGCATCGGTACGGAGATTCCGCTCGAACTCTTTGGCCGGCGCGCGCGCCGCAGGGAGGTAGCTGAACAGAAACTCAACAGTACCCGCGCGACAGTCACCGACAAGGAGCGATTGCTGGCCGGTGAAGTCCGAGTGCGTTTTGCCGAGACTCTCGCGGCCGCGCGCAACGTCGAGTTTGTCGAACAACTCCTTCTAGCGAACCACGAGTTTCTCAAACTCATGGAAGACCGTGTCCGCGAGGGAGCCATTCCTTCTCTGGATGCAGAGGAAGTGCGCGTCGAAACGAACCGCATCGAGAGCCTTCGGATCGACTACCAAGCGAAAGCGGAGATCGCCATGCTCGCACTCAAGGAAGCAGTGGGAATGCAGCCCGAAGAAAGCCTGCGCCTCAGGGGGAATTTAGAACAGCCTGCGCTTTCTTTGGACAAGATTCAGTTGCTGCAACTGGCAACGGATCACAGACCGGACTTGGCTGCACAGCGGGCGAACGAGGCTATGGCCGCCGCTGCCGTGCGCCAGCAAGAAACGGAAGCAAAAACGGACGCGACATTTTCAGCCAGTTACGAGCGGCCGAACAGCGGATTCGCGCTGTCCGCATTCGACGCAACCGGAAACCTGCAACCCATCCGCCAGACTTTCAACTACGCCGTATTCGGAATGCGTTGGACGCTTCCTCTTTTCAATCGCAATCAGGGTGCGATTGCCGCTGCAAAAGCAGACGTCACGGCAGCGCACAACCAAGTCACAGCCTCCGGCCTCGCGCTTCGGCATGAAGTTACTCAAAGTCTTGTTCGGTACCAAGCAGACCAGGAAAGAGTGACGATCTATCGAAAGGGTGTGCGCGATCAGGCCGCGCGGAATCTCGAAGTCGTTCGGCAGACCTACGGCTACGGACGCATTTCCTTGCTGGACGTGATAGCCGAGCAGCGACGCTTCATCGACATCGAGACGGGCTATACCGATCTCTTGTTCGATGCCTACGCTTCGCGCGTCGCGCTTGAACGAGCCGTGGGGACATGCCTTCCCTGAAAGAGAGAAAGTATGCAAACCATAGATACACACGATATCGGCTCCCAGAGAAACACATGGCTCAAGTGGATTGCGCTCGCGGCACTGGTGCTCGGCATTCTTGTCGCTGGATTTTTGGTCCTTACGCGGCACTCCCCCAAGCCGCCACTCGCTCCTCACGATTCGATGGCGGCGATGGGCCGGATGGCTTCGCCGCCAAATCCGCCTCCGGATGATGTTTCCGCGGCTTCAACCGAACTGCAAATCGATCTCGCACCAGAAGATCTCAAGAAAGCGAAGATTCTTACTGCGCGTGTCACGAACGGTGTGACGGCTGCCACGCTTCGCGTTCCGGGAATTGTGAAGGCCAACGAATACCGCGAGGTCCATGTGACACCTCTGGTGGGTGGCATTGTGAAGGAAGTTCCCGCCGTGCTTGGCGATCATGTAAAACGCGGGCAACCCTTGGCTGTCATCTTCAGCAGCGACCTTGCCGAAGCCGAAACACAGTACGTTTCTTATCTCGCGGAACTGGACGCGGAGCACAAGAAGCTGGAACGGACGCAAAACTTGCTCAAGCTGGGAGCCGCCAGCCAGCAGGAGGTCGAGGAAGTCGCGGCGACGCATGCCGCGCACGAATCGCACGTGCGAGCGGCTCTCGAAAAACTCAAACTACTCGGGGCCAGTGACCATCAAATTGCCGCGCTCAAGCAGGCCGAACAGATCAACCCAAACCTTGTCGTCCCGGCGCCGATCAACGGCGTTGTCCTGACGCGCTATGCGAATCTTGGTTTAGTTGCAACTACTGCCCAAGAACTCTTTACGGTTGCCGATCTCTCAACGATTTGGGTTATGGCAAGCGTCAACGAGAAAGACTTTGCGTCCGTGAGAGTGGGTTCACAGGCGAACATTACGGCGCAGGCTTATCCGGCGCGTTTCTGGAAAGGACGCGTCACCTACATCCAACCGCAGGTGGACCCCACGACGCGGACGGCGCAAGCGCGCATCGAGGTTGCCAATCCCGGCGAGAGTCTGCGCATTGAAATGTACGTCGACGTGGAGTTCTCGTCTCCAAGTGGTTCCGGTCCCATAGTGCCCGAAACAGCAGTGCAATCCATTGGGGAACGGCAATTCGTGTTTCTGCCCGTCCAAAATAATGAAGGGAGTTTTCTGTTACGCGCGGTACGGCTGGGACCCGCGGCGAACGGCAACTACGCCGTGCTCGAAGGCCTAAAGACGAAAGAGGAAGTTGTGACAGACGGTAGCTTCATTTTGAAAGCCGAGGCCATCCGGCAACATCCGGAACTGCAATGATTTTAGCCGCAGCCATCGGCGCATGCTTTGCCTTTCAATCCTTGAATGCCTTCGTTTGCGATGATGGGAACCATGATAAGAGCGGCGACGGGATCGGACCACCAAAGACCGAAGAGAGCGTTGAGGACTAAGCCCGCGAGCAGGATTGCGGAAAGATAGGTACAGAACTGGGTCTGCTTCGCGTCCGCATGCATGGCCGCGCTATTGAGCGCAGTGCCCACGTTCCGTTTTGCGCGCGAGAGAAGCGGCATCACCACCAGGGAGACGCAAGCCAGAACAATGCCGGGAATGCTGTGTTCGGGAGCCTTCTTGGACCACAAGTCCATGCCGGACTCATACGCGATGTAAGCGGCAAGCAACAAGAAACAAATGCCGACCGTTCGAAGCGCTCTCCTTTCATTTTTTTCTCGGCTTTGCACGTCCGCGTCCACGGACATGCGCCAGAGCAAGACCGCCCCGGAGGTCACTTCGATAAAACTGTCGATTCCGAAACCCACTAGCGAAATGCTACCCGCGATTAAACCTGCGGCTACGGCGACGAGCCCTTCGATGGAATTCCAAGCGATCGTGAAATACTCGAGCGTTCGACCACGACGGACGGCACTCGAACGCTCAGCGTGAACGGCTTCTGACATGACACCAGTTTACACAACGTGTTCGACTGGGGTTTTGGAGATCCAACGCCGATTCGGAGATCGGCGTTCCCGGGGGTTTACTTGGAGGCGTGTTCGGTGCGCGGGATGAGCGTTATTTGCTGGGAATCGCCGACGAAAACGCGGTTATAGAAAACTTGAATCGCGGCGTAATCCTTTGGAAGAAAAAGATAGGCGTGAAAGCGCATCGTGCGGCTCAAACGCAGCGTCTTGCCTTCCGAAGAGACGGAAAATTCATAATAGGCGGCGTTCTGATCGGACTTGCTGGAGCTGGGCGGGGATTCAAGCTGCATTCCATCGGGCAATTCGATCTTGACCGCTTCGCGATCTTCCCGGGGATAGCTGAAGTCGATTGGATTGGCTCTCTTCTTGGTAACGAAAGGGTTGCGCTGATTGGCGTGAAATACGGCCAGAGGCAGAACGAGGCGCCGGCCGGCCCGCGAAGCGAAATTGGGGATTTCGACTTCGAAAGAAGCTTTGAGGGAGCCTTCAGAACTCTGCCAACCTTCCATTGCCAGCAGATTGACGGTTGCTTCCGGCGCCAGTGATTTCTTGAGCGAGTCTTCCAGAGTTTTGCGGCGAATCTGCTGCACGCGGGCGTAAAGCGTTCTGAGCTTTGCTTCGTCGGAATCGCCAGGGGAGACGAGTCGAGCCGCCTCGCGGTCAACGGCTTTGGATTTCTTCAGAAAGGACTCGAGATCCTTTGCCCAGCGTTTGGAGCAGTCCAACCAAAAACCGTTCGGGCCGAAAAATCCGACGGCGTAGTAGAGATCCACGCGAGCCGTGAAGGAGTCTTCCGGCGGAGAATATTCCTCCTCTTCGTAGGCGGGATGTTATCGAAGTCGAGTTGAAGAATTCCGTTGCCTTTGTCGGTGAATTCGATGCCGGAAAAACCGAGATTGTGCTGAAGAACCCTCGCGCCGGCTTTGCGAAGCACGAAGTGGGCGTGACGCACGAAGAGATCCTGTTGCACAGGCCAAGTGGCGGCAGGATAGGTAAACGCCGCGGTCAGAAGATACTGTTCCGGATGTTTGAAGAGGTCCGGAATTTTTTGCTTGAACTGCAGACGGTAGGAATACTCGATGATGGTGCCGATCTGTACGTTCGGCAGGGTGAAGACCTTGGCGCTGTAGCGAAATTTCTTTGCTTTGACGATGTCGCGGTCGAAAATCTGGCCGGAGAATTCAGAGGTCTTGCCCTGGGGGTCAATCGTTCGCGCCCGGATGGAATCCACTTGAACTTCTTTTCCAGTGTAGGGAATTTCGACGTTGGCACGTTCGCGGCCCTGCTCGCCGAAGATTTTCAGTCGCACGGAGCAGGTTTCAGACGATTTTGTATTGTCGGTTTCGACGGCGTAATAAAGGATCGCGGCGGGGACGCCTGGAGCGGTGGGAATGTCTTTTAAGGACAAATCTTCCGCGGTGAGCGGAGGCAAATTGGGAAGTTCCTGGCTACGGAGCTGTAGCGGGGCGAACACGAGGCCGAGCAGCAGAGCGAGGATCGGGACCGGAGATTGCTTTAGGGCAGGGCACACGAGCAATTCCTCCAAGCGACGTATGTGGATGCATCTTGCGCGGGATAAAGCTGCGAAACAAGCGTCAAGGCATGTCAGAAGGCAGATGTCGCGGAATGTCGCAGGCGGCGCAGGGCTTGCGGAGCACAACTTCGAAGGCGGGTTTTAAGTGGCCGTGGCGTGTTTAGTGCGGGTCAGGCGGCGGATTTCGAAAATGAGGTAGGCGACGACGGCGATGTTGACGAGGAGGAGAAGGGCTCTGGTAAATGTGGGGTGGTGAAAGAGCTCATAGATTTCGGGGGGGATGAGGCCTGCGGTGGAAATGACGGTCAGGAATTCGGCCCAGCGTTTGCGGAGGAAGAGGCCGGCGCCCTCGGTGAGAAAGAGAGCGGAATAGACGAAGGTGCCGAGGCTGAGTGCGCGGAGTTTGTGCGGGTCCACGTTCGCGAGCTTTTCGAGCAGAAGATGCAGGTAGTGATTGTGGGGATCAACGCGGAACGGGTCCACCCAATGCTGCGCTTCGGCGACGAGGTCCTTGTTGGCGAGCATGTGAACGGCGATGCCAACGGCGAGAAGCGCGAGGCCTTTGAGGAGTTTGAATGCGGCGATGAGCATGAGGCCGCGGGGGTGTTTGCGAGTGTCGGGCATTCGGGAGGGAACATTGTAGCGCGGTTGAATGTGCAGAGTGTCGCACCTACGGCGCTCGATCGTTTTGGACTGCAGCCCCAGCGCTTACCCTTCGCCCAAAAGCGCTCGGTGTAAATGCGCTGGGCCAACGTCTGACGCCCCTACTGGGCTTGCATTTGGCGGCTGTTCAGGGCGTGTGGGAATGGGAGAAGATAGAGGCACGGTCCCAGCCGAGTGGAGGGTGGATCGTGCGAAATGGGGTTCGCGGCAAGATTTTTCGGGTGGGATTGAGCGGCTGGGCACTGGCGCTTTGTGCGACGACAGGCCGCGGGCAAGAGTTGAAGGCGGCGCTGCCGGATGCTCCCGTTGCGACAGTAGAAGGTTTGCCGAGTGCGGGGCAGGACGTCGACATTACCTGGAAAAAACTTCCCGAGAGAATTCTTCACGACCAAAAAGAGATTTGGCTTTTTCCGGAGGCGCTGGCGCATGGGAAGTATTGGGTTCCCACACTGGCGGTGACGGCGGGAACGGCGGGGTTGATCGCGGCAGATCCACACGCGATGCCGTATTTTCGAAATCACGCAGGGAATCTGGACGACGTAAATGATGTTTTTGACGGAACGATTACCAGCGCGGAGATAGGAATTGTTCCGCTGGCGCTGCTGGCGAGCGGCGCGATTCGTCATGACGCGTATGCGACGAAGACCGGATTGCTGGCGGGTGAGGCGTACGTAAACGCGACGATTGTGGATCTCGCGATCAAAGTTGTCACGATGCGGAAGCGGCCGTCGGACGTGGCAGCCGGCGGGCCGTTCAACGACACGTTTTTCAACAGAGGGAAGTCGCCAGTGCTGGGGAGCAGTTTTCCTTCCGGACATGCGGCGCAGGCGTTTTCGGTGGCGACGGTGGTTGCGTACCGATACCGGAATCACCGGTGGGTGCCGTGGGTAGCGTATGGGCTTGCGACGGCGATCAGTCTTTCGCGCGTGACGACGCTGAAACATTTTCCATCGGACATATTTGTAGGCGCCGTGTTGGGGTATGCGACGACGCGATTCACGGCGTTGCGGCATTGAGGTGGCGCCAGCTATCAGTTGTCAGTATTCAGCTGCCCTACAACTCAGATACTTCCAGTTGCAAATTTGAGCGGTTTAAACAAACCGCCCCCGCTAAAGATGCAGTCTTCGCGAAAAGAGTTGCCATGCCTGCAGAGGCGGCGCGATTCTTTACAAGAAAAAATCTCCAAAGAAAAAACGGAATAAAACGGCGAAAAAAGCGGTCGTGGTCGTTAACGTAGCAAAATTTGCGGTGAGCGCAGATTGCGCGCGTCTGTTTTTGAGGGCGGAGCTACAAAAAACGGGATGAACAAAAATTATTGCGGAAACTCTTGTTCACCGCGCAACCGCAACTGAGTTCACGCATCAAAGTTGCACTTGCGGAGGCGGCTGTCGGAGCTGCCGAGAAAAAAACTCAGCCAATCTCCGGATTTTTTCTAAAAGTCCGGAACCCGGGTCAAAAACTTAGACAAAAGGGAGACCGGAAAATGAAGGGGATGGGCAAAGAAGTGAACAAGAGCAACCGCAGGACATTCTTGAAGAGTGGAGTGTCTGCCGCGGGAGTGGCGACGGCAGCGGGGATGGTGATTCCCGGAAGGCTGTTCGCGCAGAACGAAGACCGCGAGGACGGAAATCTCACGCACGGCGACGTGGCGATCCTGAGATTTCTTTCGGCAGCGGAGCAGGTGGAGACGGACCTTTGGCAGCAGTATTCGGAGCTGGGCGGGACGCAGGATGCCGAAGAATCCGGAGTGAACGGAGGGAATCCGCTCTACACGGCGGCGCTGCAACTCCTCGATGGGGACATGGATCAGTACGTCCACGACAATACAGACGATGAATTCACACATCATCGTTTTTTGAACAATTATCTGGAATCGAAGGGCGCAAAGGGAGTTGATTTTTCGGCGTTTGCGACTTTGCCGAGCAGCAAGGCGACGGGCGCGCGGCAGATCGGGCGGCTGACAAATCTGACGCAGCTCACGGTGGACACGACCTGGTGGACGCGCTACCGCAGCACGACGAATCCGGACCTGGGCGCGACGTTTGCGAATGCGGTGCCAAGCCTGGCAGGCGGAAAATTCACGGCGATTCCGCGCACGAACGACGACCTGGGAAGCAGTTCGTTGAGCGACGACAATTCGCAAACGATTGACAACCGTTTGAAAGCGATTGCGTTTACGGCGGGATTCCATTTTGCGTTTATCGAGCAAGGCGGAACGAGCTTGTATGCATCGCTCGCGCAAAAGGCGACCAGCCTCGAGGTATTGCGGATTTTGCTCAGCATCGGCGGCTCGGAGATCATGCATTTCCAGACGTGGCAGGACAAAGCGGGGAACGCGACGCCGCTGACGTTTACCGATCCGGTGAACAAGTCCACGGTGACGTTCCAAGATTTGACACAGAACCAGCCGGAAGATTTGCAGGCGAACTTGATCATGCCGGAGCCATGCGAATTTCTGGACCCGAAACTGGACGCGGTCTCGATTATTCGTCCCACCTCAGACAAACTTGGCGGAGCAGTTGCGACGGCGCAGAGTTTTCTGGATGACGGATTGTTCATCGGACAAAGCCAGGCGTTCATCAGCAAGTTTTTCCAACTTGCGCAGGAGGCGGACGCGGCGCGAAGACAGCTCTAGCAGACGCAGGAAGTTAGTGAATTCAAGGAAGGTAAGGACGGTCCACACCTTTTGGGGTGGGCCGTTTTCTTTTGCCTGCGGAGATCGAACGAAGGTCAGGTTTAGCGAGTGCATTGGAAGGCGCTGGCCCAGCGGGGACAATAAGCAATGCCTACTTCACGTGATTTTTCCGGGTGACAGGTACGCAACAGCTTCACTGACAGCGTTGACACTCTTATGCAGCGCGCCCAGAATTACCTTACCCCTTCCAAAAATCCACGTTCCCTGTGTGCACACATGAAGATTCTTGTGGCGGAAGATGACGTGCCTCTTGCCGAGTTTCTCCAGCAGAGGTTGGAACAAGAGCAATTCGCGGTACAAATCGCAACGACTTGCAGCGAGGCGGAGCATTTGGCGCTGGAGCAGCACTTCGATATCGTCCTGCTCGACTTAAATCTGCAGGGCGCCACGGGACTCGAAGCGCTGAGAACGATTCGCTCTAGCCAAGCCGTTTGCCTTTGCCGAGCTTGCGGCGCGCATTCGGGCTGTGCTTCGCCGCGGTGGACGGCTTGGGGAAGCCGTCCTGCAGGTAGCCGACTTGAAGCTGGATCGTCTCACCCACACGGTACAGCGTGCAGGCCGGTCCATTGATTTGAGCCCGAAGGAATTTGCGCTGCTCGAATTCCTGATGATGCACCGCGGCCAAGCGGTTTCACGCTCTGCGATTGTCGAGCAGGCTTGGAAATTGAATTTTGACACGATGACGAATGTAGTCGATGTCTACATCAACGATTTGCGCCGCAAAATCGATTCCGGCCACGATCACGCTCTTATCCGCACGGTGCGGGGCGTCGGCTACCAGATAAGCGTCGAACCCGCTGCTGTGCGTGCCCACTTGACCATGGCGCGGTAAAAGAAAACCGGCGTCCTAGTTTGAACCGGGACGCCGGCTGGTGTAGCGCTGGAGGAAAGCTGTTAGCGAGGCTTTTGCAAGTTGCCGCTCGGAACAAGCGCGGAACTTCCCACGCCTTCCGCGGAACGCGCGCCCGTTTCGAGCGTCAGGATTCCTTCCGTTGCAGACGCAGCAACGACCGAGCCGTTGCGGCGGGCCTGCAAAACAGGGAAGTAACCTTCCGCGACCGGATCATTCACGCGCTGCCAGGACTTGCCTGAGTCAAATGATGTAATCAAACCGTGCTTTTGCAACGACGCAACAAGCGCCGCGCCGGAGCCGGCCACATCCTGGAATTGCAGATCGCGAACATCGGCGCGATTCCAGTTCTTGCCCGCGTCACGGGAAACGTAAAGACCCATGTTGCTGGTCAGGTAGAGGTTCGAATCGTCCACTTTGTGCAAGTGAAGATTGCCCGCTGAGGCGAAGTTCAGTTCCTTTGCATCCCAGTGTTTGCCGGAGTCGGAGGAGTAGAGAAGGTTGCGCTGCGAAATGGCCCAAATTTGCGAGCCATCGAGCGAAGCTTCGAGCGATTGCGCGGGCTGCTTGGCAAAAGGATCGCTGCCGGCCGAGCGCCACGTCGCGCCCTTATCCAATGAGATCAAGACGCCGCCGCTCGTCGCGGCAAACCAAGCGTTGCTGGTGAAGAAAAGATCGTTCACCTGGAAGGAAAGAGGCTTCGAAGCGCCGGCGCCTGCTTTTGCCGCCGGACGCTTTGTAGCGGCAGCCTTGCCCTTCGTTGCAGGCTGCGAAGCAGGTTGTGCCGAGGCGCCGGAAGCGTACATTCCGAACTTGGACCACTTGTTGGTGGCCTCGTCGTAGCGCATCAAGCCGCCCGCGGAGAGCGAAGCGAGCCAGCCTGTGGGTCCTGCGTAAACGTGGCGAAGCTCCGTGCGCTTCAGGCCCGGGCCAAGCGTATTCCACGTATTACCGCCGTCTTTCGTGGCGATGAATGCGTTTGTGTCAAAGGTCAGCACAACGAGCGCGCGCTCCGGACGGTCGTTGTCCATAGCGACGTCGAGAATGTGCTGGTGATGGAAACCGGTGTTCGCGGCTGCAAACGTAGCGCCGCCGTTTTCAGAAATCTGCACGCCCTGGCGTTCGGTGCCGATGATGAGGCGCTCGGGATTCTTCTGGTCAATTACGATGGCGTTCACGACCCAATCGAGCGGGGTCAAACGCTTCCACTGGTCAACGCCTTCGTTGGAGGTCTTCCAGAGACCGCTCGTCGTTCCGGCGTAGAGAGTATCCGGATGCTGCGGGTCCTGGCGAATCAGCTGCGTGCGGCGATAGATGAAAGGAATGCCGGCGTAGCGCTTCCAGGTCTCGCCGGAATCCACGCTGCGATAGATGCCGGAGCAAGCGGTTGCGTGGACGTTCGAAGGTTTGGCCGGATCGACGATCATGGTCATCACATCGGAGTCGTCAATCATGCCCTTCTTAATAGAGGTCCAGTTCTTCCCGCCGTCGGTGGTCTTCCAGGGCAAGTGATACGTGCCCGCGTAAATGGTGTTTTCGTCTTTCGGGTCGAAAGCGACCGAGTCAAAGTTGCGAAGGTCTTCGTGATTCGTGGGAGAGATGCGTTCCCAGGAGTTGCCGTCATCCTTGGAGCGGTACACGCCGGTCAAAGAGCCGGCGACAAAGACTTTGGGGTTTGTGGGAGACTGCGCGAGCGCGCGCACAGTTTCTTTCTGAAGGCCGATAAGGTGCCAGTTGCGGCCGGCATCATCGCTGCGGTAAACGCCGCCGCCGCCGGAGTAGAGCGTCCAGGTGCTGGCATAGAGGTGATTCGAATTGCGGGAATCAACGAGGATGTGTGTAACCACGTCATCCTGGCCGGTTCCAATGCGGCTCAGCAATTGCCAATGCTGGCCTTGATCATTCGAAGAAAAGACGTGCCCGTCGGACGTACCGAGGTAAAGCTTCTTGGAATCCTTGGGATCCGCTTCCAGCGAAATAACCGTTCCGCCGGGAGGGCCCACTTGACGCCAGGTCTGCGCCGGAACAGCATAAGCCGCCACCAGCCCCAAGGCCAACGCCCCAATCCACTTGCCCTTCATAAGCATGCAATTCTCCCAAAGCGCAGATGCGCTCACAAGGCAGGAGTTTAGGGGAAGGAAGGGCAGGGGGTCGCCTGTCCTAAGGGACAGAAGACGGGCAGATATTTATAGTCCTAGTACTGGCTTCGGGCATCCAACTTAATGGGCAACTTCTTTCCCATTCCGGTGTTCCATCCTATGGGAGCGAAGAGTAAGCTCCCGGAGACCGGCCAGGTTGGCCGTTTTAAGCCGGTCGCAGAACAGGGGATATCTTATGAAGACCAAATCCAGCAAAAAGGGCAGCGTTGGCTTGGCGCTTTCGTTGCTCGGTCTTCTTTGCTTCGGTGCACAGGCTGTAAGAGCGGACGAAGGCGATCCGCCATCGCGCGTGGCGCGAATCAGCTATACGGACGGAGCAGTTTCGTTTCAACCAGGCGGACAGGGCGACTGGGGAACCGCGCAGCGCAACGCCACGGTAACCATCGGCGACAAGATTTGGACCGATAAAGATGCACGCGCCGAACTGCAAGCTGGCCAAGCCGCGGTCCATATGGCGAGCATGACCGCTCTTTCTTTCCTGAATCTCGACGACAACACGATTCAAATGCGCATCGCGGAAGGTTCGATCAATTTCCGGGTTCGCGAATTGCGCGAGGGCGAAGTCTATGAAGTAGACGCGCCGAATTTGGCATTTACGGTCCGCGAAGCCGGAGCATTTCGCATTGACGTTTCCGAAGACGGCGAATCCACTCGCGTCACCGTGATTCGCGGCTCCGGCGAAGTCTCCTCGGGCGGGCAGTCTTACCCGATTAAAACCGGCGAGCGCGGCGAATTCAACGGCACGGAGGATGTTCGCTACAGCATTTCTCCCGCACCGGGGCAAGATGATTTTGACCGCTGGGCGGACGGCCGCGACCGCAAGGAAGACAATTCGACTTCAGCGCGCTATGTTTCGCGGGACGCCGTAGGCTACAGCGATCTTGATGACAACGGAACTTGGGATGAGGTTCCGGAATACGGCCACGTCTGGTATCCGACTGTCGTAGACGCGGGCTGGGCTCCTTACAGCTATGGCTATTGGAGTTACGTGGGACCGTGGGGCTGGACTTGGGTTGACTACGCGCCCTGGGGTTACGCGCCGTTCCACTACGGGCGTTGGGCTTACATCGGCAGCCGCTGGGGCTGGTGCCCTGGGCCTTACTATGCGCGTCCGTACTGGGGGCCTGCGTTTGTCGGCTTCTATGGCGGCCGCGGCTGGGGCGCAGGCTTCGGCTTCGGATTCGGCGGCGGAGTTGGCTGGTTCCCGCTTGGATTCGGCGAACCCTTCCGTCCGTGGTATCACCACAGCTTTGGCTATGCGCGCAACATCAACGTCTTCAACACGCGCATAACCAACGTCAATGTGATCAATCGCGGCAATTTTAATTATGCTTACGCGCACAATACGCGCGCGGTCAGCGTGATGTCGCACAACGATTTCGTCAACGGTGCGCGCGTCAATCGTGGTGCGTTCCACATGACGGAAGCATCGTTGCGCGGAGCGCAAGTGACCAATCGCGTTGATGGCTCACCGACCCGGCAAAGCTTTTTCGGTGCGGGCCATAACTCCGGGCGCGTGGCAACTCCGTCCGCGGCAATCCAGAATCGCGCGGTAGTTGCACGCAACACTCCGGCGCGCGGTGCCTCGCACATGCCGACTCGCTCCTTTAGTGCAGGCACGATGCGTCCGGCAACGGAACGTCCGGGAAATGGCGGGCGCGGTTTTGAGAATTCCGGCAACAACGGGCGCAACAACATGCCGGCCAACTCGGGCCGCTTCAACAATTCACCCGCGAACGGCGGCGCAATGTCCCCGCGGCAACGCGAGCTTTCGCTTGATAAGCCGCACAACAACATGCGCACGAACGCGGAAGGAAATGCAAACCGCGGTGGTTTCGGCAACAATAATTCGAATTCACCGCGCGGTAACTCCGTCTCGAATTCGCGCAATTGGGAAGCGCAAGGCAACTCCACGGATCGTGGCCGCGCGCCTTCTGGTTTCGGCAACAACGGCGGCAATCGTCCGTCGAATGAAAACTTGACGAGCAATTCTCGCGGCGGCATGACACGCACTGATCGTCCGCCTTCGTCTAGCAGCGGCAACGCCCCTCGGAGCAACATGCAGCGCTTCAACGAAGGCAACGTCAATCGCGGCGGCAATAACTCGCGCTCCTACGAGCCGCCGCAGCGCAGCAATTCGAACCGCCCTCCCGCGAATTACAACTATGACCGCGGCAGCCAGGGTCGCGGCTATTCGCAACCGAGATCGTACAATCCTCCGGAACCGCGGTCGTATTCTTCGCCGCGGTCTTACTCGGCGCCTAGCCGTGGTTATCCGGCACCGAGCCGCAGCTACTCCGCGCCGAGCGGTAACTATGGCGGAGGGTCTCGCGGTGGCGGTTCCGCACCGAGCCGCAGTTACGGCGGAGGTGGTGGTTCCTCCCGCGGAGGCGGTGGGGGCTCAAGTCATGGTGGCGGCGGAGGTTCCAGTCACGGAGGCGGAGGCTCGCACGGCGGCAGACACTAATTAGAGTTTCCGCGGCGAGAATTGCCGCAACAAATCTTCCAGCCCGCGTTCGAAGTTCTCGGTCGCGGGCTTTTTCTTTGGGCGCGTGCTGAATTTGCTCCCAGCAACTCTTTCATTGCGTGCGTGTTTCATAAGATGACGGTTGCGTGCCTTGGGTCATTCCATTTTGGAAACTGGCGGATATGCAGGCCACCAGGCAGCGACAAGTGGTGCTAGTTTGAAGTTAGTCGAAAGGGCTTCGCGAAAATTCACGGACCGGCTCATGCATTCGCAAGCTTCAGGAGAGACGCAAATGAAAACCAGGACAACGAAGTGGCTGGGCCTCTTCGCCATATTGTTGGCCGCAGCTTTGGTCTTACCGCAATTCGCTCTTGCCCAGGGCGACCGCGACAGCGACGATCCGCCTTCTCGGGCCGCGCGTTTGAGTTATACAGGTGGCGCAGTTTCCTTTGAACCTGCCGGAACCGACGATTGGGTCACCACCGTCGCCAATCGCCCGATCACCACTGGCGACAAACTCTGGACCGACAAAGACGGCCGCGCCGAATTACGTTTCGGTTCCACCGCCGTCCGCCTCGGCAGCGAAACCGGATTTTCTTTTCTCAATCTTGATGACCGCACTGCACAGATTCGTCTCACGGAAGGCACCATCAACATTCGCGTGAAGCGGCTCGATGATGACGAAACCATCGAAGTTGACACGCCCAACTTGGCCTTCACCGTTTTGCGTCCCGGCAGCTATCACATCAGCGTGAACGAAGGCGGCGACACAACTTTCATTCAGGTCCACGGCGGCGACGGTGAAGTCACCGGCGCCGGCGCGGCCTACTCTATTCACGCCGACCAGTCGGGAACGTTTGGCGGAGTAGATCAACTCAGCGCGGATATCGGGTACGACCGCGGAGACAATGATGATTTCGATCGGTGGTGCGGCGACCGCGACCGCCGTTGGGATCATTCCACTTCTTCGCGCTACGTTTCCGATGATGTTGTTGGTTACGAAGATCTCGACGACTACGGCGGATGGCGTCCTGTGCCGGAATACGGCACGGTGTGGTTTCCGCACACGACCGTTGTAGGTTGGGCTCCTTACCGCTACGGCCACTGGGCCTATGTTGCGCCGTGGGGCTGGACGTGGGTTGATGATGCGCCGTGGGGATTTGCTCCATTTCACTACGGCCGGTGGGTTGTCGTCGGCGGAGTCTGGGGCTGGGTTCCCGTTGCGCCGCGGCCCGCTGTCGTAACTGTTGCGTACGTCCGTCCGGTGTACGCTCCCGCGCTCGTTGCCTGGGTAGGCGGCGCGCACTGGGGCGTTGGTGTTTCGGTTGGCGGACCTCCGTCCGTCGGCGTGGCTTGGTTCCCGCTTGGTCCGCGCGACGTGTACTGCCCCTCGTATCGCGTCAGCCAGAGATATGTTGAACGCGTGAACGTTTCGAACACGGTCATCGTCAACCGCACGCAAGTCACAAACGTCTACAACAACGTTTACGTGAACAAGACCGTGAACGTCACCAACATCACCTATCAGAATCAGCACATCAATAACGCCGTGACCGCAACTTCGAACACGACGTTCACATCCGCGCAACCCGTGGGACGCAACATGATGCGCGTGGATGCGCGGGAAGTTACCGCTGCGCCAGTCGCGCCCACAGGCCCGGCTGTTGTGCCGCAGCAACGCAGCGTTTTGGGAGGGGGCACGGAAGCCCGCGTAAGACCAAGAGCTGACTTCAGCAGCCGTGCGGTTGTCGCGAAGACGGCTCCGCCTCCAGCGCCTGTATCGTTTGCGCGGCAGCAGCAGGCCATTCAAGCAAACGGCGGCCGGCCGATCGGCGTTGCCGAAGAGCGCCAGATGCAGACGCAAACCACGCGTCCAAATGTGCGCATCGCGCCACCAGCGCGCCAGATGCCGCCGCAGAACGATCACCGGAATGCGGTCGAGAATCGTTCGAATCAGCCAAATCAGGCGAACCCGAACCAGCAGGTTCAAGGAAATCAGCAAAATCAAGTAAACCAACAGAATCGTCCGCCGCAGCAGGGGAACAATCCCAACCGGCCGGCGACGATCACCAATGACAACATTCAGCAGGGCCGCGGCAATCAGGGCAATCCGAACAGGCACAACGATCGTCCGCCGAACGCTCAGCGCGACGTGAATCCGCAGCTCGAACAAAAGCACCAACAGGAACTCGAAAACCTTCGCCAACAGCAGGATCGCGAACGGCAAAGAGTCGAACAGCAGCAGGTGCAGCAACAGCAGAAAATCGAGCAGCGGAACGACCGGAACGATAACCGCGGAAATCGCCCGAATCAGCCAAGTCAGGTGAATCCGGTGAACCAGCCGGTTCAGACAAATCCACAAAACGATAATCCGCGAAACCAGCAGAACAGCAATATGCGGAATCAACAACAGGTTCAGGAGCGCCAGCAGAAACAGTTGGAACAGCTCGAACAAAAACACGGGCAGCAGCAACAGAAGCTCGAGCAAAGACAGCAGAAAGAAGAGCAAAAGGCGCGGCCGGACAATAAACCGTCGAAGCCTTCAACGGAAGAGAAGAAAGATAACCCCAAAAACGACAAGCCGCCGCATCGCTGAGTTTGTAACGGCGAATATCGCAAACGCAAAGAGGGCGCCCTGGAAAAGCGGGGCGCCTTTTTTGTGCGAGTCTTGCACCGGCGGGCCGTCTACGTTGAACGGCTCCGTATGTTATCTTGATGCGGGACTATGCCCGCGACACCGCTTCCAGCGCTTGAATTTCGCCGCGCCCTGGGCCACTTCGCTACGGGAGTCACTGTGGTTACCGTCGCACGCGAACCCGGCCGCGTGCACGGAATGACCGCGAATTCTTTCGCTTCGGTCTCCCTCGATCCGCCGCTTATTTCCGTTTGCGTGGATCACCGCGCGCGCCTGCTGCCGATGCTGAAAGAAAAACAGCGCTTTGGCGTGAATGTGCTGAAGCAGGACCAGCAAGCCTTTTCAGAATTCTTTGCGGCGATCGAGCAGGATCCAAAGGTACAGGAGCGCCTCGGCATTTCTTTCGAGTGGTCGAAGGAAGGAATTCCGTTGCTTGAAAACGTTTTGTGCCAGCTTTCTTGCCGCCTCTCCGGTTTGCACGTCGCCGGCGATCACACCATCGTGATCGCGGAAGTGGAATCAGCGAAATTATTTCAAGGTGAGCCGCTGCTTTTTTATCGCGGCCAGTATCATTGCATTTCCGAGCGGCCGTAGCCGCCGCTTTTGCTAGTGCAGGCCTTTGATCGGATCGCGCTTCACGCCGTACTGCGCGCCCCAGCGGTCTGTCATCTCGTTGCGGATCTCCCAAAGTTCGGGGAAAAATTTGTGCCGCATGCCGTCCTCAAGAATTTCCACGGGGCGTCCCTTCAGCGATTTTGAGCCGAAGCCGATGGTGCGGTGAATCAACTGCATGTGCTCGAAACGGAATTTTTGGAAGAGTTCGTCGAATTCCGCAAGCGCTTCCGCGACAACGTAGGCCGGGCCGTGATCGTATTTGGAATCGTAAATCTGCTCGACGGTAAGCTCATGCTTTTTCAAATAGTGCTCCTCAAAAGAATTCCAAATGGGCTGGTACATCTTTAGCAGAACGCGGAAGCCGGGCGACTCCTGTCCGCTGCCGTTACCAAGCCGCTGGCGAATGTCCTGATATTCCTTCGGCGACATGGTTTCAAGCAGACCGATTTGCTGAATCATGAGCCGCTGCGCGGCGTGCACGCGCCGGAAAAGCGTCAGCACGCGATTGGTATTTTCCTGCTGCAGGTAATCATCGATATCGAGGAGAGTGTAGGCGATCAATTTCATCCACAACTCTTCGACCTGATGAACGATTTGAAATTGCATTTCGTCGCGATTGCAGAGGTCGGCAAAATCGGACTGGCAGGAAAGCAGCGCCCTCGTGTTCAAATATTTTTCATAATCGAGCGTGCCATCTCCGTTCATGATTGCGTAGAACTGCTCACGATTCACGGACATCCTCCGAACTATGCATCGAAAACTTTGTAGCTCAGATAAAGGGTAACGCAGAAGAAGGCAGAGTGCTTGGGCTGCGTAATCTCCTACAGGCGGGAACCTGCCGTCAGCTGGGATGATTTTCCAGCGGCCTTTGGGTGTTTGCCGTCCTTGTGACAAGTGAGGCGGGATTTGCTCTTTCGTAACGCAACCCCACCGCGATCGCTCAAACCCAGCAAGCCTCGGCTATCATTGCAGATACTTGCTGCGTCTCATCGACGGAGGGACAAACCGTGAACCGTTCTTGGATGATATTGGCTCTTTTTCTGACTGCGCCTTTCTTGATTTCGCCGCGTGCCGCAAACGCGCAGGATCGTGCCTGGAATGATTGCGCAAGGCGTGCTGCGGTCTCAGCGGGCTTGTCAGACTCCGACATTCAGATAACGCCCGAGAGCGACGACAGGGGGCGCACCTATATTTTGAACTGGGAAGTCCGCGGGGGCGGCCCACGCCGCCAGCGTGGCTATTGCGAAGTCGATCGCAAAGGCAGGCGCATTGTTCGCTTTGAAACAAATCCATACCACCGTGATCGTGACCGCGATCGCGATCGCGACTACGACAATACTCCCGCCTACACCGGCCCCTACCCGCACGTCAGAGTGGACACGGATGGGAGAGGCTATTTCTCGAGCGGCTCTTTCAGGATTGACCAATTGGACCGGGGGTATGTCGACTCCAAGGAGCAGGTGGCGGTGTCGCTTCGAGGCAGGAATGGCGCACGCATCACCTTTTTTGGAGACGTGATCTGGTCGGACGGCGGACGCGAATTCACTGTGCGCATTACTTCAAGCGACCGCGGAGGCGCCCGCGGTCAGGCAAACATTCGCCTGAATGGCGACCACAATGAGGTCGAAGCGATTGCCCTCGACGGGCGCATGGCCGACGGCGGAGACTTCAAGGCCGAATTCAATCGAAATCGATAAGCATCTGTAAAGCCTCCATCCAGCTCTAAGAAAAGCGGCGATCGCAGCAAAAACGCGGGTTCGTTCGGTTCCGAACGAACCCGCGTTTCTCATGGTGGACGATTATTTTTGCGCTGGGGCGGGCGATAGACGATTGCTGTAGACCCATTTGCCGCCGGATTTGGCTATTTCGAAATAGGGCGAACCCAAAGCGTCCAACTTCGCTTTGCCCTTGGGGTCATAAACCGCAAAAAAAACTCTGCTCTGTCCTTGCCACATTTTCTTGAAAGAAGCGTCGTCTTCAAAGACGGCCGGCGAGTCCGGGAAGAGCGAGCCGTACCATAGATTGTCTGTGCGGGCATTCAGCATGTGGAGCTGCCTGCCAGTATAAAAATTAATGCTGGAAGCCTGAGAGTGAGTTCCATCAATCACGATCGTGTCGCCAGCGCGAAATTCGCGATTGATGGCAACAGCGAGCGGTTTTGAGCCGAGTATGGGATAAAAAGTTCCCAGGGCAAGATGCACTGCGTAAAGAAAAACAACCATCATTCCGGATAGAGCGATGTTCGCGCTCATTACATTGCGGCGACGCCGGAACCACCAGTTTGCAAAAGTTCCGATAAGAAATGCGATTCCCGTGAGAGCGAGGGGAAAACGAAACAGGCTCATCGATGGACCAGTCAGATCGAAGAGATGCCCCAGAGAGAGGGTGTACAGGTCGGGATTGGTGCTGAGGAGGTCAGCAATGTCCGCGCCGGGTGGGGCATGCGGTGCTTTGATGGCGAAGAAAATCGTAATCGCAAAGACTAGAACGCCCACAGCAAGGAGGATTCCGGAGCAGACCATGCCTTGCCTGCGTGCAGCGCTATCTGGCGCGGAATCGTTCTCTCGCGCGAACCAAATGCCCGTGAGCAAGGCAATTGCCGGAAGGGAAGGCAGAACATAATATTCCTGCCGCGTAGAGAAGCCAAAGAAAACGAGAATCGCCAAAGCCCAAGTGATCAAAAGCAGCGCGATTCTTTCTTCGCGGTTCCAATGAAAGCGGCCCGTGAGCCGCTGCCAAAAGCGCGGCACGAGACGGAAGCTTTGCATGACGAATGGCGTCCAGGGCAGTATCCAGACGAGAACCAAACCCCAAAAGACAAGTAGCGGGACTTTGTCGTAATCACGCGGGATTTTGGTGTTGAGGTAGCGATTGATCTGTTCGTTGATGAAGTAAAACCAAAAAAAGCCCTTTGCATTACCCTGAGCGGGATTTCGCAAGGAAGCCAACACATGCCACGGAGCAGCGATTGCAAGAAAAATCAGAAACGACGAAAAAAGGCGCAATTTCAGAAGATGTTTGAGGCTACCGACGAGAAACAAGTAGCCGACAAAGATGAGAACAGGAAACACGATTCCAATTAGGCCTTTTGTGAGCACGTTGAGCGCGGTGACGGCGCCGAGCATCCAACACAACAATGGAGAAGGGGTACCCTCGAACGTGCGGACGAAAAGATGAACTGTCAGTGTCAGCCACAAGCAAACCATGATGTCCGGAATAAAAAAGCGCGTGTAGATGTAGGGACCGACGGAGGTGGCGAGAACGATCGCAGCAAAAAAGCCGGCTTTGTCTCCGGCCAGATCGCGACCGAGCCAGAACACAGCCAAAAAAAGTGCCAGTGCTGCCAAGCTCGTGGGAAGGCGCACGGCAAACTCGGAAATGCCGAAGAGCACGTGGCTGGCGGCGTTGAGCCAGTAGGGAAGAGGGGCTTTTTCGAGATAGCGGACGCCGTCCACATACATCGTCACGAAATCATGGCGTTCGAGCATCTCGCGGGCGGCTTCGGCGTGACGCGCGTCTGCGTCATCGAGCAAGGGCGGAGAAAAGAGGCCGGGGACATAGATAACTGCCCACAAGCCGACGATGCCGAGAATCATGGAGAGGCTGAAACGAGCGGACTGATGCAATACCAAGCCCTGGCTGGACTGCTGCGAACTCTGCAATTCGGCTCCTGTTATTTGGGGTAGATCGCTGCTTCCACAGTTACGCGCAGGCGATTGTAGGGTGGAACAATCATGCGTGGTCCTAGCGCTCCGACGTTCCAGACGGCCGCGCCGGTTCGGCTGAGTCTCCCATCTCCTTGCGATGGCTTTTTACTTCGCGGAGGGCATAGATGGGCTTGTTCTGTGATTCGTAATACGTGCGAGCCATGATTTCGCCGAGGAGGCCCATGGAGATGAATTGAATGCCGCTCACGAGCAGCGCAATTGAGAGCAAAAGCAGCGGCCCGTGCTGCGTCATCACGGAGATGTGGTAGTACAGCTTCTTGAAGACAACGTACGCGCCAATCAGCAAGCCCGCGCCTGTGCCCCCAAGGCCGAGCAGTCCAAAAAATTGCAACGGCCGCGTGGAGTAGTCCAGCAGGAATTTCACCATAACCAAATCGAGAAACACGTGGATCGTCCTGCTGATGCCATAGTTTGACCGGCCCGCTTTGCGCTGGAGGTTTTCGATTGGAACCTCGACGATGCGAGCGCCAGTGGTGCTGGCCAGCGCGGGGATGAAACGGTGCAATTCGCCGTAGAGTTGAATTTCCTGCAAAATTTCCCGACGATATGCCTTGAAGGTGGTGCCGAAATCGTGCAAGTCCACTCCGGAAAGCTTCGCCATCAACCAATTTGCGGTACGGCTTGGAATCTGGCGCATCAACCAGTGATCTTTGCGCGCGTAGCGCCAGCCGCTGACGAGGTCGTACCCTTCTTCGATCTTTTCCAGAAACTTGGGAATCTCTTCCGGATCGTGTTGCTGGTCGCCGTCCATCGAGATAATTACTTCGCCGCGCGCGAAATCGAATCCAGCCTTCAGCGCCGGTGTTTGACCAAAATTCCGGCGCAGGCGAACCAAATTCACGCGGCGGTCATGCTCATAAATTTCGGAAAGCACTTTAAATGTGTTGTCTTTGCTGCCGTCGTCCACAAACACCAGTTCATAAGGCTCGCCGACGGAGTCCATCACTTCCGTCAGCTTCATGTACAAGGGCGGAATATTTTCCTGTTCGTTAAAGAACGGAACGACGACCGAATACCGGACTGTGGCTTCCGCTTCCATGGTTATGTGGCGATCTGACTATAGTTTATCAGGCGAATCCCGTGCGAGGCGACAGATTTTCGCACGGCAGTGTCGGTAAGAATGGCAAGCTCGGAAGCTCGTGAATCCTGCAAACGCGTCGGCGACCGCGCCAGCTCCTCGTCCACGTACCCGGGATGGCACATCAATTCCGTGGTGCCTTCCGGCAGGATTTCCAGCATCTCCAGGATGCCTTCGCGCGTGAGAACGCCCGTTTGCGCGATACCGCAAAAATAGTCGGCCGACTCGATGCCTGCCTTGTCCGCGAGTTTGCGCGCATCGCGCGCGAGCAGTTTTAGCCCGCGCGCTTGCACTCCTTGCTTCAGCATCACCCCTGCGTTGCGGCCGGATTTGCCGGAAAGCGCCGCACGCAAGGAAGAAGCCTCGTTCGAAATACGAATCGAGGCAATGGCGTGTTTCTTCGCCAGCTTTAGCGCAACCGGGAAGAGCCCCGGCAGCATGTGCACATGTTTATGGCCGTCGAGATGCGTCGGCGAAATTCCTGCCGCGCGGACTTTTTCAATCTGCGCGTCCCATTCCCGCTCTACTTCCGCGGGTTTCAATTTTCGCCTCGCAAGTTTCAGCAACAATTGCTCCGGTCCGCCTGAGAGTTTTCCTTGTTCGTCTACTAGGCTTGGCACCGTTTTCGCACCGGAAAGCGGGGCGCCATCGCTCAAATTCAAATGCACGCCCACACCCATCGCCGGCAGCGCCTTCGCCGTTTTCACGCCGTCCTCAAACGCTCCGCCGTTTGCGATCAGCGACGCACTGGTCACAATTCCGTTGCGATGCGCTTCGGCGATGCCCCGATTCACTCCAGCGGTCCATCCCAGATCATCCGCATTGACGATCAAATCCTTCATTTTCGCCTGTACTTTTCCTTTGCGCGGGCCTGTCCCTTCGGACAGCTATTTAGTTTAACGCGGCGGACATTTTGTACCATTGACCGCTACTCGCCCCAACTCTAGCATGGCGATGTTGAGGGAAAGATGCACGTCAAGACAAAAGTCGAGAAGGCGGTAGTGGAAGGCGGAGGGAACTCCGACAAACGGCGCGGGCATCGCATGAATTCCCGCGTGCCGGTTCGCCTGGAGTGGGATGACAACGGCGGTGCGCGCCACGGACTGGAAGCGCACACGCGCGTGGTCAATCCGTACGGCTGCATGGTCGTTCTTTCCGAAGCTTTTTCGCTTGAAGATCGTCTTGCCCTGACGAATCTCGCCACCGGCTCCAGCAACGCCGCAGTCGTCGTATGGAAAGGCAATCCCCGCCCCGAAGGCTGGGAGTATGGCATCGAGCTGGTTGCCCCGGACATGGACTTTTGGGGATTGGAACTATGAAGCCCGGCACGCCGCACAGACCATCGCACGGAAACGCCGTCAAGCCCGGCCTGACGCGCCCTCTGACCTCCGAAGAACGCCGCCGCGCGCAGCGCGTGTTGCTCAAGATTGCCGTCAAGGTTCAGGTCACCGGCAAAACGCAAGCCATGGAAGGTTTTACGCACACCGTCAGCGCGAATGGCGGACTGATTATCATTCCCGAAGCACTCGCGCAGGGAACGAAAATCACGATCGAAAACGTGAAAACAGGAAAGTCAGTCGAAGCGACCGTCGTGCGCCCGCCGCAATTCAGCTCCGATGGCTCGATGATCCCCGTGGAATTCGGCGCCGTCTCACCGAACTTCTGGAATATTTTCTTCCCGCCGGTGGTGAACTAATCGCTTTGCATGTTCCTGTAGCGCCGGCTTTCTGAAGCCGGCATCTTGTTGCTAGTGCACGGAGACCGTGCTGGTCCCTTGCGAGGAAGTATAATTCGTGTCGCCGCTATATTTCGCTGTGATGGTGAGGGCCGTTCCACCGCCGCCTCCGCCTCCACCGTTTCCGGCTCCGCTGCAACCCGCCAACGCCGCCGAGGCAATTAGGAACAGCGCAATCGCTCCGTATGCATACGCGCGCCGTGCTCCTCGTCCGCGCATCATCAGGTAGAGAATTACCGCCATCATCGACAGCAGCGCGGCCAGCCATTCGAACGGCGTCCTGCGCCAGCGATTGTCAAAGTTCACGGGCGGCGCCAATGCTGTCAGCGTCGTCGTGAACGATGCTGTGCACGATGCGCCGGCTGTTGAACTCGAACCCACCTGTGTGCACGTCACCGCCGTGCCAAGCGACGTCGAGCCATTCATGAACTGCACGGTCCCCGACGGGGCGTGCGCCTTGTCCGCGTTGCTGTTCGAACTCACCGTCGCCGTCAGCGTCACCGACCCGCCCGAAGTAATCGAACTCGGGCTAGCAACAACCGCCGTGGTAGTCGTCGCCTGCGTGATTGTCACCGAAAGCGTGTTCGTGGTGGTCGAAGATATGTAGCTGCTGTTCGCATCAGCTGTATAAGTGGCCGTGATTGGGTGAGCTCCGACGTTCAACTGGATCGGCTGGTCCTCGATAAACCCACGGTTATTCAATTGTGCGATGTTGGTGGCATTCGCATTTTGGGCTGAGAAAAAGTCCTTCAAAGCTGCCCCGCCATCCAGCAACGCCACGCTTCCCGTCGGGCAGATAAAATTGATTGCCCCCGTGGTGGCGTTCTCGCATGTTGCACCCGCATTGTTCGCCACATCCACGCGCAAGATATACGGTGAGCCATACGCAACCGTCTGCGCGCTCGTCACAATCTGCCCAGCCGCGTTCACGAAACTCACGATCACTTTGGCGTTTTGCTTGCCAATGCTCACCGCGGTCGCAGTCGAATCGCTCGCTGCGAAAGACCCATCGCCCCCGTAATGGGCGATCATGTTGTATGTGCCCGCGGGAAGCAGCGTCGTAGTCACGCTATAGTTGTTGCCGCTTAGCGTCGCCGTATCAATCGGCGTTCCCGTCGCCGCGTTTTCAAGCACAACGACGCCAGTCGGCGTGCCGGAGCCAGACGTGACCGTGCCAGTGATGACTTGAGATGTGCCCAGAGTCGAAGTAATAGTCGCTGGACTAATAGTGGTCGTCGTTGCGTGCGCAGCTGGCACCGCCCAGCTGTTCAGCAGGGCCGTCACGTTGATTGACCCCAGCCCAGTCGCGAGGTCATAGCCCGCCGCTGTAGGAGGTGCCGCTGAGAATGCTGGCTGATTGTTCGACTGCAGCACACCATTGCCGCCTGACGATGTCTTGCTGCAATTCGGACTTCCGCCGATACACGGCACCGCGTTGTTGCTCTTGGTAATGTCCATAAAGACGCATGCGATTGGCTGGGTTCCTGGGGCCGTGAAGCTGCTCGAATTGCAATTCGCAAAGGTCTCGTTCTTTGCCAGCGAGTACAAAACGAAGTTCGCGTTTCCCTGGCGCTGCCCCGTCTTCTGATTCACGAGCGCCATGATTCCCGCAAACGCCGGTGTCGAGGCCGACGTTCCACCAACCGTCTGAAAATCATGAAAAGGAGACGTGGTCACAAATTTTGTAAGATTGCACCCCGTGTCTCCTGGAATGTCTTGATCCGATTCGCAAACGATGTAAAAGCTCTTGTTCAAACCATCCGCCGCGAAAAACGAAACGTCCGGAATGTCCCGCATCGCATCGCCAAATCCCGTCTGGAATGGAGCCATCGCTTTCGTATAAATGCCACTCGGCCCGCCGCTGCCAGCCACAATGTTCAAATTGGAAGACGTGGTCGTGTTGCATCCCGCTAATCCAGCCGAGGCGCAGGAATCATTCCACGGAATTTCCGGGATGTACCCCTTCGCGGAAGCAGGTACAGGTGCTGTTGTGCTTGTATTTGTGGTGCTCCAGAAAGTCGATTGCGTTCCCGAATCGTCAAAATCCGTTCCGCCTACCGCCACATTAAATGGAGTCGAAGCCGTCCCGCTTACCCCAATTCCATGTGTGGCGCTAGTCACGCTGTTCGGATCATCGCAGCCCGCCGAGCCGCTATCGCCCGAGGAAACAGATACGGTGATTCCTTCCGCCGCTGCCTGCCGCCATAGAGCGTTTATGAAAGCGTTTTCCGCGTTGCCCGACAACGCCTCGCACGAACCAAAGCTTTCGCTCATCACGGGCGCGATGTTGTTGTCTACGATGTAGACCGCCGAAGCATCCACACCGTCCACGCCATCCGTCTGCTCCGATTCCGAAACAACAAACTTGATCGTTGCTCCCGGCGCAACAGCTCCCGACCACTCCACATCCAAATCCGCTTCGCCTTCGTCGCCCGAAACCAATCCCGGATCCGCACCATTCAGAATAATCACAGGATCGTTCGCAGGCAGCCCAAACATCGTGCGGAAATCGCGGACGTCCTGAATATTGATATTTGACCGCCCCACAATCGCAATGGACTGTCCCGTCCCATCCGCGCCCGCGGGGATGTTGTAAATTTTCGCGAAGTCCGCCGGCCCCATCCCGAAGAACTGTCCATTCACATCCGTAAACGTGAACAACGGCCGTGTCTCGCCCGTCAGCACGTCCCGCCGGAATTTTCCAAAGCGCTTGATGTGCGATTGCTTCCTGAAATTGTGCAGCGAAACCACGCCCATCACTGCCGGGGCGAGCGCAGCCGGAATCTGCGGATCGCTCACGTTCGCCCAATGCTCTTCACCGCGCACGTTAAATTTATGAATCTCCGTCGCGAACGCTCGCCGCAGCGATCCCACGGTTCCGTTAAACTCAACAATCGTTTTTCCCTTGTTGGTCTTGATGCCGCTAAATCCCTGCGCGCCGAGCCAGTTCTTCACCGCTTGCACGTCGTCATCCGACGGCCCAAACTGCACGCCATACTCTTCCGGCGTCAGCCACTTGTGAAAGTTCGCAGAGCCGCTGTCCATTTGCTCGAGCATCAATTTATCGAGCGCCGTTTGTTGTTCCGCGCTGCGGTTCAACAGCAAATAAATCCGGTTGATCGGCTGCGCGTCGCCCATTGCACCGCGATCAAACTCCGCCCGCGCAAAGGGATGCACGTTTCCGCGCAGCGCTACGCGCTTTGATTCATCTACGCCTTGCGTCACCAATCGCTTCGGCGCCTGCCCGCGTGCCACCGGCGCGCACAAAAACACGCAAAACATCGCCATTGCGGCGAACACACTCGATACTTGTAGCTTCTTATGCCCAAAATTTTTCATGGAAGTCCACGCCCCGAGATTTTTCACACTATTGGCGAACCGTATTCGCAGATTTGACTGGCTGGGCCAAACATAACCACATCGGACGATAAAATCGCCCGCTAGGTTGCTTGCGCCTCCGTCAGAAGCGCAGCAATTCTCGACTTACCTGGAGGTAATAAGGAGATTAACACGGGTGCAGGCTAAAGAGGGAATTAACCCTTTGGATTGGCGGTATTGAAGGGTAGCGCGCTCAAATCCACGTTCCCGCCCGACAAGATCACGCCGATCCTCGGCGCTTCTCCATCCGCACGCCTGGGTAACTGCAAGCTCGCCAGCGCGCCCGCCTTCAACAGCGGCGCCACTGCAACGGACGACGATGGCTCCACTACAATTTTCATCCGCTCCCACAGCAGCCGCATCGTCCCAATGATCTCCGTTTCGCTCACCAGCAGCACGCCCGCCAGCTCCCGCCGCAAAATGGCAAACGTCCGAGGCGCCAGCGGTGCCCGCAGCCCGTCCGCAATCGTGTCGCTCGATTCCAGCGGCTGCAGTTCACCCGTCTTCAGCGACAGATAGGCGTCGTTCGCTTGAGCCGGTTCGCAGCCAAATAACCGAATATCCGGGCGCATGTGCCGTGCGCTCAGGCACGTCCCGCTCAGCAGCCCCCCACCGCTTACCGGCGCCAAAAGCGCATCCAGGTCCGGCACGTCCTCCAGCAGCTCCTTCGCCGCAGTCGCCTGACCAGCGATAATCCGGTCGTCGTCATAGGGATGCACCAGCACCGCACCCTTCTCCGCCTGAATCTTTGCCGCCATCTCTTTGCGCGCGGACATCGTCGGCTCGCAAAACGCAATCTTGCCGCCGTACCCTTCCACCGCCTCGACCTTGACCCTTGGAGCGTTCTTCGGCATTACGATCCACGCCGGTATTCCTCGCCAGGCCGCCGCACAAGCCACCGCCGCCGCATGGTTCCCGCTTGATTGGGTCACAATCCCGCGCCGGGCATCCTCCTCGGAAAGCGACAAAATCGCGTTCGCCGCGCCCCGGATCTTGAAAGACCCCGTCTTTTGCAGGTTTTCGCACTTGAAATACAGCTGTGCCCCAGACAGCCGGTTCATGGTCTCCGACGTCAGCACGGGAGTCCGGTGAATCCGCGCCGCAATTCGGGCATGCGCCGCGGCAATCTCCTGCCAACTGGGCTGAGTTGCCTCGGTCATGGGCTTCGCACTGGTCTGTGGATATCCCATCGTTTCCATCTCATTGTGTTACGAGGCTTCCGCGGCCATTCAGCCTAGCAGAAACGCTCCCGGGCGGAACGGCCAAATCGGCCCAATCCATTCATTTTCCCTGCTTTTCCCCTTGACCCCGCTCTCCCGTCTGTTACTCTAAGCCTGCCCTTCCGCTGGGTTGCGAGACCCGCAGTATCCTTCCTAAGCGCGGAGGAGGTCCCCTGTGGATATTTCAGAACGCCGGCATTTGAAGCGCTATAACCTTCGAACACCGCTCCGTTTTCGAGCGGTCGGGCTGGCTGCGGATAAATCCGAACATTTTACGGAAGTGCTAAATATCTCTCGCGGCGGGTTCTATTTCGCGACGTCAGCCCCCCTGCAGGTCGGCATGCCCATCGAGGCGACCCTCCGGATGCCCTCGGACCTCACCGGAAGTACCCACGAAGAAACCCACTGCCGCGCCCGCGTCGTTCACGTCCGCAATCAGCCCTATGGCGACGGCCGCATTGGCTTCGGCGCCGAAATCGAAGCCTTCCTCCCCAACGGCAACTCGAAGTAAGTTCCATTTTGGAACAGCCAAACGATCAACTTGGCCGCAGAAGGCTCCGCGCTTGCTTATTTGCCCGCCGGGACTTGAATTGTAATCTTGGCGCTGCCTACATTCTGAAAGCGGTCATACACGCGAACGGCAATTGTATGCTCGCCGGAAGCAAGGGCCGGCAAACCCCAGTGATAGCGTTCGACGGGAGCGTCGCTGATGTCCGATTCCGGCGGAACCAATTTCCACTCTCCGCCATCCACGCTATATTCCGCTTTCTCGATTGAGGTCGCGGCATCGCGCGCCGTGAAACTAAGCGGCAGTCCGCCGTTCATCTTTCCTGAAGGCGGTCCCGCGCGAAGTTCTTCAATCACCGGCGGCGTGTTGTCAATCTCGAATCGTTCGCTTTCCTTCTCCACGCTCAGCGCGCGCAGGGAATCGTTCGAAGCCGCATCGCTCGCCACAATTTTCAAATAGTACGCGCCGTCCGCAAACGATGTCGTATCGAACGTGTAGTAGCGCTGCTCCAGATTGTCCTTCAGCAGCTTCCACTCTTTTTCGCCTTCGCCGCGAAAATAAACCGCATACTTCAAATCGTCGTCGTTGTCGTCGTGGGCGCTCCACAGCACCGATTGATATCCCTTTTGCAAAAATCCTTGCGGCGGTGGTTCGAATTTCGGCTGGTTGACTGTCACGTTTTGGCTTTGAATGACTCCGCTAATCGCGGGCGCCGGCGGCATTTTCAAAGTCACATTCTGCGGCTGTCCGCTCGTAATAATTTGCGTGACCTGCAGTCGCACGCCGGGGTCCTGCATTGCGATTCCATCAATCACCGGCGCAACATTCTTCGGCAAATACGCCACGCTCACCCAGTCAATCCCATCGCCCGATCGCCCGTCGTGAATCACCGCTTTCCACTGCACAAAACGCGCGGCCGGCGCTTCCAACGATGTTCCGGATTTGCTGTACGGCCCGAACCACTTCGACCACTCTTTGCCGGGATCTTCCGTGTTGCCTGTGCGCACATAAAATTCCAGCCGAGGCTGATCGGAACTCGTTGTTCTCGCGTTGCCGGCTATCGGGGGGCTCCACCATTCAATGCGGCCCCACTGCGAAAAAAGCTGTGCGTCGAACGACCGCGATTCGTATGTTCCCTCCGCCTCATACTCCGGCCCCAGCGCAACCAGCTTGCCCGGGTTTGCCGTGCACAAGAAAATCCTCCCCGCCGCGTTGCGCGCGATGCCGGTAATTTGCGAGGAGCCTGCTTTGGCAAGCTGCGCGAACACGCCGCGCCCGTCAATCGCCAGCAACGCGCCATTGTTTCCCGTGCCCGCTAGCAGCCGCCCGTCCTGCGCAATTCCCAGCGAGTACACGACGTCCTCGCGCGAAGTCCAAAGCTCTTCCGGCGCGCCGTTCGGCGCAATCTTGTAAATCCCCGCAGAGACCTGCGGCGTGAATCCGAACACTTGCGGAGCCTGTTGCTGCACTCCTTGCACCGATCCGATCACCGTCACGTTGCCCGTGCTCGTGACCGTTACGCCCTGCGGGCCCTGCGGAACGCCGCTAACCGCCGCATTGTGTTGGCGTTCACCGATCGCCGACGCAAAAATCGTGCCGTCCGCGCCAACGCTCAGCGCCGTCACTTCGCGCTTCGGCGTTTCGTACAAAACGAATCCATCCGCCGCGGCTTCATCCGCCGAACGCTTTCCCGGTTTCTTCGTCAATCTCAGAACGCGCCCGCTCGGCTCCGTCCCCGCAATCAAATTCCCCTGTCCATCGAATGCCAGCACTCGGATGTGCGCTTCATCGCTCGAATAAAAAAGCTCGCTCTTTCCATCGGGCGCGACCGCAAAAATTTGTCCCTTATCTCCTGTTGCAACGTACAAAGTCCCGTCCGGCGCGAACGCCAAATCCCAAATGTATTTCGTCTTCGGTTCAAAAAAGACCGCCTTCTCGCCGCTCGCCGAAACTCTATAAACTTTTCCATCCGGCGAAGTGCCTACGTAGAGCGTGCCTTTCGAATCGAACGCAATCGCCTGCGCCGAAAGATCCGCGGATTGAAACACGGCGAATGCTTTTCCATCCGCGTCCAAGCGAATCACTTTCGCTGGCGACCCGCCTGCCGCATACGGCGTGCCCTTCGCATCCAGCTTCAGCGCCCACAAATACGAAGCATCCGCGTCCGCAAGCTGCGTAAACTTCGGCGCAAGCTCCAGCCGCCCGTCGCTCCGCACCGCCACTCCACGCGTCGTGCCCTTCAAAAACTCTTCATACGTCGATTGCTTCCAACGGCGCGTATGTTCCGCGTACGCAAGACTCGCTGTGCCAAGCACCGCAACACTTAGAATTGCCGCGCCAACCCAGTTCAGTTTTCGATTGCCCATCGCTCTCTTCAAGGTCGATAGCCCCATCTTCCGAATTTGTCCGACTGAAAACTGACGACTGATGACTCGCCCTACCGCACCGGCAAACTCAACGAAATTACACCGCTCACCGGCCCACCCATCGGCACCGACGATTCGCTCGCCAGCGACTCGCGCAAAACTTGCACGCTGCCGGGCCCCGGCTTCCCATCCACAATGGCGATTTGCGAAAGCGGGACGTTCGGCATCTCTTTGTCGTCCCAAAGCATCGTCGGCGAGGGAGCAAACAACCCCACATACAAGCGATCGTTGTGCCTCTCGCGATTTAGCATCCCGATCAGTTGATCCAAACCTTCCGGCCCCGTCGAAGCGCCCATGAATCCGAACCCGCGCGAGGCGCGATTCAGCCAATCCGCGTCGCAGACCAGCACGCGCAACGTCGTCCCGTGCCCAATCTGGTCCGGCACGCGCACCGTCGTCTCTTCAATTCGCGCAGCCCCTCGATATGGCCGCAGCAGCACGCGCACGCGCAGCGTCTCTCCCGGCGTCGCTTCGCCCTTTTCCAACCACGCGCTGTCAATCGTGTACGATTGCCGCCCCGGGACGCTTTCTACGCGCAGCGAAATTTTTTCGACGACAGGCGTTTCAAACGTGTTGGCAAAAATTCGCATGAAGCTGCTCATCAAGCCTAATGCGATTTGCAGCCCGTCCGGATTCAGGGTGTCTCCCGGCGCAAACGTATTTTCCAGCTGCACGGTCGGATGGCCTTTCAGCTTGATCTCTCCGTTCATGCGTAGCGTCGTGCCTTCGCCATAAACGGCATTTTGCGTAAGTCCAGCGAACGCCGTAATTCCTACAAGGAGCGGCGTCAGCTTCGGATGATTCACCAATTCGAAGTGCAAATTCTTTTCGCCAGCGGGAGTTTTCACATTCAATTCCATCGGAATCATCGCCGGCGCCGCGCCCAGTTTTCCGGTCACCGCGGTCAAATGATCGCCGGTAATCGTTCCGATCGATCCGCCCACGTTCACAATTTTTGTGGAAGCCAAATCTGAAGAAAGTGTCGTGACCACGCGGCTCCGCGCCATCGGCATTTGCACATCACCCAAACTCAGGAAAGGGTGCCCGCACAAAAATACTTTGTCGTTTTGTACCGCCGTCACCGTGCACGCCGAATTGATCGAAGCGTCGCCTTGCACCAAAACCATTCCCGCCATGTCGCCGGGTGAAAGCTTCGCATCGTCGGGCCGCGCAGGAGTCGTTCCGCCTTGCGCAGCCACAAATCCGTAGGAACTAAGCTGCGGCGCGAATTTTTCTATTGCCGCCGGTTGAAATCCGGAAAATACCAGCGGCGTTTCAATAGACTGCAGCGCGGCGCCATTTTGTATGCCCGCGCGCAACGCCGCTTCCATCGGCAACGGCGCATTCGAAACCGCGTTCGAAGGCGAATTAAAACTTCCACCGGAAATCACGTCCGCAATCGGCGTCACTCCCGCAATCGGTTCTTTCGTAAACGCGCCTAATTTCAAAGAAAGTGCGCCTGCCAGTTTTCCGTCGAGATACACCGGGCTGCCGCTCATTCCCGCGACCACTCCCGTGTGCTCGACTTTTTGTCCTTTGAGCTGCACCAAAATGATGGACTGTTTCGGCCCGAGAAAATTCGGCATTACTCCCAAGACTTCCAAATCGAACTTCTCGACTTGGTCGCCCGCAAAAATCGTGTAGGCATACCCTTGCATTCCGGGTTTCACTTGGTCTAGTGGAAGAAACTCGTTGGATTGGGTCTGCGCTAACGAGGGAAAGTCGCCGCCAGCGAGCAAAAACGCGGCGAGCGCGAGAACTGCAAAAATCCGTGCAACCTGTTGAGAAACAACGAGTCCCGAGAGCATGGGTTGGCAATGATACCTGCCGGGGTACGGGGGCGCAATCGAACCAGAGAGCGCCAAAAAATGGGACCCGCGGCTTAGGAGTCCTAAAACTCCATTAGATGCGCGCCGGACAAAAACAGTTCCGCTAGCGGCTACGCAAGTCAATTCATTTGAGGCGGTTAATAGAAAAAAGGATGCAGAGAGCGGGGGCTCGCCCTCTGCAGTGCTCAGTCGTGGTGATGCATGGCAAAGACTTTGTCGAGCGAGGATTCGTAGGGGTAGACGTGGACCATCCAGCCGAAGATGGAAGGGCGGAAACGGCCGCCCGCGGCGTCGCACGCTTCCTGCGAAGCGATGGAGCCTTTAAGACCGAATTTCGTCCAGTCCGCACTCTTCAATGCGGATTGCGGCGGCAGGCAAAGATTCGTGTGCAAGTGCCACATCGCGATGCTGAGCGGAACGCGCTGATCCAGTTGCTCTGGCGTAGCGCGCTTCGGCATGGTGTACATCGCACCTACAAGTTCGTAGCCGCCGCCGGTCTTCTTGTAAAGCAGGGAAGTCGGCCGCGAAGGATCAAATTGCCAAGCAGCGAGGAACCCGTTGTTGTAATTCGTAAAGTGATATTCCGGCTGCAGAACATTCGGCATGAAAATTCTGAAACCGTCATTTAAGGCGACGTGATAATCACGATATTTTTCGATTCCATTTTTTAGCTGAGCAACAATTTCATTTGCTTTCTGCACATCTGCGGAAGTTTGCATGCGCATCGCGGTCATCGCCATGTGCGGATTCGAGCCGTGCATGTGGCCCATATCTTCCATCGCGTCTCTTTCGCTCGCCTGCTCATCCGCGTCCGGCGTCATCATTTTGCTGTGATCCATGCCTTGCATGGACTGGCCGGCGCTGGAATTTTGTTGACTCGAATTTTGTTGTTCGGATTGCGCGTCCACCACGGGCACGCGACGCCCCGGCATCGCCGAAAGCAAAACCGCCAATACAAATATGCCGGCAATCAACATTCCTGTTCTTACAATAATCCGGCGAACTTCACTGCTGGCTGACATTTCCCGATCTCCTCTAATTCTTCTGAGTCATTCTTCCTACATCTATGATACGCAGCGGCCCTGGCTGTTGTTTCGCAGCATTCCTAGAACGTTTGATGTTCACAAACTGTCCGAAGGTGCAGGTGCCAGCGGCCCGCATGCTAGAATTTCTGCGTGAGCAAACAGGTCATTCATCCCGCAAAATCGCTCTCCGGCGGCGTGCTGATGCCGGGAGACAAATCCATCTCGCACCGCTACGCTATGCTGGCCGCGCTGGCCGAAGGCACATCGGAACTTCGCAATTTCGCCGCTGCCGCCGACTGCCACAGCACCCTCGCCTGCATGAAGGCGCTGGGCGCGGATGTGAAAGTGGACGGCGCCACGGTGCGTGTCACCGGCCACGGTCTGCGCGGACTCAAAAGCAGTTGGCGCGCGCTTGACGCCGGAAATTCCGGCACGACGATTAGGCTCCTTTCCGGTATTTTGGCCGGGCAGAATTTCAAGACCACCATCAGCGGCGACGAAAGTCTGCAAAAGCGGCCGATGAAGCGTGTCGTGGGCCCACTGCGCGAAATGGGCGCGGAAATCAAAGCGCGCGAAGATAATTTTGCGCCGCTCGAAATTCGCGGCGGGAAATTGCGCGCGATCGATTTCAAAATGCCCATGGCCAGCGCGCAGGTAAAATCCGCCGTTTTGCTCGCGGGACTTTTTGCCGAAGGCGAAACCATTGTGACCGAGCCGGCGCGCACGCGCGATCACACCGAACTCGCGCTCGAAGAATTTGGCGCCCCAGTGGAGCGCAATGCGCGTGTCACGCGAATTCACGGCGCCGGTGCAAATGGTTCGATTCAATTGCATGCGCGAAACCTCGACGTGCCCGGCGATATTTCTTCCGCCGTGTTTTTTATCGCCGCCGCTTCGCTTTTTCCCGAATCGAGTATTTTGATTCAGAACGTCGGATTAAATCCCACGCGCACAGCGATTCTCGACGTTTTTGTCCAGATGGGCGCGAATATTCAAATTCATTCCGTGCAGAGTTCGCATGGCGAAGTGATCGGCGACCTCGCGGTGAAAGGCGCCGCGCTCAAGGGCGGCGTCGTTTCGGGAGATACGATTCCTCTCGTCATTGATGAGTTGCCCATGCTCGCGGCGCTCGGGCCCTACACAGAAGAGGGAATCGAGATTCGCGACGCGGGCGAACTACGCGTGAAAGAAAGCGACCGGATTGCCGCGCTTGCGGAAAATTTGCGCAAGATGGGCGCGACCGTAGAGGAACGTCCCGACGGACTGAAAGTTGCCGGACATTCCGCGGGGAAATTGCGCGGCGCGGAAATCGAGCCGCGCGGCGATCACCGCATCGCGATGGCGTTTGCGATTGCGGGACTCGCGGCAGAAAGTCCAACCACGATTCGCGATGCCGAATGCGCGGGCGTTTCGTTTCCGTCCTTCTACGAAGACTTGAATCGCGTTGCCGAGCGGTAAATCTTCAAAGAGCAAATCGCCGGCTAGAAGCCGGCGCTACAAATACGATTTCTACTCCTGCTTTGCCGGACCGAAGTAACGGTAATGGCCCGTAATTTTCCAGGAAAAAAGAACGTCCTCCATTTTTGGACCGGCGCCGATGTTGTGTTCGATGAGGAAGCGGCCGGAGTCGGGAGACTTTTTGTCTACGACAATGCCGATGTGCGGGACGTTGCCGCCTAGATCCCACGTAACGAGTTCGCCCGGAAGATAATCTTCCGCGCGCGAAGTGATCGGCAAGGATTCTCCTTTTCGAGAAAAGAACACGCGGAGGTTTGGAACACGGCGGTGATCGATGTTGGTGTCCGGGTGTGCGAGCATCCAGCGGCGCTGGTTCGGATATGCAGAAAAATTCTGCAGCATATCTTCGTGAACTTCTTTTTGAAGATCGATTCCGAGGGCGCGATAGGAACGGATGACTTCGTCGGTGCAGACGCCAGTGCCCGAGGGAACGTCGCCATTGGGATAGGGGATGCGGACGTAGGCGGAATCGTAGCGAACAGAGAGATGAGTGCGCTCGATGGCGACGTTGGAGAGTTTTTCGAGAAAGGTACTGTGCGTGCCTTGGCGGTTTTGCGGCGGAGGAAAGGGCACAGCGAGACCTGGGAGAGGCAGCAGGAGTGCGAGCAGGATGAGGCAGGCGGCCAGACGGCGCATGTTCAGGTAATTAGACGCCGCGCGAAGAAAATTGGACGAGCTAGATCTGGCTAGTACCAGGGGGGTATATGCCCCTTTTTTCGCAACTGCTGATTCCAAAGGACTTAAAGGTCAAAGGGATATTCACCGGCACGGACGGCAGGTTCGAGAAGGCGGGCTTCAAACGAGGAGGCGGGGATGTCGCCGCGGACTTCGGCGTAGCCGATGCGGAGATAGACGAAGACGGCGAGAGAGATGAGCAGCGCGGCGGAGAAGAAGCCGAGGAAGAAGTTTTTCATGAAAGCTCCCTGGTTTAAGGGATTGGGAATTGAAAAGTTAGACGCAGGGAAAGGGCAAAGGATTTCTCAACGCAGAGGTCACAGAGGACACAGAGAAGAATGAGAAAGATGAGCCACGAAGAGGGCACTAGACTCGGAGCATAGGCCTACCTGCGTCAGGCGGGCTTGTGCTATTTAAGAGGTTTTGCGGATGTTGATGGAGCCGTAGCTGGTGCGAAGGATGATTTTGATGGGGCGGCCGGAGCCGTATTTTCCTTCGAGATGTGTGTCGCCGGATTTGGTGGAAGTTTTGTTGATAGAAGAGCTGGAGAAATCGGAGTCTATGTCGCAGGAGTGGCAATCTGCTTGAATTTCGAAGCTGGAGTTGGCGGGCAAGGTGATGTTGATTTCCGAAGAAGAATTGTTGACCTGAATGTCGTCTTTGGGCGCGCTCGAGTAGCGCAACTGAATGTTGCCGTTGCGATTGTCCAGATTGACCTTGCCGCTGGGATTTTCGACGGTGATGTCGCTCGAAGAGGTGCGCAGAGTGAGATTGCCGGGCGCGTCCACGACTTCAAAATTGCCGGAACCGATTTCCATGTGGCCGGTTAGTTGCGTAAGCGTGAAATCCGTGCGATGAGAGATGAAGCGAACGCCCTTCAAGACTTTTTCGGCGCGGATGGGGCCATAGAATTCACCGTTTAAGGTCATGCCACCTGTGGCGTTGACCACACTGACTTCACCGCCCTTGCCTGTGATTTTGACGTCGCCTTTTGTGTCGGAGACGGTGGTGTCGCCGCCCTGCGTATCGATGTTGACGTTGCCGCCTGTGTCCGAGATTTCGATGTCGCCCTTACGCGTGGTGACGCTAACGTTGTTCGAGACGTTTGAAACGTGAATGTCGCCCTTTTCGTTTTTGATGTCGAGGCCGGCTTTTTTCGGAACGCTGACGTCCAGATCAAAACCGAAGCGGGAGTCACTCTCGGCCGAGCCTGCAGGACGAAGGACGTAGACATCGCCTTCCTTGGCGAGTTCGAGCTTTAGATTGTCGGCGAGCTTTTGTGCGGCCTCTTCGTTCCATGCCTTTACTTTCTTTTTACCACCAACGTTTATTTGCGATTCGTCGCCGGTATGGACGGACACGTCGCCGCGAGAAAGATTGATTTGTACGTGCGCATTTGCGGGAACGTGAAATGGTTGCATGTCGAGGTCATACGGGAAGAAATTGCCAACGTCTTCAAAAATCCCTCTGACGTTCGGATCGTGAACTTTTTCGCGGACGAGATCCACGATGACGACAACGCCGACGAGGCAGAAGACGCCGACGACGAGAAAGACTTCGCCGGGAGTGATCCAGCCGCTGGTACGGCCTTGCTGGTGCGCGATGGTGCGCTCGTAAAACTTTACCAAGCCCCAAACGATGAAAATGAGCGGCCACCAGTGGCGCAGAAATGAGCCGAAACCGAAATGGCCGTAACGCCACGCCAGCATCAAAACGCCGAGAGTAATGAGGAGCAAGCCGCTAAAGAGTCCGCTGGAAGGAGGGCGAGCTGGAGAGCCGTTGGCCATGTGCGTTATTGCCCTTGTCCCTGCGAGGGGCCTTGATACGGATTAGGGGGCGCAGGGGGAGGCGGCGGACCATCAGAGGAAATATGGCCGTCCATAGGCGCAACGGAAGAAGCCAGGAGAATCGCGCCGATTACGATGAGGATGACCGGGAACGTGTGATGAAACGCGAAATACCCGCCGCGGAATTCGCTCAACAAAAAGAGAATACCGATTGTGGTGATAATCGCAGGGCCCATTAGCCCGCGAATGGTGCAGCGGCGGCAAGTGCAGCGAATTTTATCGCTCATTTCAGAAGCTCTCCTTGAAACGGGCCGTCTCAGAAGACGGCCCCTACAACACTACGAACGGCCGATGCGATTGCGAAACATCAAAACTCCAGCGCCAATCAGAAAGAGAGGCCACAAGCGGCCCAAACTCAGATGAAGAAAATCGAAGATACGAAAATTGTTAAGCAGTAGCAGTGCACCGATGCCGATTAGAATGATTGGGCCTATCGGCAAGTTCTTGCTGAAGTCATTCAACGGATCATTGATGGGCGCACCGGTGCTCTTCGCTTGCGAAACCCGCATCGCGTCAAAGGCCATGTAGAAAACGAAGCCAGCCAGCATAAGAGCGAGCACAATGACCGCTCCCACGCTGAACTCATCGGCATTGGCGGCTTCCACGAGGCCAAGCAGGAGAGTGGTGAAGATGACGAGATGAAGCAAAGCTTTGTTGTATTCGCCGTTGTAGACGGCGCCGAGGCCCGGGAAAAGGCCAAGCATAAAAGCGATGGCGCCGCTCGGCCTGGCGGGTAGCACGGGCAGGGGAGCGGCGGGGGGAACGAAGCCCGGTTGCGTATAGGCGGGCTGAGAGTACGGATTGTTCGCGGCGGGTTGAGGCGGCGGAGGGGCCATGCCCATCCCGGTGGCGAGACAGTTTTCGCAATAGAGAACTTCGCGGACGGGGCGCGCGCACTCTGGGCAGAGCGCCTTTCCGCAATTACGACAAAACCCGGTTGCATCCACCTCAGGATGGACGGCACACTTCATCGAATTCTCCCTTCCCAACAAGAGGGACAAGCAGCGGCCAGCACGACAGAGTGCGAGCCCAAATCATTGGCGCGGTTCTGCTGCTTTGGCGAGGCAGGCGCGGAACCATCCGTGCTCCCCGGATTCTTGTCGGGAGAAGGTTGCGGAGTGGTGGAATCCTGGCTGGCCGGCAATTCTTCGGTGCGTTGCAGCCTGGATTGAATTTCGTAGACTACGCGAAGGTCGCTGACAAATTTTGTGCCGCGGGCGTAGACGAGATGCGCCTGGCGGTCCGCGCCCCGATAGACGTTAGCGGGAGAAAGATCCGCGATACGCGGCTTCTTCCAATTAAATCCCGTGAAAGAGGCGAAGACGAGGAACATGGCGCAGAAGGAAACGCCGCCGTAGGCGAGACGCTGCGGATTGAAGCCGCGCAACCAGGCGCGGATGGCAGCCCAGCCGGTAACGGTTTCGCGCGGACCGAGCGTTTTATCGAGAATGTTGTAAACGAAGCGCGGAGGCGTTTCGATTTGCGGAAGAGAACGCAGGCTGGAAAGCGCATGCGTGACGCTGGAGACAAGTGGAGTGCAGCGCTCGCAAGCGTTCACGTGAGCGTCAAACTCGTGCTTCTCGGCGGACGTGAGAAGGCCGTCGAGGTAGTCGCTCAAGCGAAGTTCGGTTTCTTCACAAGTCCAGTTCATAAAGCACCCAGCAAGAGATCCAAATTCAAGATGGCCGCACCCCCATTTGTTGAAGGATGCGAGCCAATTCGATGCGGCCCCGATTGATTCTCGATTTTACCGTTCCTTCGGGCACCGCGAGAACCCTTTGAATCTCGCCATATTCCAATTGTTGCAAGTCGCGCAGGATGACCGCTTCGCGCAACTCCGGCGAAAGCTTGGTGAGAGCGGACTGCACTTGCGAACTTAACTCGCCGAGCAATGCCTGTTCATCCGGACGGCGCGCCGTAGACTCCTTGTTTTCCACGACCGGCATGGCGTCGTCGAGCGAGTCTGTGGCTCGATCACGCTTGGTGCGGCGGTAGTGATCAATCAAAAGGTTCCGCGTCACGCTGGTCATCCAAGTGGCAAAGCCGCCGTGGATTGCGCGGTAGCTTGCGAGGGTCTTGTAAACCCGGAGGAAAACATCCTGCGAAAGGTCTTCGGCTTCCGTGCGGTTGCCGGTGAACCGATAGCAGATGTTGAAGATGCGGCGGTTGTGCCGACGCACAAGTTCCTCCCAGGCCGAGCCATCTCCCTGGAGGCATTGCTGGACCAGTTGGACGTCCTGCTCCAACGCTTCATTAGCCTCGAATCCTAAAGGTCTCTCGGCCTGTCAGAGTATGGAACGAAAACTGCAGCCGAAAAGTTCCCCTGAGCTGTGACAGCGAAAACCAACCGAATGGTGGGCATCTTATCCGGGGAGGGGGTAGGGATACAAGCCCTGCGAAAACAATTAGATGGACGGGAAAGCGGAGTTGAGTCTGAGAGTAGTTCGGTATATACTTTGTATATCCGCACAGGAGACGGATTCCATGAAGACGCAACTCTCCCGCTGGGGGAATAGTTTGGCGGTGCGGATACCAAAACCGGTTGCGAGCGCAGCGAAGCTAAAAGAAGGCGACGCTGTCGACCTGGAAGTGGAAGGCCCGGGTGCGGTGAAAATGCAGAAGCCCGAGAAGAAGCTGACGCTGAAAGAGCTGATTGACGGGATCACGCCGGAGAATGTGCACAGCGAAACGGATTGGGAAGCACCGCGCGGGAATGAGGTATGGTGAGCGCGCAGGAATATTTGCCCGATGCTGGAGATTTGATTTGGCTGGATTTCACACCTCAGGCGGGCCGCGAACAGGCCGGGCGGCGGCCGGGACTCGTGCTTTCCCCGCGCGCATACAACGTGAAAACGAGTCTGGCGATTGTTTGCCCGATCACGAACCAAATCAAAGGATATCCGTTTGAAGTGCCGCTGCCGGCGGGCGGAAAGATTGGTGGAGTCGTGCTGTCCGATCACTTGAAGAATTTGGATTGGCGGCAACGGCGAGCGACGAGAGCCGGAAAGGTTTCCCCAGCGATTCTGCGAAGCGTTCGGGAGCGAATCGCCGCGCTGCTCGAACTTACGTAAAAGTCTCGGGCAACTTGACGCGTCCGTGCATGGCCAGTAGGCTCAGAGGCTCATGCGGATGGACAAGAAGAGGTTATGGCTAGGAGCGGCTGCGCTCGTTCTTCTGGGCTACGTCCTCTATCGCTCTCGGAATCTCCTTCATTTACATGACTTCAGCGGCGGGAAGCTCTGGGCCGCGATTCGAAGCGCAAATCCGCTTTACATTCTGCTCGGGATCGCGCTGATCTACGTTTGCTTTGCGCTGCGCGCGATGCGCTGGCAAGTTTTCCAGAAAAACTTGGGTAAGGCGGAGTTTTGGTCCATTTACCGGATGACGCTGGCCGGATTTGCGGCGGTGTTTGTACTGGGGCGTGCGGGCGAGCCGGTGCGGCCGCTGCTGCTTTCGCGCAAAGCGAAAATTCCCGTTGCGGATACGTTTGGAATTTACGTGCTGGAGCGATTGTTCGATTTTGCGAGCAGTGCGGTGATCGCTGCGATTGGGTTACTGCTGTATTCGTCGCAGGAGCATTTGGACGGAGCGTCTTCGGTGATTGAGAAGGGTGCGCGCACTGCGGGAGGATTGCTCGCCGCGGGCGTTGTGGGGACGACTGTGTTTCTGGCGTATTTACGGCTGCACGGAACCGGGATGCTGGAGCGGAGGCTGCAAGGCTGGCTCGGGGCGCACGGATGGCGGGCGGCGGTCGCAAAGATTGTTTTAGGGTTTGTGCGCGGGATTCAGACGATTCGAAGCTGGCGTGATTTGGCGGAGTCGGTATTTTTGTCTGCGGTGCATTGGTATTTTGTGGCGATGGTTTATTTGTTCGTGTCGCACGGGTTTGGCGGGAAGTTGGCGCTGCTGAGCGTGGGCGATTGTTTGCTGCTGCTTTCGATTACGCTTGTGGGATCCGTTTTGCAACTGCCCACTGTGGGCGGCGGAGCGCAGGCGCTGGCCATCTTTGCATATACGCAGGTGTTTGGAGTAGAAAAAGAGGCTGCCGTGGCGGCGGCGCTGGTGCTTTGGCTGGTGACGTTTGCGTCGTGCAGTTTCGCGGGAATACCGCTTTTGATTCGTGAAGGATTTTCGTTCGGGCAATTGCGCGAGATGGCGGAACACGAAAAAGAAGAGTTGGCGGAAGAGGCGGCGCGCGGCGTGACCCAGGATCGCCGCGGAGGAGCAGCATGAAGTGTCCATTTTGCGGACATACGGATGACAAAGTGATTGATTCGCGCGAGGGGCGGACGGGAGACACGATTCGCCGGCGGCGCGAATGTTTGAAATGCGAGCGGCGCTTCACGACGTACGAGCGGATTGACGAGATTCCGTACATGGTCATCAAGAAAGATGGCCGGCGCGAGCGATTCGAACGGCAGAAAATTTTGCAGGGATTGCTGAAGGCTTGTGAAAAGCGGCCGGTGGCGACGCCGAAGCTCGAAGCGATTGTGGATGAGATTGAAGCAGTCGTGCATGAAGCGACGGAGCGCGAGCTGACGACGACGGAAATCGGGGAAATGATCATGCACCGATTGAAGAAGCTGGACAAAGTGGCGTACGTCCGATTTGCGAGCGTGTATATGGATTTCAAGGACGTGCAGGAGTTCATGTCCGAGCTGAAGGGATTGTTGAAGGATAAAACCAAGAAATAAATCGAGGGCCCAGATGATGAAAATGCGAATTGCGATTCCTTGTGTCGCGATGGGTGCTGCGGCATGTTTGATGCTCGGCGCGCTGGCGGCGCCGAAGCCGAAAATCGAGTCGAAGAAGATTCGCGAATTTGTGAAATATCTGTCGAGCGATGCGTTGGAAGGGCGCGGTACGGGTCAAAAAGGCGGCGACGCGGCGGCGGATTGGATTGCGAAGCAGTTCGAATCGTTTGGATTGAAACCGGGCGGAGAAAAGGGAACGTTTTTTCAGGAAGTGCCGATGGTCGGCGTGAAGACGCGCGCGGAGAGTACGTTTGCGTTTGCGCCGGCGAACGGTGCCGAAATTCCATTGAAGTATGCGGACGAGATCGTGACGAACAACGAGGCGCAAGAAGAGAAAGCGGAAATTGATGCGCCGATTGTGTTTGTGGGATTCGGAATTACGGCGCCGGAATATCAGTGGGACGACTACAAAGGCGTGGATTTGAAAGGCAAAGTCGCGCTGCTGTTTGTGAATGAGCCGGAATCGAATGATGAGAAGTTTTTCAAGGGAAAGGCCCTCACATATTACGGGCGGTGGACGTACAAGTATGAAGAGACGGCGCGGCATGGCGCGGTGGCGACGCTGATCATTCATCGTACGGATTTGGCGAGTTACGCCTGGGAAGTGGTGCGCAATTCGTGGGGGACGGAGCGATCTTATTTGCGGCGCGATGGAACGCCGAAGCTGGAAGCGGCGTCGTGGATTCAGTTGGATGTGGCGAAGAAGCTGGTTGGGTTTGCGGGCTTGAATTTGGATGAACTGTACAAGCAAGCGCAAACGCGGGAATTCAAACCAATCGAATTGCCGGTACATTTAAAAGCGCACCTTGCGAGCGAACTGAGGCCGTTTGTCTCACGCAATGTGGTCGCGAAGCTGGAAGGCTCCGACGCGAAGCTGAAAGACGAAGCGATTTTGTACACGGCGCATTACGACCATTTCGGGATTGATCCCTCGCTGAAGGGCGATCAGATTTATAACGGCGCGGTGGACAATGCGACGGGCTGCGGAATTTTGCTGGAGATGGCGCGGGTTTGGGCGAAGTCGCCGGCACCGGCAAGGTCGATTTTATTTGCGGCGGTAACAGCGGAAGAGCAAGGCTTGCTTGGCTCGGAATATTTTGGAAAGCATCCGACGATTCCGGCGAGCAAGATTTCGCTGGATTTGAATTACGACGCGCTGGCGCCGCTCGGCGAACCGGAAGAAGTGGAAGTGAGCGGGGCGGAGCGCACGACGTTTTATCCGACGGTGGAAGCCGAAGCGAAGGAATTCCATCTAACGATAAAGTCGGACGCGCAGCCGCGAGCGGGGCATTATTACCGGTCGGATCATTTTAGTTTGGCGCGTGTGGGAATTCCTTCGTTTTCGATTAGCGAGGGGATGAAGTTTAAGGGGCACGACACAGCGTGGGGCGAGGCGCAGGCCAAAGATTATGTCGATCACAACTATCACAAAGTGACGGACGAATTTCGCGAGAGCTGGAAGTTTGATGGACTGGCGAAAATGACGCAGTTTGGATTTGAGCTTGGGCGCTTGGCAGCGAATCAGCCCACGTTGGTCGAATGGCAGAAGGGCGACGAGTTTGAAGCGGCGCGCCTTGGAAACCAAAGATAGAAGTCAGGAAAGCTTCAATCCGTCTGGCACCATCGGCAGCGAGCGGAGTCGGACGCTGGTCGCGTCGAAGATGGCATTACCGATGGCGGGCGCGACGCCAACAATGGGAGTTTCGCCCGCTCCCGCAGAGGGAATGTCTTTGCGGTCAACAAGGACCGTTTCGATTGCGGGAACATCTTTGAAACGCGGAACACGATATTTAGAAAATGCTGCGTTCAGGATGCGGCCGTCTTCGAATTCGATGGTTTCGAAAAGCGCTCCGCCAAGGCCCATGATGTTTGAGCCTTCGACCTGGTTGCGAAGGCCGTCCGGATTGACGATTGCTCCGCATTCGAACGCGGTGACGACGCGGACGACTCGAACTGAACCAGTGCTCTTATCCACCGCAACTTCCGCGCACGTAGCGACGTAGCCGCCCTTTTCGACGCCGCCAGCGATCCCGAAGCCTTGTCCTGAAGACTTTTTGGCTGCGGGCCAGCCGAATTTCTTCGCAGCTGCTTCAAATACGGCGCGAAGGCGATCGTCCTTCAGATTTTTCAAGCGGAATTCCAATGGATCGATTTTCGCCTGATGTGCCAGCTCGTCCATGAAGGATTCGCGAGCAAAATGATTTGCGGTTGCGGCGAGTCCGCGATAGGAGCCCTGGCGCAGGGGGTATTTCGTCGGTTGGAATTTTTCCGTGCGAACTTCAATCGCGTAGGGCGAGTTTAAGCCCGATCCGCCGGAATTGAAGTTTGTAAATTCCCAAAATTCGAGCTTTCCATCCGAGCCGACCGCGGCGCGAATATCAATGACCCCTGCCGGGCGAAAATACGCCCAAGTGAACTCCTCTTTGCGTGTCCAGATGACCTTCACAGGCTTCTTGGCCGCGCGAGCGAGGCGCGCGGCCTCGATGGCTGTTTCACCGGTGTGCTTGCCACCGTAGCCGGAGCCGGTGTCCGGCATGAGGACGTGCACATTTTCTTGCGGTATGTGAAACGCGGAAGCGAGTTCTTCGCGGACGCCGAACGGGCGTTGTGTGCCGGTCCAGACGGTGAGCTTGTCTGCATCCCACTCCGCAAGCGCGGCGCGTGGCTCGAGAGGAGTGTGGGCAATGTAGGCCACCGTGTAAGTGGCACTGTGTTGTTGGGAGCCTCCGCCAATTTTCGCCGGGGAGTTTTGAGGAGGCAAAGCGGTTTTGTTTTCGCGCGCTTCTGGATTTTTTCGCAAATAATCAAAGACGGTTTTGCTCGAAGGCTGAGGTTCCGCGTCCCATTCCGTTTTGATTGCCGCGGCGGCGCGCGTTGCAAGCTCTTCACTCGGCGCTGCGACGCCAATGAATTCGCCATCTCGAACGACGACAACTCCCGGCATTTTTTCAGCGACCGAGCTGTCGGCGGAAGTCAGCTTCGCTTGGAATTTCGAGGCACGAACGACTTTGCCATAAAGCATCCCGGGGCGCTTTTGGTCTGAAGGGAACTTGTGCGCACCCGTTACAAAGTCGCGGCCGTCCACTTTCGCGAGCGGCTTGCCGGCGATCTTCCAATCTGTCGGCGGAAGCAAAGGATCCTGGTCAGGAATAAGTTGCGCGAACTCGCGCCCTTTCAATAATTCACCGTAAGTGGCGGAACTCTTCGAAGCTGGGTCGGTGATTTTTCCGTTCGCTGCTACGAGACGATTTACTTCAACGTTCCAAATTTTGGCCGCGATGTCTTTCAATAGATCGCAAGCAGTGGCTGAGACTTTGCGGAGCTGTAGATTCATAGTGGGCGTCGTGCGGCTGCCGAAAGTGCCCATATCGAAAGGAGTAAGCAGCGTATCGCCCATGATCATTTCGATTTGGGCAACGGGGACGTGAAGCTCTTCCGCGACCGCTTGTGTGAGCGACGTTCGAATGTTCTGCCCAACTTCGACTTTGCCCGTGAAGACCGTAACTTTTCCGTCTTCTCCGATGTGCAGCCACGCGCCGATTTCCTTAGGCAACGATTCGTTGCGATGCTGTTCCCTACCGGATTCCTGTAACGCGGTAGCTTTTGGAGTCGCGCAAAGAACTAGCGCGCCCGCGCCAAGAAACTTGAAAAGATCTCTGCGGGTCAGCTCGAAGACATAGGCGCGAGCCTCTCGGAACTCGTAACGCTCCGGCTCGATGGAAAGCGGAACGCTTGCGTGCTCGTTCATGGCGTTCCTCCTTTCATCGTGCGCGCGGCGCGCTGGACAGCGGCAATGATGCGCGGATGCGTGCCGCAGCGGCAAATGTTGCCCTCAAGTGCGTCCTTGATTTTGCTTTGGGTCGGATTGGCATCCGTTCGCAACAGCCCCACCGCCGACATAATCATTCCAGAGGTGCAGTACGCGCACTGCATGGCTTCTTCCGCGAGAAAAGCTTCCTGCACCGGATGCAGATGGCCATCCTTGGCCAGTCCTTCGATGGTCGTGATGGATTTCCCGTCGCCGTCGCCAAGCGGAGTTAGGCAGGAGCGGCGAGGCACGCCGTCGATGAGAACAGTGCACGCACCGCACTGGCCTTCGCCACAGCCATACTTGGTACCGGTAAGATCAAGTTGTTCGCGGAGAACCGAGAGAAGGGAAGATTGTGAATCGGCGTCCACCTTTCGCGCGACGCCGTTGACGAGCAAGCTACTCACTCTTGCCATAAAGCCTCGTTGCGCCCCTGGAGGAGCCTTTGAGACTCGTGATCCGGCTCCGCGCGCTTCTAGAGCTTGTCGTTTGAGATTACACCTTTGTTTTCCGCAAGGCAGCAGGAAACATTTCTTCAAAATTTGAAAATGGCGCCAACAGAAAAAGTTATCGCGGCCAAACGCCGGCGGTGAATGTCTTTAGTGTCTTGAAACCGAGTTGTTCGTAGAGGCGAACGGCCGTGCGATTTTCCGCAGTGACGGTCAAGGTTAATTCTTGAAATTTCAGTCCGCGAAGGGCGTCGGCTGCCGTAAGCATGAGCGCGCGCCCGAGTCCGTGGCCCTGATGGCCGGGCAGGACGCAGACCTGCGTAGTGTGTCCAACGCCGGGAGAAACTTCGCTTGTGAGCACCGCACCAACCAGATCGTCGCTCCCCGGATAGTGCAGGACGAAAGAGGCGCTGAGAACAAATTGGCCGCACCCCGGAAGTAAAATAATATTCTTGAGGAAACGCAGTGCGCCGGCTTTGCTGCGGTACTGGTCATTGATGTCGCCATCTACGTGATTTGCATACGCCAAATAAATCAATTTTGCGCACGGGTCAAAATAACGGTCGTGCCAGCGGGAGAAGCGCAAGCCGGTGGTTGCGGAAATGCGGAACTCGGTCGGTTTGTGCAAATCGAGCAGCATGAATTGCCGCGTGTAGAGGTGAAAGCCTTGTTCGGTAAGGGGATGATCCACAGGCCCACCAAAGGGCATGAGCTGTGCTTCGATGCGCGTCACTTGTGGGATCGCCCGCATGGAAAAGAGCATCTCCTCGAGCATGCGGCGCGCAATTGCGCTTTGATCGAAGCGCGGGGAGGCGTACAGCCCGCCGATCAAACCCTTTTGCTCTTCCAGAACATAAAACGCATAACCTGCTGCCGTGCCGTTTTCATAGGCAACGCAGCCGGAAAGCGCGTGAGCTTCGAGGAAACGCTTGATCAGTTCGAGCGCGCCGCGGTAGTCCCAATGCAGTTCATCGCGCCAGTGAACAGCCTCTTCATCGAGAAGCGGCTCAATTTGGCGCACAGTCGTCTGGCGGAGGTCAACAATGTTCATGGAAAAGGAGAAGCGCCCCAGACCCCGAAAAGCTCTGTTCGGCTACGCTCCAATCATATCCGATAAGCCGGAAAAAGCAGGCGGGGAGAGTAACTCGAGAGGCGTAGTGACCAGCACGATATAAATGCGACACACGAGAGCAAACACGCCGCGAGCGGAAATTCCGCGTGTGTTAGTCTGCAAGGGAAGCAAACAAATGCAGAAAGAGTTCGATTCGGCGGCGTAAGCCGTACCCAGAGCGGCCAGAGCGCGCATGTCCATCCTCTATGAATTGAGATATCCCACGAAGTGGTACACGAAGTTGTTAACGGCCGTCGTTGCCCTTGCGTTTTTTGTCGGCCTGGCGACGCTGGCGATTGCCGGTTTTCTCGTCTACCGCATCGTAAAGCCGCAGCGCGCAACTTCGGAAATCAACATGAACACCTTTCCCGGCAGGCCCGATGCGGTGCAGTTTTCCGTGGCCGGTCTGGGGACCCGCGAGGGCTGGTTCTTCCCGGGGTTGCGTGGCGCGCCGACGATTATTCTTTGCCACGGGTATGAATCGAGCCGGAGCGAATTGCTCACCCTGGTTTCGGCCCTGCAGGATCACCAATACAACGTTTTTGTTTTCGATTTCGCCGCACACGGGGCGAATCCCGGCATGACTACCTTTGGGTACAAGGAAGCGGAAGAAGTGCGTGCTGCAATCGATACGCTCGCAGCCCGGACGGATGTGGACGCGACGAGTTTTGGGCTTTGGGGGTACAACCTTGGCGCATATGCCGCGGTGCGGGAAGCGGAAACCGACAAGCGGGTGCGAGCGCTGGTGCTGGATTCCGTTTATGACGAACCGCAACAGATGGTGAAAGTGGAGGTAGGCAACACGGGGCTTGGATCATTTCCATTTATGATGCGCTCGGCGCAATTGAGCTTTGAATGGCTGAATTATCAGTACAAGCAGGACCCGCCGCTTTCGAAACGTTTGGCCGCGCTGAAAGGCGTGCCAAAACTTTTCATTGAAGCGAACGACGAACCGGAGCTGGCGGAGCTGACGCGCGACTTGTTTGTGAAGGCACCGGAACCGCGTGAGCAGGCGATCATCCAGCACGGAAATTTTGTGGCGCTGGCGGATAATGACAAGCGCGCCTACGAAGATCGCGTCGTCACGTATTTTCTAATGCATTTGCCTGCGACCAGGGGCCCCGTCCGCTGAATGGGGCTTTACTACCCAAATGAACCATCCTTTTGCATTCGGTCCCAGAACTATGGTCGAGCAATCATTTCCGGCAGGAACGTAGTCCGCACATGGCCGATTTAACCCGGAGAGAACGTACGTCTCACCGTTGACTGTAGTTCCATCCCAATTTTGTAGCTCGCGATGCATGTAGAAGCTGAGACCATACAGGTAATCGCGCGTCATGTGCCGGATAACCAGTTTTTCGCCCGGAATCGCATGGGTCCGGAGTTCTTGTGCGAGGTTTCGCGTCGAGGGGTCGTTCAAGAACGAATGCGGAAGAATTAGCGCGGCGAATAGCGATGGCAAGAGTGCGAAACCGCCGGCGGCGAACTGGATTGCCTGCGAAGTTTTGGGCTCAAGTCGAAATAGGAACGCCACAGCCATCGCAAGATTGACTAAGGCGATGCCCAGTAATATCGCCTCATAACTTGTCACAATATCCGGCCTGAACCGAGAAAGTTCATGAAGTGCGAGGCTCAGCGGGAATAATGCCAACAGAAGTATCGTGCCAAAGATGCCGACGGTGAAGCCGAGCGCCTTTTTTGACGCAGAAGCTGCGATTGTACGGCTCAAGAGCAACGCGATAGCCGGCAAAGAAGGAAGCACGTATCCTGGCAATTTCGATTTAGAGGCTGAAAAGAATGCGAGGCAAAACAGCACCCACGTGAGAAAGAATACAGTGCGTGGTGAAAGCACGCGACCGGCATTGACGCGACGCGATCCTTGGACAGTCGACCAGAGGAGCGCGGCGCTCCACGGCAAGAAAGCAATGAGAACAACCGGAACGTAGTACCAGAACGGTTGAATGTGTTGAAATTCCGGAGTGAGGTAGCGCTTAAAATTATGTTCGATGATGAAGACGCGGAAGAAATCAGGATTGCGGCGCGAGCAAAGGATGTACCAGGGCAAGGCAGTTGCGCAAAAGGAGGCGATAACGATGGGATGAAGCAGGCGAAACGCGTCCCGCCATTTCTTTGTGAGGAGCGCCCAGAAGAAAACCGCGCCGCCACAAAGGATGATTGCCGCTGGGCCTTTGGCGAGCACAGCGAGTCCCAGAAAAAATCCGAAGAGCAGAAGTGCGGGCCAGGGGGTATGCGGGAGAATCGGCGTGTTTTCATTTCGCGTTAAGCGGAGCACGACGGCAGCGAAGACCATCGCGATTGTGAGCATTGCGCTGAATGGCATGTCGGTTGCGGCTGCGTGCGAGAAACCGATCATACCGACGCTTGTTGGCAGCAGAAGCAAAAGCCAACGCGCGGTTTCCGCTCCGTAAACGCGCCAGGCGAGCCAAGCGAGGGCCAACGTTGCGAACAAAGCGCAAAGTGCGCTGGGCAAGCGCGCAGCGGCTTCGCTGACGCCAAAAAGTTTGAAGCTTGCGCCGGCCATCCAGTAGTAAAGCACCGGCTTTTCGAACCACGGCCTGCCATACAGGCGTGGCGCGATCCAGTCGCCGCTTTCCGCCATGTCGCGCGCGATCCACGCGTAGCGCGGTTCATCTGGTCCGACAAATCCGATTACGCCAAGGTTACTGAAGTAGCAGACTGCAAGCGTGACGGCAACGAGTACGCACCAGCCGATGCGCGCTCCCATACCCATTTTCGTGCCTGAAGTTGTCGCTGCGTCTTCGTTCGCCATTCGAGGATTTGCCCGTAGCCTGCTTTACTTTCGGTCGTAATCTTCTAGCATAATGACACACGATGAAGGAATGGTTCGGATTCGCAGCCGCCTGGGTGCTTTTGAAATTTCTTGGCGTGCCTCCGCGTCCGCTTGCACGAGGAATCGCAGCAGTAACGGTGCGAACAATGCTCGCGATGCTTCCGAAATTGCGGCGTGTCGCCCTATTTAATTTGCGACTGGCGTTTCCGGACTGGAATGACGAACGGCGACAAGAGGCGATTCGTAGCATGAGTCGTTATCTCGGCTGGCAGGCGGTCGAATTCGCGCGCTTTCCTCAATACAATCGCGGCAACATCGAGCAAATCATCGAAATCGAAGGGCACGAAAATTTTCTAGAAGCGCAACGACGCGGAAAAGGCGTGCTCATCCTCACCGGGCACATCGGCGCGTGGGAGGTATCCTCGTTTGCGCACGCCGTCTATGGCTACCCCATGCACTTTATGGCGCGGCCGCTCGACAACGCGCGGCTCGATGCTTTCGTCAATCGCTATCGCTGCTTGAGCGGAAGCCGGCCAATTTACAAGAATGAATCCGCGCGCGTTGTGCTGAAAACGCTTAACAACGCGGGCATCGTTGGCATCCTTGCCGACCAGAACACGCTGCCAGAAGAAGGAGCGTTCATCGAATTTTTTGGAAAGACTGCATGCACGACAACCGGCATCGCGCGCCTCGCGCTGCACACTGGCGCGGCCGTTGTGCCCGGCTATGCGTATTGGGACGCGGCTTCGCGTAAGTACAAATTGCGTTTCGAGCCGGCAGTTGGAATTGTCGAAACCGGCGACACGGAACGGGATATTCTCGAAAACACGCAGCGCTTTGCGAAAATCACCGAGAACATTATTCGAGAATTTCCCGATCAGTGGGTGTGGGTGCACGCGCGGTGGAAAACACGGCCGAAGGGCGAGCCACCGCTTTACGATTTTTTGTGAGGATTCAAATGATTCGAACTGCACAAGAACTGGCGGAAATACTTGGTGTAGCGCTCGAAGGCGACGGCAGCGTGGAGTTGCAAAGCGTTGCCGCGCCGGAGCGAGCCGGGGCACGCGATTTGATTTACGTGGATGCGGCCAAGCACGCCGACCGGGCGGTTGCGAGCGCCGCGCGCGTCGTCGTCGCACAGCAGGGAATTGCGCTACCGGGCAAAACAGTGCTTCGCTGCAAAGAGGCGAAATATGCTTTTGCAAAAGCCGCGGCGATTCTTCTTGGACAGGTACCGATAGCGCGCGGCGTGCATCCCACTGCGATCATTGCGCCGCTCGCGCGGGTTCATACAACGGCATCCGTCGGTCCATACGCGGTCATCGCAGGAGACACACACGTCGGCGAAGGAACGGAAATCGGCGCGCACTGCGTGATTGGCTCAGGCTGCTGGATTGGCGACCACTGCCGCATGCATCCCCGCGTGACGCTTTACGCCGGCGTGCGCATCGGGCATCGCGTGGAAATTCATTCCGGCGCGGTGATTGGCGCGGACGGTTTTGGCTACGCGCACGGCGAAGGGCATTACATAAAATTTCCGCAAGCGGGCATCGTGGAAATTGGCGACGACGTAGAGATTGGTGCAAACGCGACAATTGACCGAGGGTCGCTCGATGACACGCGCATCGCGGAAGGCGTGAAGCTGGACAATCTCGTCCATGTGGGCCATAACGTGAAGATTGGAGCGCACACGGTGATTGCCGCGCAGACGGGCGTTTCCGGCTCGAGCGTCATCGGCGACCATGTGATCGTCGGCGGGCAGGTTGGCATCGCGGATCACTGCACACTGGAAAGCGGCTCTGTCGCCGGAGCGCAGGCCGGCATTCCAACGGGGAAAACAATTCGCGGAGGCCAAACGGTTTGGGGAACGCCGGCTCGCGAAATTGGCAGGTTCAAGGAAATATATGTTTGGTATGCGCGGCTTCCGGAACTCGCCGAGCGCATCAAAGAGTTAGAGGCAAGAATTGGCAAGAGCTGAACAAGCAGAATCGCTTGCGTATCGCGTGATCGTCGTCGGCGGCCACACACGCAGTATCGGCAAAACGCAACTTGTTTGCGACTTGATTGCCGCGCTGCCTGAAGCGCAGTTTATCGCTGGGAAAATCACCCAATACGGCCACGGAGTTTGCGCGCAAAACGGCGAGCACTGCGGCTGCGCGCCGGACGAACATTCCAGCGCATTTAATTGGGAAACCGCGGCAAGCAGCGGAACCGACAGCGCAAGATTCCTCGTTGCCGGCGCGCGCCGTGCGTTTTGGCTCCGCACAAAGCAGGGCTATCTCGCCGAAGGCATGCCGCTTCTTCGCAAAGCCTTACGTGAGGCTGGGAACGAAAACAACAACTCTCTCAACCTAATTATCGAAAGCAATTCGCTCCTGCAATTCCTGAAACCGTCTGTTTACCTCGCCGTGCTCGACCCGGACAAGCAGGATTTCAAGCCCACGGCCCAATCGTTCTTGGATCGTGCCGACGTTTTTGTGCTGCGGCACGACCTTGACGATGCGGCTCAGTCTTGGCAGCAAATTCCTCCAAAGCTCCTTCACGCAAAACAAACATTCCTGCAAAAGGAACATGAAACCGTTCCCGAGCCTCTTCTGTCTCTGGTTCGACGCGCCCTGTCCCAATCTCCCGCCGTGCGCATCTAAACTCTTGCGATGCATCAGCAAATCTTGAGCATTGACCGCTTGTGGAAAGACGGCGATAATCAAGAGGTACCGATCCAGGCAGGTATTTTGGCCCTACCCGCGTCGTATCTGTCTGTAAATAAGTGGGTTACGGGTTGTATAGCCGGAGGGGTCCGGCACCTTATTGCAGTTCGCTCTGGGGGAGCAGCATGGCTTCTGTGGTTCGCATGGGTGAGGAGTTTCCCGCAGCTCCAGCGCCTTTGCCTTGGCGCCAGCAGGAATGGGCGGAAAAACTCCCGGAATCGATTGAGCGTGGCGCCGAGCATTTAATTTCGCTGCAGGCCGACGAAGGCTACTGGGTCGGCGAACTCGAAGCCGATTCGACGCTCGAATCCGACTACATCTATTACCTCAACGTTCTCGGCAAAGCCGATCCCGTTCGCATCGCAAAGCTCGCCAACTACGTTCGCCGCAGGCAGCTTCCTGACGGCGGCTGGAACATTTATCCCGGCGGACCTTCGGAACTCAACGCAACATGCAAAGCGTACTTTGCGCTGAAACTCGCGGGTGATAGCGCAAATTCCCCTCAACTCGCGAAAGCGCGCGCCGTGATTCATCGTCTCGGCGGACTCGAGCGCACGAATTCGTATGTCCGCTTTTATTTGGCTCTGGTCGGTGCCGTCGGCTGGGATCTCGTGCCATCTATTCCGCCGGAGATGATGCTCCTGCCGAACTGGTTCGCGATGAACATTTACGAGATGTCTTCTTGGACTCGCGGCATCGTCATTCCCATGACGATTCTTTCCGCACTGCGCCCAGACTGGCGAGTTCCGGAGAGCGCTCACGTCGACGAATTGTTTAAAGACCCCACGCACAAAACCGCCGCATTTGACTGGAGCGATCGGCTGATTTCGTGGAGAAATTTTTTCCTGGCACTCGACCGCGGCTTCAAACTCTACGAGAAACTGCCATGGAAGCCGCTGCGCCAGCGCGCGTTGCGCGAAGCCAAGCAGTGGATGCTCGATCACATGGAGCGCTCGGAAGGCGTCGCGGCGATTTATCCCGCGATGATGAACTCGATTTTTGCCCTGGTGGCGCTCGGCCATGGACCGGACGATCCGCTCACTTGGCGAGAAATCAAGGAATTTTCGAAATTTGAAATCGAGGAAGAAGACACGATTCGTATGCAACCCTGTGTCTCCCCGATTTGGGACACCTGCATTGCTATGGTTGCGCTGGAAGAAGCTGGAGTCGCGCCGGAACACCCCTCGCTCGTCAAAGCCGCGGACTGGATTCTCTCCAAGCAGATTCTCGGCGGCGGCGATTGGCAAGTCAAAAACAAAGACGCCGAACCGGGCGGCTGGGCTTTCGAGTTTCGCAACGACCACTATCCGGATGTGGATGACACGGCGTTCATTCTCATGGCATTGCAGCGCGTAAAATTTCCTGACGAAGCGCGCATGGAAGCCGCAACTCGCCGCGGCGTGCAATGGCTGCTGAGCATGCAGAATCGCGACGGCGGCTGGGCTGCGTTTGACCGCGACAACGACAGCAAATTTCTTTGCAACATTCCGTTTGCCGATCACAACGCGATGATTGATCCTTCGACGGCTGACGTGACCGCGCGTGTAATGGAATGTCTTGGCCGCTTCGGCTGGCCTGCGGAACATCCGGCGATTCAGCGCGGCTTGCAATTCTTGCTGAAGGATCAATGCGAGGATGGCTCCTGGTTTGGCCGCTGGGGAGTGAACTATGTTTACGGCACGAGCGGCGTGCTTCGCGCACTCGAAACCGTTTCGCTGAACGCGAAAGAATATTGCAAGCGCGCTGTGAACTGGCTCAAGAGCGTGCAAAAGCCCGACGGAAGCTTCGGCGAATCGTTGCGTAGCTACGACGAACCGAAGACAAAAGGGCAGGGGAATAGCACGGCTTCTCAGACGGCTTGGGGGCTCATCGGCCTTCTCGCCGCGGCAGACCCAGGCGATCCCGCAATCGCGAAAGCGGCCGCTTATCTCGTGCAGCAGCAGAACGAAGACGGCTCCTGGAGCGAATCTGAGTTCACAGGCACCGGCTTCCCCTGCGTGTTTTATTTGAAATATCACCTCTACCGCAATTCGTTCCCCGTCTACGCGCTTGCACGATTCCACAATCAGGCGCGCCAGGCCGACGAATTTAGCGCGTTTCGATTCCGGCCGGAAGAGTTCCGGCTGCGCAGCGGGTTTTAAGAGCGACGAATGCGGTTTCCCTTACGGCTCAGCGCCGCGCTACTCAAAACAAAACTCTCCACACTCCTAGCCGGTTCGTCGCCGATTTTTCATGTGACTCCCGGCGAAAATGGCCTTGCTCGCGTAAAAAGTACAAGTGCTCCGATCGTGTGGATCGGTGGAGAGGAATCACTTCTTCATCCCGAAATCGGCCGCCTCGCGAATGATCTTTTGGAAGAGGGCCGCCACGTTTTTCTGCATACCGATGGCTACAGTCTCCGTCAGCGCATCCACGCCTTTCGTCCGGGTTCCCGTCTGTTTCTTACACTGCAATTTGCGGGTCTCGAAGAGGCGCACAACCGAGCGATTGGGCGTCCGGACGCGTTTCGCCGTTCGCTCGAAGGAATCCGCGCGGCAAAACTTTCAGGCTTCCTCGTCGCCGCGCACGTTACGGTTACGTCCGAAACGGACCCTTGCGAAATCGGCGAGCTTATCGAATGTCTCGACAGCAAGGATGTTGACGGCTTCATCGTATCGAGCGTCGGCCAGACCGCGACTGTTCAAAATGCAGCACTTTCTGAAATTCTTGCCGATGCCCGCGCGATGATCCGCTGCAGCCGCTGGGAAAACTTTTCGCGCCTTCTGGAAGATTCCTACTCCGGCGCCGTTCCTGTTCGCGCACCAGAGAAAGTGCCTGCTCCCGGCGAAGGCGCCTACGAGGAAGGCGACTAGGCCATGACGACGCTCGTAACCGGTGCTTCGGGCTTTCTCGGCAGCCATGTTGCGCGGCAACTGGTCGCGCGTGGCGAAAAGGTTCGCGTACTTTTGCGTGCCTCGAGCAACAACCGTGCGATCGCCGACCTTCCACTCGAATATGTAACCGGCGATCTTCGCGATTCCGCTTCTCTCGCTCGCGCTCTTGCGGGCGTGACGCGAGTCTTTCATGTTGCAGCCGATTATCGCCTCTGGGCAAAACACAAACAGGATATTTACGATTCGAACGTCGGCGGCACCAAGAACTTGCTCGAAGCCGCGAAGCGGGCAAACGTCGCGCAATTCATCTACACGAGCACCGTCGCGACGATTGCAGTAGATCGTCCAGAGCATCCGAATGAATTCACGGACGCGAAGCTCGGGGAAATGGTCGGCCACTACAAACGCTCAAAATGGCAAGCGGAAAGGGAAGTGCTCGACGCAGCGAAGCAAGGCTTTGCCGCAATCATCGCGATGCCGACAACGCCTGTCGGCCCATGGGACTGGAAACCCACGCCCACCGGAAAAATCATTCTCGATTTTCTCAACGGTAAGATGCCGGGCTACGTTGAAACAGGTCTGAATTTCGTCGGCGTGGAAGAATGCGCCGCCGGTCATCTTCTTGTTGCAGACAAAGGCAGGATCGGCGAACGCTATCTTCTCGGCGCTGAGAATCTCACGCTCAAGCAAGTCCTGGATACGCTCGCGCGAATCACCGGTTTGCCGACGCCGAAACTCAAAATCCCGCACAGCCTTGCATTAGGTGTAGCCTATGCAGAGACGGCGTTTTCACGCTTGCTTGGCCGCGAGCCGCAAATTCCCGTCGAAGGCGTGAAAATTGCCCGGCACATGATGTTCGTGAACACCACACGCGCGCAGAAGGACCTTGGCTTCCAGCCCGGCTCAGTCGCAGCCGCGTTCGAGCGCGCCGTCCGCTGGTACCAAGAAAATGGCTACGTGACGCCGCGTCGCGCCAAAAAAATCGCAGCCGCCCGCGCCGCATGATATGCGCATCCTGGTTACATTTGCCGTCGAAGCCGAATTCGCCCCCTGGCAAAGAATTGCCAGGCTGCAAGCGGTCGATCCTCTCAAAAGCAAGAAGTTTGGGTTTGGCTCGCGTGACATTTATGAAGGAACGGTTGCAGGTGCGACCGTTCGCGTATTGATTACCGGAATGGGTTGGTGGAACGCGCGACGAGCAGTTGAAATGTCTTACGAATCCTTCTTGCCTGAAGTTTGCATCTCCACGGGGTTCGCCGGTAGTTTGAGGCCGGAATATCAGCCGGGAGATATCTTGGTGGCTCGCGAGATTAAAGAAATCAGAGGCTCCCGGTCAATGCCTTCGGACCCTGAACTCGTCGAACTTGCGATTGCCCAAGGCGCTCGAGCGGTGGATCGGTTTCTCGGCTCCAAGCGCATTATACGTGACGCGCAAGAAAAACGGCGCATAGGTGTTTCGGGATCTGCGGTTGAAATGGAGAGTTTTCGTGTGATAGCGGCGGCTTTTGGACGAGGCATTCCAGCAGTTGCGGTTCGTGGGATTAGTGACGCCTACGATGTCAGTTTGCCGTACGATTTTCAAAAAGCGGCTGATCGCAATGGGAAATTGCGCATTCCTTTGTTGCTGGGGCAGATAGCGCGGCGACCGAAAGGTTTGCCTGGTCTAATTCAGTTGGGGAGAGACAGTCGCCACACGGCTGTGAAAATTGCAAACTTCCTTAGTGAATTTGTTGGCGCGATCACGAAGGTTCGAGCTTCCGAAAAGTCAGCGCAGGTGGCCGTTTGATGAGCGTCACAAAAGCCATTTCTGAATCGCTCAACAACCTGCACCCCATTCCCAAAACCATGCGCGCTGGCGTCTATCGCGAAAAGGGAATCGTTCGCGTCGAAGAAGTCCCCGTTCCCGAAGTTGGCGCCCACGAAGTCCTCATTAAAGTCGCTGCCTGCGGCATCTGCGGCACGGACATTAAGAAAATCTTCCAGCGCTACGTCGAACCGCCGCAAATTCTTGGTCACGAACTGGCAGGCCCCGTCGTTGCCGTCGGCCCGGGCATAAAAAAATTCAAGCCAGGCGATCGCGTGATGAGCTTTCATCACATCCCGTGCGGCACCTGTTTCTTCTGCGAACGCCGCTCTTTCTCGCAATGCAAGCAATACAAATCCACCGGCCTCACTGCAGGATTCACTCCCAACGGCGGCGGCTTCGCCGAATACGTCAAAGCCATGCCCTGGGTCGCCGAACGCGGCATCGTCCGTTTACCCGACAACGTCTCCTTTGAAGAAGGCACCTTTATCGAGCCCATCAACACGATTTACAAGGCCGTGCAAAAAGCCCGCATCGCTCCCGGCGAAAATGTTCTCGTCGCTGGCTGCGGCCCCATCGGGCTCCAACTCCTCATGGTCGCCAAACTCTTCGGCGCTCGCCTCCTGACCAGCGATCCCATGCCCGAGCGCCGCGCCAAAAGCCTCAGTTTGGGAGCCGACGAGTCTTTTGACCCCAGCGGTGGTAAGCTTGTGCAACAGGTCAAGGCCCGAACGGAGGGCCGGGGCGTGGATGCGGTGTTGGTCGCAGTAGCGCATCCAGCCGTCGTGGAAGAGTCTCTCGCGGCGGCCAGACCCGGTGGACGCGTACTTCTGTTCGCGGCAAACGATCCGGTCACCCGGATCGAATTTCCCGCGGCGGCGGTTGGGATCGACGAAAAAGAGATTCTTGGCAGCTACAGCGCTGCCGTGGACATCCAAGAGGATGCAGCGGCGCTGGTGCTGCAAAAGAAACTCCCTGTGATGGAAATCGTCACTCATCGTTTTCCGCTGGATAATATTCAGGAAGCGCTCGAGCTGGCGGCTCGTCCCACGGCGCAGTCGCTGAAAATCTTGATCACGCACACATGAAGAGTTCAACCACAAAAAAGCTGGAAGCTGCGTTTGACGAAGTCGTCGCCATAGCGCGCCGCGTCCTGCCGCAAAAAATGACCGCCGCAGTTCTTTACGGCAGCGAGGATTTGCGCATCGAGCAGGTGGATGTGCCGAGCGTCGCCGCGGACGAAGTTCTGTTGCGCGTGCGCCTCGCGCTCACCGATGGCACCGACCTCAAAGTTTGGAAGCGCGGTTACCACGCAAAAATGATTCAGCCGCCCGCTGTGTTCGGCCACGAAGTCGTCGGCGACATCGTTTCCGTTGGCAAGCGCGTAGATCAGAAGTGGCGTCTCGGCACGCGCGTCATCGCCGCGAATTCCGCGCCCTGTTTGCGCTGCTATCACTGCCGCCGCGGCCAGGAAAATCTTTGCGAGGATTTGCTCTTCAACAACGGAGCCTACGCCGAATACATGCGCATCCCCGGCCGTATCGTCATGGAGAACATGCTCGAAGTGCCTCACTCCGTGGACGATCAAAGCGCCGCCCTGGTTGAGCCGCTCGCTTGCGTCCTGCGCGGGATTCACGAAATGGAATTGCGCACTGGTGACACGGCCGTCGTCATCGGCTGCGGCCCGATCGGGCTGAAATTCGTCCGTATGCTCACGCGCCGTGGCGTTCGCGTGATTGCACTCGCGCGCCGCGCCGCGCCGCTCGACGTCGCCCGCCGGCTCGGTGCTATCGCCACCATCAATGTCACCGAAACGAAAGACGTCGCCGCTGCCGTCAAAGCGCTCACCGACGAAACCCGCGGTGCCGATGCCGTCGTTGAAGCCGCAGGCAATCCCGCTGCGTGGGAAATGGCTCTGTCCATGGTTCGTCGCGGAGGAGTCGTAAATTTCTTCAGCGGTTTGCCTAGCGGTACAAAAGTCGAAATCGAGCCCGCGCAAATTCACTATTCGGAAATTCGCCTCATATCGCCTTTCCATCACACGCCTCGCTTCATCCGCGAAGCGCTCGAAGCAGTCAAGCGCGGCGATATTTCCGCGCAGGACTTCGTCACCGAAGAAATCAGCTTGTCCGATCTGCCACAAGCCTTCGAACGCATGAAAGCCCGCAGCGGCGAAATCAAAGTCGCCGTTCGGCCTTGATTGTCTCCGTCGACTCTAAACACTGTCATTCCGAGGGCGACGTTCGTCCGAGGAACCTGCTTTTTCTTCCAAACAACGATATCCTTTTCTAATGCTGCGTCCCGGTGAACTCGAAATCGCCGCCAACGCCCCGCCCCCGGCGTGCTCGCCGGAGACTGCGCAGCGCTTCACCAAATGGCTCGCCACGCATCACTACGAGAATTTCAACGTCGTCTCCTGGCTGCTTCCGAAAGAGCTTCATCAACACTTCTACAATGTCTATGCCTATTGCCGCTGGGCCGACGACCTCGGCGACGAAATTCCGGACACGGCCCGCGCGCTGGAGCTCCTCGATTGGTGGGAAGACGAACTCAACCTTTGCTACGAAGGAAAACCTTCGCACCCGATCTTCGTCGCGCTCCGCAAAACGATTCTCGAAAAGGATATTCCCAAGCAGCCGTTCGCCGATTTGCTGAAAGCTTTCCGCCAGGACCAGACCACGAAGCGCTACCAAACTTGGGACGCAATGATCGGTTACTGCCTTTTCTCGGCGAATCCCGTCGGCCGCCTCGTCCTGTATCTTTGCGGTTATCGCGACGAAGAACGCCAGAAACTCTCCGATGCTACTTGCACCGCGCTCCAGCTTGCCAATTTTTGGCAGGATGTGTCGCCTGATCTCGAAAAAGGCCGCATCTATATTCCGCTCGATATCGCGGCACAGCGCGGAGTCAGCGAAAACGAAATCGTCACGCGCCAATTTAGCGATCGTTACGTTTCCCTGATAAAAGAATTAATCGCTCGCACGCGCCAGCTTTTTGCAGAAGGCTATCCGCTCGCCAAAATGGTGGATGGCCGCCTCAGCGTGGATCTCGAAATGTTCAGCCGCGGCGGCGTCGCTGTCCTTGATGCCATCGAAGCCATGGGCTACGACACGCTCAACCATCGCCCCTCCATCGGCAGAGGAAAACAAGCCCGCCTTCTCGCTGGCGTGTTGCTATCTCAAGTTTTTTCTCGCCGACGCACGCAAAACGTTTCACCTGTAGGGGCACGGCATGCTGTGCCCCAGTTGGCAGCAAATGCAGACATTCAAGATTCCTACGCCGCCTGCCACCAAATCGCCCGCTCCGCCCACAGCAGTTTTTATCCCGCGTTTTTCCTGCTTCCCAAAGCCAAGCGCGACGGCATCGTTGCCCTCTACGCCTTTATGCGTCTGATTGACGACGTCGCCGACGACTCAGGCCACCTCATCACAAAGCAACGCAATCTGGCGCACTGGCGCGCCGCGCTCGACGAAGCCGTCACTGGAGAGTCGCAAGCCTTTGACGGAACGGCCGCCCGCCCGCTTCCTGAAAATGTTCTTCCCGGCGAGCACGAAGTTCTTCCCGCTCTCGTGGACACCATGCGCCGCTACAAAATGCCCGCGCGCTATCTCCACGACCAGATTTCCGGCGCGGAAATGGACCTCACAATCAAGTCCTATCCCACTTTCGACCGCCTCCGCGAATATTGCTACCGCGTAGCTGGCACCGTCGGCCTCACCTGCACTCACATTTTCGGTTTCAAAGACCCGCGCGCGCTCGACCTTGCGGAAAGACTCGGCCTCGCCTTCCAGCTCACCAACATCATTCGCGACGTCCACGAAGATTACTTGCTCGGCCGCGCGTACATCCCCGACGAAGATCTCGTTCGTTACAACGTCTCGCCGGAGGATTTCGGCCGCAGCGAAGCCACGCTCGGAGTACGCGAACTTCTTCGTTTCGAAGCCGAACGCGCGTGGCAATGCTACGGAGAAGGCGCAGAACTCCTCGACTTGATTGACGCCGACAGCCGCGGCGCGCTCTGGCTTCTAGTTCACACCTACAGCGCGCTTCTCGCACGGATCGAATCGCTCGATTTTGGCGTTTTCGGAGATCGCGTCCGCCTCTCCAAGCCGGAAAAGATGCTCTTCATCGCCCGCGCTCGATTCGGGCGCCACACAAGGGAAAATGTCCTCGAAAAACGTGATCGTGATCGGCGGCGGGCTGGCGGGTCTGGCGGCCGGCGTCGCGCTGGCTGAGTCCGGCTGGCGCGTAAAACTTTTTGAGCAGCGGCCCTTCCTCGGCGGCCGTGCCACCTCCTACGTGCTCCCCAGCGGCGAGCACGTGGACAATTGCCAGCATGTCACGCTCGGCTGCTGCACCAATCTCGACGATTTCTACCGCCGCGTCGGCTCTGCGAACAAGGTCAAATTCTTCGACCGCCTCTTTTTCCTCGACCCGCAAGGCCGCAGCGGCGCCATGCAGGCGGGAATTCTTCCTGCGCCATTTCACATGACAGGTTCGTTTGCCACGTTTGCGCCGCTTTCGCTCGGTGACAAACTTTCCATCGCGCGCGCCATGCTCACAATTCTTCGCACAGCTGGAAAGCCGAAAGAAGTAGACACGCCCACCGGAATCTCCATGCACGATTGGCTCAAGAGCCAGAAGCAAACACCGCGCGCCATCGAACGTTTCTGGCGCGTCGTTCTCGTCAGCGCGCTCGATGAAGAACTCGATCGCACGGACGCTCGCTTCGGCATTGACGTTTTCTGGAAGGCCTTTCTTTCGAACCGCACCGGTTATCGCATGGGCGTTCCCGCCGTGCCCCTCGCCGAGCTTTACGACGGCTGCCGCATCGCCATCGAGAAAATGGGCGGGGAAGCGACGCTTCGCGCTCCAGTACGTGGCATTCGTTTCGAAAACGGCGCCCTCACCGCCGTCCAGTTCGACAATTCCCGCGAGGAATCAGCTGATGCTTACGTCTTCGCAATTCCACACAACGCACTCGACGCGCTGGTCCCGCCCGAAATCAAAGCCGCCAATCCCGCACTCGCCTCGCTCGACAAGATCAAAGTCTCGCCCATAACTGGCGTGCACTTCTGGTTTGACCGCCCCGTCACCGCCGAACCCTTCGTTACGCTTCTCGATACCACCGTCCAATGGGTCTTCAACAAAACCGCGCTCTATACCGATCAATCCGACGCGCCCGTCCCTGGCGCGCAGCAATACCTACAACTCGTCATCAGCGCGTCTTACGATCTGCTCAAAAAATCCCGCGAGGAAATCATCGAAATTTGTCTCAAGGAAATTCGCCAGGCGCTTCCCGCCGCGCGCGAAGCTGAACTGGTCAAAGCCACGGTAATCAAAGAAGCCGCCGCCACGTTTTCTCCAGAACCTGGCGTAGACCGCTTCCGTCCAGCGCAAACGACCAACACTCCCGGTCTCTTCCTCGCCGGCGATTGGACCGCCACCGGCTGGCCCGCCACCATGGAAGGCGCTGTCCGCAGCGGCTACCTAGCCGCCGAAGCCGTCCTTCGCTCCGTCGGCACTCCCGCCAAATTTCTCCAGCCCGACCTCGCCCCCACCGGTTTCTCCAAACTCTTCGCCTGATGTAGTGGCCGATCTTCAGATCGGCATTTTTGTCCTGTTGTAGTGGCCTCGGTCATTTGCCGCTCAGCGCTAAGACACAAACAGCGGCTTTGAGGGGCGCGCTGTAATTTGTAGCTGTTTAGTCGTGACTCGTAGTCGAAACAAGGACTGTCGCATGCTCCGGATGTGCCCGGAACACGTCGGACCTCCGCCAGAGCACACGCAACGCAGCAACGATTGGCACCGCGAGATAAACACCGATTATCCCGCCGATTGCTCCGCCAACCATAAACGTGAAAATCGCCAGCAATGGATGGATTTCCAGCTCGTGCCCCATCACTCGAGGCGCGATCAGGTAGTCCATGAGCACCCGCCACAAACCGAGCAGCGCAGCCATCCAAATCCAATGAGAGTGCGTAAATGCTCCGATCGTGAGAATCGTTGTTGCGGAAACCATCCAACCTGCCACAGGAATGAACTCCAAAATTCCGGCTAGAATTCCCAATCCAACCGCGTGAGGAAAGCCCAGAACGAGCATCGCAATCGAACAAAACACAAACGACAATCCGCCGATCGTCACCTTCGCCCGGATGTAATGCTTCATCATGGTGTTCAAATCTGCGGCGAGTGACTGGACTTCTTCAAGATTGTCCTTAGTCGAAATCAGCCGGATCAGCCAATTCGCCAGGTTGGCGCCATCGCTCAGGAAAAAGATGGCGAGAATCGGAATCACCACAAGCCCTGTAAGCAGCGTGGCCGCCAACTGCTTAACGCTTCGCAATACGTCATCGATATACGACTGATTCTCGATCATTAGCGATTTCAGGCGAAGCTCTTGCGATTCGGTCAAGCCGTATTTGTTGCTGATATCCGTTGCAAGCTCTCCGGTTTTGATTTCGGCCATCAGTCTCGGTATTTCCTTAGCCAGCTTCGCGCTCTGCCCCAGAAGCCCCGGCGCCAAACCATGGATAATCAATGCGATGGCGATCAGGAAAACCAGATACGCCTCCACAATGTGCGGTCCTCTCAGGTTTTTGAAAAACAGAGAACGGCGCTGCAGAAATCGCACGACTGGGTCAATCAGATAGGCAAATAGAATGGCGAAAAGAAAGACGACGATGATGCCCCGCGCCGCGTAAACAATGCCCAGCACGACGGCAAAGAGCAGAGTAGTCAGAAGTACGTTGAGCGTACGCTTGTCTGGGAACGCCATTTGCCTCTACCGGAAATAAAACGATGTCTCAAAAACTAATTGGTTTGTGCTTCCAGTTTTTGCTTTGTGGACGCCAGAACTTTCTCAAGAGAGGATCGCGTTTTGTCTACGGCCACTTTTCGCACAATTCCTCCCTTAAAGCCGGTCAATCCTGCTTGCTGCGATCCCTTGAGCGTAATCACATAGAAACCATGTTGCTTGGGATTGTCCGTAGCCTTGACGCACACCGTTAGGTCCAACGCCGTCTCAAAATAATGGCTCGAATAAAGCTGTTTGATCGCCACGGCATATACCGGCTCGTTCGGCCTTTGGCCGCGATAAACGATCGCTTGCACAATTCGCAGCGTCGGCTTCAAGCCGAAATTCACCTTCTCCCAGTAAAACTGCGACTCGATCTTGTCTGATTTCCCTTCCGGATAATCCAACAAATAGCGATTTAGATCCGGCAAATACACCGGAAGCGCCTTCGAACGGCTCAACAGTGATTTGAAAGTCTCTCCTACATCCGCCGGGTGATTTTTGTCACGATAGGTACCGAGCGCCGCGTTTCCCCCTTCGCGGTAACGCGCCAGAGCCTCGAGGACCATTTTTTGTCCGAGTCGATTTGCCTGATCCGCTGCATCCGGCGCCGACCAGTTCACGCCCTTCTGAAATTCTTCCATGGATTCCGACGGCAGCTGCACATCGCAATGGCCCGGCTTACAATTCTTTAAGTCCTTTACGTCGTCCTTTTCCAGCGTGAAGCCTTCCAAGTCGGACGCCTGTGGCGGATCGCTAAACTTCTTGATGGCGAGGTAGCTCGGCAGTTTCCGTAACGCGTCCACATCGGAGACCATCTTCAGATAACTCTCGGGATTTCCTTCGATATACACCGCGCCGAACACAAAAATCTCATCCGCGGTTCTTGACTCGATGACCTTGGCGATCGCCTTCCCCTGGCGAATCTGCTGAATCTGGTCATCCTTCAGCCCGACATACTCGTGAAAAAACTTGTACGGCTCTGCCTCCTGGCCGATGGCAATAGGCCCGGCGCAGCTCGCCATCGAGACGAAAAGCAGCACGCCCGCAACCTGAGTTTTGGCGTGCCTCCGCCACTTCCTTAGCAGAAATTGGAACATTTCTTTTGGCTTCCTTATGTTCGGGCTACTATCCCTGTCCGTCTTCAAGGCAAACCCCGTCAAACCTTTGATGCGAGCACGGACTGCGTCGATTCACTTATTGCAAATTCAATCTTGCTATTCGCCGAGCCGTTTTTCGCGCACCGTCATTCCCTCACACTCCCGATCAATCCGGTCGTACTCCGCTGCATTCTCTTTCTTAAACTCCTCATACGCCTCGCGCGTTTCCCAAAAATCCAGCGTCAAATACACCCGCCCCCGCCCCACATCTTTCACCAGCCGCGTCCCTCTATGCGCCGCATCCCGTCCAAACAACTTTGCCCACGTCCCTTCCGCCCCGTATACCTTCTCAAACTTTTCCTCATTTCCCGGCTTGACTTCGAACTCCCATAGCGCTACAAACAATGTTGTCACATCTCCTGCTCTTGGCTGTTGGCAATTCCGTTTTGAAACCCCAAGGAAGTCGCTTGCCGCGCCGAGTGTAGCAATCCGATTGGATACAAACCAGTGTGCGTTTAGTTTGCCCCACATTGTGAGCTTTGGTTGTTGCCGCCCGCCCGGACGGTAAAACGGAGGCGTACGTGGACCGTAAGTATGGCCATCGCGGCTATCGCGATGCCGAAAAGCAGGACAAGAAGGAACATCGTCAGGATCGAAAACCTCCGCAAGGCGGCCCGCGCGGCCAGAATGATCATTTGGGCCCGCGCACTCCCCGCATGGTCGGCACCGTCACCCGCGCACGCTGCTCGAATTGCGGCGCTGTCCTCACCCCCGGCTTCGATCCTGGCGGACAGTGTCCCAAGTGCAATTTCCAGCTTCACTGCTGCAAACAATGTCGCTTCTTCGACAGCGGCGCTCAATTTGAATGTACGCAGCCGATTCCTGAACGCATTTCGCCCAAGGACGCCAAAAATACCTGCACCTTTTACGAATTTCGTATGACCATCGAAAAGGACACTGCGCCCACCAGCTATTCGCAGCCTGCGCAAACAGCAGCGGCCGCGGAAGCCGCGCCGTCGCGCCCGCTTGACGCGCGCCAGGCCTTCGAAAACCTTTTCAAGAAATAGTTCTGCGCCATCTTCCAAGCGTGTTTTTCTGCGACGCCTCTGCTATCTTGTCCGCACACCCAAACCGCCATTTTGGGAAAGGGAACTCGTGACAAACGGCACTGACGCGCCTCAACCATCGCGAAATCTCCTCGCCAGCGTCTTCACTGACATCCAATTCTGGGTTCCCGTTGCCGTGCTCCTCGCAGGCCTGCTCCTTCTGGAGTGGATTCGCTAAAAATGTCCGCGCCCTCCGCAACCGCCGCTCAACAATCTCTTTCCTCCCGCTCTCGTTCTCTCCAACTCCTCGGCATCTTCTCCGGCCTGACTGCCGGAGCCTGGCTCGGCGCCGCCGAAGCTCCCACCAAACTCGTCACGCTAGGCCTTTCGCCGATGGTCATCTCCCTCGTCATGGTCGTCGGAGTTTTTCTCGCGCGCTGGAGCCTCCCCGCGCTCATCCTCGGCTCAAGTTCCATTCGCGCCGACGCCCGCCGCTGCCCTCATCTCATCATTTGGGCCATTCTCGCCGGTTGTCTATGGGCTGTCGCTAACACGCTCACCGTTTACGCCATCCGCGACATCGGCCTCAGCATCGCATTTCCACTCTGGAATTCGAACAGCCTCCTCGGCATTCTCTGGGGCTTTCTTTTCTTCAACGAGCTTCGCGGCGCCGGTCTACGTCGCTGGCTCGGCGTCCTCGGCGGCACGCTCGTTATGTGCGTCGGCGCGGCTGTTCTCGCCATCGCCTCTTCCGGAGCGCACGCCGCCGGCGCAAATCCCGCGCACGGCGTCCTCGCCGCGCTGGGTGCCGGAGTTCTTTGGGGCACTATGTACATCCCCTACCGCAAAGCCTATCTCTCGGGGATGAATCCTCTTTCGTTCGTCACTTTTTTCACCATCGGCGAACTCGGCATGATGTCCTCGCTCTCCTTCGGCACGCTCGGTGCGCAAAATCTCTTCACGCAACTATCCTCCGCTCGTGGCGTTATCTTCTGGCTCATGCTTGGCGGATTCATCTGGGTCATCGGCGATCTCTTCCAGCAATACGCCGCAAAATACGTCGGCATCTGCCGCGGCATTCCTCTCTCCAACACCAATCAACTGTGGGGATTGCTCTGGGGCGTGCTCGTCTTCGGTGAACTTCATGGCCGCAGCACGACAACCTACACGCAAGTCATTGGCGGCTCGCTCCTCATGATTCTCGGTGTCGCCGCAATCGCTTTTTCCAGCGCTTCGCGAGAGGAAAGCACCCAATGGCGCGCCGCCGCCCAGCGCGAATCGCAGCGTTACAATCTCGCCTCCGATTTCGTCGAAGCCCGGCTCGACGGCCGCCAATCCGCCGGTGAAGCCGCGCCCTCGCGCGGCCTTTTCGATTGGCTCTTCGTGGCTCTCGCCACCGGCGTCTTCATCTATTTCGCAACTACCGCGCGCGTTCCCGATATTCCCGCCAACTGGACTCCAGCGATTTTGCTCTCGATCATCTCTCTAATTCTTCTCGTCGCCTGCGGCCTCCGCCTTTGGCGCACGACTCGCTTCCAGTGAGCGCAACTCCACAAGTCGACGTCGTCGGCGTTGGCCTCAACGCCACCGACACTCTCATCCCGCTCCACGAATATCCCGCGCGCGGTTCCAAAGTCGAATTCGAATCCGCCAGCATTCTTCCGGGCGGACAGGTCGCCAGCGCCATGGTCGCTTGCCAATTCTGGGGACTTCGCACCCGTTACGTCGGCAAATTCGGTGACGACTACGCCGCGCAACTTCACCGTGCCGAATTTTCCCGCACCGGCGTCGAAGCGCATCTCTTTACCGCTTCGAATTGCCCCAGCCATCAATCCTTTATCCTCATTGACGCCGACGGTGAACGCACCGTCCTTCGCCGCCACGATGAACGCCTCGCGCTCCAACCATCCGAACTCCAGCGCGAATGGATTGCCTCCGCCCGCGCTCTCCTCATTGACGGCCACGACACCACCGCTGCATCCCTTGCCGCCGAATGGGCTCGCGCCGCGCAAATTCCCGTCATCGCCGACCTCGACGATCTTTATCCCGGCATCGACGCGCTTCTCCCGAACATAGACTTCCTGATCGCCAGCAAAGACATTCCCGGCCGCATCTCCGGCGAATCCGATCTCCCCAAATCGCTCCAGCTCGTCAACAAAAAATTCTCCAACAAACTCACCGCCGCTACGCTCGGGCACGACGGCGTCCTCGCCTATGACGGCGCAAACTTTCACTACGCGCCTGCCTTCAACGTGCACACTGCGGACACCACCGGCGCCGGCGACATTTTCCACGCCGCCTTCATCCACGCGCTCCTCGAAAACTGGCCAATTGCCCGCCGGCTCGAATTCGCCTGTGCCGCCGCCGCTCTCAATTGCACCGCCGTCGGCGCCCGCGGCGGCATCCGCCCCCTCCCCGAAATCGCGCAACTCATCTCTACCTCTCCGCGCCATCCTTCGCTTTATAATTTCCCTGAAATTGAAAAAAGGGCTCACCCATGATGAAAATCGCAAAGCTTCACGTTCTCGCACTCCTCATCGCGCCCGTCGCCTTCTCGCAAACTCCTCCCCAGCGCCAAGTGGCCATTACCATAGACGATCTCCCCGCCAGTGCCGCCCACCTCATGTCCGCGCAGGAAATCTCGGACATGACCACGCACATCGTCGCCACGCTCAAGCAGCAACAAATCCCCGCCGTCGGCTTCGTTAACGAAAGCAAGCTCTACTCGCGCACCGGAGAAGTCGACGCCCGCATCGCCGCTCTCAATCAATGGCTCGACGCCGGCCTCGAACTCGGCAATCACGCCTTCTCGCATCCCTCCTTCAACAAAGTCGGCCTCAAGGAGTTCGAAGAATCGGTCATCCGCGGCGAAACCGTCACAAAAATTCTTCTCGCGCAGCACGGCAAGAAAATGCGCTACTTCCGCCATCCCTTTCTCGACGTCGGCCGTGACCTTCAATCCCGCCTCGACCTTGAAGCCTTTCTCACCGCCCGTGGTTATCGCATCGCGCCCGTCACTCTCGATCCCTGGGACTGGGCCTTCGCCTCCATCTACGACGCCGCCAAGAAATCCGGCGACACCGCAGTCCAGCAACAAATCGTCGCCGCTTTCCTCAAGCACGCCGACGCCGTCTTCGACTACGACGAAAAATTCTCCCGCGATCTCCTCGGTTACGAGCCGCATCAAATCATTCTCCTTCACGGCAACAATCTCGAGGCCGATCATCTCGGCGACCTTCTCGATCTCCTCCGCAAGCGCGGCTACCAATTCGTTTCGCTCGAATTCGCGCTCAACGACAGCGCCTACAGCTTGCCCAACACCTACGTCGGCGAACACGGCGCCGATTGGCTCGAACAATGGTCCATCTCGCGCGGGCGCATTCCCCGCGGCAGCCCCGAATTTCCCCCCGAAATGCAAAAGCTCCGCCGCGCCCTTCCTCCGCTTCCGCCCGAGGCCCTTGCTCCTCCCCCCGTCCTCTAATTATTCCCATGTGTAGGCGCACGATATATCGCGCTCTCTTCTATTTCGCGCGACCCTCAGTTCTCTGGTCTGAGCTTGGGAAGGGACTAGAAGGAAGGGAATAAGCTGCAGGGACTGATCCAAAACTGACAACTGATGACTGACGACTGAATACTGCCTCAATAAAAAAGGAGCGCGTCACCTTACGATGCCGCGCTCCTGGAAACTGTGTCGTACAGCCGTTCTGCTTCGCCGCCTAATCTACTCGAACGCGCTCCGGCCGAAGCCCTCGCACTATCCTTTCAATCCTGCTGCTGAGCTTTCCTGCTCTCCGACTCAATTTTTCGGAAATCGCCTCACGCTCCGGCTTCTTCACCCTCTTCCAATTGCGCCACAAAATTTTTAGGCTCTGTTGCGCATCTCGGAAGAAGGCGCTTCCACCAGCTCGCTACGCTCTTTCCGTCGATCGCTCCGGAAAGTTTGCACTCCCCGTTTCAATCTGGCGACACAATAAATTTCTTCTCATTTCGCGTCAACTGCATTTTCAGATTTCATCTGTGAAAATCTGTGCACGCCTGTGCAAAAATTTCCTTCCTCCGTAGGGGCACGATACATCGTGCCCTCTTCGCTGCAGGATCATTTGAACTTGGCGCCGGTCGTGCCACTCGGCAGTCTGCTGCGTAGCGCGGGTTTATCCTGAGTTTCGAAGGAGCTTTCCCGCGTTTTGTGCGGGTCCCGGCCGCCTTTGCCGGGAAGCCCGGCATTTTCTCTCTTCTTGTACAACCCAAACCCCGCAGTCGTTATCGAAACCTCCCCGCGCGTCCCCAGCCCCTCGCGCGCGAACAAGTTCGACGGAGGCTCCAAATTGGCTCGGTCCCTGTTTTATTTGGTAAGGCGCTTCTTTCTTCTCTCCCCGCTCGTCACTCTGCTTCTCGCCAGTTGCACGCCGCCATTGCGTGCGCAATCCTCTCCGTACGAATTCAACGACTCGCACTGCCATCTCACCAACAATGTTCAGGAAGGTCCCAGCATCCACGATTTTCTAAACATGATGGGCAATCACGCCGGCCGCGTTGCCCTCTTCGGTCTTCCGCTACAACAGGCATGGTCCTATCGCGTTGACGGCGATCGCGCGCCTAAGTATTACCTGCACAGCGATTCTCCGCTCTACTACTACTCCTTCACCGACGCCTGGATCGCCATGTCGTACAAGTCGCTCCCGAAAGAGCAGCAAGCGCGCTTCGATCCCATGATTACCGGCTTCAATCCCGCCGACATGTACGCCGCCGACCACATCCGCCGTGTTCTTCAAACTTTCCCCGGCGTCTTCACCGGCATCGGCGAATTCACCATTCACAAGGAGTTCGTCTCCGCAAAAATCCCCGGCGAAGTTGCCAGCCTAGAAAATCCCGCTCTCGACCGCATTCTCGATTTCGCTGCGGAAGCCGGTCTCCTCGTCATTCTTCACAACGACATAGACATCCCGTTTGCAAAAGACGTCGCCAAGGACGCCGCCGAACCGGCCTACCTCAACCAGCTAAAATCCGTCTTCCACCGTCACCCGCGCACCACCATCATTTGGGCGCACATGGGCCTCGGACGCACCGTCGCTCCGCCCAAGGATCACCTCGCAGAAATCGAAGCCATCCTCCGCGATCCCGCTCTCCCCAATGTCTACGTGGACATTTCCTGGGACGAAGTCGCCAAATATTTCATCGCCAGTCAGGAGGCCACAAGGGCTCTCGCCGCTCTGATGCAACGCTACCCCGACCGCTTTCTATTTGGCAGCGACGCCTCCGCGCCTTCCGACCGATCCAAATACCTCAAAGTCTTCAACCAATACGCGCCGCTATGGAACTCTCTCGACGGGGAAACTTCCGGCAAAGTCCGCCTCCACAACTACGAACGCCTCTTCGACGCTGCCCGCCGCCAGGTCCGCGCCTGGGAATCCGCCCACGCCCCGGCCTCTTCCACCGCTGCCGATTAGTCCCTTTGCCTTTTCCCGTATAACGCCGGGTTTTTGTTGGCGTTATTGCCTGCGTAGCGCCGGTCTCGCTGAGCGTTTCAGGCGATTCCTTCAGGGTTGCGTTTACGAGGACCTACGCTGTTGTTCCTTTGCAAACCCTCGATCAGCGCAGCGGCAGGCCACTGAATTGTGGGTAGGGGAAGCCCGAGCGCAGTTGTGTCGAGCCACTCTGTTTGCTAGTTTGGCCTAGATGCCGCCGCCTGTGCCCGAACAACTCAGCAGGACCATTGAAACTCTTTACCGAGCGGAATCGGGCCGGGTTCTGGCGACGCTCGTGCGCCTCCTCGGAGATCTGGATCTCGCCGAAGAGGCCATGCATGAAGCATTCGCCGCCGCTCTGGAGTCCTGGCCTCGGACTGGTATTCCGGACAAGCCGCGCCCCTGGCTGATTTCAACGGCACGATTCAAGGCGATCGATAGAATGCGCCGACGCGCGCGCTTCGACGGCGAGACGCAGAAAGACTTTGCGCTCTATACGGAAGCGCGCAGCAACGAAGCCGCGGTTGATGACGCGGAGATCGAAGATGATCGCCTCCGTCTGATCTTCACCTGCTGCCATCCCGTTCTTCCTCCGGAAGGGCAGGTTGCGCTTACCCTGCGCGAAATCTGCGGCCTGACCACGGAAGAGATTTCCCGCGCATTTCTCATTACGCCCGCTACGCTCGCCCAACGCATCGTGCGCGCCAAGGCTGTGATCCGCGACAAGGCAATTCCTTACCAGGTGCCCGCATCGCAGGAATTATCGGCGCGGTTAGGAACCGTCCTCCTAGTCGTATATCTGATCTTCAACGAGGGATACTCGGCTGAAACGACAGGCGCCGAACTCAGCCGCGAGGCGATCCGTCTGGGCAGACTCCTGCTCGACCTGCTCAAGCTCGACCAACTTCAGGAACCCGAGGTGATGGGCCTGCTCGGGCTCATGCTGCTGCACGAGTCGCGCCGCGCCGCCAGAACTTCTGCCGATGGAGACTTGATCCTGCTCGAGCAGCAGGATCGGTCGTTGTGGAACAGGGACCAAATCGCGGAAGGCATCTCGCTTACCGAAAGCGCTCTTCGATCGCGCCGCTTCGGTGCCTACACTCTGCAGGCAGCCATTGCAGCCGTTCACGCCGAGAGTTCCTCTGTAGCATCCACGGACTGGCGCCAGATTACGCTGCTCTACGACCAGTTGCTTCGGATTCAGCCATCCCCGGTTGTCGAACTGAACCGCGCAGTGGCCATTGCCATGTGCGTAGGTCTGGAGCCGGGTCTCGCTCTTATCGATGACTTGCTCGCGCGCGAGCACCTATCCCACTATCACCTCGCGCACTCTGCCCGTGCCGATCTCTGCCGCAGATTAGGGCGAATCCCGGAGGCCCGTGCTTCGTATGAGAAGGCACTTGCCCTCGCCTCGAAGGAGCCGGAGCGCCGTTTTCTCTCCACACGGCTCGCGGAATTAGAATAAAAAAAGTTCGTCCCCCGCTGTCGATTTTTCCCCTGCGCGACGACTATAGAATGAAGATGCAGTGCGCAAGGCTGTGCTGCTGGCTCGAACACCATTACAGGAGAACACAATGCCGCAATATCTGGTTGCTGGTTACCTCCCCGACGACTTCGACCCGTCCAGCGTGGACGAATCGATGGGCCGCAACATCCACGCGCTCAACAAAGAGATGGAGACGGCTCGTATCTTGAAATTCGCTTGCGGCCTTGGGTCCGCGAAGTCGCTGCGAACGCAGCCCGATGGCAAGGTGCTCATCACCGACGGGCCGTACCTTGAGACCAAGGAACACATCGGCGGTTTTTATATATTGGAATGCGCCGACATGGACGAAGCGGTGGCATGGGCGCGCAAAAGCGTCGTCGCCACCGGGGGGCGGGGCGAGGTGCGCGAAATCTTTTTCATGCCGTCAACCGACTAGCAACTGAGCGGCAGACTTGAACGAACAGATGAAGGTAAGTGAGCGGCGACGGCGACAGAACGCTGCACGTTGAAGGACGGCCTCGCGAAAAAAAGGCCCATTCTCAGGAGGAAAACAATGCGGAAAGAGAAGGTTGGCGCAATCGCAGTCAAAAGCTTCGCACTGCTCGTTATGTTCGGTGCTGCGTACCTAGGGATGGCACAGGATGCCAAGACAACTTATCCGAGCATGGCCCCGATCGAGCAGTATCTTATGGACCGAACTGCCGAGATCGCGCTGGCGCGCAGCGCCGCACCGGAGTCCATCTCAGGCGATGCAGAAGTTCTGGTTCTTCGACGTCATGGTTTCGAAACAGCGGTCAAAGGCAAAAACGGTTTCGCGTGTATCGTAGAGCGTTCGTGGACTTCCGCAGCTGATCCTGATTTTTGGAATCCGAAAGTGCGGACCCCGATATGTTGGAATGCGGCAGCCGCGCGTTCCGTCCTTGTACGCAATATTAAAAGGACCGAGTTGATCCTGGCGGGACGCACCAAAGGTCAGGTGGACGAGGCCATTTTCGGCGCCGTCGACAAAAAAGAGCTGCCTGCGGTGGAGCCCGGGGCGATGTGCTACATGATGTCGAAGCAAGGATACGGCGGCGACACCGTCGATCACTGGCCTTCCCACCTCATGTTTTACTATTCGCCGACCGACCCTGCAATCTGGGGAGCGAATCTGCCGGGCTCTCCGATCATTGCTATGAGCGACACCCGGGAGCACGTGACGACGTTCGTGATTGCCGTGCAACGCTGGTCAGACGGAACAGAAGCTCACTAAATGTTTCCTGGTCCGCAAAACCGTTAAAGGAGAAGCCATGCCGCAATATTTGGTTGCGATTCACCACCCCAACGGCTACGACGGGTCCCTTGAGGAGGAAGCGATGCACCGCGACATCGACGTGCTCAACGAGGAGATGGTGGCTAAGGGCGTCAGGGTCTTCGTTGGCGGCCTGCGCCCGGCGAGCAGCGCTAAGTCGGTCCGGAAGCAGCCCGATGGCAAGGTGCTCGTCACCGATGGGCCGTACCTGGAGACCAAAGAGCACATCGGGGGTTTTTGGGTGCTCGAAGCGGCTGACCTGGACGAGGCGCTCGAGTGGGGGCGTAAAGCCGCCGTGGCCTGTCGCGCGCCCGTTGAAGTGCGCCCGTTTTTCTGAAGAAATGTTTTCCGGTTTTCGAAAACAGGAATTGAGCGTTCCGAGTGAGAGGAGAGTTCATGAGAAAGATCAGGATTATGGAACATATCTCGCTGGACGGCGTGATCCAGCACTCCGCCGATGACGGCGATTTCCCCTACAGCGACTGGACCGCCCCCTATCGGAGCCCCGCTGGGAGAGATGCAGTCCTCGCCGCGCACGGCAAGAGCTTCGATCTGGTGCTTGGCCGTCGCACCTACGATATGTGGTCGGGCCTCTGGCCAAAGGCGCCGAGCAGTCCGATGGCGGACGGCATCAATGCGGCAAGAAAATATATCGCTACCCACCGTCCGGAAAGTCTCGCATGGGGGCCGGCCGAGAACCTCGGGCCGGACATCATCGAGGGAATTCGCCGCATCAAGTCGCAGGACGGCCCGGACCTTATCCTTTGGGGTAGCTCCACGCTGACATCGCCGTTGCTCGAACATGGGCTTGCGGATGAAGTCCTGCTGGTCGTCTATCCGGTCTTGTTGGGCACGGGGAAGCGCTTCTTTGCGGAGGGAACCCCGCCACGCTCGTTCGAACTCGTCAGCACGAAAGCTATGCCGTCCGGCAGCATCCTTAGTACTTACAAGCCCGACGGGCCTTTGCGCACCGGCACCATGGGCGCATAGACGTAGCGACCTCAGAGGGAGGACTCAAATGAGAAAGCTAATCTTTGCAATCAGCATCACCCTGGATGGCTGCGTCGACCACACCAAACAATTTGTCGATGAAGAAACACTTGAATATTTTACTCACCTCACGCGAGAGGTTGGCCTGCAGGTCTTTGGGCGTAAAACCTATCAATTGATGGTTCCCTATTGGCCTGAAGTCGCAAAAAACCAGTCTGAGACAAAAGCAGAGCACGAATTTGCTCGAGCATTCGACTCCACTAACAAACTTGTTTTTTCACGATCATTAAACAGCGCTGAAGATCGAAATACGAGGATTGCTCGCACGAACCTTCTTGATGAAATGCTCAAATTGAAACAAGAACAAGGGAAAAATATTTTGGTCGGTGGTGTAGACATTCCTTCACAGCTCATGGAGCTTGGCCTGATTGACGAATACCGTTTTGTCGTTGGGCCAGTCGTTGCAGGAGCAGGGAGACGCTTGCTAGAAGGTGTCAGCCTGCCCGAGAAATTACAACTAAAACTAGTTGGCTCAAAGATTTTTGCATCAGGATGTGTTGCGCTTCATTACTCGAAACAGTAACAGAAAAATCTGCGACACCTATGCTCCTGGCCGCCATCAAGGGGAGACGAACCATGAAATACATTTGTTTGGGCTACTACGACAGAAGCAAACACGAAGCCATGACCGAGGCCGAGAAACAAGCCATGTTCGACTCATGCTTTGAATACGACGACCATCTTCGCGCCAACGGGTATTGGGCTGGTGGAGATGGACTTCAGCCTCCGGAAAACGCTATGACTTTGTCTTGGAAGAATGGCAAAGTCGCAACGACGGACGGCCCTTATGCGGAAACCAAGGAACAGATCGGCGGTATTCTCGTCCTTGAGGCGCGGGATATGAATCATGCCGTACAGCTCATGGCGCAGCATCCGGCCCTAAAGTACGGCAGCATTTTCGAGATACGGCCTGCCGCGGACTTGAACGAAATGCTGAAAGCAAGTGAGCAGCGACGGCAACAGAACACTGCACGCTGAAGACAACACCGCGCCGACGAAGGACCTGCTTCACCCCTTCGCCGGTTTGCCCATCGGAAACAGCGTCGGCGCCACCGGCCCCTCGATCGCAATCGCTTCCAACTCCGGATAATGCTGCAACAGCGGTTCCGGCACCTTTACCTTCGGCGGCTTCAAAATGCTGATCAGCTGCAGCGCGTTCACCACTCCTTTTCCCTGGTAGTGATTGTTCGTAATCACAAAAACGTCGCGCGCGCTCTCCTCAATCGTTTCAATCCGCTTCACCCACGGCTTCAACTCTTCCGTCGAGTACAAATAGTTGTACCGCTCATGCGACGGAACATTTTCATCGTCGCTGAACCAAGTGTCATAACGCCGCCCGTGCAGCCGCACGTAGCCCACCGGAGAAGTCGTCTCTTCTGTCGCTTTCAGCGAACGCCCAATCACCGGCTGATCAATGTTGCAAAATCCCGCGTTGTGCGCACCGAGCAAATCAAAAACTTCCGGCGCATTCCACGAAGCGTGCCGCACTTCCACCACCAGCGGAAAATCTGCAAACCGTCTCAACAATTTCACAAGATACTCCGTCGTCTCGGCATTTCGATGAAACGAAAAAGGGAACTGCATCAACACCGCTCCCAGTTTCCCGGCTTCGCGCAGCCGCTCAAATCCCTCGCGCACCAGTTTTTCATCTTCTTTCGTCGCCGCCATCTCGTGCGTGAACCTCTGCCACAATTTCGCCGTGAAAATAAAATTCTTGTTCGCTGCCACACGCTCGATCCATTGCTTTGCGTACTCCGCCTTCACTGGATTGTAAAAAGTCGTGTTGATCTCAATCGTGTCGAACATCTCCGCCAAAAAAGTGGCCTCGTGAAATCCCTTCGGCTTCTTCCGAGGATATACGTAGCCGTTCCAGTCCGGATAGGACCACCCCGCCGGCCCAATCCTCAAATTCGTCCGCGTTTTTCTCTTTTCAGTTTTTGCCAAGGCAATTTTCCTGCCAATTTTCTCTTTCAAAGTAGAGTGCAGCCATTGCTCGTGTCAACGCATCCAATTGTCCGCCGACCGTTTTTCGCCGGCACAAAGTTTGTCCCGAACGACCGTATTTTTGGCGAGCCAAGAGACTCTTATGTATGTGTGGTTCTCGGGCTTTCGTCTTGGCGTCAGCTCCATCGGCGCGGCGAGGCGGAATTGCGCTTGATTAAATGCGCAAATCAATTTGCGGCGTCCGTCGCGTCTTGCTATGCTCAACCTCCAATGCGGTGCAGTGCCCTATCTCGCTCTGTTCTTTTCCCCCCGTTCGATTTCTACAGGTGCACACATGAAACTTTCCATCGTTTTCAAAAACGTAGAGAGACACAACCCAGCCGAAAAACAGTTGCAGCAATGTGCAGATAAATTATCCAAGCTTTTGAAAAGTTATGATCCCGATCTCGTTCAGCTCCATTGTGTATTTTCCATTCTTCCGCGAACCAAAGAGTTCAGTCTCGCACTGAATCTCGTCCTTCCCACGGCCACGCTGCATGCCACCGAGAAAAGCGAGCATCTCCCCGCCGCCTGCAAATCCGCTTTCACCGAACTCGGAACGCAGGTCAAAAAACATCTCGCCCGCCTCCGCAAACATTACGAATGGAACCGCAGACGCCCCCGGGCCGAGGCCTTGGCGTAAGTGTCCATCAGGAGCTTTCGATTGGAGGAATTTTTCAGGTTTGAACTGGTAAGAAAATTTTCGCGTGCCTCGTTGAGCCACTTTGCACAAAC
>Ga0137403_10000120_pt2 | contig 82254 bp, 78 predicted proteins | sample CZOMad2_1_16fung_FD_122057 | JGI IMG/M metagenome (GOLD analysis project Ga0137403, IMG submission 122057) | Vadose zone soil fungal communities from Angelo Coast Range Reserve, California, USA - CZOMad2_1_16fungal (Hybrid Assembly) | ecosystem: Environmental > Terrestrial > Soil > Vadose zone...
GATGGTTTGCGAGACCGCGCAATTCTTCTCGTGATGGTCCATCGCCCTTTGGGCCTCTGCTTTTTTCCCCTGTGGTACTTTCAATCGATATTTGACATGGACGCGCGTGATCAGCGGCTTGTTCTCCACGTTTTCGATATAGCCTTCAACTTCCGCCGACACCTTGTCCGGTCCACTCGGAATCGAACGCGCTTCCAGCGCACCCGCAAGCGTGCCTGTCAAACAACTGCCCAGGGCGGCCACCAGGTAATCCAAGGTCGCCGGCAAATCCTCTCCCGACTCCACACCGTAGAATTTCCTGATTCCTCCATGCACTCCCGTAAGGATTGGTTCAGGGAAACCCTCAATATAGGCTTTCTTCACTTTCCCTTTTCCCGGCTCCTTGTAGACCTTCACCTTGGAAACATGCACTAGTTCACCCATCGCTTCTCCTTTTCTTCCTCAGATACACGGCGAGGCATAGAGTCATGAACTTCATTCTGATATTCCCCGCCTCATCAGCACCTATCACCGACGTTCACAAGTGAGTAAGGTGCCCATCGCCGCGACATTCGTCTTTCATTCCTTTTCCCAAAGTCTCAAGGCACAGGCCGCAAGGAAGCTCTTCCGGGGAATGGATAGGCGTCAATATTGGAGAGTCGCTCTTCATTGCTCCCATCGGCGTCCATCAACCAAAGTTCATTACCTCCACTCCTCCCCGTACTGAATAGGATTTTCTTCCCATCTGAGGACCACGAGGGGTCATCGTTGTTTCTGCGGCTGCACTCCTTCGTCAATTGCTTGCTTCCCGTCCCATCTGAATTGATGACCCAAATTTGACCATATCGCTTTTCAATGCCTGACCACAGAGCAATTCTGTTATCTACAGGTGACCAAGCTGGTGCATTCGCATCGTGTGCCGTTGCCAGAAAGCTTTCTCGGCCATCTGGCGCCCTACACACATTGCTTCTATCCTCGATGGTCAATGTTCTCTCGTTTGTTCCGTCAGAGTTCATGATCCCGATTTGTGGCTGAGGATCGGTTTTCGAACCCGGGTTTTTTACCAGGATAAATACCATCTGCCTTCCGTCTGGGGACCAGGAGGGCCCGGACTTGAAGGTAGCGCTGTGAGTAACCTGTCGAATATTCGTGCCATCAGCATTCATCACGCTGATCTGCCCATCCGATCGGGAAAAGGCTATTTGCTTCCCATCAGGCGACCAGTCTGGAGCTTTTCCCTCCGAAAGTAATTTCTGGTTTGAACCGTCGGCGGCCATCACTGCTACCCACGACTTCTCATTTCTAATCGAACCAAAAGCTATCTCGGTCCCATCCGGAGACCAATCTGGACGGCCGTTATCCCCTTCAAAGGTCAGTTGCTTCCGGCTGCCATCGGGGGCGATGACAAAAATTTGTAGCCTCCACATTGGATCCCGAAGCGTTAATGCGATAAATCCATTGGCGACATTTTTCGCGGGTATAGAGGGGCCAACCGTGACAGGAGGCCCAGGCCGCGGCTGCCACGAGGGGCGGCCGCGCATGGACACATTGGTAGTGAGAACTCTCTGATTACTCCCATCAGCATTCATAATCCAGTTCCCGATTCCTTCGCTGCCCGGCCTGTTGCTGCCAAACATGATCTCCCTACCATCCTCCGACCACGCAGGTTCGTCACAATTGATGCCGGGTGGCTGGTCGGTTAACTGTTTCCGGTTGGTCCCATCGGCATCCATCACCCAAACGTTTCCGTACCTGTGCTCTAGTCCCGACCAGAATGCAATCTTTGTCCCGTCGGGAGACCATGCCGGGACATTGCTGTCAGGGTATCTGTCCCCATATGGAGTCGTCAGCTGGGTAAGGTGACCGCCATCAGGATCCATCGCCCAGATCGCATAGTGGCCGCTTCTCGTCGAAGAAAAGGCAATCCGACGACCATCCGGCGACCACGCGGCGGCGTTGTTCCCAACGGCAGCCTCAGTCCTGGTCAGTTGTTTCTGCTTGCTGCCGTCGGCATCCATCACCCAAATCTCAAAATGTCCTGAGCGCTTCGATCCAAACGCAAGCCGCTTCCCATCAGGCGACCAGGTGGGCACCATATTCTCTCCCTCAGTCGTAAGCTGCTTGGGGTTGCTGCCATCAGCGTCGATAACCCAAATTTGGAGGGAGCCGCTTCTATCCGACGTGAAAGCTAATTTCTTTCCGTCGCGTGACCATGCGGGAAAGAAATTCTCTTTCCCCTCTTGAGTCAGCCGTTTTTTCCCGCTGCCATCGGGCCTGGCAAGGAAGATTTGTTGGCGGCCATCAGCGTCACGCGCCCCGTAGGCAATCCAGGATGCTCTATCTGATTCAGGGCTTTGATTCGGCTGAGCGGAATCACGCATGAGCTTGAGTGCACGGTCCACGAGCGCCTCGGCCTCGCTAAACTTCTTCTGCTGCATCAACTGCTCGAAGCCTTGCATCAGCTCGCCCACCGGCTGCAGATTGGCGCCCGCTTGCTCGCGTTCGTTTACCAAAACTTGCAGGCGTTGCATCTTCTCTTGAAGTGTTACTGGGGGCACCGCTCCGGGTGCGCTCGCCGGCTGATCCGGACAGGCCTCGCCGATCAATTTGAGCGCCCGGTCTATCACCCGCTCGGCCTCGGTGAACTTTTGCTGGTCGAGGAGCGGCTGAAAATCTTGCATGATTTCTCCAATGGGCTGGAGGTCTTTTCCCTCCTGCTGCCATTCTTGGACTTGCCCCTGGAGGCACTGCATCTTCCGCTGAAGCGACGGTGGGGGACCCGCCGCTTGGGCCGCCGGGGCCAATTTGTTTACCAGTTCCAGAGCACGGTCGACCAAGGCCTCTGCCTCTACAAACTTCTGCTGGTCCATGAGTGCCGGGAAGCCTTGCATCAGCTCGCCCACCGGCTGGATGTTAGCTCCCTCCTGCTGCCGCTGTTGAACCAGAGCACGCAAGCGCTCCATCTTTTGGTGGATGCGGGCTTCTCGATCCTTATTGTCCTGCCCCAGTGCACTGCCCTCTACAACCGGGAGTCCGAGCGCTAAGATCAACGTAAATTTCGCGAGAACACCTACCCACCTACGGCGCATAAGCTCTCCCTTTCGAAAACGACCGCTTCGCACAGTTGAGCCGGCTTCTCAACGTCTACCCCGAACTGGCTGGCAGGAGCGGCCGGATCATCTACCGGAAATTCGAACTCTCTTATCATTTCCATCGGCGTCATCACCTGGATTTGGTCGCCCTAGACCGCCTCGTAACAATGGCGATCTACTCCCACCGGGCGACCAAATTTGAGCCGGGGATCACCAGCATCGCTGCCACCGGTTGTTTCCAGCTTCCACAAGTGGCGCACCGTTGAGAAATGTCCTCGGTGAATCCTCGGAAACGAGTAATGATCAAGAGAGCAACTCCGACGCGAGGCGCATTTGAGACAACTGAGGGTGTCACTTTACTTTGAAATATTCAGTGTGCGCGCTCGCAATCTTCTTAAAACAAATACCTGGAAGAGAGAGAGCTCCAGTGCCCGCCGGTTTTTCCCTCTCTTCATCCTTCTGAATGACCCTTACCAGCTGAACTTCAGTGCAAGCTGGATAATGCGCGGATCGCGCGCACGAAGGATCTGAGCAGCTCGCGGCGTTCCTAGTCCTCCCCCAGCTCCATTCGGGGCGGTAAAATGTGGCGTGTTGGTGATGTTGAAGAATTCGCCGCGAAACGTCAGCTTATATCTGTCCTTTTTCAGGATAATCGTTTTCATAACCGCAAGGTCCAAGTTGTTGTATCCCGGTCCGCGGAGGATGTTCCGCCCACTGTTTCCGAAAGTCCCAAGAGCGTTCTGCTGGAAGGCAGCCACGTTAAAGTACTGATTGACGACCTGCCCCCGGGGGCGGCCGGAGTCCAAGGTAGGTGAAACCCCGGGAACGCGATCCGCGTAGTCCAGGCCGACGCCGCTCAGAGAGTTATCGATGCCCGAATAAATGCTGAAAGGTTGTCCGCCCTGCCACATCCAAATGCCGGTCGCCTGCCAATTAGAAAGGACATGCTTTGGAATGAAGTTGTCGGATTTGAATGAGGGAAGTTGCCAAACCAGTGAGGTCGACAAGCTGTGAGCCACGTCAAAGTCAGACAAGCCGCGATAGGCGCGCACATTAAAGGGATTTGCAACAGTATTGAACCCGGCATGCAGTGTTCCGTTCGCATTGGTCGAAACCGTGTCGATGGATTTGCCCCAAGTGTAGTTAGAAGAGAAGGTCAGGCCCGTACTCAGTCGCCGTTCAACGCTCAACTGAAGAGCATTGTAAGAGGAATTCCCCACGCTCTCAGACTCAAGCACCGACTGGAGGCCCTGAAATGGTCGTCGGGCATCCGTATTTTGCGTGGTCGAACAAGGCGAGCCACCGCATTGGCCGGGGATGTACACAGCAGCATTTGTCTCTCGCTCTAAACTCAAGTGCGTGCCTTTGGTTCCCACGTAGGAGGCTCGCACAACCGTGTTTCCGCTGAACAGGTGCTCTAAGGTCAGATTCCACTGCTGAATACTTGCCAATTTAAAGTTAGGGTCAAAGACACGGATCTGGGAGAGCGGAAACGCCACGTTGCTCGGTCTCGGCAGGTCGTCGGCGGCGAAACCCGCCGCGAACGGGTCTCCTCCCGGAAAGCCACCCCAGGGATTAGAGATGGAAGGCGGGGCCATCCTCAGGATGGTTCTAATATAAGGAGGCTGTTCCGCAAACGGCAGGAAGCTTTGCATCGGAAACTGCATCGAATACAAACCATAACCGCCTCGAATTGAGGTGTCTCCTTTCTGATCCAGGCTATATGCGAAGCCAATTCGCGGTTGGAAGGTATGTAAATCCGCCTGGATTCCACCGGTTGAGTCGCAACCGGGATCTCCAGGGAACAGAAGTCCGGCGGGCGCGTTGGTAAAAACCGTTGACCTTTGTCCTGGACGAAAGCATGTCGCGCGCCCGTGCAGTGTGTGGAAGGGCCAATAGGGATCCCAGCGCAAGCCCAGCGTCAACGTGAGCCGTGGTTTTACGCGGATCCGGTCTGTGCCGTAAAAACCCCACAAAGAACCCCGGGCTCGGGCCAGCAAGCCGTCACCTTGCCCAAACACAATAGGCTTCCCGAGCACAAAATCGCTTATGGGATTTCCACTAGTGAAAGGAAGGAAAGGAGGAAGAGGAGCCCAGACGGCGATCCCAGATTGAAAGTGGTCCGTGCGCTCGTCGGCCTTAAGGCGCGATACCTCTCCGCCCAACGAGATCTCGTGCTTCCCACGGATGACGCTCAGGCGGTCAGAAACTGTAAAAGCCTGCCGGGGAAAACCATTAAAACTTCCACCTCCGATAGTGAAAGACCCGGCGACTTGCATAAACTCAATGAACGGATTCGCGCTTTCAGTGACGTTTGCTCCCAGTTGTTTGAAGCTCACGGGAAGGCCGGTAAAAACGTTGTAAGAATTTCGCTGGAAGGTAAAGCGGGCCTCGTTGACAGTTCCCCCGCTCGCATAGTTGTGACCGATCATCGCATCCTGCCAGCGGACAAAGTTCGAACCGCTGATCGTTAACCAATTCTGGGGATTGATTACCCCGGGATTGTTGAAGTCGGTCAAGAAGTACCGGAACACAAAACTGTGTTTCCCCCACAGGTAGTCGGTTTTCACTGTGAACTGTTTCTCGCCCTGTTTGGTCGGGTGAACCACTTCAACCCTGCCGTCGGGAGCACTAGAGTGGGGCAGGTGCTCCAGAATTTTGCTGGTGACGGGGCTGAAATCGCTCAGTGGAATCTGATTCCCCGGATATGGAGCTTGCGTGAAGGGGTTTTTGAGCTGGTTGGGAGTTGACGAAAAGTTCCCCGCTCGCTGGGCATCCGTGGGCACGAATTGGATATCGCCTCCTACGCTGCTGCGCAGGGTTGTGCCCTGGTACGATCCGAAGATGAAAAATTTATCTTTCAGAATCGGGCCGCCCGCCGTGCCGCCGAATTGATTGCGTCGGATGTTGTCTGACTTGGCCGCAAAAAAGTTGCGAGCGTTCAACGCGCCATTGCGAAGAAACTCGAAGGCGTTCCCATGAAATTCATTGGTGCCTGATTTGGTCACGATATTGACCGCGCCACCTGGTGCGGAGCCATACTCGGCCCCGTAGCCATTAGTCAACACTCGGAATTCCTGCACCGCATCCGGATTGGGGAACGGGCCGCCGGTGACCGCGTAAGCGTCCACATTGTTGGCCCCATCCAGAGAAAAGTAGACTCCACCGGATCGCGTCCCGTTTACGGTAGGAATTAGCGCTCCCTGTTGCTCGCTAGAACCACCCACACCAGTCGGGTAGGTGAACTGGAGGGTGACTCCAGGCCCATTCGGCTGGCCAGATGCATTGCCTCCTGTGCCCATCGCAGGATTCGTCACACCCAATGCCAAAAGTACCAGCTCCGCCGGGTTGCGCCCATTCAACGGCAGGTCCACTATTTGCCGCTGATCGACTAATAACGATAGCGTCCCCGTCGTCGTATCTACCTGTGGTGTGCTCTCATTTACCTGAATGACCTCCTTAATTTCCCCTAGTTGCAGTGTGACTGAAAGTTGCGCCACCTGGTTGACCGTCAGCACAATCCCGTTTTGCTGATAGCTTGCGAACCCATCCTTTTTGACTTCGAGGCGATACGGCCCGACGGGAAGCACCGGAAAAGCAAAACTTCCGTTGTCGGGTGACACTGCGGTCTTGGAAAACCCCGTATCAGTTTGGGTGATGACGATTTGGGCGCCAGAAATAACTGCCCCCGAAGGATCGCGCACCGTTCCCGCCAAGGAAGCAGTTGCACTTCCCTGGCCCATGGCAGAGTTCGGCAAGAAAAACACATTCAAAACGAGCACGGTCAACCAGACGAGAAATGCAACACCTCGCAGCTTGTTCACAAGTAGGCTAGTCGTGTCCATCGGCCACCTCCTAACAAATGGAAAAATCTTTCGATTTCCTGGTTCACGAACCCCTTGAGAAAACAATGGCCCAAGCCCGCATTCAATGAGCCGACAATCCGGGTGGAACAGAAGCGCCCGTCCGCTTTTCAACTGCGGCGCATTCTCCTTTGAGGCACCCGGCGCGAGTTGAACACTCGCTAGTACCGATCCTTCTTGATGTCCTTGTGTAAAACGAAAAACCGACTATTCGGTTTGGTACGATACTGCGGACAACCAACCCTGTCAAGTTTTATGAAAAGATTCTAAAAGGAGGATCTTCTTCCCGGAGCGCAAATAAACGAATTTAGAATGTGAGGCAGAGACTTGGTCGAATGAGGGTTACGGCTGCTCGTCAGCGCACAAAGACTTGTTCAGTGGCGAGTGGAGGTCGTTACCACTGGGGAGCGGGTCTTGCGCCAGCCAGCACCTTGGGGTTCAGTTCGTATCCGAAACCTGGTTGGTCGTTGAAGACAACATATCCATCCTTAATTGTCGGTTCGTTAATAAAGACCGGCTCTCCCCCACTTGCGTAAACATCCCAATACTCAGCCATTGGCGAGTGAGGCGTGGCCATCTCGAAGTGATAAGCCGGCGCTCCAATCCCATGTAGAATAATAGGAATATCAAACGCACTCGACATAGCGGCAATCTTCATCACTTCAGAGATTCCACCCGCCCGATATATGTCCGGCTGAATTAGATCAACCGCCTGTTTTTCGAGCAACTCTTTAAACCCATAACGTGTAAACTCGTGTTCTCCACCGGTAATCATAATATCTGGGACAGCGTCCTTGATTCTTCGATAGGAGTCTATCTTATCGGGAAGGACAGGCTCTTCTATCCACTTGACGCCGTATTGCCTGGCTATCTTTGCCAGCTGAATCGTGTACGGCACATCGAGAGCCATATAGCAATCGAGCATAACGTCCCCATCTGGTCCGATCAGCTCGCGCGTTTTCTTTATATCCTCCTCGTTTTTCTTCATGCCTTCTTTTCCGTCCGCGGGCCCGTAGCGGACCGGAATCTTGACATCCCTGAATCCCATCTTTTTATGGCGCTCGGTGTAAATGCCGGTGGCATAAGCTCTCAGTCGATCTTTAGTCTTGCCACCAATGAGATCGTAAACTGGCTTCTCGAGAGCCTTGCCTTTGATGTCCCATAAGGCAATGTCAATTCCGCTGATCGCAGAGATGGCTGCCCCTTTACGACCATAGTACTGGGAGGCGCGAAAGCACTGTTCCCATATGAGCTCTGTAGTGAAGGGATCTGCCCCCTCCAGAAAGATCTTAAACTGATCTTCGATCGCATCCACGGAGCCGCGTGATGCTCCGCCTATATACCCGTACCCGGTGATATTGTCGTCAGTCTTTATTTCGACCACCATAGCCGATTGTCGACCATACCAGCTCGAACGCTTCTCTTGAAACTTCGGGTAAATCGACATGGGGTTGGCAATCAACGTCTCGGTAGCCCACGAGACATCCATCAAAAAAGAATAAGTCTTTACCTCTGTGATTCTCATTGACCGGATCCTTAAATTTTGGGGTACCCAAGTAAAAGTTGAAGTTTGGCGTTGCTAATTTGCTCCACTGAATCGAACCCGCAGAGGCCCTCTTGTGATTAAGTAGCCCTTACAGTGGAACCACTCTCAACAAAGAGCTCAACACGCTGTCCTTCACATCCAACTGCGATGGCGCAAGTGCCGGCGATCGGGAGCAGTCGTCCCGGCGACCCTGTCAGGACGATGTCACCCTTCTTAAGCCTTTCCTTGGTGGGCCTCAGCAGCGACGCAAGCCGACGCACCGAGCCCAAGGGTCCCCCCGGCAAGTCAGCCAGTCTCTTTGTTTCGATTAATCTTCCGTCGATCTCAACCCGAATCTCTGCTCGATCCAACTCAGAAAGACTGGAGTCTCGTTGGAAGGACGGAGCGACAAAGCCTGCGTGCATGGCATTCCCTGCCACGAGTTCTTGACTTGTGGGCCTCAGTCCGCGAAACACGGCGTTATGGAGTTCAATTACGGGAAACCAACACTCGACGCAATCATGAATGCTCTGGTCAATGGTAGTATCGGCGGAAACGTCCCGGCCCAAGCGGAGCGCAATCTCACCCTCGATCGCAAGATTTACAAAGCGGCATTCCTCACTGCTGCCACCGGGCTCGTAGGTCAGGCGAGAACCGGAGGTAACTGCTTCGGTTTGCCAGAGATAGCCACACACAGGTTCAGAGAGACCCAATTGCTCTTGAATCGACGAACTCAGGCAGCCGACCTTATAGCCGAGACAGCGTTCGCCGCGCCCTATGCGAAGTTGGGCCACTGCTCGTTGCAGCAGGTACGCGTCGTCCAGCGTTAGCCACTCTGTTCCACGCTCGGCGAAGATTTCGTTGGGACGATGGGCATCGTAATCCGCCAACATTCGTTCAGCGAGTTGTCGAGCCTCCCAAGTTCTGAGAGACACTCTCTGTTCCATTGATTAACGACGCGCCCCCTGGCTGACATCGAGGTTCGAATTGTGATGTTAAAAGTGGGAGAGTGGATCTTCCGAGTGCTCTTCATTTTCTCCCGGAGTTCAAACCTGCAACAACCACTTAATGTGTTCCTTCACGAAATCGAAGTTCTGCCCCATCATATGCCCATCTCGTCGGGTGCGTGCAAGCATGATCGAGCCTTCAACGATCCCCACGATGTAGCGTGACAGCGCCCACGTGTCCAGCGGGTGTCCTGGACGATACTGCTTCACGGCAGCGTCCAGGTACGGTTTGAACTCGAGGGCCATCTCATCAAAGCACTCGGCGAGCCGGTGTCGAAACGCATCGTGCGTATCGCTCAGAGTCGTGCTGAGATTTCCAATAATGCAGCCACCCTTACGCTTCTCCCGTTGGCGTACCATTTCTTGAATGGCATCTAGTCGTCTGATCAACCGTTGCAACGGATCATCCTCGACATCGGAACCCCGCATTCGCTTTTCAATTCGCTCCAAATCCCGCCTTCGTTTTTCCATGTGACTTTCAATCACGGCGAAGCCGAGGTCCTCTTTGCTGGTAAAGTGGTGGAAGAATGCGCCCGTGGTAACTTGCGCTCCAGTAAAGACCTCTTCTAATTTCGTATCGTGGTATCCCTTCAACGCAAAGTGTCGTGCAGCCTCTCCCACGATCTTGCTTCTCGTTGCCAGCGCTCTCGCTTGCTTCAGTTCGCGCATTTTCTACTCCAATAAAAACCGAGTCATTACTCTGTTAGTAAAAGCTCCTATGACACTTTTGTCAAGGAGAATTTCCCCCTTGAAGACTGCCGCCAAATCGTGTTTGGAATGTCGCCTTCTACAAGAAGGTTATGTTTCCAGATTAAACCCGTTCTGCACATGTTGAAGAGCTCGAAACTAATCAGCTCACGCTGGGTTCGGGCTGGTTTGTCTCGCGTTTGACCCAACGGTAGGCCGCAGTTGAATTCTTCCAGAAGAACTTCTCCGCAACAGCGGCCCCCTTGCTCGTGAAGTAATCGCGGACGACGCTCAGAACCTGTTGGTAAGGCCCCCAGTGATCGCTATTCGGCCAGTCGCTGCCATAGATCAGTCGGTCCTGGCCGAAAATCTCCCAGAGTTCATCCAGCCTCGGCCTGTAGAAATTGAGGTCATCCGGTACTTTACCGCCAACACGAAGAAGGACTTCAGAGACCTTGACGTAGACCTGGGGCCGTTTCCCAAGCTCTCGCAAATTGCCCTGAAACGTACCAAGGGCCCGGGATTCGACAGGAGGCTGAAGCTGCGGCAGGTGATCGATCACGATCCGCAAGCGAGGAATCTTATCCGTGAGCTTCACCACTGCCAAGATCAAAGCTGGGTCGGGATTCGCGGTATCCAATTCCAGACCGGCATCCGCCAGCGCTTCAAGGTCGGAAATAAACTCACGTCTATAGATCTGCTCGCCGAGATTCCTACCCCATAGATTACCGTATCTGATGCCGCGAAAGAGCGGGTTCTGGTGAAACCGTTCCAAATGCTTGCGGAAATCCGGCTTGCCCGGCTCCAGGTTTCCAACCGTCCCGACAATAAAGGTGTCCTTAGCGGCTATGTCTAGAACCCACTGGTTGTCCTCCAACCAATTGCTGCATTCAACTTCAATCGCGCCAACGATGCCGAGCGCTTTCGTAACCGTCCGATACCGGTCGGGCAAGGCAGGTCGGTACAGGATCGCATCGTCCTTGTCGGGCCAAGGCACACCTTGATGGCGCCTCGGGTCGAACAGATGAATGTGTGTGTCGATGATCGGGTGAATGTGAGTGTCGATGATCGAGACTGGTGCCATCATATCCAGAGCAACGATGGTCGCTGCTCCAGCTCCACCTAGAAATGTTCTTCGATTCACGCTGCTATCTTATTTCGAGTGTATCAGTGCTGATCGAAGGCGAGTTATCAAGCATCACGGTGTCAGTCGGACTTAGTTACCAGTGAGCTTCTCTATTCTTCTTCGATCTCTCCTTCGCACTCGATGACAATGCCGTGGCGGATGGTTTGCGAGACCGCGCAATTCTTCTCGTGATGGTCCATCGCCCTTTGGGCCTCTGCTTTTTTCCCCTGTGGTACTTTCAATCGATATTTGACATGGACGCGCGTGATCAGCGGCTTGTTCTCCACGTTTTCGATATAGCCTTCAACTTCCGCCGACACCTTGTCCGGTCCACTCGGAATCGAACGCGCTTCCAGCGCACCCGCAAGCGTGCCTGTCAAACAACTGCCCAGGGCGGCCACCAGGTAATCCAAGGTCGCCGGCAAATCCTCTCCCGACTCCACACCGTAGAATTTCCTGATTCCTCCATGCACTCCCGTAAGGATTGGTTCAGGGAAACCCTCAATATAGGCTTTCTTCACTTTCCCTTTTCCCGGCTCCTTGTAGACCTTCACCTTGGAAACATGCACTAGTTCACCCATCGCTTCTCCTTTTCTTCCTCAGATACACGGCGACGCGCAGAGTCAAATACTTCATCCCTGAAGGGCTGGACACTCTGCTATATCCAAATGCCGGATCAATGTGAATGTTAATTCCGGCGAAGGGCCCGAGCCGGTTTGAGTTCGAGCATTTTTTCTCGAGTAAAGAACCGAGTGACTACTCTGTTATTAAAAACCCCAGGGGGCAAATTTGTCAAGAAAGGATTAGGACCACCCGACCCGCTGCCACAATGGGGGAAATTCAGCTGAGAAGTAGATTCACGAGGTTCAAGACGTCAGACTTACTTCGTATGCCAGCGCGCGCTGCTTTGAACTTCCTAAGCTGTCAATACCGAGCTCGACTATATCGCCGTGGTTCAAGAAGCGGGGCGGCTTAAGTCCAAGGCCGACCCCGGCGGGTGTTCCCGTGGATATTACGTCCCCCGGAAGCAGGCTCATGAACCCACTGAGGTAACTTATGAGCGTTGGAACGTCGAAAATCAAATCGGAAGTGTTCGCATCCTGCAAAACTTCGCCATTGACTTTCAGCCAGAGGTGCAAGTTATGTGGGTCTGGAACCTCGTCTCTGGTGACAAGAAAGGGGCCCAACGGTGCGAACGTGTCACAGCTCTTTCCCTTGACCCACTGCCCTCCGCGCTCAAGCTGAAATTCCCTTTCACTGTAATCATTGTGAAGCGCATATCCTGCTATGTACTTATTCGCCTCTTCCTTCGACACATAGCTGGCCCTCTTTCCGATGATCACGGCCAATTCAACTTCCCAATCGGTCTTCTGCGAACCTTTTGGAATAATGACATCGTCGTTTGGACCAGACAGGGCGGAGCTTGCTTTGAAAAAGATGACCGGCTCTTTGGGAATCTCCAGTCCGCCTTCTGCGGCATGTCTGGCATAGTTTAAGCCGATGCAGATGATCTTCGACGGCCTGGCTATGCAGGGGCCAAGTCGCACTCCTTCACCTACGACGGGACATTCGTCTGCATGCTCTGTAAGCCAGCCTTCCAGTCTCTTGATACCGTCGGTCGCGAAAAATTGTTCATCGTAATCCTGGCCAAAGGCACTAACTTCTAATCTTTTGCTATCGAGAAGAATGGCGCCGGGTTTCTCCCGTCCGACCTCCCCGAATCTAAAAAGCTTCATCTATTCTCCTTCGTAGTTGTTCTCGACCGCCCGCATTTTTTTCTCCAATGAAGAACCGAGTGACCATTCTGTTATTAGAACCACCCGAGTTCAAATTTGTCAAGCAAACTTTATTTATCGGAAGGTGCTAAGAGCCGTGTCAGGCTGCTCAAAGCAATCGAATCGCCAGGCCATCTGGTCTCGGGTTATATAATAAGGACAGATAAGCAGTCGCTCATTGGGCTCTAATGAGGTTTGCCGAGTTTCGCAGTACAAATGGAGCGGGCGACGGGACTCGAACCCGCAACTTCCAGCTTGGGAAGCTGACACTCTACCATTGAGTTACACCCGCTCACGTTCGCATAGGAAATTGTGAGCTCGACAGTTGCTGGTAGGAAAGATAATTAACCAGGCAGCCAGTGTCAACGCACTGCGCGATATTGCTGTGATGCGGCCCGTCGATGCAGTTCAAGAAGTGATCCACGAAATTACACGAATTAGAACAAAAACATTTCGTATGATTTCGTGGATCGTCCTGCTTTTATCCTTTCAAGTACTTCTCCAACAGATCGCTCCAGTAGCCCTGGGCACGCAGGATCAGCTCGACCGCCTCGCGCACGGCGCCGTAGCCGCCGCGTGCAGAGGTTATATAGTGGGCCGCCTGCTGTGCTTCGGGTGCTGCATCAGCGACCGCAATCGCCAGTTCTGAGCGGCGCATCAGTGGTATATCGTTGAGGTCGTCGCCGATGAACGCAACCTGTTCATCACCGACACCTGCTAAGCGTAAGAGCTCGTCGAACTTTGCTATTTTGTCTTCTGAACCCTGTCGAACAAAGTCCATCTTCAACTCCCGAGCGCGGCGTTCAACAGCCTTTGAGTTGCGCCCGGAGATGATTCCGGATTTCAAACCGGCGCGGCGCCATAACTCCAAGCCCAGACCATCTCGAGCGCTAAACCATTTCTGCTCGTCGCCGTTTTCCAACAGGAGCAAACGACCATCGGTAAGCACCCCATCACAGTCCATCAACAAGAGTTTGATCCGCGAGGCACGCCTTTCGATTGAGTTCTCCATTTAACGAACCTCGAAGAATTCAACGGCCGCAAGTTTCCACGAACCACCGCTGCGCGACAGAACCAAAACCGCTGTGCCCGATAGGTCCTGTCCCAACTGCTTCGCTTTGATGTTGACGTCCGCCGCTAACGTATTCGCGTCGAGAGCTTCAGTGCGCAAAACTCGTGTCTGCCAGATCTCAGGTTGGGTGCCAACCAACCCATTTACAAAGCGAACCAACTCCCCCGGGACTACTCGCGTGTCCAGCTCGGCCTTCTTACCACCTATGATCACCTGGTCCAACTGGGCAATGAAAGCTTTGGCAGATTCGTCTACTGGTGAAGAGCCGCCTTCGGCCCGGATTCGACCCGCGCGAGCAGCTAACGACGAAGCGTACTCGGCATCGGCTCGCACGGCGTTGTTAAAGCGCCCCGCAGCCTCAGCCGCCTGTCCCCGTTTCAAGCTGATCTCCGCCAGACCGATGTTCGCCCAGGCCATTGTTGCCGCGGTCGGCAACGGTTCGTCCAGCGCCAAACGAAAAAGCTTTTCGGCTTCATCAATTTTGTTTTGCCCCAGTAGAGCTCGCGCAAGTAGCACACGCGCTTCCTGCATTCGTGGAGCGCTGGCAATGATTTCCCTGGCAACCGCTTCGGCGCGCACATAATCCTGCGCGCCAAATTGCCTCGTTGCTTCATTCAGGGCGTCCGACAAATCCCGGCCCCGAGGAGCAACGTCGTTACCATAATCGAGTTGGGGATAGAGCTTTTCGGGATCGATCTCGATGCGAACCGGCCGCGCCGGCGTTTTGAAAACCGCTTCGGCAAAGTTTTTCGAGGGGACGAGCGCTTCCACTGTTAACTGTTGTCCCTGTTCGGTCGTGGCGACCACCGACACGGCAGCATCGGTTGAACCAAGATTGCGCAAAGCAGAAACCCAATCCGCTCCCCGCTGTTGCGGCAAGCCGACCATCAGGTCCATGTCGGTCACCTGGTCAAATTGTTGTGCGAGCAGAGTCTGCATTCCCTGCCCCCCGCGCTCGACCAGCGCGGTGCGCAAAGCTGCCAGGGTCAGGCCATTCGGATTATCTTTACCGGCCAGCAACTGAGCCTTTACCACGGCCATGAATGCATCGTGGCCGAGACGCCGATCGACGAGACGGAAAACCATCGCTCCTTTATTTGGAACTGAACCAAAATAGGTATCATCAAGTTGTGTTGCACGAGAGAGCGGTACATCTCGCTTCGAGACGCCGGCAAAAGCGAGACGTTCTCGTTGTAATTCTGCCTGGGCAGCATCGCGACCAAATTGCTTTTCGATGAATTGAGCAGCCAGGGAGCGGACCAGGCCATCGCGAAGCAGACCGCTGCCTTCTCCATGAACGGCAGTCTGTGCGCCGATCCACAAGTGAGCCATCGATTCGGCGATCAGCAGCGCCGTGCTCGAATCAACTTTAGGTCGCCGAAAAGCCGCTGCTTCAAGAAGAACTGTACCGGCGTCGCCGAATCCCGAACCTCGTCTTACAGCCACCAGACGAACAGGGACGTCCGGCGCCGGACCAAGAGCGGCCGTATAGAAGCTGCGGGCAGCTGCCGCAAGGGCAACAATAACATCCGTCTGCTTGCGCTCTTCCGCACCCCAACCCTTCGGAAGATATGCGGCAATTCCCTTTCCTTCGCCTGCGCCCTCCACTCGTTCCCATTCACCCTGCAAGAAGAAGGGCTGTCCATTCAAGGTCTGTTCATAAACGCCGTCGCTCTTCTCTGAGCCCGACGAGATAACGTTCGGACCGCCAACGGATAGCCTAAAAGGTGCAGTATCCGCACCGCGTATAGTGAATGGAGTGTTAAGAGTTGGATACCAAGACGAGAGCGGTAGGAACTGAGATCCTATTGCAGAAATAGCTGCGAGACCTGCATTGCTGTCAACCGGAAACGTGTAGACCACATTTACGCTGATGCTGCCCTCTGCGGCTACTGGCGCGGGCAGTGTGACCGTTACCCTTTGCAGGTGGGCCCTGGCTTCCGCCACAGTTCGAAACGAAGCGGTCGCTCCGCCGGCGGTGACACTCTTGATGACAGCCTTTGAGTTGATCCTAAAAGTAAAGGTGGTACCGCTACCCCTGCCGACGTTCTTAGCATTTAGAACGGCGGTTGACATGAGTGAGCGGTCAGCGGGCTGAAGGTTCACTGTGATGTCGAAATTGTTTATTTGCCAGGCAGCTCGAGCTTCTTCCTGAGCAGGGGTTGTAGAAACAAAAATAAGTGTGGTGAACAGAATCGAGGCTATGAATCTCTTCATATCTAAGCGAGTGTACCTAAGGTTTATTCGGGAACGCGGACATCTTGTCCGCGCGGTTCAGAAGCCACAGTCCCCCGACGGTTGACCCCTGCCCGCGGCGGCGGGCTGGAAGCCTGCGGTCCCAGGAAAGCATCACGAGACCGCGGAATGCCGCACGAGCGCGTGAATGTCACGTAGCATTGTCAATAGCGACAACATTCGATCCAGAGGGAGGGCATTTGGTCCGTCTGATGGTGCACGCTCAGGGCAATCGTGGACTTCCATGAAAACCGCGTCCACACCGCAAGCTACACCTGCTCGAGCGAGCGGTTCGATGTATTCCGACTGGCCGCCCGTTGCATGACCTAACCCGCCAGGCAATTGCAGCGAATGAGTAACATCAAAAACCACCGGAACGCCGAATTCTCGCATGATCGGAAAGGATCGCATGTCGACGACCAGGTTGTTATAACCGAAGCTCGCACCCCGTTCAGTCAGCATCAATTTACTACAGCCTACCGCCCGGGCCTTGTCCACAATGTTGCGGGCGTCATGCGGCGCCAGAAACTGTCCCTTCTTTACGTTTACCGCGCGTCCCGTCCGAGCCGCTTCGATGATCAGATCCGTCTGGCGTGACAAGAAAGCCGGAATTTGCAAAACATCTGCCACCTCAGCAGCGCGTGCCACCTGGGAAACGTCATGTACGTCTGTCAATATCGGAACTCCCAGCTCTTGCTTGACGGCTTGCAAAACTTCCAGACCCGCTTCCATTCCCAAACCACGAAAGCTGTCAATTGAAGATCTATTAGCTTTGTCAAAAGAAGACTTGTAAACAAAATCGAGCCCCACATCGCGTGTTCGTGCCAGGCATTCGCGGGCCATCATCTGCGCATGCTCATGAGACTCGATCACACACGGGCCGGCAATGATAGTTAACCGCCCATCGCCAAAAGTGGCATTGCCAACCTGGAAAGTCTTTGATGGTCTCGAACTATTAATCTGGGCCATCAGGGTTTTCGTCCTTTGAATATGCGGAAGCCGCGTTTGATCTTGCCGAAAATCGAGTCATCTTCCTTTTTCTTATTTGCATTTGCGTTCGCATTCGCATTCGCGTTCGCTAGTTTCCCCTTGCTGGCATCACGCTTAGGAGAAGGCGAAGGGGATATCACCGGCGAAGGTGAAGGTGAGGGTAACACTGTCGGCGAGGGGGTCACCGCCGTATTGACATTCGTCGCTGCAGGCGAGGTTACTAAACTCTTTAACGCAAAGAGCGCTACGCCAATGACCAGGATAAAGCTTAGTACTGCGAGCACAGCGGCTAGCTTTTTGAGAGCACTATGGCGGTCCGTGGCGGGTAGATCCACATTGACCCTGAGAACCTGATGTTTGGGTTCCGTGGCATTCGGACTCTGATTAATGAGTTCGCTCTCCGCGATGAGGGCTCCCTGCCCTTTAATAATCGTTTGCTCGTCAGCTCCCGAAGTGAAGACGCCTCGCTCTCGCAATCGTGAAATATCCACCACCAGCCTTCCTGACGGCGACTGGGTGGCAACTTCCCACAACATTTTAAGGTCTGGACCACTGGTGATCGCAGCGTGTTCAAAACCCAGCCTATCCGCGGTTTCCAGCAACTCGCGCCGAAATGCGCTTGCGTCCGCCGGACGGTCTGAAGGGTTCTTTGCGAGCGCATGCAAGACAACTTGCTCGATAGGCTCGGGAATAGTCGTCACTATCTCTCGCGGGCCGCGCGGCGGGTCGCCCGCGTGCTTCATCGCAATTGCCAGCGGACTCGACCCGCTGAACGGCGCAATCCCTGTCAGCATCTCGTACAGGATTACACCTAAACTATAGACATCCGCCGCAGGAGTAAGAGGCCAACCGCTGCATTGCTCTGGAGACATGTAACGGGGTGTCCCCATCATGACCCCCAACTGTGTAAGAGCTTTTGGATCGTCCTCCTCAAGTGAGTCCACTGCGAGTTTCGCAATACCAAAATCCAGTACCTTGACGAGAACCGGAACATCAGATCTCTGCACCACAAATATATTTGCCGGTTTAAGGTCTCGATGAATGATGCCGGCCTCGTGTGCCGCCGCAACAGCAGCCGAAGCTTGTAGCATGATGCCAACTGCGCGAGCACTTTCGAGGGGCGCCTCTCTGGCGATGATCTCTCGCAGGGTGCGGCCCTCCAGCAGCTCCATCACGATGTAAACAAGCCCGGCGGCGGTCTCGCCAAAGTCAGTAACGGCTACCGCGTTTGCATGCTGCAATCGGCCGGCGGCTTTTGCTTCGCGCCGGAACCGCTCGCGAGCAGCCTCATCTTCACCGTAGCGGGGATTCAAAACCTTTACCGCAACCGCTCGATCAATCAGCGTATGCCGGGCGCGATAAACCGTACCCATTCCACCCACACCAAGGCGCGACTCAAGCAGATATTTGCCATCGAGCGTTTGACCTAAAAGCGGATCAGGCGGGATGGCCCCTATTATGGTGGGATCAGCCTGTAGGGGTGTCTCGTCTAAGGGACAAACCTGTATCTCCGCCGGGTATTGTTTTCCGCATGTGGGGCAGTGAAGCATATTAAGCTGCGCTGGGAGAAAATGGACCGAAAGGATTATCCCGCAAAATCACGCCGGATGCACTCGGGTCGGTGGTGAAACCCGGTTGTACCCAGCATCAATCGGCGCTCGTGGCCGTCACGCGCTCGTGCATCGCCGGTTCAGCCTCGTCATTCTTTTCCATGGAAGTCTCGTTCTTGAGGCGATTGGCGTAAGCCGCGCGCACAAAAGACTCAAACAGGGGGTGAGCGTTCAAGGGTTTCGACTTGTATTCGGGATGGAACTGGCAGCCGAGAAACCAGGGATGAACATCGCGTGACAGTTCTATGATCTCGACGAACTTACCATCGGGAGAAATCCCACTGAAGACCAACCCTTCCCGCTCGAGAGTTGAGCGAAACTCAGGATTGAACTCATACCGGTGGCGATGCCGCTCACTTATCTCCGCCGTGCCGCCATACACCTCTCGCGCCAGCGAATCCGCGGCCAACTCACACGGCCAGGCGCCCAGCCGCATCGTTCCGCCCAATTCCTCCACGTCGACCAGATCCCGCAGCTTGAAGATAATCGGATAGGGAGTTTCAGGATCAAACTCGGTCGAATCGGCGTCTTTCAGTCCACAGACATTTCGCGAATACTCGATGCAGGCCGTCTGCATACCCAGACAGATGCCGAAGTATGGGGTACGGCTGCGTCTGGCGTAAGAGATTGCTCGAATCATCCCGGCAACGCCGCGCTTACCAAAACCTCCCGGTACCAGGATGGCGTCAAAATCCCGCAAGCGCGATTCATAGTCATCGTCCATCAACTCTTCCGATTCGATCCATTTCACATCAACGCGAAGATTGTTTGCAACGCCACCGTGAGTCAGCGCTTCGCGCAAAGACTTGTAAGAATCTTCCAGCTCAACGTACTTGCCTACAATAGCAATCGATGTTTCTCCGCCTGATGGCTCGCGGATAGTAGAGACCAGGTTCCGCCACTCTGAAAGCTCAGCCTGACCGGCGCGGGCGCCAAAACCCAACTGCGTTACAATTAATTCATCCAATCCTTGCTCGTGAAAAGCAAGTGGAACTTCGTAGATCGTATCCACGTCGAGAGCGCTTATTACTGCTGACTCCTTGACGTTGCAAAAGAGCGCGATTTTCGATCGCAAATCGCGAGAAAGACCCTTTTCTGACCGGCACAAAAGGATGTCGGGAGCGATACCGATTTCCCGGAGATCGCGCACTGAGTGCTGCGTGGGTTTGGTTTTGAGTTCCCCGGCAGCCGCAATGTAGGGAACGAGAGTGACATGGATGAAGAGAGCATTGCCGGCGCCTTCTTCATTGCCCATCTGCCGGATTGCTTCCAGAAAGGGCAGCGACTCGATGTCGCCCACAGTTCCACCTATTTCCACAATTACCACATCAAGGTTGTCTTTTCCGGGAATTGCGCGAACAGCCTCTTTGATCTCATTTGTGATATGCGGAATGACTTGAATCGTCTTGCCAAGATAATCTCCACGGCGCTCTTTATCGATTACTGAAAGGTAAATGCGGCCAGTGGTCCAATTATTCGCCTGCGAAAGATGGGCATGGGTGAAGCGTTCGTAGTGACCAAGATCGAGATCAGTCTCGGCGCCGTCGTCCGTGACAAACACCTCGCCGTGTTGAAAGGGAGACATAGTCCCAGGATCGACGTTGATATATGGGTCGAGTTTAATCAGGGCCACGCGCAATCCCCTGGCCTCGAGCAGACAGCCGATCGAGGATGCGGCCAGCCCCTTTCCCAGACTGGAAACCACTCCGCCGGTCACAAATATGTATTTTGGCATCGCTCGTTACTCCGCAGAATAAACATATCGCCTGTAGACATTCAGTGACAGACTGGAAAGTCTGTCCTATGTTTTGTTGCTGTCGGGATTTCCTGCCTCCGGTCCATCGCCGGACCCCTGCTCGCCATCGTAACGTCCCTGCTTTAATTCCTGTTGCACCTCGGCCGCTTTCTCAACCGCCGGATCCAGCAGCTTTTGAATCTCGATCAGACCGGCGCCCAGCAATCCTGGCCCTTCCTGGGCGCGTTTCTCAAACTCTTCCGGAGTGACCTCATACGGTTTGCTTAGTTTCGCCAGACCGAATAGTCCGCAGGCCACCAGAAAGCCAATAATTAGAAGTCCAATCAAGTCGTTCATATTCTGCCGGAAACTTTCATTCCTATCATGTTCCTTACGCGCTCGAGATCGGGAAACGTATCAACGCCAACCGAATTCGAACTCGCTTCAACCGCTACAATCGCGACGCCATGTTCAAGGGCGCGAAGTTGTTCGAGCGATTCCCTCTGCTCCAGCTCAGACTGCGACCACCGCGTGAACTCCAGCAATACGTCGCGCCGGTAGACATAAAGGCCGGTATGTTTGCGAAACGAATTTAGCAGTGAAGGATCCTTGTCCAGGGCGTCTTTCAAACTGCCGTGTTCCCGCACGGCCTGACGAGGAAATGGTACCGGAGACCGCGAGAAGTACAAGGCTCGTCCCGTTTCGCTCAGAACGATTTTAACGACGTCGGGGTTTAGCACATCCGCAGCATTTTCGATCGGTTCCCAGGCAGTTGCTATCCCGGCGACTAAGGCTGCCGTCACCGCTTTTGGGTTTTGGGTTCCCAGAAGTGCCTCCACTGCACGATCGATCGTTTCGGGTGAAATCAACGGTTCATCGCCTTGAACATTTACAATTATCTCGGCGTCCTCAATTTTCCTGGCCACCTCAGCAATGCGATCGGTTCCACTGGCATGACCGCTTCCGGTCATCATGGCCTCGTAACCCTCAGACTGCACTGCTTTCAGAATCCGTTGATCATCGGTTGCCACAATGACCCGTTCAACACGTTGAGCGGCCAAAGCTCGCTCAATCACCCAGCAAATCATGGGCTTTCCGGCGATCTCCAGTAAAGCTTTTCCAGGAAGACGAGTGGAATTAAATCGGGCGGGAATGATTGCAATAGTATTTTTGAGGGGATTTGCGCCCGTGTGATTCACGGGATAACAGATTAGCTTGCCAATGCTGGCACTGTCAACGTGAAGGCCTGAATAGGTAGTGATCACGCCGGTCTGCTGCGAGGAAAAATACCATCCACGAAATCACACGAATTTCATGTAAGTTCGTGGATTAATCTTCTGGCAAAACCACACAAAGTTGTTGGAAGTTCTTTCGAGAGTTTTTCGCTTAGCTGAGTCAGGTTATCATCTGGTCGAGGATGCGCGTCTTCTATTCACCTTTCTACTACGCGGATATAGGCCAGGGTCACGTTTTCCCCATTCGCAAATTTGAACTTGTGCGAGACAGGCTTCTGGAGGAAGGCACGCTCACGCCCGACCACCTGGTTGAACCTGAACCAATTCCCCTTGCCGATGTGCTTTTAGTGCACACGGAAGACTACGTTTCCCGTTTGTGCAACGGGCGGCTAAGCAGTATCGAGGTCCGAAGGCTTGGCCTGCCCTGGTCCGAATCACTCGCTCGCCGATCGTTTTATGCGGTGGGCGGAACACTCGGCGCTGCACATGCAGCTATCAGGGAAGGCGTGGGATCGAACCTGGCAGGAGGTACCCATCATGCCTTTGCTGACCGTGGCGAAGGTTTCTGTGTGCTCAACGATGTCGCCATTGCGATTGCGTCACTAAGACGTGATGGCGTAATCAAACGGGCTGCGATAATCGACTGCGATGTGCACCAGGGAAACGGGACGGCCACAATCTTTGCTGACGATCCAGATGTGTTTACTTTTTCGATGCATGGCGCCAGGAACTACCCTCTTTTCAAGGCACGCTCCAGCTTGGATATTGAGTTGGCCGATGGAACGAAGGATGCCGTTTACCTAGCTGCGCTGACGACAAATATCGATTCGGCCTTTGCTGACCATCCGGATATTGTGATGTATCTAGGCGGAGCAGATCCATTTGAGGGCGACAAACTCGGTCGCCTGGCTCTCTCGATCGAGGGCTTGCGACGCAGAGATGAGATAGTACTGCGCGAGTGTTTCCGGCGCGAGATACCCGTTGTGACGGTGATGTCCGGCGGATACGGCACAAACATCAACGACACGATCGAAATTCATTGCAATACTCTTCGTACGGTTCATTCGATTTACGAAGCCCGGTCACTGGCCAGCTGGTGAGGAAGGATGTCCTAATTCAGGGTTGGTTGTTGGCACGGTCTCTCGCGAATCTTTGTTAAACAACCAGATTGGAAAGTATGGTTACGGTGAGAAGAGCCAAAGGAAAGAGGCTTTCGAGCGTGCGAAGGATCTTAAAGCTCGTATCGTTGATCGTTTTAGGCGTGGTTGTTGGCCTGCTTGGGTATGAAGCAATCATGTTGGCACGGGTGGCAAGACTGCGTGCTAACAATCCAACATCCACATCGCTCATCGATGATCGAGCCGAGGAAGCCATGAATCGCGGCCAACAGCCACGCCGTGAACAGGTGTGGGTATCTTTAGATAGAATCTCTCCCAACCTGCAACGGGCCGTGATGGCCGGAGAAGACACCAATTTCACTACTCATCATGGCTTCGATTATCAGGCTATTCAAAAGGCCTGGGAACAGGGCCAGCGCGAGGCTGCGCGCGAAGCAAAAAAGGAAGGCGAGGATGATGACTGGATTCCCAACCTTCCGGATTTCAGACGCGGTGCATCAACGATCACCCAGCAACTCGCGAAGAATCTTTATCTTTCGTCTGAGCGGTCGTTTGTGCGCAAGGGTCAGGAGGCTGTGCTTACGCTTTTTCTCGAGCGTTTGCTGACGAAGCGCAGGATCCTGGAAATCTACTTAAATGTGATTGAGTGGGGAGATGGTATTTACGGTGCAGAAGCTGCGGCCCAACATTACTTTCACAAGCCGGCGACTTCACTCAGCGCTACCGAGGCCGCTTTTTTGTCCGCGATGATTCCCAATCCTCGCACGGTCTTCAATCCGCAGATAAATCCTCGTCGAGTAGCTCGCAGGCAACGCATCATCCTGCGGGGTATGCCTTTCGTGGCTCTGCCCTGAGTCTGCGGGCAGTTTAGCGTTTTCGATCCAATGACAATGAGCTGAAAAACTTTCCGACTGTGGGATTGTCTTCGGTGGAGTTCAACACACCTACAAGGTAGACTTCGCGCTGATCCCCGACTTGCTTGGTGAACACCCGAATGACAGCCGGCAAACCCGGCGCTGAGACTTCGTATTGCCGTCCGGCATAACCGTCGAGGTTGAGCCTGCGCTCGTCGGTTATTGTGAACTCAGCTTCAGTCCCTGTCCGGGCAAATCCATGGTTGAGACCAATAACGACCCCTCTGGTAAATTCCGAGAAGACCGCCGCATCCGTATACTTGAGGTTTGGTCCTTTTTGCCAGCTCAATAGATAAACCGAAGCATCGCGTCGCCCAACCCAATAATGACCGGTTCCGAATTCTGCGCCGATGGGAAACGTATTGGTGGTTTCGACGCCGACACCCGGAACCATAACCGAAAAATGCTCGTTTTTAGGGGTGAGCGTTCTCCATTCCTGATCGCCGGAATCGGGCACTGACGCTGAAGCAGATCCACTCGAGTTCGTGCCCATCAACCCGCGTAGCAAGTCTTCGCTCCCCAGAGCTTTCCGGCCACTTTGACCAGAGCCGGAAGGAGTCGATCTTGCGGTTATCGAAGCGTTCGCAGCTTGCGCGGCTTGCTGCCGCTTGAAATCCCAGGGCGCAACCGGTGAGGATTCCTGCCAGAGCCCGCGATGTTCCGTGCGCGCAGCGAGTTCGCATTGTTCGTAAACCTGTCGATCTGAATCCGTCAGGCGACTGCTTGCGGCCCGATCAAACCAGGCGACACCGTCGCGCAGCATTTGTGCGCCGATGTCTACGTCCTTGCAGGAAACTTTTCCCAGAATGAAATTGTTTTCGACTAGTCCCGAATACTCAACAAGCACCACCTTGCGCAGAACCAACTCCGAGAGATGCTGGCGAGCAACATCAGAAAACGTTTGCGCCTCAAGGGGCGCCACAACTGCGAGCAGTCGTATTTTGACGGGCTTGTTCAGACTTATGATGGTGATTGTGTCGCCATCGCTGATGTCCACAACGGTACCGTACAACGAGGCGGCGCTTGCCGGCGCGGCAAGCAACAGAAAGGTTGCGATCGCGAGAAGGCCATTCCTGACTAGTCGACGAGGTCGCGTTCCCATACTGGATAGTCTTCCCTACCGGCCAATCTCGCGATTAGATCGCAAAGTCCTTAGCCATTTCCAGCTCGGCTTTTCGCAGTTCAAAGCGTCCGCGTCCAAGATTGCCTTCCGGCTTGAGCGCGAGCACAACGAAGTACTCCCGGCTGAGCAATCGCATGATGACCGAAGCCTGGTCGAGGCAGACAACCAACTCGCGTAATTGGCCCAGACCTGTATCGCCGCCGGCTCGCTGGGCCCCCCGCACCAACGACGTAAATTCCGCTGCGGCAACGTCGAGGTTCGCTTCCTCACCTGCCTCACCGAGAACTTTTTCGACGGCGATGCCATCAGTTCCCATAATGAGTGCACCGAGGCTGCCCTCGGTGCGCTCCATGATGGTTACCAACATATCCTTGAACATCGAGGACCTCCCTTATGGGCGTTGGCCACCCAAAGCGCCCGGTCGCGCAGTGTTAGTAGGCGACGGTGCGGTTGTAGTCGGGGCCGGATTCAAATTTGGCTGAACGCCCGGCGTCTGCGGCGTGGTTTGTTGTTGTTGTTGTTGCAGCTGCGTCGGCGTCGGGGTGTTGCTGGGTGGATTACCGAGCGGTACGGGCTGCGGTATGGTCGTCGTGCGCGGCCCATTGCTAACGGCGCCGGCGGTGGGACGACCCTGGTAGTCAGGCCGGTAAATGTGTGGGGTGATAAAGAAAAGAATCTCGCTGTTTGCCCTGGTCGTCAGCTTTCGCTTGAAGAGATTTCCGACAACGGGAATGGAAGCGAGTCCAGGCGTTCGCTGTTGAGTTTCACCTTCTGTGTCAGCCAGCACTCCGCCCATGACGGTGGTGCCGCCGTCCGGTACGAGCACTTCCGACTGCATGCGTTGCGTGTCAATGCCGGGCACACCGCCGACTGCAATACCGGTGTTGAGTGTGTTGTTTTCAATCGTAACGCGAAGCACAACCGTGCCCACGTCCGTGATCTGCGGAGTAATGGAAAGCCGTAAAGGAACCGAGACGAATGTCGTCGTAATCACGGCGGTGCCGCTGGCAGCCTGTGTTGTCTGCACAGGAATCTGCGAACCGCTTTCGATCTGAGCCGGCCGATTATTCAGGGCTGTCACGCGAGGGGTCGCAACTGTCTTGGCCTGGCCCTTCGATTCCGCCAGCGATAAAGCCAGACTTATCTGAGCTGAGCCGATCAACCCCGTGGTTAACCCAATCACCGTGTTCGCGGCAGCCGCTCCGAGGGCTTGCGAGGGCTGATTGGTACCGGCCAAACCGCCAAAAACGCCGAAAGGATGCGGTCCACTCGTCAAGCCGGTCGAGCCGGTGCCAGTGCCGCTGCCCGTGCCGCCGCTGCCCGTGCCGCTGCCCGATCCACTGCCTCCAGTCGTGGTGGCTGAAGGAAGAGTCGAGATGTTGGCAAGTCCGCCACGACCAAAATTAACGATGCCCGCTGACAACTGAGCACCGAGATCGCGACTGAAGTTTCGCTGGGCAATCACGATGCGGGTTTCGATTTCAACCTGAGGTTCCGGCTGGTCCAAGATCGCAACTAACTGCCGGATGGCCTCAATGTTTTCCTTGACATCGGTGATGATGAGGGTATTGCTGCGACCGTCAACTTCGATCGATCCTCGACGCGAAAGACGTCGCGAGATAATTGGCAATAAACCCTGATCTCCGCTGCCGCCCGTCGCATCTCCTCCGGCCCCACCACTGAAGCTCAGGTTGGTAGCGCCGCCCGAGAACGCGCCGGTTGAACCAGCCGCTTGGGCCAGCGTTCCGGATGCACGCGCGTAGTTCAAACGGATGAACTCCGTAACCAGGGGCGAAGCATCAAGGCGAGAATCATTGATCACTCTTTGAGTGGCCGCTTCGGCGGCGAGTACTTCGTTTGTGGCCACGCGAAGGATGTTGCCGTTCACCTCGATGCCGAGTCGGTTTGCCTTGAGGATCGCCTCGAGCGCAACGTTCCACGGGACATCTTGAACATTCACGGTGACTGAGATAGCACCAACCGAGGAATCGATGACGAAGTTAACGCCATACTGTTCGGTAATGTAGTTGAGTATGTCCCTGATATCGGCGTTGACTACGTTCAGGTTGATGGGTTCGCCTACAAAACCGGGCTGGCCATACTGCCGTCCCTGCTGTGTCTGCCGTTCCTGCGATGGTGAGATCGCTGCGCTTGGGGTGGGAGTCGGAGTAGCCGATGACCCTTGCTGTACCTGGTTCGGTAAGCCCTTATTAGCGGCAACCTTGTCCGCGTTAATTCCGGACAGTGGGAGTTCATTAGGAGCAGCCAAACTGCCAATGCCGCAAAGGCATATCAGCAACAGGACGAGCGTAGTCCTTTTTGTGGCTGACGTAAGTCGAGGCAAATAAGACATCGTTCCCTCCTTTAAGGGAATGTTTTGGGTATTGCCGCCACGCGCTACGCTCATTTGCCGTTATGCAACTCAAGCGCGCGCCGCACAAACGCGGCAACCTCCCGGTTATTGTCAAAATGCGCAAACTGGCAAATTCAACCCCTGGTTCAAATGGCCACCTTGCGCGTCCAACAGGTCTGCCGTCGGTTCGCAACCGACGAAGGCCAAAAGACTTTTACCAGGGCTTTTGAGAAGCCCGGCTTTTTTCATCTGCTCTCTTTTCGCTTTCCGGAGAGTCTGTCGAACTCTTCGCGGTTGTCATAGCATTGACAGTGCTCGGAGCCCGAAGGGGTTTCATCTCCATCGATCGCTCTCGGCGACCATCGTAGAAGACAGTTTCGCGACGAAACACAAGACGATTGTCTTCGATCGCTACCAGTTGTCCGTTATAGAAGCGCTCTCCGGGATAGACGATATAAGACAACTTGATAGGCATCGCTTCTACTATCGCGGCATAGCCACGCGGCGTTCGCGAGATACCGACAACCTGAATCTCGTCCAACAGGAACGCCGTCGTCGGTTTTGGCGCCGGCATCCTGGCGGCCATCGCTGCAGCCTTCTGGGCTTTGTATTGTTCGATTCGCTCTTGAATTGAAGGTGTCGCGATAAGTCCGGATTTCTTGGTAACCGCTCGCGGCACCTCATATTTCTTAAATGGATCGCGGCCGGCGTCGCCCCGCACCTTCTTTGGGGCAGTCGCATCGGGGTCGCCACTGGTTTGTCCTGATACGCCAACGACCATTCCTCCAAGCGCGACCATGCAGCCGATCATCACACCAACAAATCGATTTTTCAGTTTCTGAGTCTCTTGCGTCATCATTCTTTATTCCTTAACTATTTGGATGGCTGTGGTGCTGCCTGCCCGGGAGCCGGCGCAGCAGGAGTGTTTTGAGGACCACTCTGCTTCTGTAGCTTCTCAGCTGAAACGTAGTACGCGGTCAAATCAAACCTGGCGTCCATAGTTTTTGTAGGCGACTGTTTGTCCAATTGTTTCAACTCGAAATTGGTAATCGACACGATCCTTTGATAGTGGGCCAATTGCTCAAAGAAAGCCCGCAGCGAAGCAAAGGAGCTGGTGACCGTTACTTCTATCCTCTTGCCACTGAAGTTTTCCTGCTGGATATCGTCTTTGGGAAGGAATTTCGCCAGGACCAGGCCGGTGGCGCGAGCGCGATCCTGCACGCCCTGAAGCACCATCGTTATCTCTCGCTGCTCCGGAAGCAGGGCCTTTAACTCGTCATATTCTTCTTGCCGCGCTTTATAGCTCGCTCTGAACTCGTTAAGCCGTTGCGAGGCAATCTGGGCTTGAGCGTTCTTCGGCAGTAGTTGCGCGATCTCCGCGTTCATCTCGTGAGTGTCTGCACGCGTTCCCTTGGTAATGAAATACCAGAAGCCTGCATAAGCGACTCCGGACACGACCACAAAAACAATCAGGCGCAGATACCAGGGAATTGATTGAAGCTTAGTCATCTTTAAATCCTTCCAAGTTTCTTTGGGGCGGTGTCAGGCAATTTCCAGTTACTGATCACTTCTTGGCCACCTGGTTCGCAGACGTGTTCGCGGATGCTTGCGGCTTGGGCTTGGCGGGGGCATAAGTGCATTTCACTGTGAAGGACACAACCTCTGGCTTCTGCAAATCGGGATCGCTGACCGCCGGTGCACCCGATGAACCACTGGTTAGCTTCGCAGCCTCGCGTTGAGTTTCAATGTTCAAATTAGTAAAGAGTCCGGACGAGAATTCCAGACTCTGCCCAAATTTCGTGACCGAGGTCTCATTCGGGGATTCACCTTTGATCGTGAGTTCGCCGTCCTTTTGTTCGACGCTCTTTAGGTAGAGTCCCGGCACGTTATCGAACCGCGTTTTGATCTCCTGGAGCACTGCTCCCGGCCCCTGTTGGGATTCGCGCAATTTCTTTATGGCGTCGATACGGCCCTGGATGTCCTGGGCTTTCTTTTCCAGGTCGGCTTGTTCCTTGTTTACTGCCAGCATCTGCAAATTGATACGGCGCTGGTTCTCCAACTCGGTTTTGGCTGCTGCGTGTGCAGAGTTAGCACTCGTGTAGTCGTAGATCATGACCAGGGCCATCAACCCAAAAACCGTCAGGGCCAATAACATCGTCTGCATGCGCGGATTAGCCACCCGGTCTTCGACCATGGCCACGCCGGTAGGTCGTTCAGTGACTGACTCAAGTAGATTGATCTTGATCATGCTGCTTCAACTCCTCTCAATGCCAGACCAACAGCGACAGCCATTTCCGGCACAATCTCGCGCATGTAATCTGGATCAAACTTCTTGCCGTCCACTTGTATCTGTCGGAACGGATCGAAAACCTCAACTACAATCTCAAAACGCTTGCCGAGATATTCCGCAAGGCCGGGTAATTTTGAACCGCCGCCAGCCAGCAGAATCTTCTGGATCGCCGTATCACCCTGCTCCGATGTGGCTCGGTAGAAATCCATGGTCTTTCTTACTTCCAGGGCCAAAATGTCCGATACGGTCTCGATGATTGGCTGAATTGGCCTGCTTTCCACACCCTCCGGAAGCGGCATACCGCGTTTGACTGACTCGGCCTGCTCGAAGGTAAGTCCCAGTTCTTTCTGCAGAAGGTTTGTGTACTGGCTTCCGCCAACCGAAGCATCGCGGGCAAAGATTGAACGCTTGCCGTTAAGTATGTTGATGTTCATGGTTGCAGCCCCGATGTTCAGCAGGGCCACGACATCACCATCCTTTGGCTGGTAGTTCACTTCGTAACAATTCTGCAGCGCAAAAGCGTCGACATCGATCACCACCGGCTGCTTTCCCGCCAGCTGAATCGCCTGTTTGACATTGGCGATCTTGTCGCTCTTGCAGGCGGCCATCAGGACGTGCAATGCGTCGTCTGAGTTTCCAGTGATCTGGTAGTCCAGGTTTACGTCCGCGATGTCGAATGGGATGTGTTCTTCAGCATGCCAGCTAAACGACTCCTGCAATTCGTCCTCACTCATCTGCGGCAAGACGATGTTCTTAACGATTACGGAGTGACCACTGACGCCTGCGGCTACACGGTTCGTTTTGATCTGGTGTTCATTGAAGATGCTGGAAATGACATTAGATACGTTGTTGAGCTCCATGATTTGACCGTCAACGATTGTGTCGGGTTGAAGGTTTTCAAAGCCCAGGTTAGCAAGCTGGAGGTTGCCGCCCTTTTTGTTTAGTTCTACTGCCTTAACGGAGCTCGAGCCAATGTCCAGGCCGACAAGGCTCTTTTTGCCCATACCTTTTTTGAACATGATCTTATTTAGTCCTCGCAGAAAGTGAGCGGAGTTTGTTTTGGCGGAGGCGAGCTCGTGCTTTGCGCGCTCTGGAAAGCCGAGGCTTGGCGAATTTAGCGCTGAGGGCGTGGGGGTGATGTTTCAAAGGTCGGTCCTTTTGTCGCTCGGAGGTCAGCGTTCTCCGAGGTTTAAGTTGAAGGCGGGCGCGTAATCACGCGGGGTTCCACTTCTCAGTAGTGCGGCGAAACGACTTGGGAATCGTTGCGAGAGGATTGAAGCTCATCTGGAAACCCAGCCAAGTTGGGACTGGGCCCAACTCCCGTTGGCTTTGCGGCCTTCGCTCGCGCGAAGTGTGCCTTTATCGTCTAGCTTCAAAAGAAGCGGATTGTGCGCTTGGCGTGTCCGCTACGAAGGGATCTAAAGGCGAGCACCCTCAGACGGCAGCAATACCTGATTTGCCGTCTCTGGGAGACTACAATACGAATACAACAATGTCAACCGCTAATTTGCTTTGTTTAACTCCAGTTATATCAAGGCAAAGCGAGTGCAATGGGGGTTTCTTGGAAGCTAAAGGGACGCGTTTTCTGGAAAGAAAGAAGGTTAGTTCCAGAGAACCGGAACGCTCAGTTCCAGCTTTGCCTCAAAAGCCACAAGAAGGCACAAAAGCACAAAGGCCTTCTTTAAATCGTTTGCGCTTCTTGTGCTTTCTTGCGGCCCGGCATATCCGAAGCCGACTTTTGAGGCAGGCGCTCAGTTCCAGTTTCTTACTCGCTTGTCATCGCTGAGGTTTCAACGTCACGAGGGGTTTTTACCTTCACAGTCTTGGCGGGAATACCGACGACGATATGGTATGGCTCGACGTCGGCGGTCACTACGGCGCCAGTCCCTACCATGGCCTGCTCGCCAATCTGAATCCCTGCCAGAATCGTGGCGTGGTAGGTTATGCGGGCCCCGTCCCCAATCCGAGTTGGTAAGGTGTAAACCCGGGCAATATCGTCAATATCGTGGGTGTGTGAGTAAATGTTTGCGTAGTCTGAAATTGATACCCGATTGCCGATCTCAATCCCACCGCGGTCATCAAGCAGCACGTGTCGATGAATAACAACGTCATCGCCAAACGAAAGATTGTAGCCAAAAGACCAATCAACAAGATGCCAGCATTTAAAATTCCTGCCGACCTGTCTGAATATCAACGGCGCCAGTAACCGGCGGAATCGATGGCCCAGAAGTGCATTCTGTCCAACCGGCGAGCGATCGAACATTTGCCAAAGCCAGATAAAAGGTTTCCGTTCAAGGTACTTCTTGCTATCAATGTCCGTGTAGTACTCAGGCTCGGTGGTAATGTTGCGCGGGTCAAGTGAATGCAGCAGCGCGCGAGCCGGCGGTGCTAGTGAAGCGGTTGCAACGGACAAGTCCTCTCCACCAACCTGCGGCGATGATGGGCCAAAATAAAGCTGAAAAAGCGTATCGCGAACAAGTTCATTCGGATCTTTTTGACCCGCGGTCAAATCAGCCTCGAACTCTTCCAGAAAAGCGTCGAAGTCGCGCTGTGCATTTGGCGATGCTGATAAATCGCGATAGGTCATTTTCTATTCCACTGAACCGGATAGCCACCGCTGGGCCGCGCCCGCATTTAGCGCAGCGTGAAGTTAGCATATGGAGTAATGTGCTTCAAACGCCAGGCTGCTTGCTCTCCCGCAGCGGGTATTGGGTCGGGTTTGATGTCCGATAAGCTTTAAGCTTGTCGTAACGCGCGACAAACTAAAGTTTATCGGACACTTGCAGCGAAACTGACCCACTACCGCCGCAGCAATTTGCGCTTACTTGCTTGCTGATGCGCCCTAAACTACGATGCGCTCCTAATGAAACTCAAGTATCGCCTCCTTATTCTTGTTCTGGCTCTTATCGTCGTTGCCGCCACATGGGTGGCATGGAACTGGCCGCGGCGGGTGGATATGGCTCAATACGCTCCCGCGGACTCAATGATCTATCTGGAATGTAACAACGTCGTCGCTGTAACTGAAGGCATCACCGGCAGTGACGGCTGGAAGCGTTTCGCCGCGAGTTTCGGTTTACGAGCCAGGCAATCAAGCGATCGGTGGCTTTACCTTGCGGCTTCACTTGGTCTCGCCCCGGCTCAAAGCGTCATTCTCTCCCGGGCACAGGTCGCTGTAGTGATGTTGAACCTCGATGCTGCCGAAGAGAACAGCACCCTGAGCATCAAACCAGAGGGCGCTATCATCATCGAGACGCACACTGCAGGATGGCGCACCAAACCTGCGGCCGAAGCGGCGTTGCAGCAATTTGCCGAGCGCATGTATGGACCAGTGACGGCGAAACACTCCTGGGAAGATGCAGACTATCTCGAGTGGAGTCCGGCCGCGGGCGACAGAAAGATAGTGGCTGTAATTGATGGCAGTCTTGTTGTCGTGGGAAACAGCAAACGTGCCGTGCAGAAATGTCTCGAGGCGCGCCGCAAACCGGAATCAAGCCTCCGTGATGATGCGGCTTTACGGCAAATGCGAACGAAGATGGGAGCAGCTCAGTCGCTGACGTTCGGTTATGTTTCTGCCGGTAATGCGACGCGCCTGGTATCCTGGGCCGCGCCCCTGCTATTCGGCCGCGAGCCTGGCGATTCGACGCTCCAACAGATCGTTGCCAGGAACGCCGCCAGGATACTCGGGTCGATTGGCTGGAGTTCCCGGGCAGCAGCCGGTGGAATAGAGGATCGTTTTTTCTTAACTCTCGAGCCCTCGGTCGTCTCTCGTCTGCGGCCTGCCTTTCGCACTAGCCAGCCAAAGCAGTCTGTCTGGACTGTGGCGCCAGGTAAGCTGGAAGCCATCACCGTCTACAAATCTCAAACTCCCGCGCTCGCCTGGGAGGCATTACGCGCCGTCTCTGGGCAGTTCGACGCCTTATCAGCTGTGTTCTTTGGTTCAATAATGAATTCCGCGCTGCTCCCTTACGGGATTGAGAACCCGGATCGGTTTCTGAAAGCAGTCGGGCCTGACGTAGCGACTTTGAGAGTCAGTCCGCAAAGCGAGGGTTCCGTCCTCATCGCCCGGGCTCTTGATCGTCCGGCCCTTGAACAGATGTTCAAGACTCAGCGCTCGCACAATCCGAAGGACGGGGGAACTATTGATTTCGAGCTTGCCGACGCACCTGATAAAAAATTTGCCGCCGCATTCCTGGATGATTATTTCCTTGTGGGAGGCCGCGATGACGTCCGAGCCTGCGTCGACGCAAGGATAAACGGGCAGACTGTTGCGGGTAACGGTCTGACCAAACCCGCGACTCTTGCGGTTGAAAGCACGGCGGCGATTGTGACCTACAGCAATGATGCAGAGCGTGTGCGAGGCTTCTTTTCCGCGGTGGGGAGTCTTCGCGCAGTATCGGCCAACGACAGTGTTGCGGCCACGACCGGCGCGGAGATTCCCTTCGCCACGACGGAAACCAATCTCGAAGATCAGGGCCTCGACAGGCGGACTCGCTCTGCCTTTGGTCAATTTAGTACTCTGATAGGCCTTCTCAAACATGAGTAGAACCTCGGCCCTGGCCAAGAGACTCGGCGGCGAGCTGCAACTGCTTATCGCGACAAAGAATCCAGGCAAGAGCGAAGAGCTGCGCGCGCTCCTTTATTCTCTTCCGGAAATCAATTTACATTCGCTGCTTGAGTTTCCAGCAATAGAAGCGGTCGACGAGACTGGATCGTCATACAGTGAAAACGCGATCCTGAAGGCCAGATTCTATTCAACGATCACGGGAATGTGGGCGATGGCAGATGATTCAGGGCTGGAGGTGGATGCCCTGGATGGAGCTCCAGGTGTGCGCTCGGCCCGCTATGCAGGGAAAGATGCTACGGACATGGATCGAGTGCGGCTACTGCTCGCAAGGCTTTCGGAACTGAAAGGCGCTGCTCGCCGAGCTCGCTTTCGCAGCGCTGTGGCCGTGGCTGATGAGAACGGAAGAATCCTGAACGTTGCAGAAGGATCCTGCGAGGGAACAATTGCCTTTGAGCCCCGTGGCCACAACGGTTTTGGTTATGATCCTATCTTTGTTCCGAGTGGATATAACAATACTTTCGCCGAACTCCCGGCTGAGGTAAAAGACAGCATTAGTCACCGAGGCAAGGCTCTTCGACTGACCAGAGACTTCCTGATTGGCTATCTGGCCGAACTTGACCGCTCCTCAGGCGCCTCTTAGAATGCAATCCCTGCCTTCGTTCGTAAACGTTGATGGGCAAAATGTCGGGGCGTAGCACAGCCTGGTAGTGCGCTCGGTTTGGGACCGAGAGGTCGGAGGTTCGAATCCTCTCGCCCCGACCAATAACCTAACATACATCAATAATTTAGAGCGACAAAATCCAACCGGGTGTGTTCTCCCCTGTGGAGAATTTGTGACCAAAATAATCAGCACGCAAAATGTAGCGAACTGTAGCGCATGGGATTAAATGTGAAATCTCGAGTATTTCCTTGTCACAGCAACCCTTGGAATTAGAAATATTTGCGTAGCGACCGGTCACTCGGTCTATAACCGAGAGGAAGAAAGCCCTCCTCTCCCCCTAGCAACAAGTTCGGGCTCACCTCCTGCATAAAATGCAGTCAGGTTTGAAATTAAGGAGTCGAAGACATAATCTTGTTGGGAACGGGGCGATCCGAGAACTTAAGGAATGTCGAAAAGTTGTGTCGATTGGAGATCAATAACACCTCTATTCGACTCTGAGATCAAAAAGATCAGGACGATGATAGTGGCCAGAGACATCGAGTGTCATTCGCTCTTTGTCGATGGCCTCCAAGTTAAGCTCCGCGATAAGGATCCTCTCCTCATCAAACACTGGCTCGACAATGTAGCGCCCATCAGGACCGATGATGGAGCTCCCACCTCTTAGCAGTAAGTGGTCGTGCTTATCAGACAACTCAGGTACAACCTGCAATTGAGCTGGTAAGTCGCTGACCTTCATAAGAAGGCCGGCAGCAATAACAAAGCACCTTCCCTCAAATGCGTAGCTACGACTGGCGATCTGATGCATCTCGTGGACAGTCGGCCACACGGCGATGTGAATGTGCTCGCCCGAATCGTGAAGCACCTGTCGTGCAAGAGGCATCCAGTGCTCCCAGCAAATCAGTCCTCCCATTCTGCCCGCTGATGTATCAACTGCTTTGAGACCGTTTCCATCACCTTGTCCCCAGACCAGACGTTCGGTGTAAGTGGGAACGAGCTTGCGATGGTGATTTACCAATGAACCATCTGAACCAAAAGTGAGCAGACTGTTATAGAGCGTTCCATTGCCCGGCCCTTGGTCGACTCGCTCGTTGACACCAATCACCAACACCACTCCATGATCCTTGGCAGCTTTCGCAAGCGCGTCTGTTTCAGGGCTTTCAATAACCAAACCGTTCCGACGAAGGTTTGCGAAGACTTCTTTCGTCGGCTCGTGATTCCAGAGGGCGGCGCCAGGGCAATAGTCTAGCCAAGCCGGATAGCCGGGCAGCCAGGTTTCGCCGAACACGACCAATCTCGCTCCCTGTTTCGCTGCCTTGCCAATGAAGTTAACGGCTCGGGTGAGGCTTGCTTCCAGGTCCATGAAAACAGGCGCGGCTTGTACGATTGCAACTTTAAGCATGCTGCTCACCCCTCCCTTAACCAAACATTACTTACGCTAAAGCTCGGCCTCGAGGACCTTTCCCTCTTGACGAACCTGTGCCCATGTCATTGGGAATAAATGGATCTCCCCGCTCCGCTCCGTTTTAATCAGGTGATCCAAAGCGGCGAGGATGATTCGCAGTTGCAGTTCGCGGTGAAACGGTACCCCGAAGTGATGGCCCATCATAAAGGGAAGGAAAACCGAACGCGGTGGTTTGCAATGCTCGGTCACATCGAGAGCAACCGTCATCGAAACTGTAGGGACACCTCTGCGTTCAATAGCGCGCTGCACGAGCGCGACCGACTGGTGTCATATCGGTCAAGCGGGACACAGAAGAGCGGCCTCTGCTCCGTCCGATACGACCGCATCGGCAATGTCTTCGGCCAATGTCTGTTCAAAGTGCTCCGGGTCCATTTGGTAGCCGATAAACGAAAAGAAGTTTGGCGTGAGTTCACCAATCAGGCCCTCCGCAGCCAACTCCTGCAAACGTTCGATAGGAAAAATCACGTTCAGATCTCTGAGGGCGCCAGTTGTTGGATACTTGATCTGATGAATTTCCAGATCAGATACGCTCAACGCGGAAGGCACTCGCCGGAAGCTGAAATCGCCGACTGGATGGACCACATCGAACGGCATCGATCCCCTTGGTTGAATACCTGCCGAACTGACAAAGGTCAGCCGCGTTTGAGATAGAAGCTTGCTGAGTCGCGCGAGTGGGACAAAGTCTGTCTTTGTGATCATCGACCCTGGATATCGCTCATTGATCGTTTCCCAAAGCTCCGGGCGTAATTGCTTTATCTCGTCAGAGGGTGCCGTCATGAATCCAAACTCCTGAACGCTGCACGAAGTAGAAATGCAAATGAAAATAGAGATGGGCCAAAGTGGCAGGCGTTTGATTATTGAGGGTGCCGAGGATGAACTCTCTGTCGGTCGGCGGCACATCGAGTAATAGCTTCAATGCTTCGACCCACGCTTTGTCGATCTCCTTGCGCCCGGCTGCCTCATTTCCGTCCCCCAGGTGCAAGCGAACGTAGCGAATCAGCTTCTCGTTTTCATTGTTAGCTACTGCTTCCTTCAGGTACTGCAGTGACACTGGCTCCTCCTCCACTCGATCATGGGCGCTCATTATACGCTGAGCAGCCGTGTCACTTCATAGGTAACTTGTGCCCGCCTTGCCCTAGCAGCACTAGTGCTGCTTTAGACCGGCATAGAATCATTTGTTTTCCGAATCTGACATGAAAGATGGAAGAGCGCTGCGTATCGCAGTCTCACCGGGAGCCTGCGACTGCCCCTCGCGGCGCTCTTCCGCGACGCCGGGTACCCACCATGCCGGCGATATCGAGAAGACCCTGGTTATCCATGCTTCATCATCATCATCATCGAATTCATTTTGATGGCGTCGTCGAACGCTCGCACGTAAGCTTCCCGATCGTAGTTGTGCGTCGTCTTAAACGAGATCTTGTTCTTTTCGCCCAGCACGACTACCGTCGAGGTATTCTTCTTGTTCGCCGCAAAAAACTTGCTGATTCCCAGCTCGCGCGCTGTTTTGGCTGACTCTGCCACCTTCTCATCGGTCGTCACGTCAAGTACGACAAAGTTGAGTCGATCCTTGTATTGCTCCATCAACTCCTTAAATGTAGGTTCGAGCTTTTGACAGGCCGCGCACCAGTCAGCCCGAATGATGGCCACCGTGGGTTTGGACTTATCCATCATCATTTGACCGCCCATCTTATCGCTCATCATTTTGTCGTCCTGGGCTGCGACGTTCATCGCCATCAAGGCAACGAGCGCCATCACAGCTCCGACAAGCAGCGCATTCCGTTTCATTAGGTTCATTGGGTCCTCCATCTTCGTTGCGTTTGTTTTTCAGAAGCCGCCTCTTCCGCACTTCAGTGCGAGTCGAACATTCCGGACCACGCAGGCAACATCTTCGGGCTGCCTGGCCCTGCTTACCTTCCGAATCTGTAATTAATGCGCAGTCCACACGACTAATACCTGGCGGGAGCCTGTTTATTCCCGGCACTGTGAGTTTCAGAAGGTGGTTGCGGCGTCTGAGGACGGTATTCCGCAAAGGAATAAAAAAGGCTGGTAATGGTATTGATTCATCGGAAATCGAGGATGGGAGGCGACAAAGAGCGCCGTTCCGCTTGATGTTCAGGCTTACAAGAAAGAATACACGCTTGGCGGACTGGGCTTCGTTTGAGAACGAGGCGCTGCCGCACCATGCCGATCTCTACCGGATGGCGAAGTGGCTTTTAAGAGATCGCGATCAGGCCGAAGATCTTGTCCAGGAGACTTTTGTGGCGGCGCTGCAGTCGTTCCATCGTTTCGAAAAGGGCACCAACTGCCGCGCGTGGTTGATCAAGATTATGTATCACACGCTAAGCAAACGAAGACGCGGTGAGGGCCGCCTTCGTATTGTCAGTGATACTGAAGAGCAGATTGCCGAAACAGTCGCCTTCGAGCCGCCAACGCCACAGACAATTAGTGAGAAAGAGGTTTTGGAGGCACTCAAGCGCTTGCCCCAACAGTTTCAAGAGGTTGTTATTCTCTCCGACGTTGAAGATATGACTTACAAGGAGATAGCCGAAGCACTATCGATTCCCACTGGTACAGTGATGTCGCGTCTGCATCGCGGGCGAAGATCGCTTCGCGCGGAGCTGGCAGCCTATGCGAATAGCCTCGGCATCGGCAAAACGGAGGAGACGAAATCTTCTCTGCGGCTTGCAGAGAGACAGGAAGGAGGGAAATCAAGTGCTGTGTCGTGATTTCCGCGAGATTGCTGACTCGTATCTCAGCGATGAGCTCCTGGTTGAAACTAACCATGACGTGATCAAGCACCTTGAATCGTGTGCTGACTGCCGCAGGGAGTTGGCGGCGCGGCGCGAATTGCGCAGCAAGTTGCGTGACGGGTTTCAACGCGCGCCAGAGTTGCAAATGAGTAACGAGTTTGCAGGCAGCCTGAAAGCTCAACTGCGAGACGCAGCACTACACCGATCTCATTTTTCGGCCGGCAGTCGGGCAGCGTTCATTGCCATTGCCGCGTCACTAGTGATTGCGGCCGCGTTGGGATTTAGAGTCGTGTACCAACGCTGGCATTCGCAGAACCCGCCTTACTTCACTAGCGATGGAAATCGTGACGAGAAGATCGATCGCGAGAGAAACGCCGGCGACGGCGATCTTGGGAGGGCTGCGCTAACCGAAAGCGTTATCGGCGATCATCGCGACTGCGCTCTGAGTCATCGCTTAGAAGAAAAACCCATCGACCTCGACGAGGCCGGTCGCAAGTATGATCGCGCTTATATCAACCTCGTGAGTGCGGTGGTGTCAGAAGGGACGCTTCCTGCCGGTGTCGAACTAGTCGAAGGGCATTCCTGCATATTTAAGGGACAGCGCTTCGGCCACGTAATCCTGAAGTATCATGGTCAACTGGTTTCGGTCCTGGTAACCAATATTGAAGCACAAGATCAAGGCGCCTCAACACGTGCAGGAGAACTGTTCGGCAGCGCGCAATCCGATGGTTATCATTTGGCACATTTCGAGACCGAGCGACACGCAGTGTATGTTGTATCAAGCCTTAGTGACAGTGAGAACCTGGCGATCGCGCGAGCCATTGCCCCTTCGGTATCGAGGCACATCAGGGACGCCGAGCGCACAGCTTGATGTCTAATCAAGTTAATTGCATTTGAAACAGTAAAGGAAGTAAGCAATGCACAGACAGAATGTTATTGCAGCAGGACTGCTGGTCCTCGTATCCGTGCTGGTAGTGACCGCAGGTTATGCAAAAGGCTGGGGCCCACTTGGTGTGATCAATTCCGGCATCACGCGACTTACGGAAGGCAGCAGTCGGCTCGTCTCGTCGGACAGTGTGGTGCCAGAAACGACGTCTCCCACTGCTCCCGAATTCGCGGCAGGCACATGGATCAATTCGGGACCGCTTACGATAAAAAGTTTGGCCGGTCGCGTCGTGCTGGTGGAGTTCTGGACCTTTGGTTGCTACAACTGCCGCAACACTCTTCCTTTCGTCAAGCGCTGGCACGAACGCTACAGTGATAAAGGGCTGACGATCGTGGGCGTACACTCGCCCGAGTTTGACAGTGAAAAGAAGATCGAAAACGTGCGCCGGCAAGTCGCTTCTTTGGGCATTCGATTTCCTGTAGTCACGGATAACGATTACGAAACGTGGCGAGCTTATAAGGTCGAAGCCTGGCCAACCATCTTTGTGCTCGACAAATCTGGTCGCGTGCGTTGGACCCATATCGGTGAAGGCGCATACGATGAAACAGAGCAAACGATTCAAAAACTGCTGGCGGAAAATGACAGGTCTGCTGATACAAGGAAAGTTGAGAAGATAGGAATGGCGGATAAAGTTGAGAAGACTAACGACCAGTGGCGGAAGGAGTTGTCGGCTGAACAGTATCACGTGCTGCGCGAGGCCGGGACGGAGAGGGCGTTCACTGGTGCTTATTGGGATAACCACGAGAAGGGCGTCTACTACTGCGCGGCTTGCGGGCTCCCACTTTTCACTTCAGAAACGAAGTTTGACTCCGACACAGGCTGGCCCAGCTACTACGCTCCCATTTCGGAAGCAAACATAATCAAGGAAACGGATCGCAGCCTCGGTACTGTGCGCACGGAAGTGAGGTGTCGCAGGTGTGGCTCGCATCTCGGACACGTATTTGACGACGGTCCGCAGCCGACGGGCCTGCGCTATTGCATGAATTCTGTCGCACTCAAGTTCGAAAAAACCAAGTGACCGAAGGGTAGGCACGAGCGCCACCACTGATGACGCGACGCAAGAATTTCGATTGGCAGACTTGCTCGTCTCGGTAAGCCTGAGATATCACCAAACCGTTTCATCGGAGAGATCAGCCCGCGGAAAATCTTCGAGCCGGAGCCCTTCCAGCCTGCGAAATCCCACAAAAGGGCCCCTCATAGTGAGAGGGACTCTATTCTCTAAATAGTCGATAGCTTCTTAGAAGAACACGCCGTTTCGTTCGTGTCCGACCTCGGCAAAAAGGCTGAAAGATGTTTCTTGCGGATCTGATACGAAATGAGCGGTGTCCGTGGTCCCTTCCCACTGAACCGTTGCCGTATTAAATACGACATTCGCGTCCCATGTTTCAGGAGCAAAATGGAACTGATGCTTATCTTTGGAAGCTGTCCAATCGATGCGGAACGAAACCACGCCGTCAACCGACGGGCCGTCCAGCAGCGCGTTGACTAAGTCGTGATAGTCTTCCACCTCAAGGTCACTGACATCCATTGAAGCACGTCCATTTCCCGGATTAACGCTTACGTCATGCGGATCGATCCTGGATAGCCAGAAGAGGCCGCTTTCGCTGATTCCGGGATTGAAATCGTGGATCTGTTGACCAGACTGGTCAAAAACGTCGAGTCATATCAGCGCGAACGCGCCATGCTGAGGCTTTCCGTCTTCTCCGACATATTCTCCCTTCATGAATCGAAGGTCGACTCCGAAGGTCAAGTGACTTTGAACGCCCGAGACTAAATCTGTATGGGTCCCAGTGCCGTTGACGTAGGCAAGTCCAATGTGTCCGTTAAAGTCGGTGATGACGGAAGGATCTTTCGTGGCAGGATTATTATCCGGAAAAGGCGGGAACCCAGGCAGGTGCAGATGGAAAACAGTTGGATCGGGAAAGAGTAGCTGTTCCCCGCCAGGAATAGGTTTCGGATCTGTGGAACTCGCCGCAACGGTTGTCGAAAACAGACCTGAACTAATTAGGAAGCCCGCAGCGCCAGCTCCGGCAGCAGTCCGGATGAAATCCCGTCTCGAAAAAGCGTGGGCCCAGGTATGAGCATGACGAGCGTGATGGTTTGCGAATTGTAATGAGCGTGTGAGGTTTGAGTACTGCTCCAGTTGTTTGAAATTCATTTCAACCTCCTTAGATGGTAAGCCGGGCGAGGCTGGGTGAGGTAAAAAGTTCTTTGGCATCGGTCTTCAGCGAGCGTTCGAACCACTTTAACTCTGGTGCTGAAGAAACCTAAAAGAAACGATTGTGAATTGGTGGGCCTCTTATATCACTCGGTTATTGTGCCGTCAATAAAAACGGGCAAAAACGGCGCTAACAGGTAGCGGTACAGTTTGAGTTTAACGCCGAAGGCGTTGGCTAGTTCCAGCGAAGGGTTGTTTCAACCCTGGGTAGCTAGACCATCATTCGTTTTCGGAACTCCGAAGGAGTTCGCCGCACCAGCATTGGGGATTGCCTTTGGCGGTTGAACAAAATACTCGCGGCGACTTAAACTCCATGCTCAAAAGCGCATTTCAAAAATCAGGGGGTCGGATTCCTATGCAATCTAACGAAGTCGCGTCAGCCGAATCGTCCTCAAATCTAACAGCTGAGATCAAGAATCGCAGCACTGTAATCGCCTTTCTATTACTTCTAACCATAGCGGGAGCACTCATCACATATAAGACCACGGCCGCACTAGCCGTGGTTCAAAAGATTCAAAATACCGGGACGCTGCAGCCGCGTTCCGGTGTATTTCCATTGCCGGGAAACTCGTCGCAACTAAACGCGTTCGAGAGGTCGATCAATTACTTTCTAATAGTTGGTCCAGCTTTAATCTTTGGCATCCTCATAAGTGGAACCGTACGGGTGTTGATCTCTCCGCAGCTATGGTCACGGCTGATAGGAGTCGGTTCCTTCCGGCCGCAACTCATCGCGGGAGCCGCAGGTGTACCGTTAATGCTCTGTTCCTGTTGTGCTGCTCCGATCTTTTCGAGCATGTATGAAAGATCATCGCGAGTGGGACCGTCGCTGGCCACCGTGCTCGCTGCTCCATCTCTTAATCCTTTTGCCTTACTGCTCACGTTCATGCTCTTTGGCCCCCGCGTTGGTATCGTTCGGGTGACGATAGCAATACTTATTGTGTTCCTTACAGCAACACTGGTTGAGCGACTGTTCAGCACAAAGTTGAAAGCGTGTCCAGTTCAGCGAGAAGAGGCTGACCAGCCGACGGCCACTGCGTTGTTACAATCATGGTTGCGCGTGGCTGTGCGCACCGTTCCACTAATAGTCGCGGGTGTTTTGATCTCGATGTTCCTCGCGCGTTGGTTGCCGATCGGGGCCTTCGATTCAACCACAGCGAGAGTTGTTGCCGTTATAGCTATTGCTCTGATCGCCGTGCCGCTCGCGATGCCAACGTTCTTTGAGATTCCGCTCGCCCTCATTCTGCTGTCGGCCGGGGCGCCGACAGCCGCTGCCGTCGCAATGTTAATCGCGGGTCCGGCGATAAACCTTCCTTCGCTGTTGACTATTGGGCATGCGACAAATTGGAAGGTAGCAGGCACCGTTGCTCTTTCAGTGTTTCTTTTGGCGTTTGCTGGCGGTCTGCTAGTGAACATTCTCTGAATATGGAATCGGTTTACAGATTCCCTGTGCAACGTCATCCGCGATGAAGGCACGCTGTGCCCTGGGCATAGAGGCAGATGAAGGCGGCGAGAGCATGTCTTCGCATACTCGAAGTACGAGTTGATTATCGCCGCAGGTCTGGTGGCGAATCGACGATCGCGGGCACCGTATTTGGTTCAGTCAGCGCAGTGACTCGGATTCTGATGAGCCTTGCCCGTATCGCAACACAGCAGCGCTAATTCGAGATGACTACTGCCTTGAAGAGTAACTAAACTCGATCACGAGCCATCACAATCGTCGTGCACGCGCTTCCTATTTTCGGCAGATCCCTTGTCGGAGCCATTTCAATTTCAAGTCGAGGCCGATCCCCACGCACGATTGGACAATAACAATCTGGTTGGTCAAGCGCGTATTGAAGTGCTCTTCGTCCTGCGCATCCGCCACGACAAGTCGGGCGGAATTCGCATGATTCGCACGCAACCGGCAATGTACGCGCAGCAGTAAAGGCAGGACTATCCTTTATCGCGACTCCAGCGTTCAGTAAATCTGACAGGGGCTCGCCGTCACCAGGCCAATAAACGCAAGGCTGAGTAGTAGCGCGCGGCGTTACTCGAACAGTCGCGATGCCGCAGCCACAATCGCCTTCGAATGGATGAAGACCGGCCATTGCGCGTACAAGCGGCTCGCCAATAGCAATCACGTATGTATGCGCAAAAAGGTTCTGGAATCCCTTCCAGTATTCATCGTATGTCAATGCGTAAAGGTCACTTCGTACAGATTGATAGACATTTATGCGCAACGGTGCGCCAAATTTCTTCGCCACACCTGCAACATCCGACAGCTTGAGATAATTCGACTTCATCATGACACCGACGATCGTCACCGGAATACCCAAACGATTGCAGCGCTCAGCTTGTTCATGAATCAGGTTCCAGTTTCCTCTGCCACGTTGTGCGTCCTGCTCCGCTTCCGTTGGGTAGTCGAGTGAAAACTCAACGTCGTGAAACGCATGCACATCTTCATCGTCGAGGATTGCGATGCTATGGCCGTTTGAAGTTATCGTGAGTTTGACTGGCTGTGACTTTAGAAACGTGAGAATGCGCTGAAAGTCCGGGTGCATTCCATTCTCACCAGTGCCCAGGTTGACAGAGCGCACCGGCAAGCGCTCCATGACGGTGCGCACTTGATCAAGCGTCAGGCGATCGACACGATCCGGATCGCGATAACAGAATGAGCAAGCCAGATTGCACTCGTTGGTCAACGCCAGCCCAAGCGCGAATCGCCCTGCGCCGTCATTTGCCTTCTCAGCCTGCGACGTTAACACGGGAATCGTTACCATGACCTGAGTCTCAGTGATCATACACGCCTCGGCGAATAATAACGACGGTTGGAGATGAGAGGACCCGAACGGACCAAAGCCCCCCTCACGAGCTCTCCTAATTGGTCATTTATTCTGGTCGCCCTCTTGGCTGGCGTTAGTGGTTTGTAATGGTTGCCGTTGTTCCGTCGAATTTCGTGATGTTGATAGAGAACGGCTCGTTATAGGACTTGGCGCGGTCCTGCAGGATGCTGAGCGCAACCTGCTCGCCCAGCAGGATCGACCAGTAGGTTGAGCTGCGGAAGTGTATGCCGGCGTGAATCCCGTGACCAAGCGAGATGTTGTACGCCAGCTTGTTCAGTTCTCCGTTGATGTCCAGATTGTCCCTGTCCGCGCCTGTGTAGGTGTTAAGCGAGAGGCCATCCGTACTCGGCTCGTATACGTCCCGTCCGGCAGCCGTGAACAGTGGCCGGATTTTCTGGCTGCCGTCAAAGAAGAATTTCAGCAGAGTGCAGCACGCGCCACCGACTGTTCCGTGTCCCGTCGGATAGCACGGGTGCGTCGGCGATCCCTCTGGGAAGGCCTGCGGCAGCAAGTAGCTGCCATACGACGCGAAGGTTGTAGCGAGTGCGGCTGAGTTCAGCACGTCGTCGTGCAGTGCCGCTGCCGCTTGCGGAACTGGAGTTGTGTGGGCCAGTCGCGCGTGCACCAGGGCGCCATATTCTTCCGGCCGCATCCGCAGGTCCTTGATCCATTTATGGTACCACGCGGCTTTGAGTGCTCGCGTGGCCATTTCAGCGACCGTTCCCGCCGCGTCTGGACCGCCAAGGGTACCGAAGGCCTTTTCTGACTGCGAACCGATGTAGGGGTTTCCAGGGTTCGGCGCTGCGCCCAGGCCCGCTAAGACGAGGAAGGCCACGAAGTATCCTTGATAGAGCACATCGACATGAGTGTATGCGGCCAGGTCTCGACCATTCCGGAGGTACCGGAACGTAGGGTCAAACGCCAGATGGCGTCCCGAGTCCCCGCCGTTTTGGACCAGTTGATACTCACTTACCGAGGTCATGTATTCGCTCCCGCCGCCCCCAACGGGCAGGAACACCTGGTGCTGTTGGCTGAGCTGCTGACTGCCATAGAACGTCGGCTGGACCATGAACTGCGAGACGTACGGTCCCCGGACGTTGCCATCACCTGGGACGAATTGACCCCGAAACAGGTTCTGCCGTCTGACCGGGAAGGGGAACTGATTGTTCGCTGAGCTACTGAGGAATGACAGATTGTTCATGTCAGCCACAGCTTGACCAACCAGCGGACTTGTCGAGTATTCGGTGAACGGCACATCGCCGAGGAGAGCCGCCCAGTAGTGCTCGACCTGTTCGGCCGCTGTCTGGGCGCTGGCGATGCTTGGGGCGGCAGGAATTACAGTGGCATGTGAGTCGAGGCCTTGCAAGTCGAATGCAAGTGCACCCTGTGGGCCATTCAACTTCGAGTTCGGCCCCCCGCCAGGCGTGCCTACTCCGATGTTATCGAAATCAGAATGATCACCTGTGGTGAGAGCATTTTTTAGGCTTCGATAAGCAGCAGCATTCGGCACGCCCAGGCCATCGTGTAAGAGCGCTTTGCTATAGCTGCAACTAAAGTCGGTGAACCTCGCTGTATCGCCGTTGTCGGATTGGCCGCCAACGTTGATCTTCTGCGCCTGGGCCATGCTCTTGCGGTAATTGAAGCTGGCATTCGCCCTATTCGGCGAATTGTAATCTACGACCGAAGCCTCAGCGACCGACTCTTTTCCGCCGAGCAGGGGTTCAAGGGGAACTGCCGCAGCTAAGGTCGCTATCGTTGCGGCGCCTTTTACGAAGTTTCTTCTGCTTACCTTCCGTCTCTTGACCTCAGAAGGGGTCAGGTCAGGGTTAGTAGACATGAACTAATCTCCTTTTAATGTTGCGCCTGAACAAGGCATACGAATAGGGATAAGCGAGGAGCAGTTCAGTCACGCGATGGAACTTGCAGCCTGCGCCTTACGGTTGGTGAACAGAGGACTGGACGTTCATGCACGTATTCGGCGGACAACCACCATTGAACACACTGAGCTGATCCATGAACGCGGTGCCCATAAGGGCAGGCCCGTGTGAGCGCACCACCATGTGAATCTCCGCGTGCTTTGGATCCAGCAGCCCTGGACCATCGAATGCGGCCGTGGTATCTCCGAGCCTGAGGAAACCGCCGTAAGTGGCGGCGCCATCGGGCCCGATGAGCCGGCCTCCAAAATTAACGCGCGAGCCCATCACAGCAGGATTAGCGAAGTCAGCACCCGAACAAGGCCGAGTGGCACACTGGTCGGGATTGTTGAAAATGCCAAACCATGCCGTATAGACCGATCCGGGGTTGAGTCCCTTAGTGTTTATGATCCCGAATATACTGTCCTTATCCCGGGTCAGCTGCGACCCGGCGCCCTGCTGGACTGCACCGGTGGCCATGACCATAACGGCTCTGATGCTGATCTTTTCACTCGAGTTATCGCCAGGGACGCCTTTCGCCGGTGACTTGCCGCTTGCAGGCGTGAGCGTTATCAGCGCCGCCAGAGTAGCAATACATGCCGACGTCATAATCAAACGGGTAAAATCGTGCTTTGACATATTTCCTCCTTCTTCGTATCGGGTAAAGAATGTGAGTTAAATTGACAGCTGTGCGCGTACAGTCACTGTCATCAAAACAAAAGCTGATGGCCCAAGCTTCCCCGAAAAGATCTGAGTTGATATCCCGGATACCGGACCAGGAACTCAGCGTGGTCTGAGATGGAAGCACTAAGGAACAATCGACTAAGAGATAGCTTGTGTCTGAGCGCTATGGAACAACTCCGTCGGGAGAACCACCTGATAAGCTCAGATGAGCCGTTACGTGTAACATCTGGGCGCCGCCAATCGAGGAGAAGTTTCCGACTAATCGGGACGAGAGATCCAGTGTTTCGTCTTCCAGTTCCGGGTGAATACTGATCGGGGAAGAGAGTCATCATCACTTTGGCCCAAACAGCCGTGACAATTGGCCCCAGATTACGGGGCGGCACTTGAAAGTTGCCGATCCAGTAGTGCCTTGTCCGTGCTGTTCAGAAGAAAGACCAACGAAGTCGCTTTGGGTCAAATCTCCTGCGAGTGTGGCGCGCATGCACCAGGCAGATTGGCCTAACCTGAAGCCTATTGACTAACTTCGCTGAGCCTATGCTCAGATGCCCCCCTAGGAACATGAAGTCTGGCGGAAAGATCCTCGTCAGGCGAGCATGTAGATAGTGGGCGGTATATACACCGGTGGGAACTGGAAGTCAAGAGTTTGTGTTCACGGATGTCGTTGTGTTCACCGGGTAGTGCCCTGGCGCTTATTGGGATAACCATGAGAAGGGCGTCTACTACTGCGCGGCTTGCGGGCTCGCGCTTTTCACTTCAGATACGAAGTTTGACTCCCGCACCGGCTGGCCTAGCTACTACGCTCCAATTTCGGAAGCGAACATAATTAAGGAAACGGATCGCAGCCTCGGTACAATGCGCACAGAAGTGAAGTGTCGCAGGTGTGGCTCGCATCTCGGACACGTATTTGACGACGGTCCGCAGCCGACGGGACCGCGCTATTGCATGAATTCTGTGTCGCTCAAGTTTGAAAAAACCAAGTGACCGAAGGGTAGTCGCCGGCAGTTGAGGCGGACTTCGGAGGTCGTCTCCAAACGGGGATATTAGTTTCACTTCGCTGGAAGTGATGAGACGAAACGCAGGCCCTTTCGAACCCACTTCCTGAGGTCCGCTGCCGTACGATATCCGGAAGGGCCAACGTACACAAAACCCTTCATAGGTCGCCCCGTGAAATCCATAGCCCGTGCGTGAGGCTGAGAGAGCGCTCGCTCGTACGCCTCAGCGCCCACACGGACAACGAGATTCTCGCCCACGATGCCGCAGCACATGTGGCCATTGACCATGAACGCGAGCCCGCCAAACATTCGTCTTTCCATCACCGGGCGTTCTTCAGCGAGAACCTCGCGAAGTCGTCGAGCTAAACCTTCGTCGAAGGACATTGTCTGCGTATTCCGAGCCGGCTCAGTTCGCGCGAGCCCCGGCGCCGGCGGGTGATTCAAGCAAACGGATTTTCGTCAGCGCTGCGACCATAGATTACAGGCACCGGGACGTCGAGTAATCGGAGGTAGACCGACAACTGACCACGATGATGATACCAGTGGTTTAGCATGACTGTCCGGAGCAGTTCGGCCCGAGACACGGCAAAGACCTCCTTCCTTTGGAGATAAGGCGCCACGTTTCTGACGCTGTCTTATCGTCAGGTGCGTTCGCTCAAACATACTCTTCGAAAACTAGACAATCTTCGCTCCTTGAGGCGGCTTGGGTTCAGCGACTGTTTGGTAGAACCAGATCTGATATCCGAACGGATCATATCTGGTCCTCCCAACCTTTCTGATTCTTGGAAGAGGAGCTTAGGGTACTGTCTATTTGCTTTCAACTACTTTCTGTAGTAGAGAGTTGGGCCATGCACTGGCAGGAATTCGAGCTTATGGCTGAGGTGGGGCTCACCGGATATGAGCGAAAAGCACTTGTGACGCTCATGGTTCAAGGTGTGGCAGACGCCGAAACCATTTGTCGCAAGGGCGACGTGCCCTCCTCAAAGATCTACCAGGCAATGGAGAAACTCGGTGGTTTAGGCCTTGTCGAAATCCAACCAACGCGACCGAAACTCTATTCGGCTCTTCCGGGTGACGATGTCATCGACCGACTCGTCGAGATCTCACGCGACAACGCTGAACGATTCGCAGAGCGGGCCCGGGATTTGAAGGCTACTTTAGCTTCCCTGCCGGAACAGGTGCGAGGACGAAAAACATTTGTCGATCTGGCTCTCGGCGTGGAAAGCCACGTGAAACGACACGTCATCTATCTGGCGACCGCCCAGCGACGAATCTTGTCGTACCTTGAGGACGGCGATTTGCGCGCAATTGAACAGGTGACAGACGGCGGCTTTCCCATTCTCCGTCGCATCGCGCGAAACGCCACCGAACGAAAGCTGGACCATCGCGTCGTATTTGGTTTCACTTATAAGACAGCTCCACAGTTGGTGACTTTTCTCCGCAAGCACCGGGCTCATCTGGAACAAGTGACCGGGATCCGTTATTCCGGAGAGCTGGGCCATCCATTCCATGTCGTGGATGACGACACAGTTATACTGTGTTTGGACCATCCCTTCATCCCGGAGAAGCGTTTTGCTTCTCTTCTGGTGCGAGACAAAGATCTGGCACAAAAGCTCGTCGATGGCTTCGAGCAACTCTGGGCCAAAGCCATGCGAGACCTCCGAGAAATCGATTTCCACCCAGGGCCATCAACGTCACCGCAGTGAGAACCTTAGTTCAACCCACCCGATCTGCTGAAAAATTCTCGCACTTTCCTACTCATCAGATATGCCAGTATTGCTGTGGCGATAGGCACACCCACTATTGCTTTTCGTTCCGTTCCGAGAACTACGTTGGTCACGTCTCCGATGAGATTAATTACAATTAACCCGACTGCCAGCCAATACCCAAACCATGAAGTCCGCCAGAGACCGATCGCTGCCGCCGCACAGGCGATCGACACTGTAAACATTAAGACCACTGCCCAAAGACCGAGACTTGAGAGATTCTCGTGCGCACGAGGATTGAGACGCCACATCGATTCGAGAAAACTATTCGGAAAGAGCAGAGAAATGCTTGCTGTCAGCGCATCTTTCTGATCTTCTCTCGCGCGTCCGTTTTCTGAATAACCTACATAACTTAATAGTTCTTTGCATCGCTGCTGATTTTCTAAGCACTCCAACCAAGCAGCAGCCGAAGCCTTTTTCGCGCACGGCCGAGCCGGGACATTACTGTGCCCGCTGGGCATCCCAAAATGCACTCGATCTGCCGATAGCTGAGGCCATCGATGTCGCGAAGCACTACCACTTGCCGGTAAATTGGCGGTAGGCTCTCAATCGCCGCGCCCAACTCCTCAAGCTTCATCTTTCTCACCATGACGACGTACGGGTCATCGGCTACACGGTCGAGCCATTCGGCAGAACCCTCTTCAGCAGCGTCCAGTTCTATTAGACTCGCGTCTTTTGGGGCGTCGCGAAGCTGGTTGAGCCAGGCGTTGCGCATAATGGTAATAAGCCAGCTTTTAAGATTGCTGCCGGGAACTAGTTGATCGAAACCGCGCACGGCTCGAAGGTATGTCTCCTGCACCAAGTCTTCCGCTTCCGTTTGGTCATGGGTCAAGACCATAGCAAAGCCGCAGAGTGCATCAAAGTGACGAAGCGCCGCTTGACTGAAGTTCGTGCATCTCTCTTTGGCTTCGCTCATTTCCTCTCTTCCAACTCTCTTTCGCGAAGCTGGCCTTCTCTTGTAACAACAAACAACGAGTCAGGTTAGTTCCCCGACGCGTAAAATCTTGTATGGCCGTGGGAATAAATGAGCGGTTTTCGTGTTCTTAAAGGTGTAACGCGTGATCGAATTTACCCGGAGAAGAACCGCACCACCGCCTAACACGCGGCACAACGTGTCTTCCTCGTAAGTAACTGTAGGGTCTCCCCCAGACCCGACCTAGAGTTTTAATCACAGCCCGAGCTTAAGTCCGCACTCGCCTCTCTTTTGCCCGGCGTCTCCCTTACACGCATTGCGTCGTGGGTCTCATCTGCAATGCATTTATTAGCAACACATCTCTGGAAGCGAAGACACGGAAGAGTTTATTCTAATTCCCTCCGTCTCTTCGTATAAACCTAACTCACGAGGAAACTCGCGATGAGTATCCCCTCTACATTCTGCGAAATATTCTCGGTCGAAGAGCAACGCCAATGCTTTTCCCAGTCACTGGGATGTTGCAGCAGTGCCTCTCAGTGGCTTTGGTGTATCCGGACTGATTAAAACAAACAAAAAGGCTCGTTGCCACCCGGAAGTGGCAACGAGCTCTCTTAACACCACACCCATCACGCATTTCTGCGGTTAAGATGCATTGCTAGTCAGCCAGTATCTTAGCGCAAGGTGCGGCGATGGCACCACTCTTCGGGGAGTCACACCCATGCTGGTGCTGCCCGCTCTGATTCGAAGGCCGCGCAGCGGTCTTCCTGCCCGTCCTGTACGTCTACGACTTCGCCCAACCTTCTTATCACTCCACAAAACCTCTAAGCGGAACGCAGAAGTTGCCGTGTCCGCACTTCATCCCTGACTACGATCAGTCGATCAACCTAAATCCTACACGACCAGGATTGAACACGATTCTTAAGGAGAACCCCCATGATCAAATCCAAATCCCTTTAGCAAGTCCAACCCTCGATCCGCTAGCGCATCGTTCGACGAATAGCCGGCGGATCTCTCCAGGACCCATTTGCTTCTTTAGTCGCAGTGTCGCTGGTCTGTTTTTAGCGCACGCGATCAACCAGATGCACTTGCGCAAGTAGTCGTCCGCAATCAAGCAAAGGAGATAAAAATGGATACGGAAAAAAAAGAACTGCCCCGTTCTCAGACTGAGAAATTGAAGGTAAGCAGAAGAAACTTTGTAAAAGGCGCCGCAACCGCTACGGCCGTAGCTGCGGTAATTCCGCTGGAACCCCTGCTTGGCGGAAAGCACTCGGTCGCCGAGGCGTCGGTCGTGCCCTATGGGTCTGCGGCTCGCGCGGCTGCCAGCTTCAATTACCGGACAAGCACTGCCCAAACCGAGAACATCGACGTCGGGGTTCAGCCGGACAATGGCGATGACACGACCTTCACCGACTTCAGCTGGGCCTACAGCAAAGCCCTGTCGCATGACGGCCTCGGCGTGCCGAATGCTGCGTCCTGGCTTAGCATGAAAAATGCCCTCACCACCGGCAGTTTCCTAGATTTCGAAAACATCATTGTTGGAACGCCCGGCGGGGGTCCCAACTCGAGGTTGAATGGCCCACAGGTCGCTCTGGCCTTCGATCTGGAAGGCCTCGACTCGCATGCTTCGGTAATCCCGCCCGCCCCGAGTGTGACCAGCGCGCAGACGGCAGCTGAGCAAGTCGAGCACTACTGGGCTGCTCTGCTGCGCGACGTGCCGTTCACGCAGTACCCTACGAATTCGCTAGTGGCTCAGGCTGTGACGGATATGAACAAGCTCTCATTCGTCAAGGACCCTGCGAATAATCAGTTCCCGTTCCCGGTTACACCGCAGAATCTTTTCCGCGGGCGGGTCTTCGTGAACGACGGCAATATCCCCGGCCCGTACATCTCGCAGTTCCTGCTCAAGCCGACGTTCTTCGGCGCCCAGCCCATCAGCCAGCAGTACCAAACATTCCTTCCCTTGGGCGGCGGGGGGAGTGAGTTCATGACCTCGGTCAGCGCCTACCAGTCGGTTCAAAACGGCGGGGCCTCGGGTAGCCCAGCCTTCGACCCAACATTCCGTTTCGAACGGAACGGTCGAGACCTCTCCGCGTATACCCGCGTGGACGTGCTCTATCAAGCGTACTTTGTCGCCTTCCTCATCTTGGCGGGGATAGGCGCCCCGACGAACCCAGGTAACCCTTATATCGGCTCGACGACGGAAAAAGCCTTTGCCACCCTTGGCGGTCCAGACGCTGCCGGGACAATCGCGGAAATGGCCACGCGAGCACTCAAAGCCGCCTGGTTCCACAAGTGGATCAAGGACCTGCGGATGCGGCCAGAGGAATATGGGGCCCTGGTGCAAGCGAACCTGACCAATACGACGCCAGTTCCCCAAGCGGCGCCTGCGCTGCACAAAGACGTCCTCAAGTCAGCGGCGCTTCCCATCATCTTCTCGACCTTTGGCAGCTACCTGCTGCCACAGGCCTTCCCCGAGGGTTCGCCGACGCATCCGTGCTACCCCACGGGCCACGGAACGGTCGGCGGTGCGTGCTGCACTTTGCTGAAATTCTTCTTCGATGGGAATTTCGTGATCCCCAGCCCGGTGATGCCTGCATCGGATGGTCTGTCGCTCGTGCCCTTCTCGGGTCCGCCGCTCACGGTGAATGGCGAACTGAGCAAGCTGGCGTTCAACATCTCGTTTGGACACGGAATCCACGCCGGCATCCACTTCCGCAGTTCAACCTACTGGTCGATTCTGTTGGGGGAGCAGGTCGCGCTCAGCATCATGCGGGACCGGGCAAGGTCCTACAACGAGCCCTTCACCATCAACATAACGAAATTCGACGGAACGACTGCAACCATCACCAACCCATAACACTAACCAGGAGGGCGGCCCGGGCAAAAGGGACGCCCTCCCCCTGGTAGTCAGCTCCGACCGATCAACACTGCTACCGTACACTGCCCCGCCGCGACAGTGGGTGGCGAACCTGATTACCTAGGGTTTCAGAAGAGAGGAGAACTCGCCGAGGACATACGGTAGTTTCCTAATCAACTTTTGGACACTACCGGACGTACTGAACGCTTGACAGGAGGTGGCCTGACAGAAGTTGGAACTAAACCTTCACTGCCTTCGCAAAAGCGAGTTGAACGACTTGCTCCGGATCGATATCCGAAGTCAGAACACATGTGATTGGCCCCTCTTGCCAGAAAGCGAGAGTCAGGCCCTTCACGCGGTAGATATAAAACTGGATTCCTTTGTTTTCGCGCAGAACTGCGCCGGCGTGGAGTTCTGTTACTTTTCCTGGATACATCTGACAGACCAGAATGGCATCACCCTTCCCACGGTAAACGAAGAAAGCGCTCTTATGGGTGGTGAGTTTATGGACCCGCCCACCCAATAAACGATAGCTCATCATTCCCAAGTCAAAGACTCGCGTCTGATAAGGAAACCCTTCTTCGGAGAAAAACTTTTCCATCTCCCTTACATTTTCGGTCTTCAGCATCAAGGGCACTTTTCCAGCTTTGTAATTTAGATAATCGCGCGCCACCTCCGAGGGCAGGTCCGGTCTCGAAGTCTTTAGTTTTGTCGGCAACTTCGCCTTCTTGGGCGGCTGCGGCGTAGCGTGCAGCGGTGTCTTCGAGGATAACTCTGGCTCTGAGGGCAGCTCCGGCTTCGTAGGCAACTCCGGTTTCGTGTTCCTGTTCGGTGTCGAGGGTGGCTCCGGCTTTGTGGGTAGCTCCGGCTTCGAGGACAATTCCGGTGACTTTCCGAGTGGCTTTCGGAGAATGAAGTAAGATAGGACTAGGACCAAAGCTATAAACAGCAGAAAAGTGTAGGCTAAGATCGGTCTTTGCGCTAGCCACCGGTTCAAAGAGAATCCTGCGGTCCTGGAGGACCTCCGATCTTCAATATCCAAAGCTGCTAAGATGTTTTTTTCCAATTTCGTGGGTACCGATTTGGGGACATAACGTTTGTTGGAAAGTTGCTTGGCAAAACGCAAGGCCTCAAACTCTCTGCGGCATTGGTCGCACGATTCCAGATGTTTTTCGACCGCCACACGCGAAGCCGGAGTTAAGCGGTTATCCAGCAGGTCCTGGATCTCTTCCCTAAAATGGCGACTGTGTGTTGTCATCTCTCATCGCGATCTCTAACTGTAACCTTTTCTGCGGGCATACGGCTCTAACTCCAGGAATAACAGCTTGCGCGCTCGAAATAGACGGGAGCGCAATGTTCCTATCGGACAATTCAAAACAGCGGCTGCCTCTTCGTAAGACATTTCCTCGACATCTACCAATAGGACCGCCAAGCGGAAACTCTCAGGCAACCTGTTGAGCGCTTGATTCACTTCGGCCGCCATCGCTCCGCCTTGTGTTAAATACGGATCCGATTCCGCTGCAGCCACGGAGCGGTGGAATTTTTCCTCCAGTTCCTCAATAGAAACAGATTCAGGCTCTCGCTGCTCTTTGCGATATTTATTCACAAAGACCGAATACATAATAGTAAACAGCCAAGCTTTGCAATTCGTTCCCGGAGTGAAATTGGGGAAAGTACGGTAGGCACGTAGATAAGTCTCCTGAACCAAGTCGCTGGCATCTTCGGGACGACGAGTTAAACACAAGGCGGTATTGTAAATCGATCTCATGAAGGGCAGAGCTGTGGCCTCAAATTGAGCCCGCTTGTTTTCGGCACCGATGATGGGCGAATCTGCCATTGGGAAGTGGGAAGATACTGTCCAGCGACTAAGACCGAACCGCTAATCTTGTTAGACCATTTCAGGATCGCACAGGCTGGTCGGGCCCCTGTGTACTTCACATTTGAAGATAGAAGCTTCACCTAACTATCATGAAACTCCAAACATCTTTGCAGACGGGAACTTTTTAATACCTGATCGCTGTTTAACTATCAGTTCCCCCCTTTTATTCCGATGCTATGTTTTGAGGCTATCTGTTTTTGATTCGCCGTAAGGCAGTATCGCCCAGCTGTCAAACTAAGTAACCGAGAGGCCAGACAGCCCAACTCGCGCTCTAAATGGCGATCTGAGCGATGGGCTCAAGTGGTTGGATGAACCTGTAACTAAGAAAGGTGGACAAAATGACTAAGAAAACGAGAATCACCACAATGTTTGCTTCACTGCTGGTACTGACGGCACTCATCCAGAACCCGATTTCAGCGCAGAGACCGATATCTCAACTGGAGTCGCAGAAGATTTCTAGCCGCGGAGCTATTCGCAATCTGGCCACGCCGGTCACCCTCCCCGGATTCTTGGCGTCTTCCGCGCCCTCTTTGTCACCGGCATCGGTGCTCCCCCAGGACGGTCCCGGGGTACGGCCTGTGACAAGGGCGACGACGATCACCGAGTCGGGCTCGTACGTGCTGATCCATGATATCGAGATCGGAGCTCCCAGCACTGCGATCGTGATTGCTGCCAACAACGTCTCCCTGAACCTCAACGGCCATGCCCTGACGGGCCCAGGCAACAAGCAGGGCGTCGGCATAGACATCGCTAACGTCAATAGCATTAGCATTCATAATGGCACGATCGCGGGCTTTGGCACGGGGATCCGCGTCGCCAGCTCCCACGATGTGCGCGCCGAAAGTCTGCAGATCAGAGGCGAGGATGGTGGTGGCCCTCCGCCCGGAGAGGTCGGCGTGTTGGTACTGAACTCCCGCGCCGTGGTTCTGAAGGACAACTCTATCTCCCGCACGTTCCTCGGTATATTCGTGCGCGGAGGAGGAAGCGGTGGGAATCGGATTGCCGGAAACACCTTGGTCGGAGGCCAGAACGGCCAAATCGGCATCTGCTACAACCCCGATGGATCCGTCAGTCTCGCCGGTCCCAAAGGCGACCTGGTCTACAACAACCTGGTCTCACGCTTCAACATCGGCATCCAGACCAGCCTCCAGACACTCGGCAACATTTTTCGGGAGAACAACATTGCCTTCTTCCAGCAGGCTATCAACGAGGTCACGCCCGGCTCGAACGTCTTCGAAGACAACACTGCCATCGCAATCGTGCCTTGAGGCAGTTCTCCTCGCTGAATGGGTCTCAAGCGTGGGTTGAACTGCTGTAGACTATGCTTTTCCGGAATAGCTACGATTAACTGGTCGCGGAGGAAGCAGATGTCTAATATCGTCTACGTTTCTAATGTGCGCATTGAACGCGAATCCGGACCGTTGCGCTTGGCGTACCTGCCTGCCGAGCCTCAGCCCATCAGATTCGGCGTGCACGGTCCAGTTGCTGAACACTATCGTGTCGACCCGAAAGTCGTCGAGCCTCACGCGACGACACTTGACTACGTCGTCGCTGCGGCTGGTGGTTGACTTACCGGGACTTTCGGAGGTGCGCTGGAGGCGCGCAAAATCAACGCAAGCAATAAACATTTGACGGCTGAAGTTCGAGGGGAGATCGAAACGGAGGATAATGTGTTGGTGATTCGCCGCATTCACGTGGTCTATCACATCATAGCGCCCTCGGATGCTCGGGACACCATCGACCGGGTTCATCGCATGCATGCAGAGCATTGCCCCGTTTACCGATCACTTTACCGAGCAATCGAGATCACCACCGAATATCGATTGAACGAACGGTCATGACCGGGGTATGAGTGACTACACGTCCGAGAACGCTGCCGGTGAATTGGCGGCGATGGGATACACGAACGTGTGGGATTACGCCGAGGGTAAGTCTGACTAGGTCGACGCGCGGCTGCCCACGGAGAGCGAGCATGAGCATTAACTTTTAGTGTAACTGAGGGTAAAACTGATGAGCGGAAGCCCTGATGTGGAACGCGCGGTCAATGAAAGATACGGTCAGGCGGCACAAGGTCGCGAGGAGGCTCTGTGTTGCCCGGTCGAATATGACCCAAAGTACCTAAGCGTCATTCCTGATGAAATCAAAGAGCGCGACTATGGTTGCGGTGATCCTTCGGCGTTCGTTCACGAAGGCGATGTCGTGCTTGACCTGGGATCTGGCGCCGGCAAGATTTGCTATATCGCCGCTCAGATAACCGGTCCTACGGGGAGAGTTATCGGCGTTGATGCGAACGATGAGATGCTGGCGCTGGCCAGGAATTATCTGCCACTCATCGGCGAGCGCATCGGGTATCATAATGTCGAGTTTCGCAAAGGACGCATTCAGGATTTGCGGCTCAACCTCGCGCTAGTTGATTCCTACCTTGCGGAGAACCCGGTGGCCTCCGCGTCTGACCTCGCGCGATTCAATAACTACTGCGCCGCGATCAAGGAGGAACGTCCTTTGGTGGCTGACGAATCTATCGATCTAATCCTCTCCAACTGCGTACTGAACCTGGTTCGTTTGGAAGACAAAGAACAACTGTTTGAGGAAATGTTCCGCGTGGTGCGGCGCGGTGGGCGCCTTTCTATCAGCGACATCGTAAGTGACGAGGATGTACCCGAAGAACTGAAGCATGACCCGGAACTCTGGTCGGGCTGTATCGGTGGAGCATATCGTGAAGATGCTTTTCTCGATGCCTTAGATCGCGCGGGCTTCTACGGTATGGAGATCGTGAAGCGTGACGAAAAGCCCTGGCGCACAATTCAAGGAATAGAGTTTCGCTCAATCACTGTGGTGGCCCATAAAGGAAAGCAGGGACCCTGCTGGGAGCGTAAACAGGCGGTGATTTATCGTGGTCCATGGCGCAAGGTAGTCGACGACGATGGACACATTTTGGAGCGCGGAAAGAGAATGGCTGTTTGTGATAAGACATTCCAGATCTACAGCCGCGAGCCGTATGCTCAAGACATTCTTCCGGTCGAGCCGTATGAAACGATTTCCCTTGATGAGGCGGCAACCTTCGATTGCCGCTCCGCAGTGCGCGACCCGCGCGAGACGAAAGGCTTGCACTACGAAGTGACAGATCTGTTTGGGAGAGATTGTTGCGAGCCGGGCAGCAACTGTTGCTGATTGACAATGACGAACGCATCGGAAGCTCGCCCCATCAGTGTAGGGGCCATGAGTATCTTTTTCTGGGCTGGCGCGGTGATTAGCCTGATAGCAGCACTGTCGCTTTTGTTTCCGGGAAGTGTTCTCGAGCCGATGTGGAAACTGAATCCGCGAGCGCGCGAAGGTTTCGCTGAAATCGGTGGGTGGGCGATCCTGCTTATGGGTGCCGTTTCAATAGCTTGTGCGATGGCGGCGGCAGGTCTTTGGCGCGGTTCGCGCTGGGGTTATCTGCTTGCTCTTGTTCTACTTGCAATCAATCTGATCGGTGATATTGCTAACGTGCTTCTGGGAACAGAACCAAGGGCGGCGGTTGGGATTCCTATTGTGATCGCGATACTGGTGTTTCTTCTTGCAAGCAGACGAGAGATTTCTTTAGCAAACGGCCGCGCTTGACCCTCGAAATCGCCTAGGCAGGGTCAAAAGTAAGCTTCGGTTGGCTGGGATTGATAAGGGGCTCCGCCAATGAAGAGTCACAACATCCTATCTTGGTTGAGCGCAACCCTCATCCTAGGCGCCTTTGGCCTGCTTACATGGTTGGAGCGGCGTCGCCCTTTACGCCGTGAAGTGGAACCTAAACTTACGCGCACCACGCGCAATCTGGCGGTAGCCGCTATCGGGGCCCTCGCGCTTCAGTTGACGGAACGTCCCGTCGCGTTAGAACTGACCGCGCTCGTTGAACGGCAAGATTTGGGTCTGCTCAGATTTCTGCGCTTACCTCTGTGGTTGGAAACCGTGCTCGCAGTTGTGCTTCTGGATTACACACTTTACGTCTGGCACGTCCTCACTCATAAGATTCCTTTTTTGTGGCGCTTCCACGTGGCGCATCACGTGGATCTCGACTTGGATGCGTCAACAGCGCTGCGGTTTCACTTCGGCGAGTTGGTACTCTCAGTGCCATGGCGCGCGGCTCAACTGATCATCATCGGAGTATCGCCGATCGCATATTCGACGTGGCAGACGTTTGTGTTTCTCTCAATCATGTTTCATCACTCGAACGTCGAGCTGCCGATTGGTTTAGAACGAGCGCTCAACCGGCTGATCGTGACGCCGCGCATGCATGGCATTCATCATTCGATTGTGCGGGAAGAAACAAACTCAAACTGGTCAAGCGGCCTGACTATTTGGGACCGCCTGCACGGAACACTTCGCCTCAACGTGCCTCAAGACAAGATCACGATTGGAGTTCCCGCATACCGTGAGCCCGAGGACGTTGAGTTACTAAAGATTCTTCCGATGCCGTTTGGCGAGCAGCGCCCGGCTTGGCAATTACCTGACGATGGCGAGCCCCATCGAGAGGCCTTGCCTGTGCCGCCGGATAATCTTTTGGCTTAAGCAATTAAGATTTACACACATGAGTTCGAGTCACACACCAACGCTATCGATCATCATTCCGGCGCTCAACGAAGAGCGCTATATGCGCAAGCTGGTGGAAGCATTCAATCCGTCAACGGTCGATGGCTTGATGTGTCGCAATCTGATGAGCGTTGATTGGACCGGAAAACTCTACGATTGCGACTTCAACCAGATGCTCGACCTCCCCGTTGCGAAGGGGCTGCCTCAAACAATTGCGGGTTTCGACCCGCTGAAATTCGCCGCCCGTCGCATCATGACAGGTAGTCACTGCTTCGGCTGCACGGCGGGTGCAGGCTCCTCTTGCGGCGGCGCAGTCGCTGTTAGTGGTTGAAACGCTGGACGCCGATTCTCGCGATTATCTTAGTTGGATGGAATGCGAAATCACGGTGTCAAGAAAGTCGCTAATTACTTGTCCGCAGTGTGGCTTTCAGCAGGAAGAAGACATGCCATCTGATTCCTGCTTGTTCTTCTATGAGTGTGTCGCCTGTCGCAGTCGGCTTAGGCCATTCCCGGGAGATTGTTGTGTCTTCTGTTCGCATGGCACCGTCAAGTGTCCGTCCCGACAACAACCACCATCTTTGAATTAACAGTCATCGGACAGTCAACAGTTATACTTGCCTGTGAAAGGAAAACAATCGTGAAGGTGATGACAGCGTTCTTGCAAGCAATCATCCTAATCTCAGTTTCAATGGCTGCAAACTTACAGTCTCCGACTGCAGCAAGGCGTAGCACACCAATCGGAATCGGTGATATCCCTCCTGACTTCACGCTTGAAGATCAGAACGGGCACAAAGTCACTCTTTCCGACGCTCGCGGCAAGAGTCCGGTCGTGCTGGTGTTCTATCGGGGTTACTGGTGACCGTTTTGCGCTCGGCAGTTAGCCGAACTACGATCGCTGTTGAAGAAGGGTGAGAATGTGAACCTCTACGCGATCAGCGTGGACCCTCCAAACGTCAGCAAAGACTTTGCCGAGAAGATCGCGTCGGACGGCAAAGGAGCAGTCAGCTTTCCGCTGCTATCCGACCCTGAGCATAAAATCATCGACACTTATGGCCTCCGCGATCCCGCTTACGAAGGCCAGAAGGTCTACGGCATCCCGCATCCGGCGGTTTACGTAATCGACAAAACGGGAAAAGTTGCCTGGGCCAAGATTGAGTCGAACTACCGCGAGCGTCCAACTAACCAGGAGATTCGCGCTGCCCTCGACACTCTAAAATGAGCTTCCCGCTGCTATGGATTCTAAAACCTGCTTGAAAGGAGAGGTTGGTGTCATCCCCAAAGTTCATCCCGTTTACCGGCCACCAGGAGTATCCGAGTGATGAAATGACGCGGCGTGCCGTTTCATTTTATGAGGAGATGCAACGCAGACGTACTGTGCGTCAATTCTCCAATCGCCCTGTTTCGCGTGACGTCATAGAGCAGTGTATCCGTGCGGCGGCTACAGCGCCGAGTGGGGCTAACCTTCAGCCGTGGCACTTTGTAGTAATCTCCGATCCATCCGTGAAGCGTCAAATCAGGCTGGCTGCCGAGGAAGAGGAAAAAGAGTTCTACACTCGGCGTGCTCCGAAGGAGTGGTTGGAGGCGCTTGCGCCTTTGGGCACGGATGAGCACAAGGAGTTTCTGGAGATAGCGCCATATCTCATAGCGGTATTTGTGGAACGATACGGAGAGTTGCCAACTGGTGCGCCGGTTAAGCATTACTATCCGAAAGAGTCGGTGGGAATTGCCTGCGGCGTGCTGATCACAGCGATTCAGCAGGTTGGCCTTGCCTCGCTTACGCACACTCCGAGTCCCATGAAGTTCTTGAACCAGATACTGGGAAGACCAGGCAACGAGTCTCCGTTTCTTTTATTGGTAGTGGGCTATCCAGCTAAGGACGCGATCGTGCCTGACATTAAGAGGAAGAGACTTGAGGATGTGTGTACGTTTGTTTAGTCGGCGGCCTCGGACGCCTCCGGCGATTTCAACTGTGCCTTGGCAATCAGGGAAGACACCAATAAGATTCGAGTTCCACGCCAAGTCCATCCGCCAGCCTGTTGACGAAGGCGAAGTAGCCGGTGATCTGGTTGATGTCCAAAATGTCGACATCCTCGAATCCAACCTCTCTTAATTTCTGAACATCCGTCTGAATCATATTCCACGGCTCTCGCGTTAGGTTAACTGCATACTCCAGCATTATTCGATCTCGCTCAGTGATTTGCGCTCTACGAAAATCCGCTTGCAGTCTTTCTACCAGCTCGTCATCTTTAGTTAAGCGGCGGAGACCCTCCCCGTGATGTCGAATTCAATAATGACAATCATTGGCTGCCGAAACCACGACCGCGATCATTTCTCGCTGAACGCGGCTGAGACCTGAAGGGCCTCGCATCAGCGTCTTGTACAACTCGAAGTGCCCGCGCAGCGAAGCTGGATTCAAACTCTGGATTTTAAGAATATTATCCACACCTCCCCAGGGTTCCTTCATTTCGTCATAGAGTTGTCTTAAGGTTCCAGTTGCTTTTTCTTCTTCAACTGTTTTGATCCAGGGCATCGGTGTCTCCTCCAACTCTTTTTCAAGCTTAAGGGCTTGTTTGTATTCGAATATAGCCGCCTGGTGAAGACTGTGCGCCTTTATCCGATGCAGTGAGTGAACGTCGCGCGCGAATCTCAAATCGATTCAGGCCGCGATTTTTCCGGCGACTCAATTCTAATAATGTCCTTCGCCACGGTGCGCAGATCGTCACCGACAATGTCTGGCTTGTCCGCGAGTGGATTCAGGACTTTTCCCGGTCGCCCAACGAATGCTGCGGCACATCCCGCTTGCATCGCGCCGATGATATCCCAGGCGTGTGCCGCAACCATCCGGAGATCACCTGTTGTTACGTTCAGCTCTTTGGCGACCATCCGATAGGTATCGGGCGCAGGTTTGAATTTGCGTACAGAATCTACGGAGAACTTTCGCTCGAAATAGTCTTCAATGCCGGCGTTCTTCAATTGCTCTTTCATCGCGCGTTGATTTGAATTTGTCAACGTGACTAGTTGAAGTCCGGCATCACGGAGGAGTTTGAGAGCGTCATGCACATCCTTATGCGGCGGCAGTGACAGTATGGCTTTCGAGATCTGCTGTTTGTCAGTCGATGAAAGTGTTAGTTTGTGGCTGGCCGCGGTCATCTCCAATGCCGCGCCGGCAATCGCGCTGAAATCAAAGTAGGGACCCGCGATCGTGGCGACTTCGGAATAAAGGAGAAGTTGAGAGAACCATTCGCGCAACACACGTTTGTCGCCGAAAACCCGTTCGAAGTGGGGCTCGAGCGCGCTGATATCAAGCATGGTTTCTATAACGTCGAAAACGATTATTCGTGGCATTGATGCCTCCTTTGCTCGATTTGCGCAGCGAACTTGCGCAGTTGTCCAGTGAATAAAGCAGGAGGAAACAGTAACCGAGAATGCGGCCTTCACAAAAGAGCGGCGCGTGATCCCTTCATCGGACGTACCCGAGTTTTGATGGCTTAGATATCTCAAGATTAACTAGCGTCGGATGGACGGCGCACAACCCTCGGATTAGTCTACGCTAGATTGAGAATGATTCTGCAATCGGCTTTACAGATTGATAGGAAACCTACTTTATCCCTAAAGATCTATTCATCCCACAAACAGTTTTAGGTATTCCCGTAGCAGCCGCGCAGCCGCTGGATTTTCACGTTCGACGTTGTGAGCCGCGGCCTCCAGCAGCGAGACAGACTGCTCAGACGTGAGTAACGCCTCGAAAGCGTTGGGTCTGTGACTAAATTTGATCATAACACCGGCAAAATCTGACACGGAATAGCTGTGCGTGTAGGATTCCAGAGGACCGCGTTTGAGGCTATATTCCTTTCCGGTGGTATCGATGAAGGCTTCTGGCGATTCAAGCTTCAGAACTTTCCCGTCCCAGGACAACTGAGATTCATTCTGGAGTGTGAATAACCTAGATCTCGTCCATCGTCCGCCTTCGCGTGTCGCGATGAGTAAATACCTTCGCTCACCGCTCTTCAATAACAGCGCGCTATCTGGCCTTCCGTTACTATCAAAGTCTCCTTCGACAAAATAGTTAGCTGCGGGAACTCTCATCTGCCCCTTGGACCATAGCTCATAGGCCTCGTCGGTGAGTCCGGCCATGAGGCGCGCTCCCGGCGCTTCTGGAACCAACTCGATCAAAGCCTTAAAGGTTGCATAATCAAGGTAGCGGGGCGACTCAATAGTGGGTGCCTGGCCGGAGTCTCGCGGTTGCCTTCCCGCTGAGGCCTGAGCCATCAGAGTGCTTGCAGGTGACTCATAGGCAAGGGGCGGTGGAAAGAAGCAGATCACTAATAGCGATAGGAACGATTTAATTTTCATAACAATTCGGTCCCAAGAGATTGCAGGAACATCATTCACAACGAACATTTGGCTGGAATCTTGCGTGGCCGTTCACGCTTCCTCTGTCAGAGCTTTACGCCTTCTGCCGCTTTTTAATTTCCTCTAGCGTCTGTTCGATCGTACCGTAAGGTTTCTCCTTGAGTTCCGGGTATCGAACCAGCCATTGATTTAGTGCTTCTTCAGACCTGAAGAAGTTGATGACCCCTCAACCACCGCCCAGGAAGAAAACAGTCGAGGCCGGCTCCTGGGATATTAGTTTGCCCTTGTCAAAGACGAGGTGAATACGCGCCGTGCTTTCCGGTGAAGAGTCATCAATCGTGACCTTTTCGTTTGCGAGTTTGCCGCTGACCAGCAGCAAAGAGTCGAGCGCTCAATTCGTGTTGAACTGACGACCGCTGTCCAGGCTCACCTTATGAAAAACAAAGTCCAGGCGCGGTTCCCATTTTATGTAGCGCGGCATTACGCGATAACCACCATTAGCGCTGGTGTTTTTCTTTAATATCTCGTAGCGCTCAAGCATTGCCAGTCCGCGCTTTACATCAGGTTCTTTGATACCGACCGCGCTAGCTAACTCAGATAACGACGGAGCTGGTTTACCCTCGCGCTCCGCATTGATGAGCGCGCGCGCAATAAGTTTCTCGTGAGGCGTAAGCACCAGCGTGACCCAGCCCCAGCGCCGAATTACTTCATGCAGCTCGGGATGGTCCTTGATGTAGCTGCCGATACGAAACCGCGCCTCGTCTGACGCCTCAACTTTGACGGCGTTCATCGCGATATCGACGCTGGTGACGTTATAGTCTTCGCCCCAATCCTTCACCAGGTAATCGATAACTTTCTGCTCCTGAGCAGTGAGCTGTGCCTGATCATTTGCAACGCTCGCTCCATTCACGAACAGCAGTAGCGCAATCAGGGGCAACAGCAACCAAGGTTTAGTTTTCATTTGTGATCTTCGGCTCCTTTTGTTCAGGCTTCGTCTTCAATAGAGTTTCAATGTCTCGCCGAATGTCTGCCGCTTTTGTCTCGGACACACCCGAATATTTCTTGTAAAACTTCCACCCTGGACCAATCACGTAGGTGTTGGGAAAGCTGATTACCCCAAAATCAGAAACCGTATCGTCATTACCGACCAGGACTGTGTAGCGCATGTTGTATTGCTTAACAAATTTCTGAATGTCGCTGGCCCATCCCGACTGTACAGCCAAACCAATGACTCTAACGCCGCGCGACGAATATTCTTTTTCCAGTTTATTGAACTCGGGAATTTCGCTTACGCAGTTCTCGCACCAAGTGGCCCAGAAGTCGAGCACTACGATCTTGTCCTTGAGTTCCTGTGAACGCAGTGTCTGCCCGTCGAGCTTCGGCAGTGAGAATTCCGCTAGCGAATCAGGCTGCTGACCAGCCGCGCTCACGGACAACAGACAGATGAGTATCAATGCTCGCACGATGAGTTACTGTTGCGATCAATCACCGAAAGTTTTCTTGATAATTTCATCTACGCCGAGAGGACGACTAATCCCTTTTGTGGTGATCTTCGTCTTCTTAACTAAGCAACCATCCCACCCAATATCAGAATTGTCTTTGCTCAAAAGGACGAACCCGACGCCGAGCGGCTTACAATTGAAGACAGCAACACTACCGGTCTTCATGGGAGACCAGAAATCGATAATCATCGTCGAGAGACCAAGCAAATAAAGATATGACATTGTCTTTATCCACCACCACTAATACCTCGGCCCCTACTGGGGGCCATTCAGCACTGAGGGACGTTTTTTCACTAGTCGGCGGCCATTCAGAATGGACAAATCTGCTTGGATTCCATGTTGGGTCGGTTGAATACCTGGCAGATAGAATGGCAGTATTACCGATAGGCTGAAATCTTAAAAGGTTCTGATCATAGGAAACAATTTTGACTGGCGTGATGATAGTTGCCAATCTCAATTCTTCCTTCAGATCTACACTCCTTGGTTTGGCTTTTACACCTATTGAGAAAGCCAATAATGAGAGGGCAAGAACAACTAATAGAAATCGCACAGTTGATTTAGACATAAAACTTTCGTTCCCAAAACCACAATTAGTGATTGCAATGCGTGCCCGACAAACTGGGAAGCGAAAGCCCGGTGGGCGAATCTGGCTGCGGACCCACCGCGCGGACAAACATTGGACAGATAGTATCAACATAAAATGTGCACAGAATCGAATTCGATGCAGTGGTGAATTCGTTTCGATCGCAGTTCGCCAATGCCGTGCGGTTCGTCGCAACTGACGATAACGCTTTCGATCGCTCCTTAGACCATGTAACTCACATCAGAGGCGCTCGTCGGATAGGCATAGATCATTGCCTTCAGATCGTCTGCCTTCAGTCCGAAGCGAATGGCGAGGGCGAAAAGGTTAATTACCTCCTCAGCGTGTTCACCCAGTAAATGCGCCCCGAGGATTCGGTTGCTATCCTCTTCCACAAGCACTTTGAAACCTGAGTGCTTCAAATTCACCCGGCGAGAAGAATACCAGCCGGAGGTATCCTCATGCTTCACCTTGAACTTCAAGCCCTGTTTTCTCGCCTCATCTTCTTGCAATCCCGCTGAAGCAAGAGGTGGTACGGTAAAGACGACTGTAGGAACTCCGGAATAATTCGGCTTGCGGTGATTGCCCTTCAGCATATTGCTTGCGACTACGTGCCCTTCCGCGCTGGCCACTGGAGTCAGTGGCAGGCCACTGCTGGCGGCTGCATCACCGGCAGCATAGACCGCCGGGTTCGACACGCTTTGAAGGAACTCGTTGACAGACACGCCTTTCTTTTCCCGCACGACACCCGCTTTCTCCAGATCGAGATCGTCGATCTCCGGAACGCGTCCTGCGCCATGGACCACTAGATCCGTTTCAAATGTCTTCTCGCCTTCGTTAGTAGAAGCTTTCACTATGAAGCGATCGCTGTCTCTCTCGACGGCTTCGACAGCGGTGTTCACAAAAACCTCTGCGCCCATCTCGCGCGTGGCAAGCACAAGTTGCTTCACTAGGTCCGGATCGAAACCCTCAAGCGGGCGAGCGCCGCGATGAAGGACTTGAACTTGCGCGCCTGCGCGCGCGGCGACGTGCGCGAATTCGAAAGAGATATACCCGCCACCGACGAAAACGATTCGCTGTGGCAGTTGCTCTAACTCTAAGAACTGATCACTCCTGGTGAGATATGCTTCACCGGGGATACCTAACACGGCGGGCATCGCTCCTGCTGCGATGAGCACAAAGCGCCCGGTCAACGTATCATCGTCCACTTTAACAGTCGTTCGATCGATGAAGCGGGTGCGACCGTGATAAGGAGTGATGCCTGCCTCGGTGTACGTTTTCTCCATATTTTGGGGAACAGGTTCAGTGAAAGTCTTCTTGAACTGCATGAGCGACGGCCAGTCTATCTCACGGCCTTTTGCGGAAACACCTTTCCCTTCCATGCGTCGGGCCCAGTCGATCAGCTCTGCCGCGCCTACAAGCACTTTCTTTGGATCGCAGCCGCGCAGCGCGCAAGTACCACCGAACGGCCTTGAATCAATGATCGCGACGGCCCAGCCCGCCTTGCGACACTTGTAAGCCGCCGCAGAACCAGCCGCCCCTGTTCCAATCACGACGAGGTCGAATTCTCTCTCCATCCCTATACTCTTATTATCTGACGGAATCGAACTGTCAAGCACCTTTCAGCAGAGTTATTGACTTCACCGAGACAACACACTCCCGCTGGAATGTTCTTCCGCCGATGTCCATCTCGACGATGGTAACTTCGCTCCCGAACCGAGCAAATGACTGTCCCAGCTCAAGGCCGATTGGGCCGCCGCCGAGAACGATCAGCGATTCCGGGAGTTTTCTGAGACCGAAAACTTCTTCATTGGTAATGAAACCGGCCTCTTTCAATCCTTCAATCGGAGGAATGGCTGGACGTGAGCCAGTCGAGATGCAGTAGCGCTTTGCTTTTATCGTTCGCTTTACGCCTTCGTGATCCGTCAACTCTAACTCTTTGGGAGAGACGAAACGCGGCGCAGAGAAAATTACGTCAACACCCCAGTCCTCAAAACGCTCTGGCTTATCATGCTCACCAACAGTCTCGATTACCCTCGCTACTCGATCAGCAATCGCGGCAAATGCGCCATCTTTGAACTCAAGAGAAGTAGGAGCGAAGCCAAAAGCATTTGCACGACGAATATCAGCCGCGAAGCGCGCAGAACGAATAAGGCTTTTCGAGGGGATACAACCAGTATAGAGACAATCGCCGCCCAGCGCTTTCTTTTCAACAAGAGCCACGCGCGCCCCAAGTTGCGCCGCCCCACCGGCGACCACCAATCCGGCCGACCCTCCTCCAATCACGACTAAGTCGTACTGGCTCATTCCCCTCAGCTTTCATCTCTCTCTCTTACGGTGCCGCCAATTCGTAGTCATATTACGTTGGGAACGCTTTCGTTCAGCGGGTTTCTATTTCTACTGGTTAGGGACTGCGCTATTGCATAAATTCGGTGTCGCTCCGGTTTGAGAAGTCGCCGTGGCGAATAGTTGTGCGTCCGCGGAATCGACGAGCGAACGATGAGTGTTGGAAGTGCTCTTTTCTAAATACTCATACAACTTGAAGAAGTGTTCATTTGGTGTTCTTCCGGCTCCGTCGACAGAGAGTTCGGGTCGAATTCCGTTTACAAAATACATATCGATCTCACCCTTGTTTTTGGCAGCAATCTTGCCGCGAAATTCGCAGTCGAAGAAATCCCTGACGAGATCATAGGTTGCTCCGGAGATGTTGATGCGACCAGCTACGCCCGAAGACTCAAGGCGGCTGGCGATGTTGACCGTATCTCCCCACACGTCGTAGGAGAACTTTTCACGACCAACGACGCCGGCAACCAGATCACCGGAATGCACGCCAACGCGAATCTGCCAGTAGGGACGACTCTCGGCCATCTCCTGTTCACGTAAGCTGGAAATTAGCCGCTCAATTTCCAGCGCCGCTAAAACGCAGTCAACGGCATGGGTCCGATTAGCGAGCGGCACTCCACCGACGGCCATGTAAGCGTCACCAATTGTTTTTATCTTTTCTAGTTTGTGCTGCTTGGCGATTCGATCGAATTCACTAAAACAACTATTGAGTTCCTCAATCAGTTGTTGCGGTGTGAAACCTTCAGCTATTTGCGTGAAGCCCACGAAATCAGTGAAGAGCACTGAAGCGCTATCGTAATCGACCGGCCTCACTCGATCGGTTTGCCTTAGTTCCTGAGCAATCGCCTCGGGCAAGACACTCCGCAGCAACCGGTCAGATTTCCTTCTCTCCTGATTGAGATTCTGCGTCAGAACCTGGACCAGAATTCCCATAAAGACCTGCACAAACAAGAGGTTTCCGGCAATGTCGATGAATCGCTCTCGCTGATTTGCATAGTTCGTAATCCATTCAGGCTTGACCTCTTCAAGAACTAGAAGTGCCAGAGCCGCTCCGCAAAAAAGCGCGATTGCCATTATTGTTCGACTTGTTTTGCCTGAAAGAATGATCGCAATTACGAGTGCCGGAATGAAGTAATAATGCGCGCCGCCGCGTGAGCCCGCATTCCCCAATGTGTTGACGAAAAGAAAACCAAGAATCAGTAGGACAAAGGGCCAATAGAGATATTCGAAGGCGTTGCGAAACCTCGACAGGTAGTAGAAGAGCAAGAAGAGGATGCCTGTTCCAAAGTTGAGCACAAACAGGAAAGCAGCGTTTTTCAGACTGAGAACGGCAAACGCGCCGCCGATGTTGGCGACAGCATTGAGCAGGCTGATGGTGTTGAACAGACGGTGCTCGAGCGCAAAGCGCCTGGGATCGCCGAAGAGATTGGCTGTAACCGAGTTAAAGAGTTGGGACGGGGTCATGCTCTTTGAGAGGCTGGTCGTAGCCAACCTGCAAAGGGTAGTCGATTTCAGCAGCGAGAACTTACGGATCCCTGGAAAACCCCTGAGCAAGCGAAACGAGAACAACGTCCGCTCGCACGAGAGATCGGAGACTGGTTCGCAAGCAGTACGTAACCTGAAGGTAACCACTTGCCGAAAGCCTGTAAGTTCTGGCCGGTGATTGCGACTAATGAACAGGAGACGAAAGGGTGGCAGGCCATTACCCCTGATCAGATCTCGGCGCTCCCTGGGTATGGGAACAGCATTACAGCCTTCCGTATTCTGTTTTCAAGTAGGTTCGGCGGGTTGGGTTTGGTGGTTAAAAAGAATGATAGATCCCGGGCTTTTAGCGGACAAGGTAAAGCAAGGCACCCACGGCTAAAATGCCGAGAACGATCACTCCAGGCACAAAACGCCGCCACACAAACCGGTCGATCATACTTTCAGCTTCCAGATTCAGAGCACATTGGGGGCAGCCACGATCTACTGGTTGAAGCATGTAACCGCAATCACGACATGGTAATGCATTCATAATTTGACCTCTCGGCCGCATCATTCCCTTAGAGTTAGCTGAACGAAAGACAATTAATTTGCTGTCGCCGTTGGCTTCCATTAGTCTACGAGTTCCAAACCGTTCTAATCAGCGTGTATTTAACGCGCTGGTTCGTCCTGTGGCAAGCTAAAGCAAGTTTGAAATAGACCCTTATGTTAAATCACAGGCGTTCCCCGCTCGGATAAGCTGAGGAATCACCGATTCTGTATGAGTGAGGCTCAAGTCAAGGCCCCCAACAAATCACCTGATGCTGGCGTTTGGCTGGACCAGCATGGAGACTATCTTTTCAAGTACGCGTCGTTTCGTCTTCGAGACGAGTCGGCGGCCGAGGATGCCGTGCAGGAAACTTTCCTGGCCGCTCTAAAGGCCTACGAAAAGTTTGAGGGGCGAGGTTCTGAACGGACCTGGCTGGTCGGAATCTTAAAACATAAGATTACGGACCACTTTCGGCGAACTGCGAGAGAGGCGCCCATGGGTCAGGAGCAAGACGAAGGTCCCGAACATGCCGAGTTCTTTACCAGGACTGACGGATGGGATCACCATTGGAATAATGAGTACGCACCGACCGATTGGCATGCAACTCCGGCGCAACTTGTTGAGCAAGGAGATTTTTGGAGAGTTTTCCACTACTGCCTTTCACCGTTACCGCAACGCACTGCAAGCGCTTTTACACTTCGAGAAGTCGATGGCCTAAGCAGCGAAGAAATCTGTGAAATGCTTAGCATTACAGTAAACAATCTGTGGGTGATGCTTCATCGCGCCCGATTACACCTGCGAAACTGCCTCCAAAAGAACTGGTTTGGACATAAACACTGAGGCTGGAAATGGGCTGGTACGAAAAAGCGAAACACGCCGTCAGATTCTGGTTGCTGCGCCGGCTTCCCCCTTGCAAGCAGACCGTCGAAGTCATCTCCCAATCACTCGAGCGCCCTCTCTCTGTGCGCGAACGAGTGTTGCTCAAGCTTCACCTTTGGGTCTGCATGTGGTGCGTTTGGTATCTGGAACACCTGCAAATCATGAGAGACACTATGCGTGAAAACGCATCAGAGCCCGAGTTGGATTCTCCTTCCACGCCCGGCCTTTCCCCTGAAGCCCGCGAACGAATCAAGCAAGCAATTAGCAGACAATAAGCACTGGAAGACCTGAACTTGTAAGGTTTGGCGCTTGAGTCCGACAAAGGATTTCAAGGCGAAGGTTCGTCTGTGGCACGCACATCTTGGGGGTGATTCACAGGCGAGATGCCTGCACCAAAGCTGTTTAGTTTGATCATGACAAAGTCCATCGCAGTTCACGACCATCACCACTCGCAAAACCGCTTTGCGGTCATTCCTACTCACGAACGGCTTGACGCAGATCCCAACTACAATGGCAATGGCGTGACGCTCGCTTTCCTTGATTCGGGCTTCTATCCACATCCCGACCTCGTTGAGCCGGCGAATAGAATTCTCACATTCAAAGATGTAACCGGTGAGACTAACTCGCTTGATACACACGCCATGACCGAATCATGGCGATGGCATGGAACACAAACTTCCGTAGTTGCCGCCGGGAACGGTCAGCTCTCTGATGGAACCTATAAAGGACTTGCCTATGAGGCGGAGCTAGTGCTCGTAAAGGCCAGTGAAAACGGACGTATCAGTGAAGACAATATCGCACGAGGAATCCAGTGGATAATTGAGAACCGCGAGAGATACAACATTCGAGTGCTCAACATTTCACTTGGTGGAGATGAAGACGTTCCTTGTTCCAGGAGCATTATTGATCAAGCCGCCGAAGAGGCGATCAGACAAGGCATCGTGGTTGTCGCAGCGGCTGGGAACTCGGGCAACAACGGTCGGCATTCCATTCCTCCGGCAAACTCACCATCGGTCATTACAGTAGGCGGATACGATGACCGGAATGACTTGAATAGAGAGGGGCTCGATCTTTATCACTCCAACTTTGGCGCCACCGCCGATGGCTCGATTAAGCCTGAGATAATCGCGCCCGCTATGTGGGTGGCAGCGCCGATACTTCCCGGCACAAACGAGTACGAACAGGCTGAGGCTCTGTCAAAGATTGTCGGAGCGCCCGATTATGAGGTGCCCGCTCTTGCTGGCAAGCTCTGCGAGAAGATCGAATTGTCGAGTGCTCTACTTTCAAAAGGAGCGGCTGCCATACGAGCTTTTGTGGAGTTGGCATTGAGCGAGCGAAGGATTGTGTCGACTCACCATCAGCACGTCGATGGGACCTCGTTCGCGGCGCCAATTGTTACCTCCATCGTGGCACAAATGATCGAGGCCAATCCGGAACTGACACCTGGGGCAATCAAGAACATTCTGATCTCAACGGCGGATCGCATCGCTAGCGCGCCCGCAATCCGGCAAGGATACGGCGTTGTTAATGCGAGGCGGGCGGTGGAATTAGCAAAGAGAGAAAAACATGCGCTGAAGGTCACGGGATGCAGTCCGCCCCGCGTAACCGATGGCCTTCTGGTTTTTGTTTATCACGACGATGAGGCGAAGACAGTCCACCTGGCCGGTAGTTTCAATTCGTGGGGTGTGCAGGAGACATCGCTCTCTCGGAATGAAGAAGGACTATGGCTCGTAGAGATTGATGCCCCGGCGCGGGGACGTTATGAATACAAGTTTGTGGTGGATGGCCAGCGCTGGATCGAAGATCCCAGCAACGGCAGAAAAGTGCCTGACAATCATGGTGGATTGAACTCAGTGATCACAATCGAATGAGTGACGCTCGCGCGAACAAATTACTGGACCAGTACGCTTCGCGAATCGGGCATAAGGCCAGTTGATTGAGAATCTATCTAAACATTAAGACGGCCCTGAAAAGGTGGCTACTGCGGAGGTTGAGGCCTTGCCGGGAGATGGTCCCATTGATGTCCGCGTCGATGGAACGACGGCTTGGTGTCCAGGAACAGCTGAAACTGAGATTGCACCTGCTGGTCTGCGCATGGTGTGCGCGGTATCTCAAACAGATCCGGTTTCTAAGACAAATAATCCGACAGCGGCCTTCTGCAGCACTAAATAAACCTTCTTCAGAATCGCTCCACTCGGCCGTTCGCGAACGCATCGCTGAATCCCTGCGCCAACAAGGCCGTGACCACCACTAACTTCTTGTAAGCTTTTTGACTCCCGCTCCGACAACAACAAGGAGGGAAGTTCGAAACCATGCAGGAAAGAATCGGAGTCTCCCATGCATTCAGCGTCGGCAGCGCCCTATCACGCTCGCGTGCAGTGCTGCGCAGGCTCGTCGGCTGCTGGCACCGAAACTTAAGCCGACCTTTCACTCGCGAAGGTGAGACCTACCGGGCTTGCGTGAATTGCGGTGCGCGCCGGCGTTTCGATGTAAGTAGTTGGCGGATGGGTGGTCCCTTCTTTTTCGACACTCCTTCTCCTGCTGGCCCGATTGTGCGGGGCTCAAACTCAAACAACATCTCATCACTAAGTACTGTAAGGAACAAACATTCCTTGCGACTAATAGCGTGAACAAAGGGTTCGTCTTCAGAAAGGAAAGTAGATTATGCGACGCAGGTTAATGATAAAGAGAAGGGCACGGCGCAGACGAATGAGAGAGCGAATGGCGCTTACGAGACAAACGCCCGTCGCGAACTCACGCGGTACATACAACTTCTGTCTAATCAGCGCTGGCTTGACCGATCCCTTTCTGGGCTAACCAATCACGCTTCGCATCAACAACTAACTGAGGTTTCGCGCGGCTTTGTGCGCGACAAAAAAGATGAAACTGGGAAGTTCTGACAGTACGAGTGTGTTCGATAGCCTGCGTCAGCGAATGATGATGCCGGCGTTACAAGGCGTCATCGCGTCGCGCAAAGACTCGAATCAGTGGGGCCGACAAATGATCCAGGCTTTAAGAACACACTGGCCAGAATACTTGATGGAAGCGATGGAGTTAGGAATTTTTATGATCGCAGCCTGCTCCTTTACTGTCTTGCTGTTTCATCCGGCTTCACCAGTCGCTCAGGCCATAACCACGGAAGCGTTGAGACGCCTGCTAATGGGTGCGGCAATGGGCTCAACCGCGATAGCAATTGTCTTTTCTCCGTTTGGCAAACGATCAGGAGCGCACTTCAATCCGGCAGTGACATTGACCTTCCTCCGGCTCGGCAAAGTCGAGCCCTGGGATGCAGCCTTCTACACACTGTTTCAATTCATCGGCGCCATTGCTGGTGTTTTTGTTGCTTCCCTCCTTTTCGGCAATTTAGTCGCAGACCAATCGGTGAAGTTCGCCGCTACAGTCCCTGGCCCAAATGGTCCACTGCCGGCTTTCTTTGCGGAGCTGGCAATCACTTTCATTCTTATGTCACTGATTCTAACAGTCTCGAACACCAAGAGGTTGAGCCGTTGGACAGGCCTTTTTGCGGGGGCGCTGGTTGCTACTTACATCAGCATTGAATCTCCAATTTCAGGCATGAGCATGAATCCTGCGCGCACCTTTGGATCTGCAGCAGTGGGGAATATTTGGATGTCACTCTGGATCTACTTTACTGCGCCACCCATTGGCATGCTCTTGGCAGCGGAGGTTTACAAGCGCACCAGGGCGGGCCATCCAGTGACGTGCGCGAAGCTGCACCACCACAACAACAAGCGTTGCATCTTTCGGTGCAACTTCGAAGTTAACGCTAACTGACCTATCAATCACTTAAGAAGGAGATCTAGTCATGAAACATCATAAGCTCTTAATCGGCCTGGCTTTGCTCGGGGTTGCGCTGACTGCTCAATTCGCAGTGGCCGCCGCAATGCATGCTCGCAAAGGTCAACCAACAAAGTTCACCGTTCGCGTCGAGAACATCTCGTCGCCCGATGGCCAGACCGCGTCGGATGGGACCAAGTGGTCCTTCGCGCTTTCACCCGGGCTGTGGGTCTTAAACGACAAGAAAGCCGGACTCTTTACCGAAGGAAAGCCGGCCAGCAAAGGTGTCGAATCGCAGGCTGAGGACGGCGATCCTTCCGGGCTCGTCAGCTCGCTCACGATGAGCCACCACGCTTCGTCACTGCACGGCGTGTTTAATACGCCAATTGGAATGATGGGCCCTGGTCCGATTCGCCCGGGCGACAGTTACGAATTCACCTTCACGGCCAGTCCAGGCATGAAGCTCTGGCTGACTATGATGAATGGGCAGTCCAACGACGAATTCTATGCGCCGGACGAAAAAGGCATCGCGCTGTTCGATACTAAGAGTGCGCCGCTCAGCGGTGACATCACTGCCAAGCTGATCCTTTGGGACGCAGGCACGGAAGTCAACGAAGAGCTGGGTATTGGGCCTAATCAGGGACCGCGACAAAAAGGCATGAACACCGGTGTTGACGAGCACGGCGTGGTCACGCGCGCGAAGAGCGAAGCCATCTACACAAAGAACGGTGAACTCTTTCGCGTCACCATCACCCCGGAAAACGGAATGTGATGGGTATTGTCCGGCGAACTTTAGTTTGCCGCACTTGGGAGAATGTCAGTACCGCTTGGGCTAGAGACTGTTTGAAAAGTAATTATTCGGTATTTCCAGTTTGACATTTGACATTCGACGTCGAAAAGCCAACGCGGGTTTCACCCCGGAGGGGTGACATGTTTATAGCTTCGGCGGCCCAAAAACCTCCGCCGCGGTTCGGAGGGGCGGAACACAACTTGATAAGTACGTATCTAACTTCATTCCGCCCCTCAGAACCGCACCTGGTACTTCTTAGGTTCCGGTCTATAAACATCTCACTCCTACGGAGTGAAATCCACCCGCTATTACCGAGTGGTTTGATCGACATCAAGTGACCCACTGATGTTTGTCGGACATGTTCCCAGAATAAAAGGAGAGAGCCTTATGAAACCGATGCTTAAAATCGCCGCGATGCTCTTGGTACTGACTACCATGACTTCCATCGCGCGCGCTCAAGTCGCCGACAAGAAAACTCTGACGATTGAAGGCGCGAAAAGAGTAATCGCAGCCTCAGTCGCCTATGCAAAGAAGAACAACGCGCCCGGCGGTGTTATCGCAGTGGTTGATGACGGCGGCAACTTGATGGCGCTGGAACGGCTCGACGGCACCTTCGCCGCCGGCGCCAGTATTTCGATTGGGAAAGCCCGAACAGCCGTTCTGTTCAAGCGTCCGACCAAAGTCTTTGAGGACATCATCAAGAACGGACGCACCGCAATGGTCGCGTTACCTGACGGACTCTTTACGCCATTGCAAGGCGGCATTCCGATTATGGTCGACGGTCAGATCGTGGGTGGTGTCGGCGTTAGTGGCGCCGCCAGCGCGCAGCAGGACGAAGAGCTTGCTATCGCCGGAGCAAACGTCTTCTCCGGTGACGCGAAGACGAGCGACGCAATGCAGATGACGAAAGCGCCTGTGCTCTTCTTTGACAAGGAGCAAGTTGCGACCTCCTTCTCAAAGGGCGCAGTGCTTCTCGACGGCACGGGCCGCAACTACATGGTCCACACGAGCCGCCGCGACCAGCCCGGGTTAGCAGAGATTCACACGCTCGACACCGACATCATTTACGTGATGGATGGCACGGCAACATTCGTCACGGGCGGAACAGCCGTGGAAACCAAAGAGATCGCGCTCAACGAGATTCGCGGCTCACACATTGAAGGCGGCGATACACGTCAGTTGGTGAAGGGCAACGTGATCATCGTGCCCAACGGCACGCCGCACTGGTTCAAGGAAGTAGGCGGAACATTTCTTTACTACACGATTAAGGTGCGCTGACCAAAGAAAGCGCGATCGCCACATTAGGCGGCGGCAGAGCCGCAGCTTAAGAGAGGAAAGTTATGAAGCAAATTCAAATTCTTGCCGTCGCATTATTGCTAACGATCACGGCGGTCGGAGCCAAAGCGCAACTGTCAGTGAAGCGAGTCCTGACTCTCAACGTTGCCAAGAAGATAGCAGCGGCGGCTGAGGCTGAAGCGCTCAAACGCGGCTCGACAGTCGTAATCGCGGTGGTCGATGATGGTGGTTACCTGCTGGTTCTGGAGAGACTCGACGACACGCAAGTTGCTAGCGTCGAGGTCGGAATCGCAAAGGCGCGCACCGCGGCAATCTTTCGTCGACCGAGCAAAGTCTTCGAAGATCAAGTCCGAGAAGGACGTGTTGCGGCATTGGGTCTGCCCGGCGCGGCGCCGCTTCAAGGCGGGATCCCAATTGTCTTTGAAGGGAAGGTTATCGGCGCCATAGGTGTTAGCGGAAATACTCCGCAGGAAGACGAGGACATCGCAAAAGTAGGAGCGGCCGCACTTTGCTGCCGCGATTCAAGGAGAGAGTAAATGAATACCTGGAAATTCCTAGTCACCTTAGCCAGCCTGCTCCTGCTTGGCCTGGCGCCATTCGGCGCCACGGCGCAGACGATGCCGTTAGTGCCCACTGGAAAACCAGAGTCGTCGATTGATCTGGCGTCGGCAGAGGGCGTCCGAATCGTCAAAGGTTCGTGGCGGTACAGCGACACCAAAATCGTTGAGGTTGATTTCACCGGACCAGGCGGAGACGGGCAGCCCACGGGATCACCGGTTCGAACGTACGACTATTCGCCGCACGCTGGCGGAGCTGATTTCGACGATTCGCGCTGGGAGGAGGTCGAACCCACGACATTATCGAAGCGCCGTGGCGCCGGCCGACTTTCATTCAACTGGTACCGCATTAAGCTCACAATTCCTGAGCGCGTTGGATCTTTCGATCCCACTGGGTCGACCGCCGTTTTTGAAACCTCGCTGGATGACTACGCTGAGATTTGGGTTGATGGCGAACTTGTCCGTGCTGCCGGACAAATGGGTGGATCTGTTGTCGCAGGGTGGAACGCTGCCAACCGCCTCATCGTCGGCAGGAACCTCAAGCCTGGCCAGCAGATTCAACTGGCAATCTTCGGTATCAACGGTCCAATCTCCGGTTCGCCTACAAACTTCATTTATCTGCACTATGCCAAGCTCGATTTTTACAAAGGAACTACCGGGCCGGTGGCGATGGCACCAAGTGAAGTCAATGTTGAAGTCGTGCGCAAAGACCCAGCGATAAACGAAATCGTTGGCTTAAATCCAAAAATCTTCAAGCTCGCTGACGGGTTCAAGTTCACCGAAGGTCCCATCTGGGTGAAGGACGGTGGTTACCTGCTTTTCAGTGATCCCAACAGCAACGTCATCTACAAATATAAACCAAACGGCAACGAACCCGGCGAGTTGAGCGTGTTTCGTACACCGAGCGGTTATTCCGGAACAGACATCGCGGATTACGGCCAACCAGGTTCGAACGGCCTGACCCTCGATAGTCACGGGCGTCTGACTATAAACCAGCACGGAAATCACAGGGTTATTCGGCTCGAAAAGGATGGAAGCGAAACAGTGCTTGCCGATCGCTATCAAGGCAAGCGCCTCAATAGCCCAAATGATCTGGTTTATCGTTCCGACGACACACTCTTCTTCACTGATCCGCCTTTCGGTTTGCCGAAATTCTTTGACGATCCACGCAAGGAGCTGGCCTTCAGCGGGGTGTATTCCATCTACCAAGGCAAGCTGCAATTAATCAGCACCGACTTCACAGGGCCAAACGGGATCGCGTTTTCACCTGATGAGAAATACCTGTACGTCGGTGATTGGGACGACAAGAAAAAGATTGTCATGCGCTACGAAGTCAACGCGGACGGCACGTTGAAAAACGGCAAGCTCTTCTTCGACATGACCAGTGCGCCCGGCGAAGATGCTCTCGACGGCATCAAGGTGGATCAAAAGGGCAATTTGTATGTGTCGGGACCAGGCGGTCTCTGGATCATCTCGCCCGAAGGAAAACACCTCGGCACGATAATCGCGCCGAAGCATCCGCATAACTTCGCCTGGGGAGATGAAGATGGAAAGACGCTCTACCTTTGTGCGCGCAGTGGGCTGTATCGCATGCGACTAAACATCGCAGGCATCCGACCGTGAAGGCATTGCGCCCTGAAGTATCAAGGCGCAAAGACGAATAGACAGCGAGGTTCACTGGGGCGCAAGAATCCGGAGCTCTTCATGGAGATAGAAAAGATGAGAAGACTTCTGCTGCTCATTGCAGTGGTGGCGCTGACAGCGAGTTGCGGACGGCAGGTGGGGAGTTCGACTACCCCAATCGCTTCTGCACCACCCACCACTGCCAGAATCGTCAAGCTTGATCCGCGGTTCGACCGGCTCGTGCCGAAGAATGCGGCGTTGGAAAAGGTAGCCGACGGTTTCGCCTGGGCTGAAGGTCCGGTTTGGAACCGAGCCGGCGGATTCCTGCTGTTTTCCGACGTCCCGAACAATTCAATCATCAAGTGGAAAGCGGGTGAGGGCGCTAGCGTTTTCTTAAAGCCCAGCGGTTACACAGGTGCTGAGCCGTTTACGGGAAGAGAGCCTGGCTCAAACGGCCTGATCTTTGATTCCGAAGGACGTCTCGTATTTTGTCAGCACGGCGACCGGCGCATTAGCCGTTTGGAAAAAGACGGAAGCAAGACAATTCTGGTTGACAACTATCAGGGCAAGCGACTTAACAGTCCAAACGATCTCGTCTTCAAATCTAATGGCGATCTGTATTTCACCGACCCGCCATTCGGCCTGCCCAAGTCATTTGATGATCCCAAAAAGGAACTGCCCTTTCAGGGTGTCTACCGTTTCTCTCGTGACGGCAAGCTGACGCTGCTGACAACGGAAGTCAAAGCGCCAAATGGCATTGCTTTCTCTCTCGACGAGAAAAAGCTCTACGTCGCCGATTCCGCTCGTGCCCTATGGTTTGTCTTTGACGTGAAACCAGATGGCACGATCTCGGAAGGAAAAGTCCTGTTTGACGGCGCTGAACAATCGAAAGGCCGGCCCGGCGTGGCCGACAGTTTGAAGGTTGATGTGCACGGAAACATTTTCGCCGCCGCGCCAGGAGGGCTCTTCGTGCTTGCGCCGGACGGCACTTTACTGGGCCGCTTCGATCTGGGAACTGCCACAGGCAACTGCGCCTGGGGTGAAGATGGTTCGACGCTATTCATCACATCAAACTCAATCCTGTATCGCATTCGGCTTAATACGAAAGGAGCCGGCACAACCGTCGACGGCTTCCAACCGTGATGAAGGGAACTATGAAAAGCATTTTCACGACCGCAAAAATGACCATTGTCGGAGGTGTCTGATGAATTCCATGAAGAGTTTGGCGTTGAGCTTGTTTGCCCTGTTGCTGTTGGCGTCGAGTGCGATGGCCCAGGATCCGGTACCACTATATCCGGACAATTACAAGGTGCTGCTGGAAAATGATCGCGTGCGGGTGCTCGACTTCCAATTGAAAAAAGGCGCTAAAGAGAATTTCCATTCGCACCCGGCGGCTGTCACTTACGTGATTGCGCCGTTCAAGATTCGCTTTACCTTTCCCGATGGCACGATGCGTATACGCGAGGCAAAAGCGGGAGAGGTATTTTTCGGCGAAGCCCTAATCCATGCTTCAGAGAATATCGGCGACACAGATGCTCATGGTCTGCTGGTCGAAATGAAGACGCCACCAAAAGGAAACGCTAGTGCAGCGATGGCAAACCAATCCGAGTTGCTCACCGCCATCACTTTCATCCGTGGAATGGAGGGTAGCGAGGATGATCTGATGAGCGAGTTGCTTTCGACTACGGTGCCGACTCGGGCCGAACCGGGCAACCTCAGGTACGACCTGTATCAATCGCCAACCAACAAAGACTACTTCATGCGTTTCGAAGTGTGGCGCAATCCGCAAGCGCTGGAGGATCACAA
>Ga0137403_10000156_pt1 | contig 82183 bp, 76 predicted proteins | sample CZOMad2_1_16fung_FD_122057 | JGI IMG/M metagenome (GOLD analysis project Ga0137403, IMG submission 122057) | Vadose zone soil fungal communities from Angelo Coast Range Reserve, California, USA - CZOMad2_1_16fungal (Hybrid Assembly) | ecosystem: Environmental > Terrestrial > Soil > Vadose zone...
GCGAGGCGGAAGGGCGAGCCGAGGTGTTCGCGGAGGTCGAGCCAGTGCTGCTCGGGAATGGTCATGAACACGTCAACCACCTTGGGGTCAAACTGGCTTCCGGAGCAGCGCTTAATCTCTTCGCGGGCGTGGGACATCGGGAGGGCCCGGCGATACGGGCGATCACTGATCATGGCGTCGAGCGAGTCCGCGATCGTAAAGATGCGCGCACCAAGAGGAATCTGTTCGCCTTGCAGTCCGCGGGGATAGCCCGAGCCGTCAAAAAATTCCTGGTGGGCTAAAACGATTTCGGCGGCGTCGCGCAGAAACGGAATGCGAATCAGCATGTTGTAGCCGATCTCGCAGTGTTCGCGCATTTTCCTTTTTTCCGCGTCATCGAGCGGGCCGGGTTTGCGCAAGATGCTATCGGGGATGGCCATTTTGCCGATGTCGTGGAGGAAAGCGGCGCGCGCTAAGATGGCTAGATACTGGTCGGGCACGGGCATGGACCTGGCGATCGAAATGCAAAACGCGGTGACGCGCTGGCAGTGGCCTTCGGTTTCGGCATCCTTCAAGTCCAAAGCGCTGCCGAGGGCTTCGAGCGTATCGTCGTAGGATTGCTCGAGTTCCACGTGCTTTGCGGTGAGCTGAGCGGTGCGCTCTTCGACGAGCTGCTCCAAATTGCGTTGATAGTTGCGGTTTTCAATGATCAAGCGGCGGTGCTGCAGCGCGCGTCCGACACCAAGAAATAGCTGGTCTTTTTCGAAGGGCTTGAGGATGTAATCGTAGGCCCCGCGGCGAATGGCTTCCAGGGCGGTGGAAATATCGTGGATGGCGGTGACCATGATCACCGGCACTTCGGGATCGTATTGGCGCATCCATTCGAGGAGCCGGATACCGTCCATCTCCGGCATAATCATGTCGCTTAAGACGAGGTCGGGCGTCAGCTTTTTGACTTGCTCCTGCGCGACGCGGCCGTTCTGCACCGCCGTGCAGTGATAGCCCTTCGATTCGAGCATGGTCGAAACCACCTCTCGAATGGCTTCCTCATCGTCCACGACGAGTATGTTTTCCATCTCCACGGTGTTTGTCCTCACTAGGCATTATATGTGACGGCACACACAAATGGGGACGGCCTTGCCTAGTCAGAAAATAGCGTGTTAGCGTCAAACAAGCGTCATTCAAGAGTCATAACTCAGAGCTTTCTCGCCGTCCAGATCAAGCATTGCGGCAGCACGAGCACCGCAGCGACGGCACTTCCAGCCGGGAGGCGGGGCATGGTGCTGCAGAATCAAGGGATGCTCGGGATCGCTTTCTTCGAAGCGACTGCAGTCATCATATTGCTGGTCCTCTTTCTTTTATTCCGCCGCGATCAACAAGCAAGCTATTTTCGTTTTTGGCTGGGCGGGTGGTGTTGCCTTACTTTTTCTTCCTTGTCCGAAGTAGCGGTACTGATTCGTAAGCTTCCCGGATTGAATCTGATAAGCGTTCTGGCACAGGCGGCAGCCTTGGTGCTGTTCCTGGTAGCTGTGGTGCATTGTAAGGCAGGTTCGGAGCGGCGAATCTGGTCTCCGCTGCCGTTAATCGGATTGATTCTGGTGATCATTTACTCGATCGAAAGGGGCGGAACGCAACAGGTTGCTTCGCTTCATTGGGGAACAGCCGTTCTGGAGAGCTTGATTTGCCTTGTGGCGGGCTGGTTGATGTTGAAGTCAGAGATGGCGGGCCGCAGCCATGGAGCGCAACTGCTTGCCGGGATTTTCCTGCTAAAGGGATTGCACGGGATGGACTATCCGCTGTGGCCGGATAGCCCGTTGTTCCTGTTGCGCGTAGCGTTTGACCATTTTCTGGGAGTGGGGCTGGGAATCGCGATGGTGGTGGTGGTGCTGGAAGCCGCCCGCACGCGAAGCGAAGAATTAAACGACAAAATGCGCCGACTCACCCTGTTGACGGCAGCAAGCACGCAGACGCTGTCCACCCAGGAGGTGATTGATCAGGTACTCTGGCATCTGGTGGAGAGTCTTGGCGCTACGCATGGCATCGTACGGCTGAAAGAAGGCGAAGGGGAATCCTCGCAACTGGTGGCCAGAGCGTGGGTTGGATTTGACCAGTCATTCATGAGCCACCATGGACAAATCTCCGCAATGGAGCCCTGGGCACAGCGCGTGCTGAAGGGAGAGTGCCAATTCCTGGAGTCCGAAGAAGAGTGGGATCCAGCAGCGCGGAAGAGAGTGGACGAAGCAGGGTTAAAATCCCTGGTAACGCTGACTCTTCCCGGCAAGCAAGGGCCTTTGGGGGTCATCGCTGTCGGTTCCACCCGCCGGGAACGGTTTCATGCGGACGAACTGTCGTATCTTGTGAATATCGCGAACTTGCTGGGATTGACACTGCAAAACGTGAGCTTGTTCGAGCAGGTAACCACTGTGCAGCGCCAGTGGGAATACACGTTCGATTCCATCGGCGATCCGATCCTGGTTCACGATCGCGCGGGACGCATCTTGCGAAGCAATCAGCGTCTGAGCCAACTCCTGGGGAGGGAAGGGAGCGGCCTAATCGGCCGAAGCGTTACGGAACTCCTCCCGACGCAAAGCGCCGCGTACAAACTTTGCCCCTACTGCGAAGGAGTGGGCGGAGAGGGCGACGAGCCCGATCCATGGCTGCCCGGCTTTTTCCTCGCTTCCAACTCGACATTTACAGATCCAACCGGCCTGCAACTCGGAACCGTGCACGTTCTGAAGGATATTTCCGATCGAAAGCGCGCCGAGGAAAAATACCGCACGCTGGTCTCCAGTGTTCAGGAAGGTGTGTTTATCTCCACTCCGCAGGGACGCTTCCTGGATTTCAACGATGCGCTGCTGCGAATGACGGGTTATGAGACCCGCGAGGAATTGATGGCCGTGGATATTCCGGCGGCGTTCTACGCGAATAGTTCCGATCGCGAGCGGCTGAAGAAATTGTTGCAACAGCATGGTACGGTGGCCGATTTCGAGTTCGAAATGCGGCGCAAGGACGGCGAAACGCGCACCATGCTGGAGTCTTCCATTGCCGTGCGGGATGCGGCGGGCAACGTGTCGGCATATCAGGGATTTTTGCTCGACATTACCGAGCGGAAGCAAGCCGAATCCGAAATCCGGCGCCGCAACCGGGAACTGCTGGTATTGAATTCTATCGGGCAGACGTTGACGGAATCGCTGGATCTGACGGATTCACTGCATCGCACGCTGCGCCAAATGGCTGAGCTTTTCAGCCTGGATGCCACTTCTCTGTATTTGTTCGAACAGGATGGGACGGTAGTACGGCGAATCGTGGAAGTCGGCCATCGCTCGGAATTATCGCGGCATTTTCCGCCCGTGGCCGTAAAGCCGGAGCTGATGCAGCACATCAAGTCGGTGCACGCGACATTCCTTTCGGTCCAAGGATTGTCCTTGCCTCAGATTTTTCGGGACGCTCAGATTCAAGAAGAAATCGTCACCGCCTACATCGTCGTCCTGTGGTCCAAAGACCGGGTTATCGGCGGATTGGTTGTTGCCAGCCGCACGCCGCGCGAGTTTTCCAGCGCGGACGTCAACTTGCTCATCGCCGTGGGAAGCCAGATTTCCAGCGCCATCGAGCGATCGATTCTCTATGAAGAGACGCGCCTGGCATATGAAAACCTGCGGCGCACACAGGAACAATTGCTCCACAGCGAAAAACTAGCAGCGGTTGGGCAATTGATCTCCGGCGTCGCGCACGAACTGAACAACCCGCTGACGGCCATCCTCGGTTACAGCCAGCTGTTAACGTCCAGCGGACAAATGGGACAGCAGGGAATTGAATACGCCGACAAACTTTACAAGCAGGCCCAACGGACACACCGCATTGTACAAAATCTCTTGAGCTTCGCCCGCCAGCACAAGCCCGAGCGCATGCCCGTGCAGATCAATCAGGCTCTTGAGGAGACTCTGGCGCTGCGCGACTATGACTTGCGCATGCATAACATCCGCGTCCACCTGGACCTTGCCGAGAAACTTCCCGTGACGTCCGCCGATCCACACCAGCTTCAACAGGTTTTTCTAAACATGGTGAACAACGCGGTTGACGCCATCTTGGAACATTCCACCGAAGGCGATCTTTGGGTGCGCACCGCACTTGATAGTGGCCGGATCTGCATTGAGTTTACGGACAGCGGACCCGGAGTCAAAGATGCTTCCCGGGTTTTCGATCCTTTCTACACCACGAAACCCGTCGGCAAAGGAACCGGCCTAGGACTTAGCATCTGTTATGGAATCATCACCGAGCATGGGGGGACCGTACACGTAAGAAATGTTCCGACCCGCGGCGCGTCGTTTACCATCGAGTTGCCTCACCAAGTGGCGGCACCCATCTACAGCACGGCGGGTCAGAAAACCATCACCGGAAGGGATGGGCGTATCCTGCTGGTGGATCGCGATGAATCCGTATTGGAAGCTGTCGGGACCATTCTTCGAGCGCGCGATCATCGCGTGCAAACGGCTCGAAACATTCGCGAGGCCCAAGCCCTGCTCGAAAAAGAAGATTTTGACCTGGTGGTCGCGGATCTGCACGTTGCGGATGGGGCGAATGGCGGCGGGCTGAGTGAATGGCTGGCTGGGCATAAGCCCTCGCTCAACCACAGATTGATCTGGATGTGCGCCGTTGCGCCCTCGGAAGACGCCGGAGAGCACATCCCCGGGAAGAGCGGCCAGATTCTGCAGAAGCCTTTTAAGGCCAACGATCTCCTGGCAGCGGTGGACGAGTTGCTGCTAACCAGCGTCCAAGCTGCGGCGATTCGCCGATGAAGCCAACTCCGCCGCGGCTGCGGCGCGCTCTCCGAGTTCCTTCAGGGCCGCTTCGATTCGAACGCTCAAGCCGCTTACCAGATCGCTTAATCCATGCAGTTGCGGCATCGGGGCGCTGCCTGCGAGAAGCTTCCACCGAATCATCTGGTATTGCCAGGCAAATTTTGCCGTGAGACGTATTCTTTCAAATTCCTGAATCGCAGCCAGCTCCGGAGAGAGCATCGCGATCGCGCGGGCCATCCGCAAGAGACTCTGGAAATCCGCGCGCAAGGCAGCCAAATAGGCGAGGGCGACACTCCGCCGTTCCCGGCGTACGCGCCGCAGCACCTCTCGGGAGGTGTTCTTCGAAAGGAAGTCAAAGTCGGCCTCCGCGAAGGCTTGCCGGATTTGCGGCAGGTACGTCATATGCCTGCACCCTGATTCGTCCTCGCCATTCTCGGGAGACGGTCGGAACGGTCGGCCGGGAACGCGAACCGACCAGGCAAACAGAATGAGTAGAATGCCGATGAGTCCGAAGAAAGAGTAGAACAACAAGCTCAAGATCGTTTCCTCTCGACGTTCCAGAAGTGCCCCAGATGCTCATTCAGCGCTCTCAAGCGAGCATTAATTTCAGGGGCAGTCGCGTGATATATTCCATCCGAAAGCATTTCCGGTTCGAATGCTCTCTCGGGTTGTCGCTCGCGCAAACCCCAAATCCAGAGCAGCATGCTCGCCAGCATGACTGACGATCCGAGCAGATTCCAGAGCCTTGAATAGTCGAGCAGCCAGCGTTCCAAAATCGTGTCGTTCAGGACATAAAAACTGGAATAGAGGAAAAAGCCGATGGTCAGCACGCGAACAGCAGGCTCGACAACGATTCCATAGTAACGAGTAAACAGCAAGAGAATGACGATCACGCTGGCAATCGCAAGCTCGATGCCACGATGACCATTCAACACCGCAAACTGCCAACCTCCTCTGGCAATCGCCCAGGAGTACAACAACACGACCACCGCCGTCAAAATCAGCAGGCGCTTCGCCAGGGCCCATACGCCGCGATACTCTGCCAGGACTCGTTGGCAAATCTGTGCGACCGCGGCTGCCCGAGCAGTCATTACAACGCCCTGTGTGCCCCATGCGATCTGGCTCGAGACTGATGATCTGAAACCCCAAAACCGGTAGCTTGTATACAGGACAAAGCATTGCAGGAAGTCAAAAAGGACATACACAAAGAAAGTGGAAAAGACTCTGTAGCTCTTGCGATAGAGGAGAAGAACGAGCAGTCCTCCACCAAGGAAGGCGGTGACTCCCCAAAGAATCCGTACTGAGGCAGGAATCTCGTTCATCCCGGGTGCATACTAACATTTATATAACGGCGAGGTAAATAGTCAGTATGCGCCCGAGTAAGCCGCCGGCGCCGGAACCTTCCTAGCCGTTCCGGCGCCGGCGAACATTAGAATTATCTTAGGCCAGCACTTGGCTCTCCGGCGGTTTTGGCGGAATCGGCGGGGGCAGGGGAGACGTATCTGCCACAAGCGCATTCACGCTGATTGACGGTGGTTTTGGTGGAATGGGGGGCGGCAAGGGTGAAGTATCGGAGTACTGAGTCCGGTCGATGGTGATGTATTTACCTGCTGAGAGGTTGACGGACCGCATAACAGGCAGTACCATCGAGACGGCGAGAAGCGAAACTGCAACTGCAAGTGCTGTTTTTTTCAAGGGAGTAGCCCTCCTCGCGGACAGCATGAGGGAGGGCAGTTTTGGCGGGGCTTTGTGATTGAAAATGTTCCGAATGCGGAACACTGAGCCGCATGAGAGCGCTAACACAGCTTCAGCAAAACCGCAGGGTCGTTCAGGACTTCACGCAGACGACTCTGGCGGCCATTCCTGGCCAATTTTCGCGGCTATCCTATCTGGCATCCTTGCGGGATCTTTCGAGCGGCAAATACGAACACTCCGGCCTTTCGGCGCTTTATCCGGACGAGGCTATCCAGCAGGCGCTGCAACTTTGTCATGAGCAGATATTCGAGCGGATTCTGGAATCACCGCTCTCCAGCCAGCAGGAGGATTTGCGCGGCTGCCTGGCCGGAATGGAAGGTGGGCTGTCAGAAGCGGCATCACACTGGCGCCGCATCGAATCGTACCGCCTGCTGGTGCCGGAAGCGGTGCCGGATTATCTCAAGGATCTTTTCTGTTCGAATCTCCGGGCTCTTCTGGAGATCTTCGTGGAGGAAAGCACCCCGGCCCATTCAGACGCGTAACCACGCCGGTGACGCGCCCAACGATTTCCGCCTCGTCCGGAGTTCGCCACGTTTCCGGGACGCAATGCGATAGGGGATGCGGCTGCATCACCAGCCGCGAGCCTTCCTGATGGAACCACCCGCAACGGTATCCGCCGCGCACTTCCACGAAGTACATCGGCCGGTCATGCTCCGTGGTCCAATCGCCATCATCGATCTTGCGCACTGACCCATCCACCAAGACGATGCTGCCGGGACGCAGCAACGGCATCATTCTCCGGTCGGACATTCCGATATATCCGTAAATGTGATGGCCATTTTGGTTGGTGAGCACGCCTTCCAGGTGGCCCCATTTTTCCACCATGCGCGAGAGAAATTCCGTCCGCCGCGGATCAAAGGCCGGGTCAAATTTCATGGGAATGCGCAAGGACGTCGGGGCCGCCATCAAATGCGTGCGCGGCACGGGAACAGAGGCCCCATCATGGAAGCATTCTTCGATGGGCACATCGTACCAGCCAAAAATCTCCACCGGGTTCAGCCGGTAGATGGACGCCAGCGTATACAATTTGTGCAATCCTGGCACCACGCCGCGGTTTTCGATGTCCGCCAGACGGCTGATGTGCAGAATGAAGTCGGGACGCCCGCGACGCGCGGCCAATTCGTAGCTGGCGCGCTCGACATCCCTATAGGTCAGCCCAAGTCGCTCGCGGGCTTGCCGCAAACGAAGACCTGGCAGCATTAATCTCCTCGGGAGTTGGGCGCATCCCCGCGCGCCCACCACTATAGAATTACCACACTGTTAAGTTTTCGGAACAAAAATCTGCGCGGGCAACTGGCTTCCGAAAAAGCGCCGCGGCGCTGTGCCGCGCTGCTTCCGCCCCCGGCGTCCAGCGGCAGACTCGCACCCGGAGTTAGCTCAGCCTGTAACAATTACAAAACAATTATCATTTTTGTTGTACCCACGCCAGACCATCCGGCTGTTTCCCTGTGGTAATACTTCCGGCGATTTCCAAAGTTTTCAAATCCACGACTGCGATTTTGTCTTTTCCGCTGACAGCCACGTACGCTCGCGTGCCATCCGGGGCGAGGACGATCCCCGAAGTGCCGCCGCCGAGGTCAAACTTCTTGACCTCTTTGCGGGTAACCGCGTCCAGCACCACGAGGTTGCTTGTGGCGCTGCCGGCTAGCCCCGAAATCAAAACTCGTTTGCCATCGGGAGAGAACTTCAGCCGGTTGGCACCGCGCACCGGGATAGGAATAGTCTCCGTCACCTTCTTGTTCGCCACATCGATGATGGTCACTGTGGCTTCCTGCGCGTTGGCCGCCCAAATTTCCTTCCCGTCGGGTGACACGTCAAAGCCTTCCGCTCCGCGGCCAGCAGGGACACTTGTGACGCGCCATGTCTTGCGCGCGCTGGCTGGTGGCGAGCCCAGGCCCAGGGGAGGCCCGCCAGGAGGGGTATCGGCAGTCGCAGGCGTGAAACCTGCTACAAATGTGTTGCCCGGTGGATTCCCCGGCGGCGTGCCGAAGCCAACCGTTGGCGGCGAAACCAGCTCGATCAGGCTGATCGTGCCGGAGCTGACATTCGAAGTAACGATGCGATCGAGATTCTCGGAGACCACCACCATGTGCGTTCGGTCCTGACCGGTGCCGAGAACCCAGTCCACACTTTGCGTCGCGGGATCGTAGCGGCCAATCACTTTGTTGGTTTCCGCCGTGAAATAAAGTTTGCCACCGGCGAACGCCAAGCCATGCGCGGAGCGCAATGCTCCGAGATTGATCGGCGGAAGTGCCTTCCGCGCGGCCAGGTCGACAACGGAAATCGTGTTCAGAGTGCTGTCGTTACCGCCATAGTTCGAGATGTAGGCCAGCTTGCCGTCCGCGGATGCCACGATTTCATGCGGATCCGGCCCGGCGGGCACGCGTGCCACAACCTGCAGGCTTGCCGGATCGACAATCGCCAGCGTACTGTCACTCTTCTCCAGCACCAGCAGCGCCGGCGAAGGTGCCTGCGCCGCTATGAAATTGGCTCCCAACAGGAATGCGCAAAACGCCGCGCACCAAATCAGCGTCCACCTCGAATTCCCCCACCGTCCATGCATATGGCCTCCTGATACAAACACTGAAATTCTACACCTTAGAAGCAGCCATTCCTGCTCGCACGAAGCTTACCGAATAAACCCAGCTTGATTATTCGTTAGTCACCGCTCCCATTCGTTTCCAAGCCTCAGACAGCTCTACGGGATTCTGATACTCTGAAACGGATATGACCCTTCATCTAAGACAATACTATTTTGGGCTGCGTGCCGTTATCCTGGGCTTCACCCTCATCCTAGGTAGCATCGCGGCGCGTGCGCAGCAATCCAGTGTCGCTCCTCCCTCCGGAGGTTCGAAGGCCACCACCGATGCCGATTTCATTGCGGCCGCCGATGAAGTGCTTGGGCAGATGAGCCAAATCACCGGGCTGAAATTGATGACGCCGTTGAAAAAATCGCTGCGCTCGCGCGAGGAAATCCGTGCTTACGTCATCAAGCAGATGAACGAAGAAAAAAATGCCGCGGAGCGCTACGCCGACCAGCGTAGCGCGGAGGCCTTCGGCCTGCTTCCCAAGGGATTCGATCTTGACGCTTTTATGGTCGATGTGCTTACCGAGCAGGTTGAGGGGCTCTACGATCCCAAAACGCAGGAGTTCTACATCGCGGACTGGAGCCCGCTCGACGATCAGCGCATGGTGATGGCCCATGAATTGACTCACGCGCTCGAGGACCAGCATTTCAAGATCGAGCCATGGGTAAAGGCCGCCCGTCCCAATGAAGACGCCGAGCTGGCGCGCGATGCCGTGCTCGAAGGCAGCGCCATGGCCGCCATGGTTGATTACCTGATGCTGAGTACGGGCCGCTCGCTGAAGGATTTGCCGGATTTCGATCCCAGCATGTTGATTGGCGACCTGGGCAGCACGCCGACGCTGCAAAAAGCCCCACCGTTTCTCAAGGACACTCTGATTTTCCCTTACATCGGCGGACTGTCATTCTCGGCGGCGATTTTGAAAAATGCGGGCTGGGCCGCGCTGCCGGGCGTGTTTGAAAAACCGCCCGTTTCCACTCAGCAGGTTCTGCACCCGGCGCTATACCGCTCGGGAAGAATTCCTAAGACGGTAGTGTTGCCGTCGCTGGAGAAACTGCTCGGCAGCAGCTGGACAAAGCTCGATGAAAACATCATGGGAGAATACGGCTGGAAGGAAGTGCTGAAGCAATTCTTGGAGGAGGACCGGGCCAAGACGCTGGCGGCGGCATGGGACGGCGACCGTTACGCCGTGTTCGAGCAGAAACAAACCAAGAAGCTTGTCTTGGTGACCAGGCTGCACTTGGATGGCGAAGAGCACGCGGTGCGGTTCTTCGGCCAATATTCGGAAGCGCTGGAGAAGAAATACGCGGAGCGCTCGAATTTGCTCCGCCGCCCAAACTTTTTTTCATTCGATACTCCGGATGGAGGCGTGTTCCTGGATTGTTTGGGAAATGAGTGTGTGACCATGGAGGGTGCCGCCCGCAAAACCTTCGACGCCTTCACCAAAGAGCTGAGTTGGCCTTTAGCGCCGCAGCCGCCCGAGCACGTTGGGGCCGTGCCGGAGAAGACGGCAGCGATTTTTTCTCCAGGCGCGCGAGACGCAGCAGGAACTTTTGCTCTAGCCGCGCAAGGCGGGCGGCAATAAGAAGGTCGCGCGAGTTGGCGCGCTGGCGCCGCAACGTGGCGATTGCCAGTTCGGAGAATTGAACGGCTTTAACCAGGTCTTTGGCGTGGCGTTCGTAATAAATGGCAAGTTGTTCGCAGGCATGAAGGCCGTCGTGCGGATCGGCGATGATTTCCAGCAAAATCTCCGCGGCTTGAGCGTGTTCGCCGCGGCGCTTGGCCATCTGGGCAAGTTCGCGGTGCGCCTTGGGACGGAATTCCGCGGGCAGCCCGATGGCCAGAGCTTGTGAGCAAGCAGAATGCGCGCGATCATCTTCTCCGCGCCGCTGCAAGAACCTTGAGAGCCCGAAGAGGTCGAGGCTTTCGACTCCGTTCACAGCGCCGGATGACTCCGAAAGCATTTCATTGATCTTGCCAAAGAGCGCCGCGAGTCCGCGCAAATCCATCTGATTGTGCCGCACGACGCCGGCCAGCGGCTCGGCAGGTCCGCCGCGCAAATAATCAAAATAAAATTGCGGGATGAGCGCGGAAGAAACATCGTTCTCGCGATGCCAGCCGAGGCGCGGCGCGTCCAGTATGTGGCGCTCCAGTTCCACGAGCCGCACGGAACCGAGGCGCAGCTTCCAAAGCGCGCGCGCGGGATGCAGCAGGTCAAGATGCGCTGCCAGCTTTGGCACGGCGATCGAGCGCGTCATCGTGAAGCGGCTTTCGAGTAGCGGCCAATCGAAGGATTTCCCGTTGAAGGTAACGAGCACGGGCCGTTCCGCGATACGCTGAGTCAATTCCTGCAGCAGCGAATGTTCTTCCGCAAAATCGCGCATAAAGAATTGCTCGACTTGCAATCCGCCCGCATCCCACGACGCGAGACCAATCAGGAAGGCGTATGTGCCGGTGCCGCCCGCCAGGCCGGTGGTCTCCGTGTCGAGGAAGAGCCATTTTTCCGGATCTTCAAGCGCTGCGCGGGTTTTGCGCGAGACCAATTCGTCGCGCGTGCGGGAAAGCAGTTCGAGAGTCGCGGGTGAAGGCTCGGCAAATTCGGGTGTGGAGAACCAGTTTCGAATGGCGAGGTGCTCGCCAAAATGATTGGTTGCGACTCCCGCACCTAGTAAACGGCCGAGGGCATCATCCTCGCCGGGCGTTCGAGTCGCCGCGGGGCGCGCGGGCATGAGCCGGGAGGACTTCAGCGCGGTGAGACGCGAAAATTTGTCGGGTGCAGGCATCTAGTCGCACAACCTGTCAAGGATGGCGAGGGCGGCTTCTTTTGCGCGCGGTGCGAGATCACCGGCAGGGCCAACGCAGGACGGGCAGCCTTGCTCGCAGGAGCACGCGGCGATAAGTTCGCGGGTTTTTTGAACGAGGAGACCGTGCGTTCGAAAGAGTGGCTCGGAAAAGCCGATGCCGCCGGGGTAGGCGTCAAAAAGGTAGAGGTTTGGTTCGAAAAATTCTTTGGGATTGGATGAGATAACGTCGTGCATGCGCGTCGTGGTGAAATTTTCAATCGTCCCGAGATGAGGCGAATCCTGCTGTGCGCCTGCTCCGTAGGAGTTGGAGTCAGGAGCGGGAGGGCGCTCGCCAATGGCGGTGCCGAGGTCGCGGCGGTCGCACATGAGGAGAAGCGTAGCGACGGATTCGAGGGCGTGCAGAAGGCCGAACATGCCGCTTTGGCGTTCACTGACGGTGAAGGGCAGGGATTCTAGGAGCGGGCGCTCGAGGGTGATCCAGTAAGAAGTGGTGTGCATTTCATTTTCGGGTAGCTCGAGTTTGCCGTCGCCGATATTTTCGTTGGTGAAAAACTTTATTTTCTTGAAGCCGACGACTTGGGAGCGAACGAGGACATCGCCATGGGAATACGAGTGTTCCTCTCGTTGGTCGCCCGCACAGTGTTTGGTGGCAGCGATTTCGAGGGGGCGGACTTGGGTGTAGCGGACGGCGTCGGTGTAGTAGTCGGCGTCGACGCGCTTGACGTAGGCTTTGCGTTCCTTGAAATCCAGATGCTCGACGTGGTGTTGCTGGCCGCCATGAATGTAGATGGCCTTTTCGTGGAGAAATACCAGCGCGCTGGGAAAATCGACTTCGCCGATGACGGTGGGCGCTCCTGTGATGTCGACGATCACAAAATTGTCGCTGGTCACGGAGCGCAGGCTGATCGTGTCGGCGGGATACGCTTCCTGCGTCCAGTGATAATTGTCGCCTGCTAGATGCAGATAGCCAGCTTCGGCGAGCCGCGAGCAAAGATCGGGGAGATCGACATCGCCGAATTTGTCGTTCGTAGAGATAGGCAATTCGAACGCGGCACATTTCAGATGATTTATCAGGATTTCCAGATTGTCGGGCTGGATAAAGGCGCGCTCCGGTGTGTTGCCGAAGAAATAGTCCGGATGGCGAACGATGAATTGATCCAGCGGCGACGACGAAGCCACCAGCACGGCGCAGGAACTCCCGCTTCGTCGTCCCGCGCGGCCGGCGCGTTGCCACGTAGCGGCGATGGTGCCGGGATATCCGGCCATCACTACAATATCGAGAGAGCCGACGTCAATGCCGAGTTCCAGCGCGCTGGTCGAAACCACGCCGCGGATTTTCCCGTCGCGCAGGCCGCGCTCGATTTCGCGTCGTTCGTTGGGCAAATAGCCACCGCGATAGCCGCGAATGGTATCCGGCTTGCCCGGCAACTGCGGATTTGCCTGTTGCAAATAGGTCAAAAGGATTTCCGTGTGCAGCCGCGAATTGGCGAAGACCATGGTTTGCAGATCACGCTTCAGAAATTCCTGTGCGACGCGCGAGGATTCATTGATGTAACTGCGGCGGATTCCTAACGCGCGATTCACGACGGGTGGATTGTAGAAAACGAAAGTTTTCTCCGCCGCGGGCGCCCCGTTGGCGTTGAGCACTTCGACTTCGGATTCGATAAGCCGCGAAGCGAGTTCGCCCGGATTAGCGATGGTCGCCGAACAACAGATGAATTGCGGATCGCGCCCATAAAAGCGTGCAATACGGCGAAGACGGCGCAGCACATTGCACAAGTGGCTTCCGAATACGCCGCGATAGGTGTGCAACTCGTCGAGGACGATATACCGGAGATTTTCGAACAGTCGCGTCCATCGCGTGTGGTGGGGGAGGATTCCAGTGTGCAGCATGTCCGGATTGGTCAGGACGACGTGGCCTTTTTCGCGGATGGACCTGCGCGCGTCGGCGGGTGTGTCGCCGTCATACGTGAAAACGCCGAATCGATTGTCGAGCCGCTGGTTGAGATCATGGAGTTCGGCGAGTTGATCTTGCGCGAGAGCTTTGGTCGGGAAGAGGTACAGCGCGCGGCTGTCGGAATTTTCGAGCGTGGCGTTCAATACCGGCAGGTTGTAGCAGAGAGTTTTGCCGGAGGCCGTCGGCGTGACGATGACGACATTTTTCCCGGCGTGGACGGCTTCGGCTGCTTCAGCCTGATGCGTGTACGGGCGGCGAATGCCCTTGGCAGCATAGGCGGCAGCAAGGTCGGGATGCACCCAAGCGGGGAAGTCCGCCCACTGGGCCTCGCGCGCTGGAAAATGGCGCAAGGCAGTCAAGAGTTCGCCGTTGTAGTCGCGTTCGGCAAAGGCGTCGAGGACTTCGTGGACGCGGGAAAGCGATGTTGGGATGCTCGATCTACGAACAGCCAGCGATTCCGCCATGAAAAGTAGCTCCAAAAAGGCCTCAGGCCCAAGCGTCAGTCAATTCGCCTTTTATTCGCTCACGGTAGCATGCGGCGTTTTAGAGCGCAATATGGAAAATGTGGGATTCACACAAGAGAACACAGGTTCGCCAAGCTTCCCGGGGAAAAGTATCTATTCGGCGGCTTTGGCGGCAAGCGATTCGATGACGGCGATATTGGGGAGCAGTTCGACCGGAAGATTGTGGCGCCCCTGGAGATAGGCGGGGGCGTTGTAGGTGATCCAGACTTTGCCGGTGGCGTCTTCGGCGACGAGAATCTTCAGTGGCAGATCCAGTGCCAGGCTGGGTGAAGCCAGCATCAGCGGCGTGCCCGCTTTGGGGTTTCCGAAAATCAGCAGCTTGGTATTTGGCATTTTCAGGCCGGCACTGGCGGCTTCCCCGCTATGGTCAACAATGGTGAAAAGCTTCACGCCCTTGGTTTGCAGGATTGCTTGCAGTCGGGCGACGGTTGCGTCAACGGAAAGTTTGCTGGGAATGCGAAGAATGCCAGGTTCAGGACTCAGTGCCATGGAAATCTCCTGAGCTTCAGATGAATTATTCCCCGCAATGGGTTTAACAGAAATCAGATAAATGGCCATGGCCACGCCCAGAATGGCGAGCAGCAGGGCGGCCATCATGGCCAGCATTGAGGGGCGCGAGAGCAGGGCCTCGGACTGCTGAAGTTGCTGCAATAACTTCCGATAACGGACTAGCGAGAGCAGGCAGACCAGCACCCCGAGCAATATCAGCGCGGTACCAAACCACAGGGAGAGGCCGGATGATGGAGGCGAAAGGCTGGGCTGATTCAGGCTGAACTCTCGCAAGAATATCCCGAAGCGTGCAAGAACGAAGCCGAGGCCCATAAGTGCGAGGCCGGTGCGAATCCAGGCGAGAAAGGTGCGCTCAACAGCGAGAAAGTCGCGGGGAGTGGGTTTGGAGTCGTCGGGCATGACGAAGTCCTAATGAAAATCTCAGCGAAGCCGGAGAATTAATATAGCACCGATGACAAAGAGGAGCGCGGAGCCAGCAAAAGCCGTCTGGACGCCGAAGGCGCTCCATAGCGAGCCGACCAGGAGGCTGGAGGCAAAGTCGCCGACGGCATTCACGGCAGCGAGAGTGCCGAAGGCCATTCCGTGCTGTTCTTTGGGGACAATCTCGGCGGCCAGGGAGTCTTCGAGAGGCTCTTCCGTTCCGACATAAAGACCAGCCAGGATAAAAATCACAGCGAGCAGTCCCAGCGAATGTGTACCGGTACAAAGCAGAATCGCCGTGACTCCCGCAAGAGCGTAGCCTGCGGCAAGCACGGCTTTGCGGTTGGGGACGTGGTCGCTGAGCCAGCCGCTTGCATAGGCGGAACCGGCTGAGCAAACGTTGTGGAGCGTATAGAGGCCGACAGCGACGCTGGCGGCCCGCGCCATGCCGTGTGCTGGCGCGAGCATGCGCGTGGCGTAGAGAATCAGCAGCGAGTGCGAGAAATCACCGGCGCCAAAAATGCCCACGGCCATCAGCAGCCGACGAAACGGAGGTGGGAGGGCCTTCAGCCCGATCAGGAAAGAACGCGGTGGCTTTGGACCGGTAGGGCGCTCGCGAACGAGAAGCCAGAAGCACGCTACGGCGGTCATGCCCGGCAAGAGAGTCCAAAGAAAAACTTTACGGTACGAATGGCCGGTGACTTCGAGGAGCCCAAGCGCGGTGAGGGGGCCGGCGATGGCGCCGACGGTGTCCATGAGGCGCTCAAGGCCGAACGCGCGGCCGTAGGCGCCGGGCGGGACGTCAGCCGCGAGCAAGGCTTTCTTCGCGGGTGAACGCACTCCGCGTCCTAACCACGCGGCGGCGCGGGCGAAAAGCACCTGATAAGCGTGCGTGGCGAAGGCGAACGATGCGGTAGCAAGGGCAGTGAAAGCGTAGCCAAAAACGGCGAGCGGCTTGCGGCGTTTCAAGCGGTCAGTGAAGTGGCCGGAGGTGAGCTTTGCGAAGCTGGAGAGTCCGTCAGAGATGCCTTCGATGGCGCCAAGCCAGGCGGGACCTGCGCCGATCGCGGCCAAAAACGCCGGAAGCACAGCTGTGGCGGTCTCGTGGCTCCAGTCGCTGAACAAGCTGGTGAGGCCAACTCCCACGACCGTGCCATTGAGCCAGGGTTGTTTTTCTCGGACGTCAGCCATGCCAGAGCAGTTTACAGTTGAACGTTAGGAGTTGAAAGATCCCTGCTGCGAGACGCGGATTTCTTGCCAGCTGTGAAAATGAATCAAAGTGGCAGGCGCAGAAGCGGCAGCGAGTTGCCGCACTCCAAAGCTATTTCTTAGCTGCGCGGTAAAGGATGACGCGGACCTTTTCTAGGGTGATCAGGCCGCCTTCGACCATTTCGTCGAGGCGGGGGAGAATTTTTTCGATCCGCTCAACCGACTCGATGACTTCGAGAATGATCGGGAGATCTTGCGAGAGGCGGAGCAGTTTGTCGGTGTGATAAATGCTCGAGCCGCCGTAGCCACCGACGCCGCGCAGCACGGTTGCCCCGGAGAAGCCGTCTTTGCGGAGCATCTCCACGATGGCTTCGTGCAGCGGCTTGCCGTGCCATTTGTCGGATTCGCCGATGTGGATGCGCATCAAGGTGCGCTCGCCTTCGAACTTTTCGTGGGTCATTGGTGAACCTCGTGACTGGTGAATCGTGACCGGTGACTGGCAACCCTGCGATTCTCTGTGCTGCCCAGCCGGACTAGAACTTGTTGGCCAGGCGAATTCCGGCGACGCTGAGGAGCAGGCCGACTACCACGCTGGCTCCCACATAAGCCGACGCGCGGGCCCACTCACCGTCTTCCAACATTTTGGCGGTTTCCCAACCGAAACTAGAGAAGGTTGTGTATCCGCCAAAAAAGCCGACGGCGATGGCCACGCGCCAGTCCGGCGAAATCACCAGGTGCTTCAGAGTGAATTGGCCGATCAATCCAAGCAGGAAGCAGCCCGACAAATTAACCAGCAGCGTGCCATAGGGAAACGTGCTCGCCGCGCGGATTTGCACCACGCCCTGAAGGCCGTAGCGTGCCAGCGTGCCAATGGCCCCAAAAACCGCAATCAACGTGAGACGCAAATCTTCTCCAATCCACAGCCTGTCCGAGAGCGCCGGCAGATAGGGCCAAAGCATTCACAAACAAAAAACTCCTGGCGCCAAGCTGCCAGGAGTCATCAGCCCCGGCGAAGGTCAGCGGGGCGGTTATGGCGAACTCCATCGCCGTTGGAATGTCACGTCAGTTTAGCATTTTCCCGCATTGCTGGAAACAATTGACCATGCCAAAACGCGTTAGACGAAAGAGTTTTTTTGTTTCCTGAACAGCCTGCACGCGGAGCCTCGCGAAATTCAGTAGTGAAAACGGTACCGCAATTGAACAAAAATTTCGCGCGGATTCAGATAGTGCGTTCCGCCAAACGTAAAACTGTTGTCGAGTAGGACGCGGCGATTGGCCACATTGATGCCTTGCAAGCTGGCGGAGAATCTTTCGCCGAACTGCTTACCGAGAGAAAGATCGAACGTGGTGTGCGGTCGCAGATGATCGCCGGGAACCGTGGGGTCCCCATTGGTGAAGCCGGAAGCGTAATACACGTCCGTCGAGGCGTAGGAATGGAATGGTAGATCGTAGCGCGCGCCGAGATGCAAAGTGTTGCGCTGATCGTGATCGAGGAGACCGAAGCCGTCACCAAAGGAAAAGTCAGTCAGGCCGCCGTTGATGTTGCCAAACGCAAGCGCCAGCTGATTCGAATAAGTTAAGTAGAACTGGGCGCGATGATGGATTTGCGGAGAGCGGAGCGTGAGCTCCCAGCCGTTGATGCGTGCGCCCTGGATAGTAATGGGAAAAAACAGGTCGGAGTTGTTGAAATTGTTGTGGTCAAAGAAATTTTCGGCGCGCGTGAGGAAATTGCTGGCGTCGAGCGTCCAGCCGCGAAAGGGAATCGTGACGCCAAACTGGTGCTCCTCATCGCGCTCACCGTGCAGCGGAATGAAGCCCAAGTTCTGATTGTTGGCGGCTTGCAAGAGCGGCCCGGAAACGGTCAGCAAAGGCGGGGCCTGATAGAAATGTCCGTAGAAGGCGCGGAAAACCCAGTTCAGTTTGGGAATTCGCAAAGAAGCACCCACTCGCGGACTGGAAGCATTCTCAATCACGCCGCCGGAAAAATGCGTCTGGCGAAGGCCGGCATTCAGCGTGAGCCACGGTGTTGCCTTGAACTGCTCCTCTGCGTAGACCGCCGCGAGCGATCCGTTGGGGCTATGACTCTCGGGCGGGTCCACGTTCTCGCACTGCGCGGCGTCGTGGCAAATCAGACCAAAGAGTTGCTCGTCTTGCTGAGCGAAGCCATAGAGTCCAACTCGAAGGTTGCTGCGGTTCTTGATCCATGAAAGCGTGGCCTGTCCGCCTTCGTACTTCGAGCTGCGATCTTCGGTTGCGGAACTAGGAAAGTCTTGCAAGGTGCTTTGATAGTTTGCGCTGTTGTAATGGTAGAAGGGCGAGATCGTGAGCATGAGCCCCGGACTGAAGGTCCGGACCCAGGAAAAAGTAACGAAAGAGTCGTTCTCGCGGTTGGCGTCGCGGAGGAACTGGCCTTGCGTGCCTGCGTCGTTTGGGTCGAAGGGAACTTGATAGAAGTCCCGCCGCAATTGCGCGACTAGCCGGAACTGGTCCTGCGAATCCGCGTTGTAGATCAGCGAGGTGAAACCGCCGAAGCCATTGGCCGCGTCGTGAATGACGGCTGTGGTGGGAGTCTGCAAGCCAAGATTGCTGCGGTTTCCACTTACGCTCGCGTAATACGCGAACCGGTTCGTGTGGCCGCCAAAGTTGAGTTGGTCATCGGTTTGATAGAAGTTGCCGGCACTGAGAACAAGCTCCGCTTCGTTGTTGCGTTCGAATCCTGTGCGTGGCGCGACGTTGAATATGCCGTAGGTGCGGTCGCCGTAGTCGGCGGAGTAGCTCCCGCGTTGCGCCTCCATCGTGTCAATGTCTTTTGGGTCGACCTGTGGGCCGAGGTTGCTGGCGATGTTGGTGTTGGGGATCGCGACGCCATCAATCAGCCAGGTCACTTGATGGCCGCCGCGAATGTGCAACTGATCGTGGACAACATAAGCCCCGGGCACATAGTTGGTGATCGAGGCCATACTGTTGGCGCGCGAGGCGCCAGGCGTTTCCTGGATTTGCACGCGATCAACGAGAGTCGTGGGCGTGACGGTCTCGGCCTGTCCCGCCTCAGCTGAGACCACCACCGTTTCGTTCTGTGTAGGAAGGCGCAGCTCAAAATGCAAAATCGGTGCCGTGCCGGATAGAACGGCAACGATTTGCTGGTCCGCGACGAAGGTCGGATCCGAGATCGCCACCGTATATTCGCCAAGGGGGACAGCATCAAAGTGAAACTGCCCCGAGTCGTCCGTGTGGTTGCTCAGCGTGAACTCGGATGCCTTCGCTTTTAGGTCCACTTGTATTCCAGAAACCGGCCGGTGCTGAGGATCGTGAACGATACCGCGCACCGTGCCAAAAACAGTGGCCAAACTCGCTCCGGCGAGAGCCAAAACAAAAAGTACACATAAACAAGTTCTGCGCATTACAAGATTTCTCCCCAAAAAGGATTTACCGTGCGGCATACAAGCCGCAGCTTGGGTTGGTCAGCAAACGTGAGGGGAAAAAGCGGCGCCTCAGGCGGCCGCAAACGCGAAACGGGGAGGGGGAGAAACCGGTTCAAGGGAACGCGGAAAATCGAATGGCCTGGCCAACTCAATCGGCGACGTGATGGCCGTCACCGTTGCTGCTGCCATCGGTGCAGGCAGCACAAAGGCAACCGAAGTGAGCAACGAGCGGTCGGAATCGTGGCAGCAAGACATCGCGCAGGCTATCATTCCCGGCATGTCGTGTCCGCAATCCATGTGATTGGCTGGCGCAATGGGAGCCTTCTGATGATGGTGCGCGGCGATTGGGCACTGCCCGCTCGTGCAGCACGCGGATTGATACGCCGTCCACGCCGCGCCCCCGAGTGGCGCGTATAGCAAAATCACCACCAGCAGGCAGATGCTTGCGGAAATCGAGCGCCGCCGCTTGTGAAGTGCGCTTTTCATTTCGTTGTGCTCAAACTCTATCGTCAGACACTATAGCGTTAAACGCCATAGTTCGCAAGCCTTAAGAAATCGGCTGCATCCCAGCCAATTCATTCTACGACAGGTATTCCTGTTTTTCACAGCAGGCCTGCCGAATTGGTGGTGGCCGATGCCAACTTTGGCGACCCTCGCCATCTTGACTTGGGTTGCCGGGCGTCGCAAACTCGATTCATGGCTCACAGCTACATTCGATTCGATTTTGGCACCGACGAGGAAAAAGCCCAGCAGGCCCGCCACAAGCTGGATGGCTGGAGACAAGCCTTCCGCCTAGACAAAAAGCTCCAGTACAAAGTAGACCGTCCCGAAAGCGCGCCAGCCGCGGCCGATTCCAAGCCCGAACCCGCCGCGCCATCGGCTCCCCTCGAAAAATCCAAAGCCAAACCAGCGGAAAAGGCTAAGGGCAAGGCCGCATCCGCTAAATCAAGCGCGCCGCCAGCCGAAAAACCGGCTCCCGCGGCGCCCAACGGAAAAGTCAGCCTGCTCATCCGCCTGTATTTTTCTTCGCACGAAAAGCTTTCCGAGCAGCGCTGGCTGGACCGTATCCCCTCCGAAGAACCGTTTAAGAGCGCTTCATCCAAAGTCGTTCATCACAATGATCCGGAATTCGCATCGACGGACAAGCAATTCGAGACGCTGGAATAAAATGACGCTGGTATACGTTTTCTGGATTGGTGATTTCGAGGCCAAATTGGCTGTAAAGCTGGCTGTACAGGCATTAGCCCAAAGCACCAATTTGCGCTGAGATTGGCGGAAATCCGCTATAATTGAATTCCGCAGAGACGCAATTCTGAATTCCGACTCGAGGGCAGAACGAATGGCGCTACAAACCCGCGTCAAACTGGCAAAGCTTGACGCCCCCAAGGTTCACGGCCTCGATCACGAAACCCTGATTCGCATTTACCGTGCGATGTTTCTTTCGCGCCGGCTCGACGACCGCGAAATCCAGCTGAAGCGCCAGAACAAAATCTATTTCCAGATCTCCAGTGCCGGCCACGAAGGCGTTTGCGCCGCCATGGGTCTCTTCCTACGCCCTGGAGTCGACTGGATTTATCCCTATTACCGCGACCGCGCTCTCTGCCTCATGCTTGGCGTAACCCCTCTGGAGATGCTTCTTGCCGCAGTAGGTGCTAAGGACGACCCCAGCTCCGGTGGCCGCCAGATGCCATCCCATTGGGGCCAGCCCAAATTGAACATCGTCAGCAAGTCCTCCTGCACCGGCACGCAGTTCGTGCAAGCCGTAGGCGCAGCCGAAGCCACTCTTTACTACCAAGGCCGTCCCAAGGCCCTCGCGCAAGCCAAAAAAGCCCCGCTCGGCGAGCACGTTCACCATGAGAACGACGAAATTGTGTACGTCTCCAGTGGAGACGGCGCCACCAGCGAAGGCGAATTTTGGGAATCCCTCAACGTCGCCTGCGCCAAGAAACTTCCTCTCCTGTATCTGATCGAAGACAATGGCTACGCCATCTCCGTTCCTGTGGAAGTGCAGACCGCTGGCGGCAGCATTTCGAAACTCATGCGTGGTTTTCCTGGCCTTCACGTTGCCGAATGCGATGGCACCAATCCCATCGAAAGCTACTCCGTCTGCAAGGATGCCGTGCAATATTGCCGCGAACGCCGTGGCCCCGCACTGATCCACGCCCACGTCACGCGCCCCTATTCCCACTCGCTATCCGACGACGAAAAACTCTACAAGTCCGCCGACGAACGCGAAGAAGAAGCGCGCCGCGATCCAATTTCAAAATTTGCCCTCTTCCTGGTGCGCGAAGGCATCCTCGACCAGAAGCAGATCGAAAGCCTCGAAGCGGGAATCGATACGGAAGTTCGCGAAGCCGCCGACCAGGCTCTCGCCGCCGAAGAGCCTTCCGTCGAGTCCATCCAACTCAATGTGTATTCGCCGGACATCGACCCGAAATCCACCGCGTTCGAAGCCGAGCCCAAATTGCACGGCGCGCCAAAAACCATGGTCGAAATGGTCGCCGCCACGCTCTCCGACGAAATGGCCCGCGACGAGCGCATCACCGTCTTCGGTGAAGACGTCGCCGATGCCAGCCGCGAAGACCACCTCAAGCTCGTCAAGGGCAAAGGCGGCGTCTTCAAAGCCACCTCCGGCTTGCAGCGCAAGTTCGGCAGCGACCGCGTCTTCAATACTCCGCTTGCGGAGGCCAGCATCGTCGGCCGCGCCTTGGGAATGGCTACCCGCGGGCTAAAGCCCGTCGCGGAAATCCAGTTCTTCGACTACATCTGGCCGGCCATGATGCAGATTCGCGATGAGCTTTGCGTGATGCGCTGGCGTTCGAATGGCGCATTCAAAGCGCCGGTAGTTCTGCGCGTGCCCATCGGCGGCTACCTCACCGGCGGCGGCGTCTATCACAGCCAGAGTGGCGAATCGATTTTCACCCATTGCCCCGGCCTTCGCGTGGTAATGCCTTCCACGGCGCTGGACGTCGCCGGTCTTTTGCGCACCGCCATCCGCTGCGACGACCCAGTGATGTTCCTCGAGCACAAACATCTCTACCGTCAGCCGTACAACCGCTCGGAGAATCCCGGTCCCGATTTTACGATTCCCTTTGGCAAGGCCCGCACGGTCAAAGAGGGCAGCGACCTCAGCATCATCACCTACGGCGCCCTGGTGCATCGCGCGGAAGTCGCCGCCGCCCAGTTCGAGCGTGAGGGCATCTCCGTTGAAATCGTCGACCTGCGCTCTCTATCGCCCTACGATTGGGAAGCCATTGCTGCCACCGTTCGAAAGACCCACCGCGTCATCGTGGCGTACGAAGACACCTTAAGCTGGGGCTACGGAGCGGAAATCGCCGCCCGCATCGCCGACGAGCTTTTCGATGAACTGGACGCCCCGGTCCGCCGCGTCGCCGCCATGGACACCTTCTGTGCTTACCAGCCCAAGCTGGAAGACGCCATCCTTCCCCAGACTAGCCACATCACCGCGGCCGTCAAACAGCTTCTGGACTATTGAGTCGATTAGACTTACCCTATTCCGCGAAGGAAACTTTTTCGACACCTTTTACGTAATTACAGTATGGGGAGCTAGGTCCAATTGCTCTGTGGGGGTGACCAATGACTTGCGCAACCTGCCAGAAAGACATCGCCGCCGGTTCGAAGTTTTGCTATAGCTGCGGAGCAAAGCAGCCGGAGACTCCTGCTGCAGCACCGTCTCCCGCATACTACACTCCGCGGAAAAGATTTGTGCGCTCGACCAACGACAGAAAAGTCGCCGGCGTCTGCGCTGGAGTAGCCGATTATTTCGACATGGATCCGACTCTCGTTCGAATCCTGTGGGCGCTCGCGACTCTGATCCCCGGTCCCAACGTTCTCGCCTACATTGTTATTTGGATTGCGGCAGACGAGGGCCCAACGGGGATGGCCAGCACCTCGGCCACCGCTGTTTCCTAGGTTTTCACTACAGAATTAGTGTTCGCAGCTCAGGCGCTCGCAGCCCTGCTCTTGACCCGCACGTCTGACGGGGCTCTGAAATTCCAATGCTTATGATTTAGGTTCACCGTTACAACGTCCTCGGGCGAGAACGGAATCTCTTTATGCCCCCGCACCTCTATGACGCATCCTTCGCTTATGACCACCTGATCGAAAATTCTTTGATCCTTGAGTTCCACAGAGACAACCTGATATCCAATACCTGTCTCTTTCGTGCTCTTCAGATGTTCTGCACACCCACAAGGAATGGGTACCAACCGTTTCATCGCAATCCTCCAACCTAAGAAAGTAATAGAGCGGGAACCGCATCCTACGATACGGCGAAGGTGCTGTCTACCGTAGCAGGGTCGAAGAATAAGCGAACATACTTCAAAGATGCTTCGATGCGTCTTCTTGGGGTTTTTGATACCCCAGTTCTCCTTAGCTGATAGCGGCTTCCTCTTGGGAAACTGGCCGCTTCGCGTTTCTAAAACGAAGGCTCACTTGGCGAACTTCGAGTATCTTGGCGGCCGCGAACCACCGCTGCCCTCAAACAGGGGGTGGTCGAGAGAGACGAGCCCCGCGCCGACGGTGGCCAGCGCCAAGCTCCCGGCCAGCACCGCTAGGGGGAATTCGTAATCATGAACCGCGTAGATTCCGCCGACGCTGTGAACTTTCCAGATCGCTACCACCATTTCCATAGCTAGCACCAGCGCCGCTCCCCGCGTGAAGAGCCCCAGCACCAGCAAAACGCCCCCAAAAACTTCCAGCACTCCCGAAACGTACACAAAATAGCCGGGTAGCCCATGCTGTACGAAAAAGCCCTGCATTCCCGCGCCCGAGTGCGCCAGTTTCGGATAGCCGTGCGTGAAGAAAATCAGCCCGAGAGACAGGCGGAGCGCCAGCAACCCCAGCGGCTGTAGGGAATTGAGAGACTTCATGAAAAATCCTCCGCGATTCGGTGCAAGAGCCCTGCTCGATGCGATCGTTGGATTCAAATGCTTCGCGATTTTAGCAGAAAAGCAAACTCCGCACCGGCGCCCGCGTCCCCATCTGCGTTTCAGGTACAATCTCTACCGAACCTCGAAGAGCAGTGGAGAACCCCATGAAGAAGCTGGAAACGATGGGTGTCGTTGGCGCCGGAGGCCATGCCCGGGCATGAAGAGGAGACTCCTCATTGCCGTGCCGCTACTGGCCCTGGTGGGCTTGGCCGCTTGGATGCTCCGCCCCAGGCGTGAAACGCTGGGCGAAGCTTTCGTCAGCGAAAAAGCCGCACCGCTCCTGAGCAGCATCGCGCAAGTCCGCGAACAGATCGGCATGCTGCACTACGGTGAGCGTGTCGGCATCGTCGGCAAGCGCAATGACTACGTAAAGGTGCGCACCAACTCGGGCACGGTGGGCTGGGTCGAGAGCCGGCAGCTGATGGAGCCGGCCCTGTGGCAGCGCAGCATCAAGTTGCTGGAGCAGACTCGAGGAATGCCGGTGCAGGCGCGGGGGCGCACTAAAGTCTCCACCAATTTGCGCGTCCAGCCTGGGCGAACGGAACCTCGCCTCTATCAATTTGGTCGAAACGTCTCCGTCGAGATCGTCGGACGTGCGGTGGCCGATTGGGCTCAGGTCACCGACGAGAAGGACTCTTCCAACGAGTCACAGGAAGCCAAAAAGGAAGACTGGTATCTGATCCGCGGCATCGCCACGCGGCCGCCAGGCGAAGCCGCGGCACGCGCTGCCGAATCCACAAACACCACGCAGCCCGGAGATCAGACCGCGCCGATTGCCGGTTGGGTCGTCGCGCGTTTCGTGGAGCTGGATTTGCCGAATCCCGTGCGCGAAGGAGCCTCTTCCGCAAATATCCGTCCACTCGCTTGGTTTGAATTGAATCGCGTGAGCGACCCGTCGGGCGACAAGCCGCAGTACCTTGTGGCCGCATCCCGCGGGCCCGAAGGCCAAGTCTGCGACTTTACGGCACTGCGCGTTTATACCTGGTACGTCAAGAAAAGCCGCTATGAAACCGCATTCATCGAAAATAACCTGTGCGGTCGTCTGCCGGTTCGAATGGACAAAGGGCCCAAGGGCGAACCCCAATTTCGCTTCCAGGTGATGGACGGCAAAGAAGAACGCGTTTACCGTTTGATTCAGACCGTTGTTCGACGGATTCGCGAACCGGGTGAGGCTCCCGGAAAACGCAGTTCAGTAAAGCCGGCAAAGCCAGCGGCCAAGTAATCGTTGGAAGCACCATGGTCCGGATTTCAATACTGCAGCCGGCTGGGTGGGACAGTTGTTGAGAATTCACTCGCACTTCGAGGGCAATGAACTAAGGCGGAGATTGACACGATGACGCTGCATATCAGCGAGGCGGAAGTGCGATCGGTGCTAACGATGCCACTGGCGGTGCAAGCCGTGGAGGAGATTTCCCGCAAGCAAGCTACTGGAGAAGTTGTCGTTCACCCGCGCAGGCGCTTCGAATTGCCCGGCGGCGGTTTTTTTCACTACATGGCCGCGGCCGATTTCTCGCTCGGCTTCATCGCCATGAAACAGTACACCTACGTCCGCGGCAAGCTGCGCTTTCTTGTCCCGCTCTACGAAATGGCCACCGGCGATTTGCTCGCGCTGATTGAAGCGGATTACATGGGGCAGCAGCGGACCGGGGCGGCCTCTGGCGTAGCCACGAAATTTCTGGCGCGCAAGGATTCTCGCGTCGCGGCAATTATCGGCACTGGCGGCCAGGCGAAAACGCAGTTGGAAGCGGTGGCCGCCGTTCGAAAGCTGGAATCCGTGCGGGCCTTTGGCCGCGACGCGGCGAAGCGTGAAAAGTTCTGCGCGGAAATGTCCGAACGGCTTGGCATTCCCGTGCTCTCCTGTGCCTCCGCGGCCGAGGCGGTGCGCGGCGCGGACATCGTCTCTACCGCCACAACTGCCTCGCAGCCCGTTGTGAATGGCGCTGATCTATCGCCGGGCGCGCACATCAATGCCATTGGCGCCAATCATGCCCACAAGCGGGAACTGGACGATGAAGCTGTCGCCAGCGCCGACATCATCGTCGTGGATTCCGTCGAGCAATCGCGGCAGGAAGCGGGCGATTTGATCATCGCTTTCCACGGCGATGAAATTTGCTGGACCGGAGTAAAAAAGCTTTCTGAAATCGTTTCCGGCAAAGCCAGCGGCAGGACCAGCGATACGGAAGTAACGCTTTTCAAATCGAACGGGATTGCCTCCTGGGATCTCGCCGCCGCCATGAAAGTGTATGCCATGGCGCGCGAAAAAGGGCTTGGCCGGGAATTGCCGCTCTGGAGCGGAGGATAAACAGCTGGTGGCGGTCTGGCTGCAGATGTCGAAAAGCACTCTCTTCCTTTCAGCGGTCGGTAGTAAAATCAAAGGGCATAGTAAGCTGGCGTAATGCGAACACTTCCCGACCATCTCCGCAAAGGCATGAAGCTGGTAATCGTCGGCTGCAATCCGAGCGAATCCTCCGTTCGGGTGGGCCATTATTATGCCGGCCGTGGAAATGAATTCTGGCCCATGCTGTACGAGAGCGGAGTTGTTCCGGAGCCCTTCGATTATCACGACGACAAGCGTGTGATTGAATTCGGCGTCGGGCTCACCGACCTGGTGAAGCGTCCGACGAAAGGCATCGACGAACTTAAGCGCGAAGACTACGCCGAAGGCCGCATCGTGCTCTCGCAAAAACTCGAGGAATTCGCTCCCCATGTCGTTGCGTTTAACGGCAAACTGACCTACGAACAATTCTCGCAACGCAAATGCAAATTCGGCATTCAGAAAGAGCCCCTCTACGGCGCGCGGGTTTATGTTTTGCCTTCCACCAGCGGCGCGAATGCCACCGGCCGGAGCGAGAAGCTGCGGCATTTTCGTAAACTGGCGCAGCTCGTTGCGCGCATCGGCAAGGAACACGAAACCAGAAATCACTGAACGGAGTTTCCCGTGAGCAATACTCCCCAACTCGCACCCGGCGGGCCAGTCCTCCTCGAAGCCCAGCACGAAGGTATCGCCACGCTGGTGATGAATCGCCCCGACCGTTTAAATGCTTTGAACAACGAACTAGCCATCGCCGTAAACGACGCGCTCGGCCGCCTCGCCGAAGATCAAAGCGTCAACGTGGTTGTAATTACCGGTGCAGGGCGCGCTTTTTGCGCGGGCGGAGACCTCGGCGCGCTGGGGAAAGGCCGCCAGACTGGCGCGACGCACGAGCTCGAGCCGCTGCTGCGGGCAGGCATGCAAATGGTCTTAAAGATGCGCACCATGCCTCAGCCTGTGATTGCAGCCGTAAATGGAGCTGCTGCGGGCGCCGGCATGAACATTGCGCTAGCTGCGGATATTCGAATAGCTGCGGAAGAAGCGACCTTCGGACAGAATTTTGCAAAGGTTGGACTATTTCCCGATTACGGTGGAACATATTTTCTGCCGCAACTCGTCGGACCTTCCAAGGCGGCTGAGCTCTTCTACACCGGCGACATGATTGACGCGAAAACTGCTCTGGCACTCGGTCTCGTTAATCAAGTAGTTCCGGCGACGCAACTTGAAGCGACAGTGAAGACACTTGCGCAAAAAATTGCCCAAGGTCCGTCGCTGCCGATCCGGGCGGCGAAGAAAGCACTCTTTGCCAGCGAAGAGAAGGAACTCTCCAAGGCTCTCGACAATGAAGTCCGCGAACAGATTCGTTGTTACCTGTCGGATGATTGCAACGAGGGGATTCGAGCTTTTTTTGAGAAGCGGCTTCCAAAATTTCAGGGAAAGTAGTTCGGCGCCTTCAACCCCGCGAAAATCGTAATTACCGGCCCGAAGCGGCGCAGTTGCGGATTGAGAAGCGCCCATAAGTTTGGAAAGGAAGATCGATGGACGAATTGGAAATCACGCCGGTGGATGTAAAAGTGCGCTTGGACCGCGGAGAAAAGTTGGTCCTCATCGATGTGCGCGAGCCTTGGGAGCATCAGCTTTGCCGGATCGAAGGTGCGCAGCTGGTGCCGCTTGGTTCGCTGGCGGCGAGCCTGCAGACTCTTCCGGATGTGGATGAGGTGATTTGCTATTGCCATCACGGGATGCGGAGTCTGGATGCGGCGGCGTGGCTGCGCTTTCAAGGAATCGAAAAAGCGAAATCTTTGACCGGCGGAATCGAGCGCTGGTCGGTCGAAATCGACCCGAAAGTTCCCCGGTATTAAACAAGGAATGAGCTTGCCAAAAGCGACGATTAAATTTCTGCAAAAGCCGACATGAACGACGTGCCGCAAAGCAAGAGGTCTCTTGCTGGAACTAGGCGCGGAACTGGAATCACGCGATTTGGATAAAGAGCGATTGACCGAAGCCGAACTCGACGAATTGATCGGGGAGCGCGATCACAAAGATTTTCTGAACACGCGCAACGAGCTCTTTCGCACGCGGAAAATGAAGGAGCATCCGCCGTCGCGTTCCGAGGCCATCAAACTAATGGCCAAGGAACCGAATCTCATTCGCAGGCCGGTGGTGCTTCAAGGATCGAAAATGGTGCTCGGATTTGATGAAGAAGCTTTCCGGAAACTTTTGCGATGATGTCCCGTTAATCGTCGCGCTGGAAAGAATGGAATAATTCCACGATGAGCTCACTCGCAGAGAAAATCAAAATTCAGCAAGGCGACCTTACTGAGATGGATGTGGACGCCATCGTGAACGCGGCGAACAACGACCTGGTGCTGGGCGCCGGAGTTGCAGGAGCCATTCGCCGCAAGGGTGGAGAAGAAATTCAGCGAGAATGCAATGAGATTGGCAGCATCCCGGTCGGTTATGCGGCCATCACTTCCGGCGGAAAACTGAAGGCGCGATTCGTGATTCATGCGGCCAGCATGCAGCTGGGCGGCAAGACGAATGCGGATTCGTTGCGGCATTCCGTCGCACATTCCTTGCGGATCGCGAATGAGCGCGGGCTGAAAACGATTGCGTTTCCCGCGGTCGGCACGGGCATCGCGGGATTTCCTTTGAAAGACTGCGCGGAAATCATGCTGCGCGAAACGGCCACAAATTTGCGAGGCGAGAGTTCTCTCGAAACGGTTTATTTCGTTCTTTTCGACGAAGCGGCGCAGGGGATTTTTGAGCGCGCCTGGAGAAAAATTCAAGCGGAACCCGTTGCCGATGCTGCTGGAGCCGAGGGCGCGTGACGCCGCTGACGGAATTACTTGCCGACAGGATTCGCCGATTCGGCCCGCTCACGTTCGCGGATTACATGCGCGAATGCCTCTACCATCCGGTGCACGGGTATTACAGCAAAGCGGAATCCCAGCGTTTCGCTGATTACTACACGAGTGTCGACGTGCATCCGATCTTTGCTCGCCTGCTAGCTCGGCAGTTTGCGGAGATGTGGGAAAGCCTCGGCCGGCCGGCGGAATTCATGCTGGTGGAAGCAGGCGCGGGAGTGGGGCGGTTTGCCGCACGGGTGCTCGATTTTTGCGAAACGAAGCTCCCGGAATTCTATGGCGCTCTTCGCTATATTGCCGTTGAAAGATCCACTGCGCGTCGCGAACAGGCGACGATCGCGGCGAAGCGCCACGCTGCGGGACGCTTCACAACTTCGGCTGAAGTTCCGGCGCACATCCCCGCGGGGTGCTTCGTTTCCAATGAACTCGTCGATGCGCTGCCGGTGCATCGCGTGGTGATGAATGGCGGCGCGCTGAAAGAAGTCTTTGTCGACTTCCGCGAAGGGCATTTTGTAGATTTGGTGGCGCCAGTCTCGACCTGCGCGATCTCCGAGTATTTCGCGGCGCAGGGAATTACGCTTTGTGAAGGGCAGCACGCGGAAGCGGGACTCGAAGCGTGCGACTGGATCACCGAAATTGGGCGCCGGCTGGCACACGGATACGTGCTGACAATCGACTACGGGCATCCGGCGAGCGATCTCTTTGACGATCGCCACATGCGCGGGACGCTGCTCGCGTATCAGAATCATCGAGTCAGCGAAGAGTTTTATGCGGCGCCGGGGGAGCAGGATTTGACCGCGCACGTGAATTTCTCGGCGCTCGAATCCTGGGGAAAACGGTCCGGCCTGGAGACCGCCGGATTCACCTCACAGACAGCCTTTCTGCTGGCGCTGGGGCAGGGAAATGAATTTGCCGACCTCTACGATGAAGGGCAAACCGAAGCGGAGCGCACGAAAGCCCGGCTGCAGCTCAAGACGCTGATCCACCCCGAAGGGATGGGAGAGCGGTTTCAGGTGCTCATCCAGCGAAAAGGCGTCGGCGCCTCACCATTGACGGGTTTGGCGGGCTTCACCTGAGGCTGCCCAGCTCGATCTTGTATTACATAACGTAATACACTAAGATTGAAGATGAGGTGACGTCATGGCTTCCCCTCTGACCCTGCGGCTCGACGAAAAAACCCGTAAGCGTATTTTCCGCATTGCGCAGCGCAAGCAGCTTTCCACATCGGAAGTTGTGCGCCAGGCCATCGAAGAGTGGGCCGACCGGCACGAGCCTGTCGCTTCCCCGTATGAGGCAGTGAAAGACCTAATCGGAGTAGTCCATGGAGGAAATCCCAAAAGGTCCTCCCAGACAGGACGAGGGTTTGCCAAACTCCTCAAGAAGCGGCGCGGGAGCCGCCATTGATCCTCGTCGACGCCGGGCCGCTGGTGGCGCTGGTCGACGCCGACGACCAATACCATTCCCGTTGCGCCGCAGCGCTGGAAACCTTTCGCGAGCCCATGGCTACGGTGTGGCCCCCGCTGACAGAAGCGATGTACCTGTTGACCGATCTGCCGCATGCGCAGGAGGTCCTTTGGGAGATGGTGGAGCGCGGAGCGCTGCAACTCCTGTCGCTGGACGCCGGTGATGCTCCACGAATCCGAGAGCTGATGCGAAAATATGCCAACCGACCGATGGATCTGGCGGACGCGGCGCTGCTGCGAGTGGCAGAACGCGAGGGGATCCGGAAGATTTTCACGGTGGACCGCCGGGATTTTTCAGTATATCGGCTGCACGGACGCGTGCGCCCGACGATCGTGCCCTGACCGGAGGTTGCTGCTCGGAGCGTTTCTAGTTAACCATAACCGGGTACCCCACCCCCTGTTTTTCATTAAGTGTTGATTCTAAAGGGACTTTAAGTTGTTTTAGAATCAACACCTATGGAAGTGTTGATTCTAAAAGTAGTTAGAGGCGTGTTTTTGGCGCATTTTTACAGGCGTTGATTCTAAAAGATTTAACTGGGCTCGTGCTTCCGGAGCACGATTGAGCAAAGCGAAACGCAATCACTAGGTTTATCGGAGCCTGTGCGATGGAAATAATAGAAAGCAAGCGACTCTTCGGTTATGCACCGAAAAACCCTTCGGGGCGCGGCGTAGACTGCCGAAATCGGGGAAACCCACACCTTTACCTGATAAGTACACTATCACACCAAATAAGGGGAGTCAAGAGCCTTCTGAAAAGTGGCCTTCTGAAAAGTAGGTTAGTCTTCGATCCATGTGTTATCCAACCATGTCACCAAGGTAGATCGTGGTATGGTGACGTTACGCTCACAAGCTTGCCACACTAGGTCACAATCGCCGCTCGGCGATGGAAGCCAAAAATGAGGCCTCATGCCGCTCACAGATAGACACTCGATCACCCGACGCGACCTGATTCGCGGCGCCGCAACGGGGATGATCTCATTAGCGCTTCGCGCTGACATCTCAGTTGCGCAACCGCCGACGAGACCCCCTAACATCGTCTTCATTCTCGCGGATGACCTCGGCTATGCCGACGTGTCTTGCTACGGGCGCCCTGACCTAAAGACGCCAAATATCGATCGCATTGCCGCGAGGGGAGTACGCTTTTTGCAGGGTTACGCCAATTCGGCCGTGTGTTCGGCCACGCGCACCGCGCTGATCACTGGCCGCTATCAGTATCGCCTGCGGATCGGCCTGGAAGAGCCGCTCGCAGGCAATGCCAATGTGGGCCTGCCTCCGGAGCATCCGACACTGCCCTCACTGTTGAAGAAAGCCGGTTATAGCTCGGCGCTGGTGGGTAAATGGCATTTGGGCGTTCTGCCAAAGTTTGGCCCACTGAAGAGCGGGTACGATCATTTCTACGGCTTTCGTGGCGGTGCGGTCGACTATTTTTCTCATACAAGCGGACAAGACAAGGAAGATCTCTGGGACGACGATGTTTTGATCCATCAAGTGGGCTATCTGACCGGTTTGCTCGGCAATCGCGCCGTCGACGTAGTGAACGAGTACGCCAAATCCGGACAGCCCTTCATGGTCAGTCTTCATTTCAACGCGCCACATTGGCCCTGGGAGGCTCCTGGCGACGAGGCGGAGTCGGACCGCTTGCGGAAGCCGGGTAGCGCAGGACTCAGTGACTTCGACGGCGGATCACAAAAGACCTACCAGAGAATGATCGAAGAAATGGACCGCCAGATTGGCCGCGTTCTTCAGGCCCTGGACGCGAATGGTTTGACGGAGAACACCATCATCATTTTCACCAGCGACAATGGCGGGGAGCGCTTTGCCGATACCTGGCCGTTCACCGGCAAGAAGACGGAATTGCTGGAAGGCGGCTTGCGCATTCCGACCTTGATTTCATGGCCTGCGCGCATCCCGCAGGGCCGGACAAGCGAACAAGTCGCCATCAGCATGGACTGGATGCCGACGCTGCTCGCCGCCGCCGGCGCTGAGGCCGACCCGTCCTATCCTCCCGATGGCATGAATCTCCTGCCGGCTCTGACTCAGAATATGGCGCCTCTCCCTCGTAAGCTATTCTGGCGCTACAAAGCCAACGCGCAGCGGGCGGTCCGCGATGGTGATTACAAGTTCCTCAAAATGCTCGACAATACATTCCTCTTCAACGTTGTGGAAGACCCGCTCGAGCGGGCCAACCTCAAGGATCGCCAAAAGGACGTTTATCATCGCCTCGTTCGCGAGTGGAGTGACTGGAACGCTTCCATGCTGCCGGAGATCAAAGAGAGTTTCACACACAGCTTTGATGGCAAGGAACTTGCCGACCATTTCGGCGCGAAGGAATCTGACCAACTGCCAGACATTCCAGGGCCACCAGACGACTAGGACTGACCGGCTTCCGCTCAAGTAGACGTGGAGTTTGCATTTGGAGTCCGGGCCACTAGTAGTTTTTTGGGCCTACCACCCTTGCAAAGGGATTCCTATTGCGAGAGAGGGGCGGGCTTTTTCAGGACGGGGCGCTCGCCGGAGGCTGGCGGGGGGATATCGGCTTTGACGGGTTTGACGGCGTCACCGGAGGCGGGGGACGAGACGGAGGTGCCGCCTTCCGTGTAGGCCTTTTTTATAAAGGCATCGGCGATTTGCTGAGCGCCGCCGGTGTCGTCGTTGGTTTGCTTGGCTTTGCTGTATTCGTTGACGGCGCGTTCGCGCTGGCCGAGCATGTCGAAGATCTTGCCAAGATAGATGTGGGCCCAGACTTCGGTCCATTTTTCGGGGGCATCGCAAACAGTCTGCAAGGCTTCGCGGAAGGCGTTGGCGCCGGCTTGATAGTTTTTCTGGTAGAAGAAGGCTTCGCCCATGCGGAAATTCGCCAGACAGCGGCCGGGCTGAATGGAAAGCGCGCGCTGATACTGGGCCACTGCGTCGTAGAAGCGGCCTTGTTCGGCAAGATCCTCACCGCGGGCGATGGCGGCGCGGGCGCGCAAGCCAACGCTGCCCTTGAGGATGACGTTGTTGGGATCGACTTTGATGCCGCCGGGCTTGGGGCGGCCAAAGGTCTCGACGGTGAAGCCGGATTCGGTGCCGGTCACGTCGACGGTTTTCTGCTCGGGATTTCCTTCGGTGTCGATGCGTAAATCGACGGGCATGCGAAAGGTGTCCAGAGGCTGCTTGATCTTGCCAACAGTGCGGAATCCTTTGGGTGTGCGGTAAACGACGTATTCGATCGTGAACTCGGGGATGCCCGTGGAATTCAGCCATTGGGCGAAAAAGGCACGCAGGTCCGGGGGATCCTGGGGCGGTTTTGCGGCGGCAGCAGCAACCTGCGAGCGGCGTATGGCGATGTTTTCAAAATCCTCGATGCGAGCGCTGCGTTCGGCAAATTGAAAGTAGAAGTCGTGCAGGGCGGCTTTGAAGGCGGCGTCACCCATTTGGGCGCGCAACATGTGAAAGAGCATGGCGCCCTTGTTCATGACGACGGAACGGTAATCGGGGGAGAAGGGAACCAGGCGCGCGGCTTGGCCGATGGGCGCGGCATCTTCATACATCAGAGCGCCAACGGCGAATTCGTCGACGGTGCGGAGGCCCGCTTCCTTGCCGGCGTTTTGCTCGGCGTAGAGGGCTTCAGAGTAGCGCGCCAGGCCATCGCTGATCCAAACGTCACCGGGCGTCGCGGGAGCAACCTGAATTCCCCACCATTGCTGGGCGACAAGACGTGCAATCGTGCGGTCGCTTCCCCGGGGATCCCAGATGCGCTGGCTGAGGAGCAAGACTCCGGGGGCGGCGTAATCGCGGAAAGTGCCGTCAGGAATCTGGATTACGGTGAACGTGGGATCCGGGATAGGGCCGAAGAGGTCTGAATAAATGATCGCGGAGCGCGCCACGTCATCGGCAAATTTCTGGGCATTGGCGGAGGCGGCGCGCGGAGCGTAGACCGCGACGTTGATGCCTTCGGCCTGCTTGGGATTGAGCTGGAGATTGCCGGCTACGTAGGTGCCATGGGCGGCGAGGCTTTTGCACTCGAAAGTGTAGAGGAGGCGGTTGCCTTCGACAGAGTTTTTGCCGGGCATGGGCGTCGGGGCAGAGGACTTGCCGGTTCCGGCGACGGCGAAAATGTCTGGAACGTTGAGGCGGAAAGTGGCGGTGTAGCGGTTAGACGGAAAGTTTGTGAGCGGGAACCATCTTGAGGGGAGCAGAAGGTAAGCGCCCTCTTTGTTGATCAACGCGGCGGAGACACCGGGGACGGGGCTGTTCTCTTCATTGAAGAGCAGACCGGAATAGGTGAAGGTGAGGGTGATATGCCCGTCGGTGGCGACGGGCGAGGGGAGCTGGACGACAAGGAGGAGGCGGTTGCGGTCGTCACGCTCGAACGGAACGGGCTTGCCGTCGGCACCCTTCACTTCTTTGACGATCAAGTTGGGGTGCAGTTCGACGCGGACGCTGCTGGAAGCTTCAATGGCTTTGAAGTCGATCTTGGCAACCGCGGAAATGGATTGACCGATAGCGTCGACGGTGGCGGAGACGTCGTAATGGTCGGCCAGAAACGTGGCGGGGCGGGGAGTCTGGGCGTACAACGGCGCGGCGGCACACGCGAGGCAGAGCAGCGCAATGAAGAAAAATGTAGCAGGAACTCTCAAACGAAGGGCCATCGGACCCCTTTCAGATGTATTCAATTCTGCACCAATGTACCTATATAAGATACCAAACCCATCAGTTTGCGTTGCTTGGGGCGATCGTCAAAAGCCGGGCTATCTCGTCGGCGGCGCGTTCAACCGCGCCCGGTGGCCCAAGGAGCCGACGCACTTCTTCTAACCCGCGAGCCATTTTTTCCACTCGATTTTTTCCCTCTTGCGAGCTGGAGAGCAGCAATTCTGCTTCTGCGGCGACTCGCTGCGGGGTGAAGTTGTGCTGGATCAATTCCGGGACGACTTCCCGTCCGGCAATCAAGTTGACCATGCCGAAGAATTTGGTCCGCACCAGAGGACTGGCGAGCCTGGCGGTCAGCGGAGAGAGGCGGTAGACGACGATCATGGGCTTGCCGAGCAGGGCGGTTTCGACAGTGGCCGTGCCGCTGGAGACGATGGCCAGGTCCGCGGCGGCGAGGGCGTTGTAAGTTTCCTCCTTGAGAAAGCGCACCTGCCACTCGGCGGGGAATCGCGACTCCAGGCGCGGGACGTCCAGTCCGGGCGCGACGGCAACGACTATTTGAGGCGGCGCTGGGAGCTTCTTGCGGATTTCCGCGAGAGCTTCCACCAGGACGGGAACGTGGTGGGCGATTTCACCGCGACGGCTGCCGGGCAGGATCGAAATGATCGTGCCCCCTTGTTCAAGACCGTATTTCTTGCAAAATAATTCCCGGGTGAGCGTGGCGGTTACGTTTCCAACGAGTGGGTGGCCGATGAATTTCACGGGCACACCGGCATCGGCGTAAAACTTTTCTTCGAAGGGGAAGATGCAGAGCGCCTGAGCGAAGCGGCGGCGCACTAGATTCACGCGCCAAGGGCGCCAAGCCCAGAATTGCGGGCAAATGTAATAGACGTTGCGAATGCCCTTGGGGCGGAGTTTGCGCGCGAGACGGAGATGAAAACCGGGGAAGTCGGTCAGAATCGCGAGAGGAGGGCGGCGGCGCTCGGCTTCGTCAACGAGACGGCGCATGGCGCGGAATAGCGATGGCAGGCGCTTGAGCACTTCGGTGATTCCGACGACGGAGACTTCCGAATAGTCAGTGATGATTTCGACGCCGGCGGCGCGCATCTGGGGCCCGCCCATGCCGAAGATTGCGACGTTGAGGCGCTGCTTCAGGGCGGTGGCGAGGCGGGCGGCGTACATGTCCCCGGAAGCTTCGCCGGCGGAGAGAAGGAGCGGTATGGGTGGCATGATGCGATTGAGCAGGAGTCAGTCGCTGGCCGGGAGGACAGAAGGTTCGGCTGAGCGGGTGGAGTCGAGCGGAAGATGCAGCTCCTGCTCCTTGTATTGCAACTGGTAAAGCCGGTAGTAAATACCGCGCTGGGCGAGAAGCTCCTGGTGCGCGCCTTGTTCGCGCAAGCGCCCTTTGTGGAAGACGAGGATGCGGTCGGCGTGCTGGATGGTGCTCAGGCGATGGGCGATGACCAGAGCGGTGCGCCCGGAGAGCAGGCGACCGAGAGCTTCGCGAATGAGAAGTTCCGTTTTCGTGTCCACGCTGGAGGTGGCTTCGTCAAGGATGAGGAAACGCGGATTGTGGGCCAAGGCGCGGGCGAAATTGATGAGCTGGCGCTGGCCGACAGAAAGAGTGGAGCCGCGCTCGTTGACGTTGCTGGCCACGCCTTCGGGCAAGGAGCGAATGAACTCGCCGAGGCCGATTTCTTCAACGGCGTGTTCGACGGTATTGCGGTCGATGCCGGGTGTGCCGAGGCGGATATTCGATTCGATGGTGCCGGTGAAAAGAAACGGATCCTGAAGGACGATGCCGAACTGGCGGCGCAGATCCTGGAGCTCGATGAGGCGAATGTCTTTGCCGTCGAGGAGGATTTGACCGCGCTGGACGTCGTAGAAGCGCAGCAGCAGGGAGATCAAGGTGGTCTTGCCGGCGCCGGTGTGGCCGACGATGGCGAAAGTCTGGCCGGGCTCGACGCGGAAGGAAACATCGCGGAGGACCCAGTCCTCATCGGCGGGCTCTGGGACATTTCGATAGCTGAACCAGACGTTGCGGAATTCGATTTCGCCACGAGGATGATCGAGGGGAATGGCGTTGGGATCGGATTCGACGACTACCGGCTCGTCGAGGAGCTTGAAAATGCGCTCGGAGGCGGCCATCGCGGATTGAAGAATGTTGAATTTTTCGCTGAGATCCTGAATGGGACGGAAAAAGCGCTGGGCGAACATAGTGAAGGCGGTGAGGACGCCGAGAGTGATGCCGCCGGAAAGAATGCGGTTTCCGCCGGACCAATAGATCAAAGCGATGGTGGCGAAGCTGAGAAACTCGACGGCGGGGTAGAAGAGGGCGTAAGCGAGAATGGCGTCGCGCCAGGCGAGCATATTGTCGCGATTGCGCTTGCCAAATTCGTCCATGGCTTTTTGTTCGCGGTTAAAGAGCTGCACGATGCTCATGCCGGAAATGTATTCCTGGAGGAAGGCGTTGATGCGGGCGATGGCGGTTCGAATGCGGCGATTGGCGTCGCGAACGAACTTGCGGAAAATCATGGTGACGATGAGGATGCCGGGGAGGACGGCAAGGGTGTCGAGCGCGAGGCGGGTGTCGATCTTGAAGAGCAGGCCGGCCATGACCACGAGGAGGAAGAAGTCGTTGATCATGGTGACGACGCCGGCGGCGAAGAGATCGTTGAGAGCGTCGACGTCGGTGGTGACGCGGGTAACCAGGCGGCCGACGGGATTGCGGTCGAAATAGCTCATCGGCAAGCGCTGCATGTGGATGAAAATTTCGCGCCGCATGTCATACATGGTCTGCTGGCCGACGCGCTGCATGATGCGGATCTGGATGTATTGGGCGAGGAAGTCGAAGGCCAAGACGGCAAAAAAGATCAGGCTGAGCCAGCCGATGCCGGTCCAGGCGGAGGCTTCGGGGAGCAGATGATTCAAGGCCGGAACGAAATAGTTGTCGATGGCATTTCGAAAGATGAGCGGCGGGGCCAGTTCGAGCGGGGTGACGATGGCCACCATGACCAGTGCGAGGACGACGCGCCATTTGTACGGCTTCATGTATTGCAGAAGCCGGCGCATCAAGCGCGAATCGTACGCTTTGCCGAGGGCTTCTTCTTCGTGCATATTGCTCATGCGCGTTCGAGCTCTTCTTCCAGTAATTGTTTCTGATACAAATCCGCGTAATAGCCGCCACGGGACAGCAGTTCGTCGTGGGTGCCGCGCTCGGTGATGGCGCCGTCGATCAGAACGACAATCTGGTCGGCGTCACGGACGGTCGAGGTGCGGTGCGAGATGAGAATGGTTGTGCGGCCTTGCATGATGCCGCGCAGGCCGCCGAGGATGCGTTCCTCGGTTTGCGTGTCGACGGCGGAAAGAGAATCGTCGAGGATCAGGATGCGCGGGTCGCGGACGACGGCGCGGGCGATGGCGGCGCGCTGTTTTTGGCCGCCGGAGAGAGTGATGCCGCGTTCTCCGACCATGGTTTCGTAACCCTTACCGAAATCTTGAACGTCACCGTGGAGGCTGGCGATTTCGGCAGCTTCACAGACGCGCTGTTCGTTGTATTCGGGCAGGCCGAAGGCGATGTTGCCGCCGACGGTTTCGCCAAACAAGTAAGTGTCTTGCGGGACGAAGCCGATGGACTGGCGCAAGGTGGTGAGGGGCCATTCGCGAATCGGACGGCCGTCGATCAGCACGGAGTCATCGGGAGCTTCCCAGAGACGCGCGATGAGAGCGGCCAGAGTGGTTTTGCCGCAGCCGGTGGGGCCGACGATGGCGAGCGTGGAGCCGGCGGGGACTTTCAGGTCGATATTGCGGAGGACGGGATGCGGACCACTGCCGTTGGACTTGGAGGCGCCGTTCGCACCGGAGCCGGAAAGAGTTGTGGGATAAGTGAAAGTGAGATGGCGGAATTCAATTTCGCCGCGAGGCTTAGTGTCCGCCGGGACTTTCGCAAGGTGGTCATCGATATTGGGTTTGGCGGTGAGGATGTAGTTGAGGCGGCCCATGGAAGCAGCGCCGCGTTGAAAAATATTTGTGACCCAGCCAAGGGCGATCATGGGCCAGACGAGCAAAGCGAGGTAACCGTTGAAGGCAATGAGCGCGCCGAGGGAGATTTGGCCGCGGAAGAGTTGATGCCCGCCCTGCCAGAGTACGATCAAGAAAGTAGTGCCGATGAGCGCCTGAAGCGAAGGCATGAACATGCTCCAGGTGCGAATGAGTTTGATGTTGCGGGAGACGTACTCACGGTTGGGCTCATCGAAGCCGCGGATTTCCGCTTCTTCCTGCGCGTACGCGCGAACGACGCGCACTCCGGCTAGATTTTCCTGGACCCGCGCAGTCAGAGTGGCGAGTGCCGCCTGGATTTTCTCGTAGAGTTCGTGAATTGTCTTGCCGAAGAACCACACGGCGACGGCCACGACGGGGGCAGGAAGCAGAACCCAAAGGGTGAGAGAAGGCGAGAGTGTGACCATCACAAGGATGGCCATGATCATAGTGATGATGGTCGTCGCGCTGTACATGATGCCGGGGCCAAGGACCATGCGGACGGCGTTGAGATCGTTGGTGGCACGGGACATCAACTCGCCGGTGCGATTGCGAACGTAGAATTCGGGTTCGAGAATCAGCAAACGCTTCAGGAGATCGTTGCGAATGTCGAATTCGATGTCGCGCGAGACGCCAATGAGCGTCCAGCGAGCGGAGAAGGAAAGCAGTCCCTTGATCGCCACGCACAAAACGACAATGAGGCAGTAGATACCCAGGGTACGGCGGCTGCTTGGCGCGTAGTAGGGAATAAAGCTACTGAGCTTCGACGGGTTCATAGCCACGACGAGCGGACTGGCGGTCTGCGCGGAGTGTTCGAAGGGGACGGCGTTGCCAGCGAGCGTGTCGGTCATTACGCCGGTGGCGAGAGGGAGGACATTGCCGACAATGCCCATCAGCACGACAGTGAGCAGGCCGATCACGATGCCGCTGGGGTAGCGGCGCAGATACGGCATCAGACCGCGTAGATCTTTGTCGGGAGGCGCTTGACCGGCAGGCTTGGCCGCTTGTTTGCCGGTGGCTGGTGGAACCGTGCTCATCGCAGGACAGACCTCGCATCCTGGATAGACGGCGACTCCAACAGAAAATGCTCGTAGTTGCGGTCAAGCGACTGGTAGCGCTTGGTGTCCGGATTCCAGCGCACGCCGATGGGCAGAACGTGCGGATCGGTGGTGCCTTTCAAGGGAGTGAAATAAAGTTCCAAACCTTTTATTTCGCTCTGCTCGTACTGCAGACGCCAGCCGGTGATGGGCGACAGCGGCGTCATTCCGAGATACCCTTTTTGATTTTTGAGGTGTTCATCGCAGCGTAGAACTTCTGACCATTTCCCATCGGTGCTTTCCGCCACGACGACGCGAGTCACTATTGTGCCGGGCAGATTGTTAGTCGGGGTCTTTGGTACGACATTGGCCACCAGGAATTGCTGCTTGCCGTTCTTCGCCAGGTCTCCGAACGCCAGGACCTGCGATTCACTTCCTAGCAGCGAGCTTGCAGCTAATTGGATCTCTTCAGGCACGGCAGGCTCCGCAGGCTTGGTTGCTGCTGGCGAAGCGGGCTTGGACGCATCCGAACCACAGCCGCCCAGGAAGATAGCCAGGGACAGGAAACTGAGCGAAAATTTCAGGGGGATTTTCCACCTGCGGGCCGCGACGCGACAGGGGCCCTCACTAAGGAAAGACGGACCGGCACCTGCCTCGTTAGCACGCCAACAGCCGCTTGGTGAAGTTTTCTCCATCAGAAATTTGTTGCCCTGGGTGTCGTTCACCCGGGCTACCTTGCTTTCTCCGGCGTGCAGGGAAGTTCCATCACTTGTGACAAATCCGAGTGCCACCTATCCAATACCTGCTAAGGCAATTCTAACTGTTGGCCGCCGTTCGTGGAAGGACTCCGCGAACCGGGTTTGCCTAACGATAGACCGGGCTAACGCTGAGCCTGGATGGCATCCAGACGGGCTTCAAAGTTTTCTTCTCCTTCGGACCACAGTTCGCTGCGCTCGACAGGCAGGGCCTGCTCAACCGCTTCTACCCAATGGAACAGTTGTTGGATGTTCTCGCGAGTCTTTGCGTGATATTCCTTCAGGTTCGCGCTCGCGGACATCCACTGGCGAAAGGTATGCTCCATGGGATGATCGGACGAACTAAAAGGATTGGAGGCCGCCCCGGGGGCCAGCAGCCCGCCATGTCCCGTAAAAAAGTGTTCGAAGCCCAGGTCGGCCATGAGGTGTCCGGAAGTCGCCGCAAGACCGTTGTCGTACTCGAGGCCGTGACAAGCGAGGACGAGTGGCTCAGGTTTATGCTGCCACTTCAGGGTTTCGATATCGAAGCTCCACGAGTCCCATTTGGCGGTAGCAAGATAAGCGGTGTCGGCGTTGAGGTGCTGGACGGCCAGAGCGGTGACTTCCGCAGGGCCTAGCTTGAGCGGGCGCAAATCCCACTCCGCAACAGGAATTTCGGCGGGGTCCACGGCCTGGACGACGAGTTCGGTAAAGGAATTTTGCGTCGCTGAAAGCGGGGCGGTCGTCAAGAACCGGGCGAATTCAGCAAGCATGGTTTCCAGAGAAAAGTCGCGCGTCCAGACGCGCAGGTAAGCATGATTGGCCATCAGCGTTTATACCTTGAGGATTATACCCGGGCTGGCAGGGAAGAGGCGAATTCGGGGTTTCTCCCCACAAGCTTGAATTGCTACCTCATTCGCCCGGCGTTAAGATTGGAACGTGATTTTTGAATGGGACTCGGGCAAAGCACGGAGCAATCGCCGCAAGCATCGGGTTTCGTTCCAAGAAGATGAAGAAGAAAACTGAAAAACGAGATTGCAGTGACGGGCTTCGGCGCGAATACGATTTGTCTCAATTGAAAGAAGGAGTTCGAGGCAAGTACGCCGCCCGTTATTGTGAAGACGAGAAAACCCTTGCGGCCATCGACGAGGGTATTCGGGATGCCAAGGCCGGCCGAACCGTTCCCATAGACAAGGTTCGCAAACTCCTAAGGCAGTGGATTAGCGACTCCTCTACCAAAAGGAGTTAGCTCCCAGTGTTGGCGCTTTTTGCTCGATCAGGCGGCTGCGCTGGAGGGGCAAAACTTTGCGCCATTTCGCGCAGGCGTTCGCGGAGGGATTCGCCGACGCCTTCGAAGACGTGGGCGCAGGCTTCGCGGAGTTTTTCCTCCGCACTAGCGGCGATTCCTGAAACCATCTCGCGCGATTGGTGATCGAGCGACGCTACGGTCGCCAACATCCACTGATTCGAAACGTTTTCCAGGCGGCTCGTGTAATGCTCCGCGGCTTGCTCGCCCATTTTGCCGTAGATGCCCTGCATCTCTTGCTGGTGGGCGGCAGTCATGGCTTTCCAGGATTCCAGCAACGGCCCGAAGCCTTCGGAGACTTTCTTCTGGGCTTCGGCTACGCCGGCTTCGAGCGCTCCGCCCATCGAGGATTGGAAGCGCCGCAGGAACGCTTCTTGGTCAGCGGTCGTTTTCTGAGACAGCTCCGTCCGCACACTTTCCAATTGCTGCCGCGCCCCGTCATGGGAGCGCCGGACTTCTTCGTTGAACCCGTCAAGTTCCTGGCGGCCGGTGCGCTGAACCGCATCTGTGAACGCTGCGGCGGTGGTGTCGGCCGCTTCGGCGAAGAGCGCGCGCGCGCGTTCGAACGAATCCCGGACCACTTCTTCCATCTGCGTATGGGTGTGGCCGACGAAGCTGCGGCTGGAATGATCCAGCTCGCTGGCGAAAACGCTGGAAATCTCTCCAGCCTTTTCCCGCAACTGAGTTCCGGCCTGCTCGACGGTTCTTTCCGTCAGATTCTGGATTTGGGTCTGCGCTTTCTTTTCGTACCATTCCGCGGACTTGAGGAGCTCTTCGACCATTTGGTGCTTCAAATCGTCGGCCTTTCCCTCGAGCTCCGTCATACTGCGCCAGGTAATCGCTTGCGAAGATTCCTGCAGGATCTGCTCGACGCTGCCGAGATTTTCGCGGAAGCGGCCGAGCGATTCGGCAAAGGCTTCGTCAGCGGAGTTGCGGATGCGATCCTGCTGCAGAGTGAGCGCGGCATCGAGCAGCGAGCGGCCGCCTGCGAGGCGGTGAACAGCTTCTTCGGCGCGGGTGACGTGCGGCTGAACCAGCTCGGAAATTTGCTGGTCAAACTGCGCCACGGCCGAGCGGCTGGCTTCCTCGAAGGTCGCGCGAATTTTCGCGTTGAGCTCATCGGTGATTGCCTCGGAGCGGCGCTGCAATTCCTCGCGGTGCGGATTCAAATGATTTTCGATTTGCGCCTGGAATCCGGTCAGCGCGTGCTGCTGCATGCTTTCCAGTTGTGACGAATGTTGTTCGAGCCGCTGGCTGGTCTCCGCGGCGTGAGCCAAGACGGACTCCAGCCGTTGCGTTTGCTCTTGCAACGAGTCCCGCAGTGCGGCCATTCTCTGATCGACTTCCAGCGCGGCATTTGTTGCCGAATCACGCGCCGCAGTGGCGTGACGCGCCATTTCATCCTGAAGCTGCGCCATCCACGTGCGAGCTTGCTCGTTCAATCCAGCGGCGGCGCGATCCTGAGTTTCTGCGAGCGTGCTCTCCAGCGCTTCGCGCCACCGCGATTGCGCTGCTTCCAATTCATTAGCGAGATGTGCATGCGAAGCAGATTGCGCGGACGCCAGCGCCGCCGCAACCTGTTGCTGAATCTCATTGGCCGCCGCCAGCAGCGACTCGCCCTGGGCGGTTGCCCGTTGTTCGTGCTGCCGCGCTGCGTGCTCAATCGCCTTTGCCGCGGACTCGGCTTGCTCCGCAATTTGCGCTTGCGTTTGCTCCGCTTGCGTTTTCAGCCGTGTTGCTGCGTACTCGCCGTTTTCAGCTGCCTTCCGCAGTGCATCGGTCATGCTTTCCAGTTGTTGGGCGTGCTCGTTGCGCTGGGTTGCGCCTTCTTGCGCGAGCCGGGTGGTCAGTTCGCGAGTGAGTTGCTCTAATTGCGGCGCCAGCCAGCGCGGAAGTTCCGTTCGCAGGGCCTCGCCTGCCGCGGCGTGAGTTGTCCGCGAACGTTCATCGGCTTCGTGCTGAAATTTTTCGATGGCGCTGACGGTTTCGTTCTCGATTTCCGCGCGTCCGGCCGCAAATTTTTGCTCCCATTGCTCGAAAGAGAGCCGGCGTTCCGCGGAGACCGCCTGGGAAGCAGCTTCTTTCGTGGCTGCTTGGATTTGTTGCTTGGCATCGGCGATGAGCCGTGCAACCTGCCGCGCCAACTGCAGCGAAGCATCGGTAGTGCTCGTGGGAGAGGGGAACACTCTTAGGTTGTCGGCGCTTGCGGCGGCGGAAGGTTCCGGTTCGCCAAGATGCAAAGTTGTCTCGGTCTCCGTCGGAGGCAACGGCGATGTTTCCGGTGCGGCATCCAAACGCATGACCACTTGCGTCAATTCAGGGAAGGCGGTCCAATCTTCGGGCGGGAAGGCGATGCCCCAGACGTTACCGGACACTTCCAGTTCCAGCGCCACTTGAAAAAGCTGGCGCACGGTGCGCGGGCGTTGAATCCAGGCTACACGGCCGCGTACAGTGCGTGGCGGCTGACCTGATTCCGGGTGCGGGATTTCCATCGTCACCCACATATTTTTCAGGACGTAATGCTTCGACTGATAACGACAGCCGTGGCAATTGATAATCAGCGAAGAAGTTCGCTCGACGAAGGGGCGCCCGAGCGCATCGACACCTGTGACTACGAGAGGAACCGCTTGCACAATGCGCGTGCTGCGGCGCTTCCTTAATTCCGTACTCACGCTGGTAACACTTTCGGACACCATTTCAACCTTCTCGCCGGCAAAATCGCCGCCTGAATCATTCATGCAAACCGCCGCCGTCCCTCAGAATTTTCAGATTTGCGCCAGCGAACAAAATCACTGCGGCTACTTCATTCCATCACTTTGCGGAGTACCTTCCGAGGTCGGCCTGCGGTGCGTGCCCGTTAGGAACATCCATGCCTCTTTTGCAACCCAGATTGGCCCAACTAGCAAATAAATCGGTCCCTGGAAAAACGCCGGATGGTTTCCTTCAATCCGGTGCCCGAGAAACAGAAATACCCATCCGCCCAGAAAAAATCCCGCTCCCCAGGCCCATTTCATGAAGATAAGAAGGATAATCCCGGCAAAAATCATCGGGATACCAACGCCATGCAGGAATTTGTTCCAGCCGGATTCGTGCTCGTGATCGTACTGCGTCATGTAGTGCGCCAGACTCGGCATAAGCGCACCTCCTGTCGGCCATTCCTTGGCCGCCCAAGGTTTGGTGGGGGAACAGCCACCGTGGGAATCAAACTCTATACCGAAATGGATCGTTTTGCTAGAGCGTCATGAACGTACTAGGAGTCATGCCGCTGCGCGCCTATTGCGGCGGGAAACTAGGCTCGCTCTCGGAAAAGAAGAAAATTCTGTTTTCAGCTCTGCGCGGGCGCTCGAAGCTATAAATCGCGGCGGCCTTCCATGGCTTTTAGCATGGTGACTTCATCGGCGTACTCGAGGTCCGCGCCTACAGGAATGCCGACGCCAATTCGCGTGACGCGAACACCCAAAGGCTTCAACAATTTTGAAATGTAAACGGCGGTGGCTTCGCCTTCGGCGGTGGGATTGGTGGCGATGATGATTTCTTCGACGCCACCGCCTTTGAGCCTTTCGATCAGCGACTTGAGATGAAGTTGCTCTGGGCCGCGGCCGGAAAGCGGGGAGAGCGAGCCGCCCAGCACGTGATACATGCCGCTGTAGGTGCGGGTTTTCTCGATGGCCATTATGTTGTGGGCTTCTTCGACGACGCAGATGGTTTTTTTGCTGCGCGTGGGGCCAACGCAGTAGAAGCAGGGATCGGAATCGGTGATGTTGTGGCAGACGGTGCAGGCGCGGATTTTTTCCTTGGCGTCGCGGATGGCGTCAGCCAGCGCAAGGGCGTCTTCAGGCGCGGCGCGCAGCAAGAAAAACGCCAAGCGCTGGGCGGTTTTCTGGCCAATACCGGGGAGATGCTTCAGTTCATCGATGAGTCGTTCGACGGGAGCGGCAAAATCAGGCATGCAGCATGTGTAGCATAGCCGCGCGTGTGAGCGCAAACGGCCTAGAGAGTGCGGTACATGACGCAGGCGTCGACGTAGCCGAGAGTTGGATGCTGGAAGGCGCCGGGAAGGCGGCCGACGATTTCGAAGCCGAAACTTTGCCAGAGGCGGACGGCGCGTTCGTTGGTGCTGATGACGAAATTGAATTGCATGGCGCGGAAACCGCGTTCGCGCGCGCGGTCGAGCGAATGAGCGCACATCGCGCGGGCTACGCCGCGACCCATAGCCGAGCCTGCCGTCATGTAGCCGCAATTGGCGACGTGGGCGCCGCCGCCTTTTTGATTTGCTTGCAGGCAGTAGGTGCCGACGATTTCGGCGTGGTCTTCTGCGACGAAAACTTCGCGTTCGGGCGAGAGCCAGTAGGCGAGGGCGCTGTCGCGGTCCATGTCGCGAGGCAGAGTGTAGGTTTCTCCCGCGCGGATGATGGGCTCCATGACCGCCCAGATGGCGTCCGCGTCTCCGTCGGTGGCAGGGCGGATCAGCACGCAGGTATTTTGCCACGGCTAGCTCTAAAAAAGACGGGGCCCCCATGCGATCGGAGGCCCCGTAGAACTAGTCTAATTTAGACTAGTTTGGACTAGTCTAATTTAGACTAGTTCAGTTTCGAGTTGCGTCTGGAAAACTTCGCCCGGGAGAACGAATCTCTCGGACTTCTGGAGGTTTTCCACGCGCGGCAGATTCACGGGCAAGCGTTCCGGTTTCTCGGGAAGGGAAGACGTCGTTTCATCCGCGCGGAGGCGCTCCATCTTGATGCCGAGGGAGCGTTCCAGTTGGAACAATTCAGAGCGCTGCTCCTTGACGAAAAGGGTGGACGCTACGCCGTGGCCGCCATTGCGGCCGGTTCGGCCGACGCGGTGGATGAAATTTTCCGCCACTTCGGGCAGATCGTAGTTGATGACGTGCGCGATGTCCTGCACGTGAATCCCGCGCGAAGCCAGGTCCGTCGCAACGAGTACACGGAAGCGTCCTTGCTGGAAGCCGGTCAGGGCGGTGGTGCGCTGCGATTGCGAGCGGTCGCCATGAATCATGGAGGCGGAGAAGCCTTTGCGATTCAGGCTTTCGGCGATGCGTTCGGTTCCGCGCTTGGTGCGCGCGAAAACCAGGCACTTGCCCTTTTCCTTGGTGAGCAGGCGCTGGAGCATTTCCTGCTTGCGATCCGCGGCTACTTCAAAAGCTTGGATGCGAACGTTCTCTGATGGTTTCGAGGTCGAGCCGAAAGAGAGACGCACGGCGTTGCGAAGATAGTCCTTCACGATGCGCGTCATATCGCCTTCCATGGTTGCGGAGAAGCACATGGTCTGCCGCTCTTTGGGAAGGATCGAGACGATGCGCTTGATCGCTGGGAGGAAGCCCATGTCAAGCATGCGGTCGGCTTCGTCGAGGATGAGGATACGCAGGGCGTTAAAGTGGAAGAGCCTGCGATCGAGATAATCTTCGAGGCGTCCCGGAGTGGCGACAACCAGGCGGGCACCCTTGCGAATGGCCTGGAGCTGGGCTCCTTCGGAGAGGCCGCCAACGACCAGGGCCGCGGGAAGAAGCTGATTGCCACGCAGCTTGTTAAATTGATCCACGACTTGCATGGCCAGTTCGCGAGTTGGCACGAGGACCAGCGCGGCGATTCCGGGAGTTTTATCCTTGAGCAGCTTTTCGATCACGGGGATCAGGAACGCCAGCGTTTTGCCGGTGCCTGTTTGCGCCGTGGCGAGCACATCTTTGCCTTCGAGGGCTAGAGGGATGGCCGCAGCCTGAACTGGAGTTGGCACGGTAAACCGCGCCCCGGACAATCGCTCCTTGATATAAGGGGCGATCGCCATTTCGGAAAATCGCACTGTGGCGGATTCCGCCAGAGGCTCGGGAGAGCGCTCTGCATTCACTTCTGAAACATTCAACATTCAATATTACTTTCTTACTGGCAGAAGCCGTCGCGGCGTGCACACAAATTTGCGAGCGGCCGGCGGCTTGCTTTGCCAGTCTTGTTTTAGATTACGCGTAAAACGTAGGAAGGAAACTGGAGGCGGGGAGTCTCAGATCAGCTACAGCACCAGAGGGACCGCACAACACAACCGAGGTAATAAGCGCAGAGGAAGTATAACACACCTTAGGGCATTTTGCGCAAATTGATTGTCGAGACGGCCTTTTCTCGCCTTTTCTGGAGCCGGTGCGGAATCCAATAGCGCTGCTAAGTCTCTCATTCAGGTATCCTTAGCTCGGAAGTAGTTGTTCCTGGGATTGCCTTGGAAACAATCGGCAAGATTTATTCTCGTTCTAATATCAGATGAGGTGAGGAGCGAAGATGGGCGCCTCTTTTACAAACTGCAACGTCCGAACAACGGATACCGCGAAGTGCGCCAAGGTACTTAAATCTTCGAGTGGCCTTCGCGCTCTGCTGACGGACTCGCAGAACGGGTGGGTCACCGTTTATGATGAACAGTCCGAATCCCAGGACATCGAGATTCTCCGTCGCCTTGCGAAAAAGGACGGGTGGCCCGGAATGATTTTTCGGAACGAATTTGGGTGCCCCATTCGCGGTTTTTGCGAGTGGGGCTTTTGACTTTCTCGGTCGTCTCTAAGACTTGTTGATTTTCCTGCCTGGCATGCCATCGCGTTGTATAATCAGGTTATGGCGAAAGATGTGATCCACATTTCGGAAGCGGAGGCGGCGAATGACTTCCTATCGCTGCTGGCTCGCGTGCGCGAAGGCGCGGAAGTCGTGATCGAACGCGACGCGCGAGCTGTGGCCGTGGTGCGTCCAGCCGAACATTACGTCCGGCTGCTTTCGGAGTCTCTGCGTCTCGCAAAAGAGCATCGGTCGACAGCCACGCTCGACGGAGACTTCGGGCGCGACCTCGAAGAAATCGTCAATAGCCACCGTGAACCGTTGAATCCGCCTGCATGGGACTAATCCTCGACTCTAGTGTCATCATCGCTGCCGAGCATCGTGGGGATACTGTCGAGCAGTTCATCGAGCGTGTCGTGAACGCGGCCGGTGACCAGGAGGCGGCGCTCTCCGCCGTGGGCCTGACGGAACTCATCCACGGCCTCTATCGTGCAACGATTCCTGCCGTCCGTGTTCGCCGTGAATCGTTCCTGAATGAACTGTTGGCGGACTTGACCGTGTATCCATACACGAAGGAGACAGCGATGCTCGCCGGAAAACTCGACGGAGAGCAACAAAGTAAGGGCGTGGTCATTCCGTTCGGAGACTTGCTCATCGGGGCCACGGCTCCGTCGCTCGGCTACTCCGTCTTGACTGTCAATTTCCGTGACTTCCGCCGTATCCCCGGCCTTTCGATCGTGCAGCTCTGACCACGCAGCGGGCGGTTTTTCACCTGGGGATTTGAATTTTTTCGCTAAGATAAGGGACTAGAACAATCCGGGGATTTTCATGCCGGCCATTCCGGGGATGCCGCCGGCGAGGTTTTTCATTTGGTTGGCGAGTTCTTCGTCGACGCGGCGGGAGGCTTCGTTGACGGCGGCGCGAATCAAGTCCTGGAGCATTTCCTGGTCTTTGTTGGCGAAAACGTCGGGCTCGATGCGGATGTCAACGATTTGCTTCTGGCCGTTCATTTTCACGGTGACCATGCCGCCGCCGGCCGAAGCTTCCACAGCAACAGCGTTCACTTGCCGTTGCAAGTCTTCCTGGACTTGCCGCAACCGCGAGAGCATCTGTTGGATAGCGTTGACTTCCATCAGGATTCCTCTTGGCTTCGTTTCACTTCGGAAATTTTTCCTCCGAAGCGCTGCAGCATGGACCGCACCATCGGATCGCGCTCGAACTGCGCACGCAATTCCTGCGTGCCGGACGCGCTTGGTGAAGCGGATGCTGCTGCAACTGCTTCCAGTTTAGCACAGACGCGCACCGGGCGGCCGAGCACGTTGCTCGAAATGGCACGGATCTTTTCCAGCGATTCGCGTCCTTCGATCAATTCCGCGAAAGTCCGGTTCTTTTGCGAAAAATAAATTCGCAGCTCCGCGCCTTCGAGCTCCCACTGGCTGCTTTGCTCCACCAATTCTCCCAGGAATTTTTGTTGCGCCTGAATTCCTGCCTTGATCTCCGCAACATGCCCTTGAGAAATTCCGATTGCCCGCACGATGGCGCCATTGGATTTGGACGGGACGATTTTTTCTTCCTTCGCAACCCGTTCTTCGATGGAGGCCGCTACCGCGACCGGTGCGACTAGCGGTGCTGCGGGAGAAGGGGCCGCCGCCGCTGCAAACGGAGAAGGAGATGGCGTCCTCGTTTCTATTCTGGGCGGTTGAGAGATCGGCGAGACAAAACTTGGCGCAGCGTTCCTAGGAGCTGGTGCAAAAGCGGGCGCGGCCGTCGCGCCTCTTGATGCTCCTGAGCCTGCGGAGCTGCCTGTTGCGCCGGTCTTCAATTCCGCGAGCAACTCTTCCAAAGGCGCCAGCCGCGCCGCGTTGATTAGCCGCAACAATCCCATCTCCAAATGCACGCGCGGATCTGGTTTTCGCCGCAAATCTTCGTCGGTTTGCAACAGGATTTGAAAAAAGCGCGTGAGGTCTTCTTCGCTGAAGAGCGCCGCGGCCTTTGCCAATGCGGGGCGCTGGTCCGGCGTGGCGGCAATCATTTCCGAGTCCGCGCCGCAGGTGCGCGCGATCAGCAAATTGCGCATGTGCCGCACTGCCTCGCGGCAGAAGTGCTGGAGGTTGCGGCCTTCTTTCTGGAACGTGTGCACCAGCCCGAGGGCGCGGTCTGCCGAGCCTTCCGCAATTGCGCCAACGAGTTCCTCCAGCGCGTCATCCGGCACCACTCCCAGGAGTTCACGCACTTCTTTGTCGGCAATGGTGTCGCCGCAATAGGCGCGTGCCTGCTCCAGCAGGGAAAGCGCATCGCGCAAGCTGCCTTCCGCCATGCGCGCAATCACAGCCATCGCGCCAGGCTCGATTTTCAAATTTTCTTTTTGAGCAATTTCTTCCAGGCGTCCGGCAATTTCGGCGAAGGTCAGCGCGCGGAAATGAAAGTGTTGCGAACGCGAGCGGATGGTGTCTTCCAGGTCTTCCGGCTGAGTGGTGGCCATCACAAAGATTACGCGGTCCGGTGGTTCCTCGAGAGTTTTCAGTAAGGCGTTGGATGCCTCGCCGGTAAGCATGTGCGCTTCATCCAGGATCACAACTTTGCTGCGCGAAGCCGCCGGAGCGTATCTCACCATCTCTCGCAATTCACGGATCTGGTCGATGCCGCGGTTGGATGCGGCGTCAATTTCAATGACGTCCAGCGAATTCCCAGCGGTGATTTCTTTGCAGGAGTCGCATACACCGCATGGCGTCGCTGTCGGGCCCTTGACGCAATTCAGAGCTTTTGCCAGGATTCTGGCGGCGGTCGTTTTGCCCACGCCGCGCGCGCCCGAAAAAATGTAAGCGTGCGCCACGCGGTCATTCTTGATCGCGTTTTTCAGCGTCTCGGTAACGTGTTGCTGGCCGACAAGATCGTCAAACGTTTGCGGACGCCACTTGCGGGCTATGACCTGGTAGCTCATGGGGAAGTCTTCAGTTCTCAGTTCCCAGTCTTCAGTAATGAAAAAGCCTTGCGCGTTTCCTGGCATTCCCCCCACTGATCGCCGACAACTGTTTACTAAAAACTGTTTCAGTCAGTGAGAGGAACTTCGGGTGGTCTGCGGCACCCGAGGCGATCCCGGTACCGTTGCTCCCTTCCGGGCCTGGCGGGGTTCGCGGGACCTCGTTGCACAGAGCCCGAAGTTCCACGCTCCGGCACTCGCGCACGTTTCCCGCGAGTGCAGAGAAAAGTCTAGCACAGTCAGTTGCTGAAGAAATGCGGGGCCAGCATCTCTTCGGGAATATATCGAAGGGCTTGTCTGTAAATTCCTACGACCGTGCCGCGATCCAGCTCACGATGATTCGGCGCCGTAAGCGTCTGCCTCGTGCCATCCGGAAGCACTCTCCGCAACTTAATGTGGCTTCCTCGTTGCGACGCTGAATCCGAAGGACGCCAGAATCCTCACGATATCCGCGCCGGACAAAACCTTAGGCTTTGGCATGAACGTGAGGTTCGGGTTCCAGTTCGTAACTCGCCAGAATAGACGCGTCGGGAGCCAGGCCGAAGTCCGCGGGGTTTTCGCCCTCCAACTGAAGAGCAATCGCTTCCTTTACATTCTTCATGAGTTCGTCGAGGGTCGCCGCTTGGGTGACGACCGGCAAATCGAAGCATTCAGCTACGAAGTATTTTTCCCCGCGAAAAATGCGGACATGAATGATTCGCTTCATACTGGCATCATAGCCAAGTTTTTTGACAGTGGGAAATATTCTTCTTCTGAATATGACCGGATACTCCCGAATTTGCCAATTACGGCTTCGGCTTTGCTGTGGCGGCGGCCGGAGCATCGGGCGGCTGCACATCTGACGGATTCACCCAATTCACTTTGAACGGGCCTGTGCCGTGGACCTGAACTATTGTCTCGCCTTTGGCCATCCCAAAATGGCGCATTTCCTTTGGCATCATCGCGAAATTCCCGACGTTCATGGCCGTCAGTTTCGTTTCGTCGAAAGCCTCGCCCATGCCTACTAGAAAGATCCCCTTCAACACGGTTGCGTTTTCATCGGTCGGATGCCAATGTGCCGGAATCTTGGCTCCATCAGCGCACCGAAGGCGCACCACGAATGGCGCCCCTTCGGCGCTTGGGTCGCCAGCCACCGTGGCAAGCTCGCATCCCTTAAAGATCGGCGTCCACTTCAAATCGCCGAAGTGCATAATCTTGGGCGCTGCGGCGCTCTCTTTTTTCTCCTGGCCGTGAATCCCTGTTGCAATTACCGAAAGGCCGAGCAGCGCGGCATATACACTCGTCACCAATTTCTTTTTCATAGAATCTCCTTCGCCAGAATGGGACAACAACCTGCGCAGAAGATACTCTTCCCGCGGCCTTCCGGCAATATGCATAACTGTTTTTATGTCTCCAATCATCCGGCAGCGGGCGCTGAACTCATCGAAAATAAGTTGCGCCGACCCGGGACACATTGAGTGTCCCGGGCCGGCGCTCTTTCTCTGTGGACTCTGTGATTTCTGCAAGCCCTGCGTTAAGCTTTGCTACTTCTTCGGGAAGTTGGGATCCGCTTTCACTTCATTGATTTGTTTGGTGTGCCGCTCGCTGTGAGCTGCAATGAGCAGGACGAACTCGTAGCCGTCCAGCTTGCCCATCGGGCTATCGGCCACGTGATCGCGCAGGCCGGTGGTGCTCTTCAGGAAGTCTGCGGTGGTCGCCCGGCTGTCCACAAAATGCTTGACCGAGGCTTCGGGGGATCCGAAACGGTTTGTCGGCACAAGCGGTTCCGGCGCTTGAAGCTTGGTGGTGCGGTCGGGAACCATCGCCAGGACGCCTTCGTCGGTTTTCTTGACGTCGCGGCCAGGCTCGCCTGCGGGCGCCATCATGATCTTTTCCTTCAGCATGCCGCGGATAAAGTCTTCCGCCGTGGCGATGTGTTCCATTACCTGTGCCACGGACCAGCGGTCCGGAGCCGGCTTGAAATTCCACTGAGCTTCGGACAGGCCTTTGGTTGCTTCGAGAACACCCTTCTTTGTCGTTTCCAAATATTGTAGGGCCTTGTCTTTTTCCGCCTGCGTCACTTCTTGCGCCGAGGTCGCCGCCGCTCCCGCCATCAGAAGCGATGCGATCAGCACACCTGCCAGGGACTTGGTTCTCATCTTGCTTCTCTCCTTATGCTTTGATTGGTGTGGGAAAGGGAATCCACAAGATAGCAGAATGCAGGTTTTTTGTCGTCCTTTCGGGGCTTCAAGCGGTTTCCTTGGTGGCCGGAGCAACTTTTGCGAATGGGTGCGCGACTAATCGCCACGCGGATGCGGCGGCGACGGCGGTCAACAGCAGGATCACGGGATCGATGGGGTGCCGGTAGCGCAGGTTAGGATGCGTCACGTAGTACAACCATGGGTATACCAGTGGATAGATCGCTGCCGGGACTGCATAGGGGTTGCGTTTCACAAAAAGAACCACGATTCCCAGCAGCGCCCCGGCCGCCGCCAGAGTACTGCAGACGATCAAGGCCCGGATGAGCAGGGAATCGGTGGTCTTAAATACTTGGACGGGCTCCGCGACACCGGTCCAGAACGACGCGAACTTTTCGGCCATGAGTTCGATCGCAATGCCCGGGTGAGCGCGGATGAATTCCATGGCCTTGCGCTGTTCTTCCTCCATGAAGGCGACTTCGCCGAGACGGAAGTAACGGAGAAGCTCTCGCTCTTTGGTGATCTTGGGCGGCCATACGAACTGTCGCGTCGCATAGTTGTTGTTGTTTCCGATATAGAGTTCCAAGGGAAAATTCGAGCGCAGTGGAACAAGCTTGTGAAATACAACGTAATTTCTCACCGTCCACGGGACGCAACAGAGAATCGCGATTCCCGCAGCCAAGGCCGGTTTCCAGAGAGAGAGCTTTGCCGCGCGCCGGCCGCGGAACGCGGCCCATCCCAGCAGGAAGGGCAGCAGCAGGCCCAGCGACGGATTGGTCATCAGGGTGAATCCCCAAAGCAAACCGTAGGCGCACCAGTCTCTTGTGCGTTGCGGCGAATCCGCCAGCTGTAGCGTTGCCCATAAGAGAACGGCTCCCAGCAGCGCCGCCAGGCACGTGTCCCACACCCACTCGAACGGCATCATCACGGCATTGGGATACAGAGCCCATAGCCAGGCCGCGCAGCTGGCTACTCCCAGGCCTCCCATTCGTTTCCCCACGGAAAAGATAGGTATGCAAGCGAACGAAGAGAAGAGCGTGTTGAGAAAAACCACGACGAAGAATGATTTCGCGCTGAGAATCCCGAAGATGCGAAATACGCCTGCCACCAGCAGAGGGTAAACCGGCGTCAGCCATGCCGTTGGCCCCGTTTCTCGCCGGAATGGCGAACTGAATCCTTTTCCGGTTGCCAGCGAGTAGGCGATGCTTCCGGTTTCCTGTTCGAATGAGACCGGGCCGATCACCTCAGGCGGAATCTTGCGCTCCTGATTCCACGCAAAGCCCAGCCGAGAAGCTAACGCCACCAGGATGATCAGCAGAAGGGACGTCAACCCTTTTTTGAATGCATTCTTAACTTTGCCCATGAAGAATCGATGAAGCCGCAAAACAATATAGCTTCAAAACGTTGTCTGCGCAGGCAAAAAAGTTTCCGCCGATCGCTTCGCTGCCGTGTCTTCCCAACTTTTTCCGATAGCTTGTCGCTTGTTTCCGTGGAGGAGGTGTGAGCGCCGCGTTCCGTGTGGGGTGGTTTACACGGCGCTCCAGGGGGTTTCTGGCTGGTTGTTAGCAGTTAGGCTGTGGAACTACTTTGGGTAGGAACTGTTTGGCGAATCGCGCTCGCGTCACCGAGCTACCGGTCGTCCGCCTCAATCTCCTTCATTTCCAAATATCGTTTTGTCAACGGCGAAGAAAAGCTGCACAGCTTCACACCAGGAGTTGCCGCCAGTCTGCTGGCTTCGCGAATCCGTCTATCCTTAGTCCGCACCCGGGGTAGTTAAATGCAGCGCGAATGCCAAACGATGCTCAGCGCAATCCGCGCCTTTTCAATGGTTTGGAAATTGCCGGAGTTACGCATCGTGCTTCAGGGCGGGAAACTGGTTCAGGTTGGAACACCGCCCGTTTAGAATCGAATCGGCTGCGGGCCGGCACAAAATCACTTCGCCGCTTTTTTGTCTGCATTGCCCGACGAGCGAGAGAACTTCGGCGGCTTGATCTGATTGTTTTTGGAGGCAGGGAACTCAAACCGGAGGGTCCGGTATCTACTGCAACTACTTCATGCTGACAGACGGATCTCAGGCCGCAGCGCTGCCGGATTTGTCTTTTCTTGTGTCCACGCCGTCGCGTTTGAGGTAGCGATAAAGACTGGTCCGGCCGATTCCCAGAAATTGCGCCGCCCTCAGCCGGTTGCCCTGGCACATCTCCAGCACCCGCTGGATATGCACCTTGCGCACCGCTTCCAACGATAAGGGTTTCCAGTCGTCACCTTCCAGGGAATGCGCTTCGCGGTGCTGCAGTTGCTCTGGCAAGTCGGCCAGATCAATGAAGTCTCCGGTCGCGGTGATGCATGCGCTGGAGATGACGTTCTCCAGTTCGCGCACGTTTCCCGGCCAGGCATGCCGCAGCAGCACCGTTTGCGCGCGCCGCGTCAGACCGAAGATATTTTTCCCGTAAGCGTTGTTATATTTCTTCAGGAAAAATTGCACCAACAGCGGTATATCTTCCAGACGCTCCGTTAGCGAAGGAATGCGGATCTGGATCGAGCTCAGGCGGTAAAAAAGGTCTTCGCGAAAATGCCCGGCCAGCACTTCCGCGCGCAAATCCCGGTTCGTCGCCGCAATGAGCCGCACGTCGATGTGGCGCACTTCGGGGGAACCCACGCGCTGAATTTCGCGATTCTGGATCACCCGCAGAAGTTTTGCCTGCATCGGCAGCGAAGTCTCTCCCACCTCGTCGAGGAACACCGTTCCGCCGTTGGCATATTCGAACAACCCCGGCCGCGTGTCCGTGGCGCCGGTAAACGAGCCGCGCATGTGGCCAAAGAGCTGGCTCTCCAGCAGTGTGTCCACCATCGCCGAACAATTGCAGACCGCCAGCTTGTGCTGGCTTACCGGACTGATCTGGTGGATGGCCCGGGCAACGAGCTCTTTGCCCGTTCCCGTCGGCCCCACCAGTAGCACATTGGTGTAGTGCCGCGCCACCTTCCTTGCAAAATCAAAGACCTCCAGCATGGCGGGGCCCTTCCCAACGATGCCGTGAAATTCCAGATCCTTCAGCAATTGCTCCTCGAGCGCGCGCACGCGCCGCCGCTGATCGTAGAGCGCCGCGACATCGTCAAGCGACCTCTTCAGGCGCGTGCGATCGATAGGCTTGGGCAAAAAATCGGAGGCTCCGCGGCGGATCGCTTCCAGCGCGGAATCCAGCGTGTAATCTCCCGACATCAGAATGGCGTGCACTCCTGGGTCGCTGCGGGTGGCACGATCCAGGAACTCGTATCCATCTATCGCCGGCATGTGCACGTCCACCAGCACCAGCCGGCACTGGCCATTCTTCACCAGCCGTAGGGCCTCCTCCGGGTCCGACGTAGTGATGGCCTCATACCCCATGTCCGCAATCACCGCCGACAGCATTTCCAGCTGCGCGGGATCGTCATCCAGGATGCACGGAGTCAGCGCGGACCTGGGAGTTACAATTTCAACTGACTTTGTCGAAGCCATTGCCACAATGCCGTACTACTGGGCAACCCGTCTGCCATTCCGCACACTCTCTGCCCCACCCATGCCTAGAGTTTCGCTACGATTGCCTGAAATCTACAACTTCATGGAAACTATTGAGGTTATTGCTCGGGGCAGGACAAAAATTGCCTCGGGCCGAGGCTTTATCTGCAGAACCTGGCAGTCGCTGCCCCATTCTATTGGCCGGTCTCCATCTTTTACTCCACTTCGGTCCAGAGGAGCTCCCTGAGTTCCCATTCTGGTACAGCTCGTCAGGAGCTCTGCAAAAGAACACAATAGGCGACTCCAGACCTGACCGGTCCGTTTGTACGATTCCTACTCACGTCTTGACTTTTTTTCCGGTCTATTTCGGGCTATTTTTCAAGCCAGAGTTGGGCTGAATCTGGTCCAGCCGAAACTGTTGTTGACCCTCCGGCGTGACTCCGGCCGGCTGGGCGTGGTAGGCCACGGGAAGGGAACGATCCGGCGACAGGGGTTGCAGCAGCCGCAGAAAGATCATCGAGCCGGGACACAGAGAACGTGTGAGGGTGAGGTGCTTGCCGGTCAATTCATTCCACTCCAGCTCGGCTTTCTCTACGAAGAAGGATTGGGCACTGTCCCACCCCGACGCTTCGACTGGGTAAGTGTCCGTTATGGGGCGTTGAGCTTCTAAAAGCATTAACAACCTCTGGAGTGAGGAAATGCAGATACTTGGCCACGGGGCTCTCAGTCAAGTAATTGAAAGGAAGATGTTTAGCACGGGCTGAAGTTTGCGAGCTGTCCGCGGGAGGGACAACACCCGGTGCCTTGTTCGCAAATGGAGCAGCAGGCTCAATGCGGAAAAATCGTCCGAAATAGGGGTCTAATCAGTTCCTCCGGTAGCAACGTGAACATGGTGAATTCCTCGATAGGGCCAAAAATGTACCGGAAACCCACAATTCCAAGAAGCAGGCCTACCATCGCATAGCTGCTCCCCCGCAGCCAGTCCAGGTAGCGCTGCGCGCGGGTCTCTCCCATGAAAATCATGATGCCGGTGCTGCCGTCGAGCGGGGGAACCGGCAGCAGATTAAACGTTCCAAGGAGAAGATTGAGGAAGAAGAATACGCCCAGGACGCTGGTGGCAAAGTCCGCACGGCCCGTAAGTTCATCGACACGGAGCCAGTGAAAAGTCCAGCCGAGGTGCAAGCTGAGCGCTGCGATCAGCATCAGCGTGTAGTTGGTCGCCGGACCCGCCAGCGCCATCCACGCGGCTCGCCGAGGGTGCCGCCGCTCCCACAGCGGATCGTATGGGGCGCTGGCCCAGCCGAAAAGGTTATGGGTCACAATCAGTGAAAGGATTGGAAAAACCACCATGCCCCACGGTTCACGCTGGATGTGTGGAACCGGATTCAGCGAAACCTGTCCGCCAACAAACGCGGTATCGTCCCCGCCGATTTTGGCGGCCAGCGCGTGCGCCGCTTCATGGCAAGTGGTGGAGAAAAGAAAAGCGATATACCAGATGAATCCCTGTGCAATCAGTTCCGGTTGCAGTTCACCCATGAAGTGGCTCTTGGTTTCCTCTGTGCCAGTAGCGTAGTTGTCCCCGCCGCGCTTTGCAAGCAGCTCGCGAGAAGAGCTCGTGCTTCGATTTTTTCACTGCCAAGCATGGCCCGGCCGCCGGCAACTGCCTTGGACTTTTCAGCCGGCCCTATCGTAGACTCACGCTACTCTCCCGCAGGTGGTAACCCATGCAGAATTATCATTACTCGTATCTTGTCGGCGCACTCATTTTTGGCGCGGCCTGGCTGGCTTGCTACCTGCTGGGAAAGAATTACCGCGCTGAGATTCGCTGGGGCACGGTGATTTCCGCGCCCATGGCGCTTACCAGCATTCTGTTCGTGCCGCAGTATTGGACGCCCCCGTCGCTCTTCAATCTCGACCAGAAAATCAGAGTTGGCATCGAAGACTTTCTGTGGGCGGCGGCTGTGGGAGGCATCGCCTCGGTGGTGGCCGAAATCCTTCTGAAGGAGAGACTGTCGGCGCTTCGAAAAGCGGCGCGCCAACGCCACTTCATGCCCTTCATCGTCGTCGTCGGGGTTTTCCTGGCCCTGGAGTTCTGGCATCCCGGCAAAACCATTTACAACTGCATCATCGCGTTTGCGACTGGCGCTGCGGTGATTGCTTACCTGCGGTCCGACCTGATCCCCACGATGTTTACCGGCGCGCTGAGTTTCACGGCTTTGTATTTTGCTTTATTCCTGGTTTTTCTTTTTCTGTACCCCGGCTTCGTCCAGCGCTACTACAACGTTCCGAATCTTCTGGGGATTTACATTGCCGGCGTGCCCATCGAGGAGCTGTTGTTCGCTGGAACCGGAGGGGCCATCTGGAGCGTCGGTTACGAGTACGTACAGGGTTACCGGCTCGAGCCCAAGGTTACCTGAAATCCCGGGTTCATCCGCTACGCCAGCGCCTCACGGCTGCTCATCGTGTGGTCCTTCCCCCGGCAAAGATTAGGGAGCGGTTTGGGTGGGGACGGCTTTGGGGCCGCTTGGCGTGAAACGGAAGCGGATGAGCCACTCACTGGGGACGCTGTGGCCGCCGGCTTCGGGTGAATTGAATTGCCAGCGGCGGGCGGCCTTCAGGGCGAGGTCGGCGAAATAGGCGCTGGGGCCGGGGGAATCGAGCGTGGCCTCGGAGACGTTCCCGGTGGGATCGACTTTCACACGGACGCTGACGCGGACCACGCCGTGAATGGTGGCGAGGGCTCCTGGGGAAGCTTCCGGCAAGATTTGATCAAGGACTTCGCCACGCGTGGAAGACGCTGAGGAAGACGAGGATGAAGCGCTCGGCGCGCTTGCCGCGTTTGCGGACGGGAACGTATCGGTACGCACAGACGCAGGGGTTGGCGTGGCGACGGGCGAACTGTTCGGCTGCGCGGTTGAGGAACTCGGCGGCAATACCAGTTTTTTCTCGGCGGTCGCTTTCAGGGAGCTTTGTTTCGCGGCCGACGGCGCCGACTGCGCCGACGGCTTGGAAGCTTGGGCGATTTCACGGCGCGAGGGCTGCTCGACTGGTTTTGGAGGGGCGGTTGGCTGAGCGGCTGCCGTTGCAGTGGATGATGACGTGTCGGGACGATGGCCGAGGATCTTTGGCAGCACGATGATGGCGACGATAATCAGAAGTACAGCGCCAGCAGGAACGACATAGTTGGGAAGAACGAGAGCTTGCTTTGGCGCGGTGGTGGCTTGCGGACGCGGCGGTTGCGCTTGTGCTTGCGGTCGCGGTTGCGCTTGCGGTCTTGGGGGAGGGACATCGAGCCTGGGGACCTGCAGCTTGGCTGCGGGGACCGCGGGAACGGGAGAGAGTGGCACGGCTAAAGGTGAAATGTTCTGGGATGAACTGTTAGGGGCCGAAACCTTCGTGGGAGCAACGGAATGTCCAGCAGCGGCAGCGGCGGCAGCGGGATTGAGGCGCGCGGCGATATCGGCAATAGTCCAGCGGCGACGGGGATCGCGGCGGAGCGCGTGGCGCGCGACGTCGAGAAAAGGCTGCGGAATTGTGTCAGGGATGAGCGGGTCGGCTTGGCTTCCGAACGGCAAAGCGGGGGCGTGCTGCGTGAGGGTCTCAACCAAGGTCATGCCAAGGGACCAGACGTCGGCAGCGGGAGAGAGCGGAGACGCAATGGTTTCAGGAGCTTCGTGAGGATCGAATTTGCTGGTGGATTTGCGAGATTCACCGATGGGGAAGAGCGTGTCGCTGGAAAGCTTGAGTTGGTCGGCGGTGGCGAGAATGTTGGAAGGTTTGATGCGCGAATGAACGAGGCCTTGGGCATGGAGATAGACAAGAGCGTCCAGAACGGGCTCGAGCATGTCGCGAGCTTCGGCGGGCTTGAGAGCGCGCTGCGGAAGGATCTGGGAAAGGTCTTCTTCGGCATACTCCATGACGGCATAGAGGCGGTCGCGATTCTCGATGCGGCAACGGCCGACGTCGAAAATGCGAAGCAGATTGGGATGGGAGAGTTGCATAACGCGAAGCCACAGATTGATCTGATGATCGGCAGTGGGTCCGGCAGTGATGAACTTGATTACCGTTTTTTCAGATTGCGGCGTAGCGAGCTGAGTGAGGAAAACGGCGGAGTCATCGGTACCGCCTAAGAGGCGCCGCAACCGGAATTTATTGTCGATGACTTGACCTTCGCAGAGTTTCCAGAATTCACTCATGTTGCACCTCCGAGTGCCGCGCTCCTGTGAGCCGGCCATTAGGGACACCACCAAAGCATGGCGCATGACCACCAAAGAATAACGCAGCGTCGGGGCAGGGCCGAAAGGCTCGACGTGCGATTCGCAGGCGCCAGGGGCTGGGCGCTCGTCGCCCACATTTTGGCACGAAACGGGCTAGAAGGGGGAGCGGCGTTCCAATCGGTTAGGGAGAGACTAGGCTAGCGGCTCTGCGGGGTGCGCTTCGAGTGGGCGGCTCTTGCGGAAGCGGCCTGGATCAGGGATTCACAAGCAGAGACGCAAGCACCCCGGAAATCGCGGGAAATTTTCTGATGGCTGTTTGCGGAATGGAGCAGTGTAGCCGTGCCATGCAAAAGGCCGACGAGCGCCAGGGCCAAGGGAGTGTGACGGTCAGGCTTGCCGCCAAGCTGCGAGGCCAGACTGCACTTCAGGAATTCGAAAGACGGCATGTCTTCTTTGCGCGCGAAGGCGACGGCCCAATCTTCAGTGATGAGGCGGTAGTCATTGGGATGGGCGACAAAGAAGTCGAGAACCCGGCGACAAGCTTGGACGGGCGTGCGCGAGGGCTTGATGGCCGCGAAAAGGTTCAAACGCGCGCGGCGGCGCAGCAGGGAAAGAAGATCTTCTTTGTTGGAAAAACGTTCGTAAAGCGTGGGAGTCGTGGTTCCCGAGGCGCGAGCTACAGCGCGCATGGTCAATGCATGTTCCCCGCGCCTGCTCCACAGGCGATAGGCGGCCTCCAGGATGCGGCCTTCGAGACGTGCGTCGGCTTTACGCGGCATGCTGCAATCCTCCCGCTCTAGATGTTCCCTGATTATATCCTTTACAGCGTTAAAGATACAATGTATAAATAATAGTCCACGAAGGATCCTCTCCGAGCATCCTTAGCTAATAGAAAGACTGGAGTGCAAGACGGCAAGTTATGTTCAGATTTCAATATGGTGTCACCACCAAGGCCAGCCAGACGCTCGCCTGGGAAGTTTTCTCCAACTGGCGGCGATGGAATGAATTCGCAAATATTTATGGCCAAGTGGAATGGCGCGAAGGAAGGCCCTGGGAAGCAGGTAGCCGGCTGGAGATCGAAGTACTGGAGCCGGTGCGAACGGTAGTCAGCCACGTGATTACGAACTGCCAGCCCGCGCACCGGGTGGGATGGATTGACCACTCGCTGGGCGTGGTGCTGGCGCAGTGGGTGAGCTTCGAAGAGCGCCCGGGAAGAGGAACGCGGGTGCACACCTGGGGCGATATCGTCCATTCCGGCGTAAAGATCGCGGGGCGAACTGCTGAACAAGTCATCACCAGCTTTACGGAAACGTGGTACGAAAACTTCAAGTCTGTCTGCGACCGGCTCGCGGAAACGAGCGGCGGAGGATCAAGCGGTCGGTTCGCTTACCCAGAAGGTTCTTGAGACAAGCTCCATCCCAAGAGATTGCCGCCAGGCGATAACAAAGTGCGAGTGACTATAGGAACGCTGCGGAAAGACGGCACGGTCCTGTTCCAATTTGGTACGCGCATTCGATAAATGCCCGAAGCCGCTGCACTGCTAACAATTCCAAAACGACAAGTTGTTGAAAGCAATAGAGAAGGCGAATAAACGCGCGGTCGTCACTGGCGAGTTGCGTGCATATCTTCCAACCTAGAGGCGGCGCAATACTCCAATTTGAAAATCAGCTCGAGGCTGCTCGCTCTGGCGAAGAGCGTAATCGGCGGCCAGAGAGGCACCTAGCATGCCGTTCTTTCGAGATTCATCCATTCGGCGCAAGTTGAGCATGGTCATTTTCTGCACCAGTCTTCTCGGCCTCAGCCTCACTGGAGTGGCATTCGAATTTTATGAGCGCGCGAGCTTTCGCAGTTCCCTGGTCAACCAGCTAACCTCCCACGCGGATATGCTCAGTTTGAATACCGCGGCATCCCTAACCTTTAATGACCGGAAATCAGCGGAGGATATGCTTAAGGCCCTGCGAGTGGAGCGGCATATCGTCGCGGCCTGCCTGTACGACAGTCACGGAAACGTGTTCGCCGCATATCGGCGAGAGGCCACTGATTTAACGTGTGAAACGACGGCCCGCCATCAAGAAGGTATCCGATTCGCGGGAGACTTCCTGACACTCTCGCAAAGCATCTCCCTGGAAGGCGAAACGAGGGGAGCCATCACGATCATCTCGGATTTGTCTGCACTCACCACCAAGATGACGCGATTCCGGGAAATTTCCGCCCTTGTTCTGATCGTCTCCCTGTTCGCAACAGCTCTCGTCTCAGAGCGACTGGTAAATCTCATCACGGAGCCCATCTTGCAGCTTGCGGGCTTGGCCGAGAGAGTTTCCACACGGGAAGACTACACGCTGCGCGCAAGCCCTGCAGGGAAGGATGAGTTGGGAAAACTGGTTGGATCCTTCAACCAGATGCTCGAACGCATCCAGGAACGGGACGTGGCCTTGCAGGGGGCGAAGGAGGAGTTGGAAATTCGCGTCCTGGCTCGCACCGAAGAACTCCAACAAGAGGTTACCGAACGTAAGCAGGCCGAGGCGGAGATGCGCCGCGCAAGGGATACAGCGGAAGAAGCCAATCGGACCAAGAGCGAATTCCTGGCTAACATGAGCCACGAAATTCGCACGCCGTTGAACGGCGTGATAGGCATGACGGATCTGGCCCTGGACACGGAGCTCACACCGGAGCAACGCGAGTACCTGGAAACAGTGAAAATGTCGGCCGATTCGCTGCTGACGGTCATCAACGACATTCTCGACTTCTCGAAGATTGAAGCGGGAAGGATTGATCTTGAAACGATCGATTTCAACCTGCGCGATTGCCTGGAAACGAGTTTGAAAACGCTTGCGGTCCGAGCTGACGAGAAAGGACTGGAGCTCTTATGCGAGGTGGCACCCGAAGTGCCGGATGTCGTGCGAGGAGACTCCGGAAGACTGCGTCAGGTCATCATCAATCTTGCTGGGAACGCCATAAAGTTTACAGAAAAGGGTGAAGTGGCGCTGAAGGTTGAGGTGGAAGCGATCCATGAGCACGATTGCACGCTGCGGTTTACGGTGGTAGACACCGGAGTCGGAATCCCCGGAGAAAAGCTGCAATTGATCTTCGAGCCGTTTTCCCAGGCCGATACTTCGACGACGCGAAAATACGGGGGAACGGGCCTGGGCTTGACCATCTCGACCAGACTGGTGGAGATGATGAGAGGAAAAATTTGGGTGGAGAGCGAACTCGGACGCGGGAGCCAATTCCACTTCACTGCGCGTCTCGGGATTGCGGATACGAAAGTAATCGAAGTCGGAGCGATCGCACCTCCAGAGATCTTACGGGCGGTGAGGGTTCTTGTGGTGGACGACAACCGCACGAACCGGCGAATCCTAGAGGGAATGCTAGGGCGGTGGGAAATGAAGTCGAGTTCAGTGCAAGACGGAGAAGAAGCTCTAGCAAAATTGTCCGAAGCGCAGGAAGCGGGAGAACCCTTCGCGCTGATCTTGATGGACATGCATATGCCCAAAATGGACGGTTTCGAACTGATCGAGGAAATTCGGCAGGGCCCACACCCGTCCACGGCCATGATCATGATGCTTACTTCGGCCGGCCATCGCGGAGATGCGGCGCGCTGTCAGGAGCTGGGAGTCGCTGCGTACCTCCTGAAGCCCATACGGCAATCAGAATTGCGCGAGGCGATTGCCCGGGTTCTGGGCGCACGAGAGCAGAAAGGTGCAATTCCACTGATCACGCGGTACTCGTTGCACGATGCTCGTGAGCCAGCAGCTTCGTTGCGCATTTTGTTGGCGGAAGACAACGCGGTGAATCAGCGATTGGCAAGCCGGCTTTTGGAAAAGAGGGGCCACTCCGTGGTAGTAGCGGGAAATGGACGCGAGGCGCTGGAGGCGCTGGAGAAGCACCATTTTGACTTGGTGTTCATGGACGTGCAGATGCCGGTGATGGATGGATTCGAAGCGACGGCTGCGATTCGAAAGAAGGAGGGCGGCGGAGTCCATTTGCCAATCGTGGCGCTAACGGCGCACGCCATGAAAGGCGACCGGGAGAAATGCCTGGCTGGGGGAATGGATGAATATCTCACGAAGCCGATCCGTCCGCAGGAGCTGGACGAAGTTTTGCGGGGCTATCTGACGCGGCGCGCGAAAACGTCCGAAGCGCAGGAGAGCACGCTGAGCAAGAAATAATCGGCAAAGAGCCCTTCTAAGGACGGCACGCAAGGAATTGGCTGGATGGCACGAAGGCACAATTCCTACTCAGCGCAATTGGATACGAATGAAGTTTTTTTGCCGCTGGGGGTGGAGAGAAGCAAGCGCTTCGGGCCGCTTACGAATGGATTGCCGCGTTCGTAGAAGCGAAGGAGCTTCTCGGCGGCGCGGGTGATGCCGATGCGGACAGTTTTTCCGATTGGCCCAGTGCGATGGCTGGTTTCGCCAAGCCACAGCTCGCCGGGGGCGCAGAGGTCGCGGCCGTCGTAACGGCGGTCGATTTGAAAAGCGGCGGCGAGGCGTCCGGGGCCGCGGGTGAGGTCGAGAAGCCGAATGGTCTTGCGGTGGCCCTGCATGAGGGCGACTCCCTCAAGTGGTTCGACAGCACGGATGAGGATAGCGGCGGCGATGCCGGCGGGCTCGCTGACGACATTAAGCATGAAGTGGGCGCCATAGTTAAAAAAAACGTAGACGTGGCCAGGGGCGAGATACATCGAGCGAATCCTGGGAGTTGGGCCGCGGAAGTGATGTCCGGCAGGATCGCCTGGCGGATAGGCTTCTGTTTCCACGATGCGGCCGCTCAGCCGTCCAGCAGGGAGATCGTGGACGATAACTTTTCCGATGAGGAATCGTGCGAGCTTGACGGTATCTGCCGGAAGGTCGGAGCGTCGGAGACGTCGTATCGCGAATTTTTCCGAGGAGGTTTTCAAAGGCTCGCGAGTCGATGGCATGGCAGGCCGAGTCAGAGAGAATTCCTCTTCTGCGGATCGCCAGAAGAAACAAGATCCTGATACTCCGGATGCTTGTGGATGAAACTGGAGACATAGGGACAGAGTGGCACAACTCGCAGATGATTGGCGCGCGCGAAATCGAGTGCAAATCGGGCGAGCTTCGTCCCCAGGCCATGGCCTTCCAGTGGCCGCGGCACTTCGGTGTGATCAAAGACGATACGATCCGGAAAACGTCGATAGGTGAGCAGGGCACGACGTCCGTCAACGAGCAGTTCGAAACGCCCGGCGGTTTCGTTGTGGGTGACGCTTAACTTGTCGAGGTTCAAATCCACGTAGGAGCCTGCCCCCTGCCGGCATCTTCGCACTTTTTCATGAGGGCCTCCCGGCGGCTGGGAAAGTCTATCAGGGAATTCCGCAAAACTAAGGCGTAACCGAGTCGGAAGGCTCGTTGTTGAACAGGCGGGCAAGCTCGGCGTGGTCGATCACCACAGCAGGATCTCTTTGAATGGCATCGAAGTATTTTTTCTGGAAGGCGTCGCCGGATTCCGTGGGCACGAACATTTTCCGGGCAAGCGCAATGGCGCCGCTGGTGTATTCGGGAGTGACCGGCTCCTTGGCTGCCAGAGTTTCATCGATGCGCACCACGAATTCGGAAATATTGTGCAGCCAGGCGAACTGCGCGTGGTCGATCACCAGCCGGAAGAGTTCGCCAGTGTTAACGTAGCCGTGCTCGCGTTCATACTCGCGGCGCTCCATGTTCAGAAGAGTCTTGTGGAGCTGTAGAAGAGCCAAGCGGAGGGAGAGAAGTTTCTCGCGGGCAGGGGAGTCATTGTTCGCGGGATATAAGTTTGAGCTTGGCGAATTCATTTTCGAAGGACACCTCTATTCTCCAACACTCGGCGCGGAATTTCAAAACCAATCGGCCAAGTAAACACTTTTTCCAAGAATTTATGAGGATGCTGAAGGTGGCGAGAAGAGCGGAGAGAGGATGGAAGCACGGAGGTTAGCATTGCAAAAACTAGAACTTTCAGCCGATGGCCGTCCACCGGTCTGGAAGAAACCGCTGGTAGGGCCCCTGCAATTGGAGTATAGTAGGTAATATCACTACTTTGGAGGAGCTATGGAGAAGAGCGTGTCCGCAGCGGACGCAAACCGCAAGTTCTCCAAATTGATGCAAGGAGTGCGCAAAGGCCGAAGCTACCTGGTCACCTCTCATGGGCTGCCGGTTGCAAAATTGGTCCCTGCCTCCCAGGATGCGCGCACCGAGGCGGGCGCGCGGTCCGCGCTTCTCGCTCGTTTAACTTCGCAACCAGCCGCCAAGAGCGCCAAAGCGCGGAAGCGCTGGACCCGCGATGAACTTTATGAGGACGGCAAGTGAGAGTCGCCCTGGACACCAACATCCTGGCGTATGCCGAGGGCGTCAACGGCGCGGCAAGAAAAGGAATCGCCCTGGATTTGATCCAGCGGCTGCCTGCCGGGTCCGCTTTGCTTCCTGTGCAAACGCTCGGCGAGCTGTTCCAGCTTCTGGCGCGAAAGGTGAATCGCACACCCGCTCAAGCCCGCACCGCGATCCTTGGTTGGCGTGACGCGTTCCCGCTGATTGAGACTTCCGAAACAGTGATCCTTGGCGCTGCCGAGCTTGCTGCCACGCACCGTTTCAGTTTTTGGGACGGAGTCGTGCTAGCTTCCGCCGCCGAGGGTGGATGCCGGCTCCTACTCTCGGAGGACCTTCAAGAAGGTTTTACCTGGAACGGCGTCACCGTAACCAATCCCTTCGGGGTGTCTCCTCATCCGTTGCTGACAAATCTACTGCAATAAATTCAATCGCGCTCTGCTCCCGTTCAATCCCCAATCTGAGCTCAAGAAGAACATGCGGCCGGAATCGGCGGAGAGCAAGTCAATCGTGATAGCGCTGTTCGCCTACGGGAAGCGGTATGGGGAGGCGATTGCCGGGAGGTGGGAGAGGGCAAGTCGAGAAGGGAGTGTAAGCACACGGCGGATTCTCCAGACGATTGAAATCAAGGACGAGTTCGCCGGGTTTATCGAGGCCGTTGGTCGGGAACCCCGTGTAGAGAAAGCGGCAAGCCCCGTAAGTGGTGGAGGTGCTGGTTCTGTCGCGGAGGATGAAGAAAAGCTTGGCGACTGCTGGATCTTCGAGGACCGGTTCCAGCCGGAAGGTTTTCCCCGCGAGTGTGAACTCTGCCGCTCCGGGGACAGGCTGATCGTAATTGGTACCGACGAGAGTGGCGAGCGTAATTGTCTTCTGAGGTGAGTACGGAATCCACTTGGCGGCGACTTGATAGCTCTGGTCCGGTGCATACCATTTCAGGCCATGGAATCCAACGATTGCGGGCGAATGCGCATCCTTGATGCGAAGAGCGAAGCGCGCTTCACGGCGGATGACGTACATGCTGAGATCGCCAATCGTAAGGCGGGGAGCAAGTTTGTCTTTGTTGCCTTCGGCGCGCAGGGATTGTGGTTTTGCGGGAGCCCCGGCCACCAGGAAGCCAGGAGGGAATCCACCCTCGGGGGGATTTAACGTGACGGCTTCGCCATCGAGGTGAAGGATAGCGAGATGAGCGGGTCCCGAGGCCAGGCGGATTTTGTTGTCCGCTGCGGAGCCCACGGAAGTGTCGCCCGGTCCGAGCCATTCCAAGCCAACAAGTGCCAGCCAGCCGTCGGGCTTCAGGAGTTCCGCTTTATGCCCTTCGCGCCAGACGTCGATTTCTTTCTGCCAGGAAGTTTCTTGCGACGCGGCAGGCGCGGGTAACACCGCAATCAGAAGAACGACGAGAGTCAGGCGGACCAAACCGTTTTTGAAACGCATGAGGAAAGATAACTTGGCAGACAAAAGGTTGAAAATCAAGTCGAGAAAGAATGAATCCGCGCGCCCATCCGGCAGATTACTCGGACTGAAGGTTCGAGCAAGTGCAGACACATCGTTCAGCGGCAGAAAGATTCATTTGCTTGCATCACTAGTTCACCGAAACATACCGCGGATTCGGCTGGGGGCATCTAATCAATCGATTTTCTAATGCATTCATGCGGTTCTTTGCTTTTCTCGCGGAGTAACCGGCAGGCCCCTTCCTCTGTCAAATGGGTGTAGTCAAATCACGCCCTCCTCCGTGGAATGCAAGCTCTTGATTTGCTTCCAAGAAGCGAGGACAAGAGGAAAGAGAGTCTTATGAGAAATACGAAATTTGCCGCAGGTCTTCTGACGCTTTCATTGCTGCTTGCCGGCGGCGCCATCGCAGGCAATAGCAACAGGGGCTCGCTGCAATTGGACGAAACCATCACCGTCGGTGGCAAGCAGGTCCCGGCCGGTAAGTATGAAGTAGAATGGGCCGGAACGGGATCGGACGTCGAACTCAGCATCTCCAAAGGCAGGGACACGGTCGCCAAAGCGCCCGCTCAGCTTCTTCCGCTTCAGAAAGCAGTGGCCGGCAACGGGTATTCCACCAATGCTGACCAGTCCGGTAACAAGGTACTGACTGAGATTTTCTTTGGTGGAAAGAAGTATGAACTCTCCATCGGGGGAGCTTCCGGGGCAAGCGCAACACCCTCAGATAAGTCGCGAGGGAGCAACTAGCCACCGGGTATTTTCGACGTGTTCGTAGTTACGAGGAGAAGGGGCCGAGCGGTCCCTTCTTTTTATTTACCCGCCAGCGGCCGCGGGAACGCCACAGCAGTCCGCTTGGCCGCCGGAGGGACACCCAACTCTGAACAATTTGACGGGATCTTATCGAACCAACTCGGATAAGTGTATGATTTGGGTGCTTGGATCTCCGGAGGGTTGGCCTCATCTTGCAATTGGCAGAATTCGCTTCCCCATCCTATTGCAATTCCCAACAAGAGTTCTGGTCTTTTGAAGCGGAGGATGTCTCATGATCGTTGGAGTTCCGCGCGAAAGTTTTCCCGGAGAGCGTCGCGTGGCGCTGGTGCCGGCAGCCATTCCGAATCTAACCAAGGCCGGTTTGGAAGTGGTCGTGGAGGCGGGAGCCGGAGTCGCCGCAGGCTATCCGGACCAGGACTACGCCGCGAAGGGCGCGAAGATTCTCACTGACCGCGCCGGAGTGTTTCGTGCCGCCGATATCGTAGTGCAAATTCTCTGCTACGGCTCCAACGACAAAACTGGTAAAGCTGACGTCCCCCTTTTCCGCAACGGGCAGGTACTTGTCGGTTTCTTGCGGCCGCTGGGCTCCATCGAAACGATTCAAGAAATCGCTTCCAAAGGCGTCACTTCGTTTTCCGTGGAATTGATGCCGCGTACCACCCGTGCTCAAAGCATGGACGTTCTTTCCTCGATGGCCACGATCTGCGGCTACAAAGCTGTAGTGCTCGCGGCGGACACCTCTCCGCGCATTTTTCCGATGCTCACGACCGCTGCCGGTACCATCACGCCTGGTCGTGTTCTTGTGATTGGAGCGGGCGTAGCAGGACTGCAGGCCATTGCCACCGCGCGCCGGCTCGGTGCAGTTGCTTCTGCCTACGATTTGCGTCCCGCCGCGAAGGAGCAAGTGCAGAGCCTCGGTGGCCGGTTCGTCGAGCTTCCCATCGAAGCCAAGGACGCTGAGGACGCGCGCGGCTACGCCCGTGCTCAGGATGAAAATTTCTACAAGCGCCAGCGGGAATTGCTGGGAAAAGTCGTGGCGGAAAGCGATGTGGTCATCAGCGCCGCGGTCATTCCCGGAAAAAAGCCTCCGATTCTGGTGACCAAGGAAATGGTGGCGAGCATGGCGCCTGGGTCGGTGATTATCGATCTGGCCGGCGAGCGCGGCGGCAACTGTGAGCTGACTCGCCCAGGGGAAATTGTCGTCGAGCATGGTGTGACCATCATTGGCTGGTTCAACTTGGCCAGCACCGTCCCGTATCATGCCAGCCAGATGTACGCACGAAACGTGAGCGCTTTCCTCCTCCATCTCGTGAAAGACGGCAAGTTGCAGCTCAACATGGAGGACGAAATTGTGCGCGAGACGATGCTGACGCGCGGCGGCGAAGTCGTCAATGCTCGCGTCCGCGAATTCTTTTCGCTCCCGGCGCTGCCCGTTGCTTCGAAGGAGGTGGCGAAATCATGAAGCTGGATCTGCTCACCAGCCTCTACGTCTTCATGCTGGCCGCATTTATCGGATTTGAAGTCATACGGCGCGTCTCCCCTCTCTTGCACACTCCGCTGATGTCCTTGACGAACGCTCTCGATGCCATCGCCGTGGTCGGCGCCATCATTCTTACGGGTGAGTTCCACGCGCATGGGGCCATGCTCGCGAAGATTCTGGGAACCATTGCCATCGTCGCCGCCACTAGCAACATCGTTGGCGGATTCCTGATCACCGACCGAATGTTGAAAATGTTCAAAGCCAGCGGGCCCAAGAAGCCATGACCAACCTGCCCGCCTTGGAAACCATCATCGAAATCACTTACCTGGTCGCAACAGCGCTCTTCATTCTCGCGCTTAAGTGGCTGAGTTCCCCGACGACCGCGCGCCGTGGAGTTTTCGCCGGTGAACTTGGCATGCTCCTGGCCATCGCCGGCACGCTGCTGCACCACGGCATCGTGGAATACAAATGGATTGTGATTGCCCTGGTGCTCGGAACCATCATCGGCGTTCCGCTCGGCGAAGTGGCCATGACCGCCGTGCCGCAGCGGACCGCTCTGAGTCACGCGTTTGGCGCTTTGTGCGTGACTCTCGTCGGCACCGCGGAATTTTATTTGCGCACTCCAGAGGTGCCCCGTTTCATGATGGGCGTGCTCTCTCTCGAAGTCATTCTCGGATCACTCACGTTCACGGGCAGCTTGATGGCCGCGGGTAAATTGCAGGAAGTCCTGCCCCAGCGGCCCATCACCTATAAGGGGCAAAACATCGTCAACCTCGGACTTCTGGGTGTGGCCGTCGTCGTTGCGGGAATACTGGTATTGCATCCAGAGAAGACGCAACTCTTCCCGCTGATCGTCGGCATTCCACTTCTCTTCGGCGTGATGATGATCGTTCCCATCGGCGGCGCCGATATGCCGACGGTGATTTCCCTTTTGAATTCCTACGCTGGACTCTCTGCAGCCGCGATGGGCTTCGTACTCGGCAGCAAACTGCTGATCATTGCGGGCGCGCTCGACGGAGCCTCCGGTCTCATTCTTTCCATCAATATGTCGAAAGCCATGAACCGCTCGTTCACCAACGTGCTTTTTGGAGCGTTTGGACAGGAGCAGACTACAGCCGCTGGCAAGCAGGAAGCGCGGCCTGTTCGCAGCGCAACACCCGAAGAAGCAGCTGCGATTCTGGCAGCGGCGAACAAGGTAGTCATCGTGCCAGGTTACGGAATGGCCGTGGCGCAAGCGCAACACAAGGTGCGCGAACTTTACGACGCACTCACCAAACGCGGCGTGGACGTAAAGTTTGGAATTCATCCCGTCGCCGGCCGCATGCCGGGACACATGAATGTGCTGCTCGCCGAAGCAGACATTCCCTATGACAAATTGCTGGACATGGAAGACGTCAACGGTGATTTTCCGCAAACCGACGTCGCCCTGGTGATTGGCGCGAATGACGTTACCAATCCCGCGGCGCGCACCGACGCTTCTAGCCCAATTTTCGGCATGCCCGTCTTGGATGTAGACAAAGCGCGCACCGTGATGGTCATCAAGCGCAGCATGGGCGCGGGCTTCGCAGGAATCGAGAACCCGCTCTACTACCTCGACAAAACGCTCATGCTCTTCGGCGACGCCAAATCCTTCGTCGGCTCTATCGTCCGCGAACTCGGTGGCGGCCACGAGTAGCCAACGGCCGCTGGACTATTTCGCCGCTTGAAAATCAACTCAATCTCAAACAATAGCGAAACGCACCGCACCGGCCTGCAACTATTCCTTAGAAAATAGTCATAACCGCTCTATTTTCAAAGGGCACGTTGCGGCTATTTTCATGGTTCGCTTGTGGTTCGCAGAACCATGATTTATTCGTACCTCAATGCTACTAGGGGATCGACTCTCATGGCGCGGTACGCGGGCACCAAGCATGCTGCAAGCGCGACAGCAAACATCAGAAAAGAGACGCTCACAAATATGAACCAGTCTCCCGGACTTACGCCGTAGAGCAAACTGCTCATGAGACGCGTGAGCGCGAGGCCGGCGACGATGCCGGCGGCGACTCCGGCGAGAGTGGCGCGAATTCCTTGACGAAGAACCATTCGCAAAATGTCCTTGTGTTGCGCACCCAGTGCAACGCGGATGCCGATCTCCCGAGTCCGCTGCAGCACTAGGTGTGCGATCAACCCGTACAATCCGACCACAGCAAGAATCAACGCCAGCACGGCAAAACATCCAATCAGGTAAGAAGGATAGCGCCTCAGGAAAACAGAGGGAGATTGCTCGGCTACCTCTTCGAGCGACCGCGGTTGGATCATTGGTAGTTGTGCATCCATTTCCTTCAAGGCAGCACGGGCAGCTCCCACGAACGCGACCGGCTGGCCCGCCGTGCGGACCATATAGTTCAGGAACGTGGAGGGCCCCTGGTCGTTGGCTGTGTAGACGATGGGCGTAGCTGGCGCGGCCAGATCAATCGTCGCCGTATCTCCGGCGACTCCGACGATTTGAAGAAACGGATTGTCCGCGCTGTAAGTGAAACGGATACGTTTGCCTATGGGATTCTCTCCGTCCAAATACGTTTTCACGAAGGCCCGGCTTACGACAACCGTGCCTGGAGCGTCCTTGGAATCATTTGCGGAAAAAAATCGGCCGTCGGCCAGAGGAATCTTCAACGAAGTGAAGTAGCCAGTGCTGACGGTCATTATTTGGCACTCATCTTCCTGGCCAAGCGCCGTCGCGCGGCCTTCGACTACGAAACGGATAGTGCCCCTGCCGCCGCTGACAGGAATAGCCGAAGCCTGGCCGACGTCGAGCACGCCGGGCAAGCTGCGAAGCCGCTGCGTGAACTCATGATCGAACCGCAACGCGGCATCGCTGTAGTAGGGAGGCGTCTTATCGCTGGGATAGGATGAATCCGGCAAGTTTACAGAGAAGCTCAACACATTGTGCAGATTGAACCCTGGGTCCTGTCCTAGAAGCGTGTGGAGGCTCTTGAGCAAGAGTCCCGCCCCAACCAGCAGCACCAGAGAAATTGAGATTTCCGCGACAACAAGAGTGTTGCGCAGCCGAGCGTGACCTCCGCTGGTACCCCCGCGCGACTCATTTTTCAACGACTCATTCAGAGAAGTACGCGAAGCTCCCAGCCCGGGCGCCAGCCCGAACAGAATTCCGGTCACCACCGCGACTCCGCAAAGAAACACAAGGACTGGAAAGTTGATCCCCGCGTTCCGCAGATAGGGCATTGCTTGCAACTGAGATTCCGGTATCCCCGCCACCAGCAAAGGCACTCCCCATTGTGCCCCGAGGAGTCCAACTCCAGCGCCGATAAACGAGAGCAACAGGCTTTCCGTCAGCAATTGCGAAAGCAGGCTGGCGCGGCTCGCTCCTAGAGCCGAACGCACGGCAAATTCCTTGCGCCGCCCGATGGAACGCGTCAGGAGTAAATTGGCGACGTTCCCGCAGGTGATCAGCAGAACGAATCCCACTGCTCCGAGGAGAATCAGCAGAATCGGCCGGACTTTGCCCACGATGTTTTGTGTGAGAGTTTCCATGACAAAAAACGTGGCACTGTTTTCTTTTGGATATTGCGTGGCCAGCTGCGCGTTGATGCCCTGCATTTCGGCGCGAACTTGATCCGGCGAAAATCCCGGCGCCAGGCGGCCGAAGACGCTGAGCCACCTCAAACTGCGGCGGGTAATCGGATCTCCGGTCTGGTGAATCGGCACCCAGAGTTGGGCGTTCCCCGCGGGGGCAAATTCAAAATCGCGAGGAAGCACGCCGATAATCGTGACGGGCTTGCCGTTCAGATGGATGACCCGTCCGGCGATGTTCGGATCCGCCCCCAATTCTGTTCGCCAGAAGGCGTCTGTAAGTATCGCCACATGAGGATCGTCCTCCACCTGCATTTCGTTCTCTAGAAAATCGCGCCCGAGCGCCGGCCGCACTCCGAGCGTCGAAAAGAAGTTGGGCGTCACCTGCAAGGCGAAGGTGTTCTTTGGTTCGCCATTTGCGGAAAGAGTGAAGGCGTCGCCGCTGTAGCCTGCAAATGACTGGACGCTCTTCGCCGTGCGCTTCCAGTCCAAATAATCCGGGTAAGAAGCCTGCGCACCATTCGTGCTGTTGTCATTTTGTATCCGTGACTCCCCGAAATGGTAAAGCTTGCCCGGCTCACGATAAGGCAGCGGTCGCAGCAGCGCCGAATAGACGACGGAAAATATGGCCGTGTTGGCGCCGATTCCCAGAGCCAGCGTCAGAACGACCACCAGTGCGAACCCGGGATTGTTCCTCAGCGTGCGGATGGCATAGCGCAGGTTCTGTCCAAGTGTGCCCATTGTCACACCTCCGGATACAAGTACAGTGCATGGGCAAATGATCGGCCATCCATCGATCTGTTATTTCGCTGAGTGAAAACGACTTACGCAGGGGCTCTCTGCCGCGGCAGAACTGCCGGTGCCCGATATTGGGAATGGGAGTGCGGATTCGGACAATCAAGACGCCGGCGGATTCCCTCGCATCTACTTTGCGTCGTGGAAGATGATTCCCAGCGTGAACCGCGTGCCGCTGTGCACACAGCTTACGCCGTGGCGCACATTAACGCGGTAGTAGCCTCGCGTGCCTTTCACCGGCCGATAGCGCGTCGTGAAAATAATTGCTTGCCCGCAATCCGCCGTTACCACCTGCGGCTTGGACTGCGCCCGGGGCTGCTGTTCGACCAGGATAAACTCTCCGCCTTCCCAATCGCGGCCTTGCTGCCCCAGCAGAAGAACCATTTGCAGGGGAAAGCTCACCTCGCCGTACAGATCCTGATGCAGGCAGTTGAAACCGCCGGCCTCGTAGTGCAGCATCAGCGGAGTAGGTTTTGTCTGCCCCGCCTTGTGGCAGATATTCAGGAAAGCCGCATGCTCCGGGGGATATCGCGGCGCGTTCTCGCCAAGCATCTCCGCCCAGCGATTGGCAACTTCGGCGAGACGCGGATAAGTCCTGGTTCTGAGCTCCGTGATTATTTCGGGAAGCGGGTAGGCGAAATACTTGTAATCGCCAATGCCAAATCGAAAGCGCTCCATGACCACGTGACTTCGAAAATGGTCCGCATCGCTGTAGAGTCCTGCGAGAGATTTGCATTCCTCAATCGTCAGAATCGGTTCTGTAACCGCATAGCCTCGCTCCGAAAGCGACTGCTCCGCCTTCTTCCAGTCTACCCCGTCGATTCTTTCTCCGATGGTACGCGGAGCGGCAGTCTTTCGCGCTACTTGCATCATGCAGCCTCCCAAAATCCAAGAGATTCGCCACGAAGCAGAGCCTAAGACATCTCGCGCGTCAGATTCTATCCGATCCCGGTCATCAAATTTTTCGTTGCTCGCCATCCAAAATTCCAGGACACGAATCGCTTCGCGCCTGAGGAAACTCCTGCTTAAATCCTCTGTCGATTCGGTGTTATAGTGACTCGCAGGCTGGATGAAGCCATCCTGCCACTTTTGCTGCCTGAGCAAGGCAGCAGGACTTCCACGAAAAAGTTTCGCAGATACTTAGGAGGGCCAGATGAAGACCAACGAAGTTCTTTCCAATGGTTCGCGGAGAATGTTTCTTCAGTTGTCGGCTGCGGCTACTGCGGCGATGGCTTTCCGCATCGCCACCGAGGCCACCCTCGCGGCAGACGAGCGCCATGTTTTTCATCCTGGCGCCGTCATCATCGACGCCAATGAAAACCCTCTCGGCCCTTGCGACGCCGCGCGCAAGGCCATCGTGGATATGGCGCCGCAGGGCGGCCGCTATTCCTACTGGCTGCACGATGAATTTGTAAAAACTTTTTCGGGGATGGAGGGCCTGAAGCCGGAATATGTGCGCGTTTTCCCCGGCTCCAGCGAGCCTCTCCATTTTTCCGTGCTTTCATTCACCTCGCCAACGAAGAGCTACGTCACCGCCGATCCCGGATACGAGGCCGGCATGAAAGCCGCCGCAGTCTCCGGAGCGCGTGTCGTCAAGACTCCGCTGACCAAAACGTATGCGCACGATATCAAAGCCATGCTCGCGGCCGCTCCCGATGCTGGACTCTTCTATGTCTGCACCCCGAACAATCCGACCGGCACGATGACCCCGCGCTCCGATATCGAGCAACTTCTCGCTGCCAAACCAAAGGGTTCAGTCGTGCTCGTCGATGAGGCCTACATTCATTTTTCCGACGGCGCCAGCGCTCTCGACTTGGTCAAAGCCGATCAAGACGTAATCGTGTTGCGTACTTTCTCGAAGATTTACGGCATGGCGGGGATTCGCTGCGGTGCGGCCATCGCTCGTCCGGACCTTCTGGCAAAGCTGGGGAATTTCAGCGGTTGGAGCGCCATGCCGATCACCGCGCTGGCCGCCGCAACCGCTAGCCTCAAGCACGAGCATCTCGTTCCCGAACGAAAACAGGTGAACGCCGTCATCCGCCAGAAAACTTTTGATTGGCTCGCCAGCCAGGGCTATTCCTTCGTCCCCTCCCAATCCAACTGTTTCATGCTGGATACCAAGCGCCCCGCCAAAGAAGTCATCGACGCCATGGCCAAGCGCGACGTGTTCATCGGACGCATCTGGCCCGTCTGGCCGACTTACACCCGCATCACTATCGGCACCCAACCCGAGATGGATGCCTTCCACGAAGCCTTTCAAGCTGTGATGAAGAATTCCGCATCCACCGGCTACCAGCCTTCGCCATCGCTCAAAGCGCGCCGCTCCCATTCCGACGGCCAGCGCTGGCCCAGCGTTTAGTGGGCACCATTTTTCTCCTTGTCGCTGATTGAGAATTCTATGGCCGGTCGATAGGTAATACGTGGAATCGTCGTTTTCCTGCCAGGCGATACCTTGCAAAATCCGCTTGGTCCACGGTCAGAATGGTTGATATCGATTCCCGGTTTGCTAGATGCACGAGGGTCGCATCCGCGAAATCCATCGGCCGGTCCCAATACTGCAACATCAACGCGCGTAGTTGCGCCATTTCCGAATCATCGATTGTGCCCACGACGACTGCTCCGGACCGCAAGAAGCCCCACGCCGTTTCCATTTCCGCCCGGCTGTTGCCAAACAAATGGAACAATTCGGTCAGCACCGCCTCTGAAGTTAAGAGGGGAAAGCGCAATTGGCGGAAGGCATCTTGGCAAGATTCATGCCACTTGTCGCTCTTCCTCAATATTGCGAGAATCGCACCCGTATCGATCAGCGCGTCAGCGATCAGCGCGTCAGCGGCCATATCGCCGCCGCAGTTTTTTGCGGATCGTTTCGCGAACCGTTTCAGCGCCGTACCTGCCGCGCCCCTTTAGGGCGCCGATATACTTCTCTGCCGCTGCGTGCAGCCTGCGCTGCTCTTCATCTCCCGACACCTCGATTGCGCTTTTTTTCAGCCATTCACGCACTGCCATATCAAGAATGGTGGAGACAGGAACCTTTCGGAGACGCGCCTGGCGCTCGAGGTCTGATTTCAGATCGCCGGACAAACGCCAGCTGTAGACATGGGTTTTCATGCACTACATTGTAGTGCATGAATCTTTTTGTTGCAACCCTTAGGTCCGCGTTCGATTTTGGCTGTTAAACGTGAGCTTCCGCCGTATGCCCGTTCGAAGCCGAGTGCGGAACGGTGGCGTGAAACTGCTCGGCTTCCGTCGATCCAGCCAGCGCCGTGGTAGAAGAACTGCCGCTGGAAACGACTTGAGCGATTTCGTCGAAATAGCCAGTGCCGACGAAGCGCTGGTGGGTGACGGCTCGGTAACCAAGTTCCTGCGCGGCGAACTCTTCCTGCTGCAGTTTCGAATACGCCGTCATACCCGCCTGCGAATAGCCGCGCGCGAGATTAAACATGGACATATTCAACGCATGGAAGCCGGCCAGCGTAACGAACTGGAATTTGTAGCCCATTTTGCCGAGTTCCTGCTGAAAATTCGCAATGGTCACGTCATCGAGCTTTTTCTTCCAGTTGAACGACGGCGAACAGTTGTAAGCCAGCAGCTTTCCCGGAAACTTAGCGTGAATGGCATCCGCGAATTTCCTCGCCTCCGCAAGATCCGGTGTGGATGTTTCGCACCACAGCATGTCGGCGTAAGGCGCGTAAGCCAAACCCCGCGCTATCGCCGCGTCGATGCCGCCGTGGTACTGATAAAAACCTTCGGGCGTGCGTTCCCCGTAAATGAATTCGCGGTCGCGCGGGTCCGCGTCGGAAAGCAAAAGTCCAGCGGAGTTGGCATCCGTGCGCGCAATGAGAATCGTAGGCACGCCGCAAACGTCGGCCGCCAATCGCGCCGCCACAAGTTTTTCGACGAACTCGCGCGTTGGCACAACGACTTTGCCACCCAGGTGCCCGCATTTCTTCGCCGACGAAAGTTGATCCTCGAAGTGAACACCTGCCGCGCCCGCTTCAATCATCGCTTTCATCAGTTCGTATGCATTCAGCGAACCCCCGAATCCTGCCTCCGCGTCGGCCACAATCGGCGCGAACCAATACGTACCGGACTTCTTGCCTTCTGCGGATTCGATTTGGTCCGCGCGCAGTAGCGCCCGATTGAGGCGCTTCACCAGATTCGGCGCTGAATCGCAAGGATAGAGGCTCTGGTCGGGATAGACGTCGCCGGCAGTATTGCCATCGGCTGCCACCTGCCAGCCGCTCCCGTAAATCGCTTTCAAGCCAGCCTGCACCATCTCAATCGCCTGATTGCCAGTGATGGCCCCCAGCGCCGGAACGTAAGCGTCTGTATGCATCAAATTCCACAGCCGCTCCGCTCCGAGACGCGCCAGCGTGTACTCGATCTGGATCGAGCCCCGCAAGCGAACAACATCCGAGTAAGAGTAAGGACGCGTGATGCCCGACCAGCGGGGATCATTGGCCCAATAGTTCAGTGCGTGATGCTTCTTCCCGTTCCCATTGGCCCCGTTCGTTCCATTTGTTGACATTTGCGACTCCCTATCTTTCTGATCTCCTCAGTTGGCCGAATCCCGTGCAGAAGCTCTCGTCACGCCGGATTAAATTCTTCCTGCAGGATCATTTCTTCGCTCATCCTGCGCGCCTCTCGAAGTGTCGCCACTTGCGCGTCATTCCCATTGGCGTTCTCGCGCAACAGCCGGCCCAACTCTTCCTCAAAAAGTTCATGAATCAGTTCCGGGGTATGCCGAATCGGCAAGCCTGTTTCCCCAAGAACTTCGACTCTGTCGGAGTGCTTCATCCGCTGCGCGATCATCAACCGGTAGATGCGGTCCGTAGCGAGGTCCTCCATATAGCCATCGAGGAGACTCGCGCCCTTGCCGTTCAGAACGCCATTGCGATAGCGAATAACGGTGCGCACCGCGGCGCGCGTTCCCGCCAGCGTGCGTTTGCCGACTCCCGTGGGAAGCGGTCGCAGGTCGGGATGCGTGCTGGCATTTGCAGGTCGCGTCTGAAGTTGGTTCGGAGCAGGGAACTGGCTCACGGCAATTTCGTTTTGATCGGGATGTCCCGTCCACGCTCCATCCATCAA